>OBLI01001149.1_pt1 | contig 26647 bp, 26 predicted proteins | sample 1519701 | NCBI WGS metagenome assembly OBLI01 (sample SAMEA3663005, study PRJEB22513) | pig gut metagenome | biome: pig gut; feature: pig-associated habitat; material: faeces | place: France | collected 2012 | reverse complement strand
TGAAACAAAAATTATTAGACAGAACAAACAAAAGAACATATCCATTGTTGCCTGTACAATTTCAAGACTTGTAATATTCATCTATTTTTCTCCGAAAGGTAAATTTATCAATTCTGCAACTTCGCGTTTGCGCAGCGCAGCGCAGCAATGAAGTCCCCAGTGGGGACTTTAAGCGACCGAACGGTCTTGCGTAGCAAGATGGAGGGGCTTTGCCCCGACAAGTTCCGATTTGTTGAACTAAGTCGATTATACCACACGCGCGGTCGAATGACCACTCATATATATGAAAATTTGCCCGAAATGCACCTTCTGGTACAAAGTCCAGTGCGCGACACCTTGCCAGCGGTGTATGCGCTTCGGATATGAAAAAGTCCCATGCCGACACCGTGACGGTGCAGACATGGGACTTGATGCTTTTTCGGCCTGGCCGGGCAGCCGGAACCGATCCGGATGGCATTTACAGAGTCTTACACGCCCGAATAGGCGGAGAAGCCGCCGTCTACGGGCAGGCAGATGCCGGTGATGAACCCGGCGGCGTCGTTGTTCAGCAGGAACAGCAGTGCGCCGACGAGGTCTTTTTCGCTGTCGCCGAAGCGGCCCATCGGGGTGGCGGCAAGGATCTTGCCGGTGCGGGCGGTGGGAGTGCCGTCTTCCTTGTAGAGCAGCTTTGCGTTCTGCTCGCTGGCGAAGAAGCCCGGTGCAATGGCGTTGACCCGGATGCCCACCTTGCTGAAGTGGACGGCCAGCCACTGGGTGAAGTTGGTCACGGCGGCCTTGGAGCCGGAGTAGGCCGGGATCTTGGTCAGGGGCAGATAGGCGTTCATGCTGGAAATGTTCAGGATGTTGCAGCCCTCGCGGCCCACCATCTGGCGGGCGAAAGCCTGGGTCGGCAGCAGGGTGCCGATGAAGTTCAGGTTGAACACCATCTCCACGCCGCTCTCGTCAAGGTCGAAGAAGGTCACGGTGTCGGTGTCAAGGTCGCCCATCTCGAAGTATTCCTTGTCGGTGTTGGCGCGGGCGTTGTTGCCGCCGGCACCATTCACGAGGATGTCGCAGGGGCCGAGGTCCGCCAGCACGTCTTCGGCCACCTGCAGGCAGTTGGCCTTGTTCATGACGTTGCAGGTGTAGCCGCGGGCTACGCCGCCCTCGGCCTCGATCGCGTCAGCCAGCTCCTTGAGCTTTTCCATGTTGCGGCCCAGCAGGGCGACCTTTGCACCGGCCCGCGCCAGCGCTTTGGCGAAGATGGAGCACAGGGTGCCGCTGGCACCGGTGACAACGGCCACCTTGCCGGTGAGGTCGGTGTTCAGAACGTTCTTTTCCATAACAGATCTCCTCTTCGTTGCTTAAACTTTGCCTGCGCCCCTGTCCAGGATCTTATCGAACCGGGAGAAGAAGGTAGCGGCGGTGACGGTGGCGGCGATGATGTCGCTGACCGGCTCGGCCAGGAAGACGCCGAACACCGGGTCTGCGACCACATGCGGCAGGATGAAGATGAGGGGGATGAGCAAAATCAGCTTGCGCAGGCAGGCCAGCAGCAGGCTGACCTTGGCCTGACCCAGCGCCATAAAGCTCTGCTGGCAGGCGATCTGGATGCCCAGCGAGAAGATGCCGGCCATGTAGATGCGCATGGCCCAGGTGGTGTACTGGATCAGGGTGGCGTCCGAGGTGAAGATGCCGGCCACCACACCGGGCACCAGCATCATCAGCACCCAGAAGATGGCCGTGTAGCCGAAGCAGACCAGAAGCTGGAAGCGGAAGGCCTCCTTGACGCGCTCTTTCTTGCCTGCACCGAAGTTGAAGCTCATCACCGGCTGGCCGCCCTGGCAGACGCCGGAGACCGGCATACTGGCCAGCTGGGAAACGCTGGTGATGACCGTCATTGCGCCCACGGCCACGTCGCCGCCGTAGCGGGCCAGGCTGGAGCTGAAGCTGATCGAGAGCAGGCTCTCAGTGGACATCATGACGAAGGTGGAGATGCCCAGCGCCAGGACGGGCAGCACGATCTTCCCTTCGGGCTTGAGGTACTCTTTCTTCAGCCGGAGGGTGGTCTTGGGGCCGGTGAGGAAACGGATGATCCAGATGGCGCCCACAGCCTGGCTGAGTATGGTGGCGATGGCGGCACCCCGCACCCCCAGACCAAAGAGGAAGATGAGGATGGGGTCGAGCACGATGTTGATGACCGCACCGATGACGGTGGTCAGCATACTGATCTTGGCAAAGCCTTGTGCGGTGATGAAGGGGTTCATGCCCAGCACGATGAGGACGCAGACCGAGCCGAGGATGTAGATGCGGCTGTACGCCAGCGCATAGGGCAGGGTGGCGTCACTGGCACCGAACATCCGCAGCAGGGCCGGTGCGGCGGCATAGAACACGACGGTCAGCAGCACCGAGAAGATCAGCAGCATGGTGAAGCTGTTGCTGACGATCTTTTCCGCCTGGTCTTTGTCGCCCTGGCCCATGGCGATGGCGGTTCGGGGCGCGCCACCGGCACCAATGAGCATCGCAAAGGCGTTCAGCAGCATCAGGATGGGGGTGAACAGGCCCACGCCGGTCAGCGCGGCTGCGCCGATGCCGGGGATGTGGCCGATGTAGATACGGTCCACGATGTTATACAGCAGGTTGACGATCTGGGCCACCACGGCCGGGATCATCAGCTGGAGCAACAGCTTTTTGACGCTGCCGGTGCCCATATCTCCTTGTTTTTTCTGTGTTTGTGCCATTGGTTTCTCCTTGCATGAAAAGGGCGGCCAGCACCCGAAAAGAGGTGCTGGCCACCGCATATTTTAATACGACAGGCCGAAATTTAACTCATAGTAATTGCCGGCGGCGTCACGGTAAGCGTAAGCCTTGCCGTTTTCGTCCTTCATGCAGTCGGGCATGTAGGCATCCTTGGCGTAGCCGGGCACATCGTTGGGGCTGATGCAGATGCCGTCTGCATTGACGGCCAGCACTTCGTCGCCCTTGGGCAGGGTCAGCGGCAGCTTGCCGACCGGGGCAAAGCGGCCGAACAGGACGTCCAGCGTTGCGGAGGGGTAGGTATCGAAGCCGACGGTCAGCGCGTCGGAGACTTTTTCGATGTTGCCGACTTCCCAGGCCAGCGGGCAGTTGATGTTGGAAACGACCTTGCCGCCGTGTGCGTGGACCGCCTCGGCGATGCCGGGGATGCGGCTGGCACCGACCAGCGTGGTCTCCTGATGGGTCTCGGCGGTGGGCTTGCCGCTTTCATCCACGTTGCAGACGGTCTTGCCTTCGCAGATGTCCAGCTCCAGATAGCCCGGCGTTGCATTGAAGTATGCACCGGACTGCGGGCTGACCATCAGCAGGGCAATATCGGCCTCGGCGGGGTCAGCCACCAGCGTGACATTGCCCAGCATCTCGCGCAGGGCCTTGGTGGCAGCTTCGCCGGCCTCGGCGCTCTTGCCGAAGGCCTCGGCGTAGACCTTGCAGCCGTCCTTCAGGGGCAGGGTGCCGTCGTTCTTCAGCAGGACGACGCTCTCGCGGTGGACGCGGCTGGCCTCTTCCCAGTCGGCCTTGGTGGCCACGACCTCGGCAGCCTTCCGGGGGTCTGCATAGGGGTCTTCGAACATGCCCTGACGGAACAGCTCGGTCAGGGTGCGGCGGACGGCGCGGTTCAGGCTCTCGTCGGTCAGGACAAGGTCTTCCTTCCGGAAGCCTGCGGGCACTTCGTGGGTGTCGTAGTAGCCGTTGGTAGCACGGGCGTAGCTCTCCTCGCCGAACGCATTGTCCAGCAGACCGGAGATCAGGTCCACGCCGCTCTGCGTGACGGCGTAGCCGATGCGCTCCGGATCATCCAGCATATCGACGCCCCAGCACATATTGTGGACGATGCCGGTGTCGGAGTTGATGTAGCCCTTGAAGCCCATCTGGCTGCGGAGCATCCCGTCGATGAAGACCTTGTTGTAAGCGAAGCCATAGGGATTCAGCGCGATGGGGTTGCCCTCGAAGTCCTCCTGCGGGGCGCTCTTCTCAGCGGACGGCTTGGAGTAGTAGGGCATGATGGACTCGGCGTTGTGGCGGATGGCCGCACGGAAAGCCGGGATGTGGTACTTCTGCAAGGAACCGGGGGTGGCGTAGATGTTCCACTGACCGGCTGCATAGTGGGGGTCGAAGCCGTTCTCACGGGCACCGCCGCCGGGGAAGTGCTTCACGGTCACGGACACGCCGTCCGGGGTGACGCCGTTGCTGCCGCCCTGGATGCCGGGGATGAGGTGGTCGAAGATCTCCTCGATCAGCTCCGGGTCCTCGCCGAAGGTGCCGAAGGTGCGCTGCCAACGGGGGTCGGTGACGCAGTCGGCCATGTACATGTAGCCCTTCTTCAGGCCGCAGGCGTTCCACTCGCGGCGGATGGTGTCGGCGAACTTGTCGATGATGTCGATGCGGGCGGTGCCCTTGACGGCCGCTGCGATGCCCAGAGTGCCGGGCCAGGTGGCGAAGACACCGGCGGCATCGTTCATGCCGAAGACGACCTCACCGTTCTCGTTGCGGCTGTTGGACATGACCTGCATGGGCACGAAATGCTCACAGGTCTCGGTCAGGTATTGCAGCTGGTTCAGATAGTCGGCCAGATCTTCGGGGGTGGGGTTCTCGCGCAGGATGACGTGGCGGTTGAAGCACTTTTTGACCATGTCGGAGGTACTGGGCAGCGCCTGATGGCCGAAGATGCTGTCGGAAACGTCCACCGGTGCCTCATCCAGCAGGCCGGAGTCATCGCCCACGGGCTTGTGGCCGTTGGCAGCCAGACGGGGCGAGGGGTACTTGGGGCCCATCCGCCAGTCAGAGGTGAACAGCTGGCCGATCTTCTCGCTGGTGGTCAGGGTCTGGACATAGGCTTTGGCGCGCTCTTCAGGGGCTAGGCGCCAGTCGTTGACGGCGCTGACGGTGCCGGTGCCGTCGATATCCTTGAAATAGAGGCCGTCCTGTTCGATGACCCGGCGCTCCACCGTGCCGATGGTGGGGCCGTTTGCGTTGACATAGCGCTGGACGCGCTGGGATGCTTTCGTTGCCATGTGATTTCTCCTTTTTATTTTACGCCGTCTGCGGTGGGGTTCATGATACCTATATTATAATGGCAGACCCCAGAAAGGAATTAGAAAAATTTTTGGAAAAATCCGCACTTTCCTAATATTCTTTTCCATGCAGGTCCATGCAGGCGGAGAAAACTGGCAATGTGCTGTACTAGTATATCAATGCTATATGCAATTTAACCAATAGGTTTTTTGAAAGTTGTGAAAATTGCTTCAAAATAGTAAAATCGTCCTGTTTTACCTCAAAATATTACTAACAGAATTTCAAAATATCGTTCATAATAAGGACATAAAGTCCCGATGTGCCGCACAGTGGCAGGTGCGGTTTTCCAATGGGGCAAAAACGGAGAACGCCTGTTTACAGAGTAAGGAGAGAAAACGAAATGGCAAAAACGAGAAGTCTGCCGGATAAGTACTACGACAAAGACTACGAGCACAACGGCATCCACCGCGTTCCGCTGTGGCGCATCGCATGCTTTGCGCTGAACAACACGGCTACCAACCTGTACCTGTTCCTGATGAACTACGCCACCTACTACCTGATGGGCTGGGTCGGCGTCGGCATGATGATGGCCTCTTCGCTGACCATGATGATGCGCATCTGGGACGGTGTCACCGACCCGTTCGTGGGCTTCATGGTCGATAAGACCAACGGCAAGTTCGGCAAGAACCGCCCGTTCATCGTCATCGGCAACATCATTCTGGCCGTGACCAGCTTCATCGCCTTCCACGTCACCCACCAGCTGCCGCAGGCAGTCCGCTTCCCCTTCTACGTGGTCGTGTTGATGGTCTACTACCTGGGCTACACCTGCCAGTGCGTCGTTACCAAGTCTGCACAGTCCTGCATGACCAACGACCCCAAGCAGCGCCCCATGTTCGCCTCCTTTGACGGCGTGTTCAACACCTTCCTGTTCGCAGGTCTGGCCGTGGTCGTCGCCAATCTGGCAAACAGCTACAAGGATGTCGGTGGCTACACTTCCACCCAGTTCTTCCACGCTTACTGGATGCTGACGGCGATCCTGTCCGGTATCTTCACCCTGCTGGCTGTCATCGCCATCACCCCGAAGGACCGTCCGGAGTTCTTTGGCACCGGCAAGCCGGTCAAGGTCGGCCTGAAGGATTACTGGGATACCCTGAAGAACAACCGCGCCATCCAGATGCTGATCCTCGCAGCTTCTACCGATAAGCTGGGCTCCTCTGCAAAGACCAGTGCCGTCTCCGTTGCTATGTTCGCCTGCATCGCCGGTTCTACCGTTCTGCAGGGCAACGTTACCGCTCTGACCACCATCCCCAGCGTGATCGTGACCTTTATCTGCATTTCTTATTTTGCTACCAAGTTCGGCCAGCGCAAGGCCATGATCATCGGCTCCGTCGGCGGCCTGATCGTCAATGGTGCGATGATGGCTCTGTGGCTCCTCGGCGACCCCACCACCATGACTTCTGACCCGGCAAAGGGCACCCTGAACTGGGGCTACTTCCTGATCCTGCACGTTGGCCTGAGCATCATCTACGCAGGCTTCCAGGGCATCTCCGGCAACATCGTCATCCCCATGACTGCGGACTGCGCCGACTACGAGGTCTATCGCTCCGGCAAGTATGTTCCCGGCCTGATGGGCACTCTGTTCAGCTTCGTCGATAAGCTGGTCTCCTCCTTCGCTCCCATGATCGCCGGTGTCATGTTCACCATCTGCGGCTTCGCTGACCACAACCCCGTTGAGGGCGACGTGGCTACCATGAAGCTCCGCATCGGCTGCGCCTTCTGCTACAGCGGCGTGATCATGATCGGCCTGATCTGCAACCTGATCGCCATGAAGTTCTATCCCCTGACCAAGGAGAAGATGGCTGAGATCCAGGACGAGGTCGCTCGGATCAAGATGAAGGCAATGGCTGAAAACGCATAATCCAAGCTGCCACGCTTTTTGATTCTGCGGAAATTACATTCCATGGGAAAGACCGCTCACCGGCTACGTGCACAGTGGGCGGCTTTCCCGATTTTATGAGACAAAGACAGAGGTACAACAATGGCAAACACCCAATGGACAAAAGACCCCGACCACGGTTTTATCTGGAATTCCATCGAACATTATTTCTATTGGAAGGAAAACCGCCAGCGCCATGAGGTGAACCGGAAAAAGTATCTCCGCCTTTGCATTCTAGGGGCCTTTGGGGCGCACCAGTTCTACGCTAAGCGCCCGGTTTTGGGGGTGCTGTATCTGGCCACCTTCTGGACCGGCTTCTCGGCAGCCATGACCATCGTGGATGCTGTCATCGCGGCCCCCATGAAGCCGGACGAGAACGGTAGCATCTGGCTGTAACCCCTCTCTTCTGAGCGGTTCCGTCGGGACCGGAAAGGCACAGTTCTATGAGCAATGTTTTGCAGACCCTGTTCAATACCAACCACGAGCAGCCCAGCTTTCTGGTGTTTCTGATCCTGGCGGTGATCGCCTTCGTGGTGCCCGCTGTGGCAAAGTACCTGCGGGAGTCCCGCCAGAGCGGCAGCACAGCCACCTCCGCTGCTCCGCGCAGCACCCAAAAGCCCAAGAAGCGCAAAAAGAAAAAGCGCTGAGCGGCTGAACTTTCTACGACATTTCCCTCTATTCATTCATCTCATTTACCTCCTTTCTTTTCGAAGAAACACTAAAAGCCCGCAGCGAATGCTGCGGGCTTTTGGCGTTGCGGGCTCTCCCCTCTCAGACACTTTGGAAGGGCTGGCAGAGTGCGCAGCCGCTGCCCGTTCCGGCGGAGCCTGGCAGTCTGCGCAAAGACGAGACCTTGTTCGTCCAGCACAGCCGGCACCGGCCTGCCAAGGCCTCTCCCTCCGGGAGAGGTGGCAGCGCTTGCGCTGCCGGAGAAGGCCATGTGTGAAAGAAGGTGCCGCCGAACAGGACGACAAAATGCCCCGGCAGGTGCTGCACAGCATCTGCCGGGGCGGTTTTATGGGGCTTTAACTTTGGGTCCTATCCGGGAACGCTCAGACCTTCTTGATCTTGATGAGCTGTGCGTTCAGGCTCTCCATGAAGCCCTCCGGCATACCGGAGATCATGCTGCCCATGGCTTCCGGGGTCATCTTCTTCATCATGTCCCACATGCCGATGCCGGGCTTGATGTCGAAGTTGGTGGCCAGCTTGACAGCCTTTGCGGCCAGAGCCAGAGCCTCTTCGTTCTTAGCCAGGTCTTCCATGGTGTCCTTCACGCTGTAATAGCCTTCGGGGAACTCCATCGGAGCGGCCAGATCCATGCTGCCGACCTGCTTGAACCAGTTGGCAACGCCCTCCTGGCGCTCGTTGAACTCCGGCAGGATGTAGTAAGCGGGCTCCTCGGCGACCTTCTCCAGGGTGATGGAATCCTTCACATCACCGGCCACAGCCAGGATGGTGTTGAAGCCTTCGTTCAGAGCAACGTCGAACTTGAAAACGCGGTGCGCGGTCTGCTGACCGACTTCCTTGCCGTTGACGTACAGAACGACGGTGTCCTGGTTGGAGTAGACCTTGATCTCGGTGGTCTCGCCTGCGCGCTGTGCGTGGCGGCGGCCAGCGATGTGGACCATCGGGGTCTGGGTCCAGTAAGCCTGATAGACAAAGTAGCTGTCCTTCTTGGTCTTGCGGTCCATGGTGACGAGGCCCTTGTTGTTGCGGCCTCTCACGCCGCCCTCGTTACGGGCAGCGCAGCCGAAGTCGAACATGTTCCAGACGTGGGAAGCCCACACCCAGGGACGGTCCTCGAAGACCTGTGCCATGTGCTCGTGGTACAGTGCCTGATATTCCTCGGTGTAGTCCTTGCACTGGGGCGTGTTGCTGTGCCAGTTGATGATGCCCTCGCAGCCGTACTCGGAGATGCCGATGCAGATGTCGGGGTGGTCGGCGTGGAACTTGTCCAGCCAGGGGCCGTTCTGCTCCATCTTGCCGCCGTACCAGCCGAAGTAGTGGTTGTAGCTCTCCAGGTCGGTGATGTGGTGCATGGGGCCGTTGACCGGGGTGGAGGAAACGTGTGCAATGGTGGTCAGGCGGGTCGGGTCAAGCTCCTTGCAGAGTTTTTCCAGATCGTGGTGGGTGTCCACCAGCTCCTGAGAGATGCCGCCGATCAGGATCTCGTTGGAGATGCCCCAGAACATGATGGAGGGGTGGTTGTAGTTCTGGATGATGAGCTCCTTCATCTCCTCCATGACGTGGGTGTGTGCGCCCTCGCCCTTCTTGAAGACGCTGATGAAGGGGATCTCAGCCCAGACGGCAAAACCGATCTCGTCGCAGGCATCGTAGAAGTCCTGGCTGTGCTGATAGTGTGCCAGACGGATGGTGTTGGCGCCCAGCTCCTTGATGAGCATGGCGTCGTCATAGTGCTCCTCGGCGGTCAGCGCGTTGCCCTCGAACACGCGGTCCTGATGACGGGAAACACCGCGCAGCGGGGTGGGCACACCGTTGATGGAGAAGCCTTCGTTAGGCGTGACCTTGAAGGAACGGACGCCGACGTTGGCGTAGATCTCATCGACGGCCTCGTTGTTGCGCTGCAGGGTCGCAGTGACGGTGTACAGATTGGGCTCGTCCATGCTCCACAGCTGTGCATCGGGCACGTAGATGGTGACTTCGGTCTCGGCAGAGCCGCGGACAGCGGAAGCGACCTCGCGGCCGAAGCAGTCCTCGATGCTGTACAGAACGGTCAGGTCGTCAGCGGGGTTGGTGACGAAGCTCTTGATGGTGAAGTTTGCACCGCCGTCCTCCGTGGGGACCGGGGTGACCATGATGCCGGGGCCGCCGTAGTAGTCCAGATCAAAGTGTGCATTGGGCACGCTGATCAGGTTGACGCCGCGGTACAGACCGCCGTAGAAGGTGAAGTCGGCGGAAGCGGGGTACATGGACGGGGTGTCCTCGTTGGAGACCTCGATGGTCAGCTCGTTCTCACCCTCGTGGCACAGATCGGTGACATCGGCACGGAAGATGGAGAAGCCGCCCTCATGGGTGGTGGCGACCGTGCCGTTGACCTTCACGGTGGCGCTCAGCGCAGCAGCGAGCACCTCAACATAGGTGCGGCCGCCCTCACGGGGCTGCTTGGGCTGCTCGAAGGTGCGGGTGTAAACGCCGGTGGTGCGCAGGTAGCTGCCGTTGCCGTCGTTGCCGTCCACAGCGTTCCAGGTGTGGGGCAGGTTGACCTGCTCCGTCACATGGTCGCCCTTGGGGAAGGACAGGGTCCAGTTTTCGTTCAAGGAAATAATCTCTCTCATTGATACGACTCCTTCTCAGTTTTTTCTCTGCGTGGGTCTGCGGTGCAGACCTCGTTGTGAGATTAGTATATCACAGGAAGCCACCGGAACGTTTGTACAAAATCGCGTCAAAATAGTAATATTTTGTGAAAATTCCAACGACCGGCCCGCTTTTGTGCAGAAGAAAACGGCCCCGGCAGCTGCCGGAGCCGTTTTCAGGCCTGCATCAGATCCCGCATTCGTCCAGGATGCCGCGCAGGGTGTCTGCGGACTTCCGGAGGTCAGCGGATTCCTTCTCGCTCAGTGCGATGGGGACCAGCTCTTCGAGGCCGTCGGCACCCACCACGGCGGGCATGCTCAGAACGACATTGTCCACGCCGAAGTTGCCGTGCATCATCGAAGAGATGGGCAGGATGGACTTCTCGTCCCGGATGATGACCTCGCAGATGCGCTTGACGGCCATTGCGACGCCGTAGTAGGTGGCGCGCTTCTTCTCAATGATCTCGTAGGCGCTGTTCTTGACCTTCTCCGCGATGTTCTCCTGGGACTGGTCGTGGTTGTAGTGGCCGCGCATCTCGCAGAAATCGTCCAGTGCGATGCCGGAGACGTTGGCGCTGCTCCAGGCCGCGATCTCGCTGTCGCCGTGCTCGCCGATGATGAAGGCGTGGACGCTCTTGCTGTCCACGGACAGGTGCTCGCCCAGCTGATACTTCAGGCGGGCGGTGTCCAGCACGGTGCCGGAGCCGATGACCCGTTGCTCCGGGAAGCCGGACAGCTTGATGGCGGCATAGGTCAGGATGTCCACCGGGTTCGCCACCACCAGCAGGATGCCGCGGCATTCCCGCTTGGCGATCTCCGGGATGATGCTCTTGAAGATGTTCAGGTTCTTGTGCACGAGGTCCAGCCGGGTCTCGCCGGGCTTCTGGCCTGCGCCTGCCGTGATGACGATGATGGCGGCATCCACGATGTCATCGTAGGTGCCGGCATAGATCTTCATGTTGCCCACAAAGGGGATGCCGTGGCTGATGTCCATGGCTTCGCCCTCGGCCTTGGCGTGGTCTGCGTCGATCAGGACGATCTCCGAGAACAGCTTGCTCTGCATCAGCGCAAAGGCGGACGCCGAGCCGACGAAGCCGCAGCCAATGACGGCGATCTTGCGTAAATTGACGTTGTTCATAGGTTGCTTTCCCTCTTCTGCCGCCCACGGCGGCTCCATTCATTCCAAAACCTCTCCCGCCGGGAGAAGCTGCCGGGCGAAATCGTTAAACTTTTGCCAAGCTTGGATACATTACCAGAAATCACGGCATCTGTCAAGTGCAGATGCAACGACGCCGCTGCTTTTTTACAGGATGCCGCACAGCCCTTGAAAATATACCCGGCAGACGCAGAAGAAAACCAGTTGACGGAAAGCGGGAACTTTGTTATAATAATAGGGCTATCAAGCGGCTCTGGCAGCTTCTGCCCGCCGCTCTGGAGCGCAAAGTGAATAGGGAGATGTATCGAAGTGGTCGTAACGAGAACGACTCGAAATCTAACTGGCTTTTTGGAAGTGAGTTTCCGGTTTTGTTAGGTTTCATGCGGGTTTTCCGACTTCGAGAGCGAACGATTTTCGGTCGTTCTCTCCTGAAATTCTCTCCAAAGTTTTCCCCGAATGCACGGTGCATTCTAAAAATTTAATATCAGGAGCATTACTCAAGTGGTCGTAAGAGGTCGCACTCGAAATGCGATAGGCCGGGAGACCGGTGCCAGGGTTCGACTCCCTGATGCTCCGCCAAATCGAATGGGCAGATGAATTTTATTCGTCTGTCCATTCTTTTTTGCCGGAACATCGCCCGTCCACCCTGTCTTTGGGGCGTATGGCATCATGCTGACGCATTGCCATAGCCCAGCCCTTCCAGCATCGCCTGTGCAGACGAGAGCTTGGAAGCGTAATCGAGGTGGGCGTAAATATTGGCGGTGGTGGAGAAGTCGCTGTGCCCCAGCCATTCCTGAATCTGCTTCATGGGAACGCCATTTGCCAGAAGAAGGCTGGCGCAGCTATGACGCAGGTCGTGGAAGCGGATAGGACGCAGACCGTTTTTCTCCAACAGCTTCGGGAACTGCTCGGAAACGTAGTTGGGGCGGATGATGTTCCCGATCTCGTCCACACACAGATAGCCGAGATAATCCCGATTGTAGCTTTTACCGCACAGGCGGCGGTAGGTGTCCTGCTGACCTTTCAGCATCAGCAGACGGTCACGGATGTGGGGCACAAGAGGCAGCGTCCGCAGGCTGGACTTCGTTTTTGCACGGTCAGCCTGCACCAGAACCTTTTTACCGTCGATGGATGCCTGCGTGACGATGTGCTTGATCTCCAGCGTGTTGGCTTCAAAGTCGATGGCATCCCATTTCAGACCCAGTACCTCGCTGCGGCGCAGGCCGTAGAAGGATGCCAGCAGAACCGGGATCTCCAGCTTGGTGCCCTCTGCGATCTCTGTCAAAGCATGAATCTCTTCGGCGCTGTAATAGCTGCCTTTGAACTCATTCTTCTTCGGACGCTCGACCTTATCTGCCGGGTTGGTGGGGATCAGGTCGATCTTCACCGCATACTTCAACGCCTTGTGGATGTTTGCATGATAATGAATCACCGAATTTGCCTTGACCCGTTCAAGCTGCTTGTTGTAGAAATCCTGCAAGTCGGTGGCTTTCAGGTCTACCAGTTTGATGCCGCGCTTTCGGAAATAGGGAACGATCACACGCTCCACCATTCCCTGATAGCTGGCATAGGTCGTGATTTGGATAGTGCTTTTCGTGACTTCCAGCCATTTCAGCATGAAGTCCGAAAAGAGAATGTCATCGTCTAAGCGGATCTCCGCAGGTGCGGTGGGAACCATGAAGTTCCGCCGACGTTCCAACAAAAGAGCCTCGGCTTTCTTCTTGTTCCTCTTGACGGACAGACCGGTGGCTTCCCACTTGGTCTTTCGCTTTCCGGCTGCGTCCTTGTAACTCAGAACGATGTAATAGAAGTCATTTTTTTCTTGCAGATGCCCTGCTACCATAGTGTTACCTCCTGTCTTTGCATCCACTTGAATATGTAACTTCTGCCGCTGACACCATCAGTGTACCCAACGGCAGGAGAGAATGCAAGGATGTCACGCCCGGATGGTGTGACCGGGTGCGAATCCGATGAGATAGGTCAAAAGATGTGCCTTGGGGATGCGGTAGGAGCGTCCCACCTTCAAATGCTGGACGCTCCCTTTTTTCAAAAGCGCATACCCGGTTTTTGTGCTGACGCTCAATACCTCGCACATCTGGTCGATATTCAATACATCCGGGTAATCCCGGAGCATCACACGGTACGCATCACGGGGATTCAGATTTTCCTCACCCAAACAGATTCCCCCTTTCTGGGTTCATATTCTCCCGATCCAATGCCAGACTGCATTTCAGGGCTTTTTCAATTTGCGCCATCTCCCACTCACTGGTCATTCCCATAAAACTGCTGATACGCTCCTTATCAATGGTGAAAATCTGTTCCAGCAGCACCACAGACGGACGGCTGAACGCAGGGTTCTGCTCAATGAGAACATGGGTGGGCTGGTTTGGCTTTTTGGAGACTTTTGAGGTTACAGCAGCCACGATCACAGTCGGCGCAAATTTATTTCCTGTATTATTCTGAATCACAATAACAGGGCGTTTACCTCCCTGCTCGGAGCCATAGTGCGGGTCAAGGTCTGCAAAGTAGATCTCGCCCCGGCGAAAGCCGAAATTCTTTGTTACATAAACGGTAGCAATCATCCCCCTTTTCCTTATGTAGGCAAAAGCCGCCCTGCGGACGGCTTCTGCGGCGTTTTAGGACTGTTATCACAGGAGAACATCACTGCTTGATAGGAAGGCTCTTAGAGCGGCTGGAGCCGTTGTAGACCTTCAGGATCTGGTGCATATACTTCTGATAGTTCGGGCCGCTCATCGCCTGCCCGCTGCGGTAGATCGTCAGGGGACTGATGCGCTTGAGCTGCTTGATCAGGCGAACCGGGTCATACTCGTGGTCGTACAGCGCAACGAAACGGACAACGCCCTGCAGCACCTCAGAACGGAGCGAGTCGATGTCTCCCTCCCACGCTTCTGCCAGAACACGAAGTGCATCTGTGTAAATGCGTTCGCCGTGCTGCCGGTACTCCCCAAAGGCCGTAGCGATGCAGGCAATCTTCCACTTGGCGTGACTCTGGTTGAAACTCAGACCAAAGCCGGCGCGCTGGGTAGCACTCAGGAATGCGATGGCTTCCGGGTCGCCGCCGTGGATCTTGGCGCGCAGTTTTGCGCCCGCCGTAAGCGGTGCCGAGATTCCGGTCTGCTGTGCAAACAGCAGGGCTTCTTCCTGTTCAGTCAGACCGGAGTATACCTTGCAGAGGATGTCGAGATCACAGTTGTTGTTCCGCAGCTTGCGTGCGGCGATGGTATGCTGACCATCAAAGACGTAGTAGTGACCATTGCGGTAGCTGACCTTGGGCGCATTGGCGATGCGCTCATCAAACTCAGCAGCAATGCGCTTGGCGCGGTTAGCGTTGAGATGCCGCTGGTAGTAGCTGCGCGGCACTTCCAGAAACTTACTGTTGATGAGCATTTCGTGGTGAACGAGTTTAATCATAAGCAAATTCTCCTTCCAGTTTTACGATATAATCCTTTGCTTTCTGCAAAAGTTCAACGACCTTTTGACGGATGTTCGGGTTTTTGAGAAATTCCGGGTAATGCTCAAAACAGACATCCAAACGATAGATCATCGTATCTGCTGCCGATGCCACTTCGCTGAGCATCCCTTCCGCATCGGCCACCTGTTCGACGGATTCCATCTTATTGGATAAGGCGCGGATGGTTTGCAGTTCAGTCAATGTCTTAGTCGGCGTCGGTGGGTCATCTATCCCTGCTGGTGCTGTTTCTGACTTGCACGATGGTTCAGCCACATCATCAGCGGCTGTGTTCTCGGCTTTCTCTTTTTTGACCTTTGATGTGGACTTGTTCGTGGATTTTTTTGGTTTCTTCGGCGTGCAGATCTTTTCGACCAGTGCCGGACGTTCTTCGGGAGGGGCGCGGGCAACGGATGCGATCTCAGCGGCAGTTGGTTTGACCTCGCCGGAAAGCACTTTTTGCCGTGTGCCGGGAACGGCTTCTTCGGCAGCATCTACTCCTTTTGCAAATTCCTCAGACCGGCGAACAAATATTGGAGTTGCACCTATTTCTGTTGCGATTTTCTCGCAGGTTTTCTGGCGTTTTAGTTGGTGCTCATTTTGAGCACCAACTAAAACTGTATATCGATTCGTTCCTTTTTCATTAGGAACAAGTGCCTTTTCTGCTTCATATTGCTTTCCAACGAGATATTTCTTTTGCTCGACTGTCAGGTTACGCCGCCCAAGCTGATTTTTGCAGATCCAGATGATGGCTTCGTAGCGGTCTGCAAACTCTTTCTCGTGGACGGTGTAGGGAATATCGGGATGCTTCTGAAGAATAGCGTATCGGTTATGACCGTCAACGATCAGCCCGTTCCAGACGATGATGGGATTGATAACTTTGCCATCGTTGACGATGTTCTTCTCCAGCTGTTCCAGTTCCTCAAAAGTCAGCGGCGGGATCTTGCCCTGAAACTCCGGGTCAACTTTAAGCGCATTCAGATTCATCATCAAACCGTCCCTTCTTAAAGTAGGTGGATTTCGGGCTGGTGGGCTGGATGTAGTAATCGTAGCCGAAGCTGGTCTGGCAGTAGGTGCAAGGCTCCTTTACGATCTGACCGGGGTCTGCACGGCGGACGCGAATGCCGCGTGTATTGCGGAACGCATTCAGGCAGCGGGGGCAGAGGGTAGTCAGGGTGCTTTCATCGTGGTGCTTACGGTCAAAAGTACGGCTCATAATCATTACCTCCGTGTCATCAGAATGAATGTTCGGTATGGAAAAAGCCCACTGCCTAGATTCAGAAGAATCCCGGTGGTGGGCTTTGAAGTTTTTGTTTTAAGTGTCCCACCCTATTTGTCCTCGACGCCCGGTGGGTTTGGAATACACCTCGGTGAGGGGGACTGCACCCTTCCTCTCATTGGCCTTTCAGCCACCCCGCCTTCTTTATGGCCGGGCCGCGAATTACGGAAGTTTCATTGTTTTGTCCGAGGGAATGATATTCAGTTTTCAAGGTACGTCTTACAGTTCTGGGCTTCTCCCCGTCTGGGGTGTTGCCCTTGCTGTGACCATAGTGTACCTGAAAACCGAATGCTTTTTAAGGAACTGGTAGTTCCGGTTTTGCGGTTTTTTTTTGAGATCTATTTAGCCCAAAATCGGAACTGCTAGTTCCGGTTTCTCGTAGGAGCGTCAGAAAAAATGCGCAAAAAAAGAAGCCGAGAATCACTTCTCGGCTTCTGGGAAATAAACTTATGCAATTTCTGCTTCAGTCAGTTCTGTTATGAGAGTATTCAACTCGTTTTTGAATATCCGAATCGTCTTGTTCTGTTTTTTGATATGTGCGATAAGCTCCTTTTCTCTTGGGGTTTCAGTCACACCAATAATCAAAAAGTCTAATGTGGTTTTCAGCAGGACCGCTACTTCCACTAACAAATCTATGGAAGCAGTTCCTTCACCTCGCTCAATTTTCCCTAGGTGTCGGTCGCTAATGTTCAGTCGGATTGCCATTTCTTCCTGCGTCATACCGTTTGCTTTACGCAGGTGCTGGATACGTTTGCCGGTGGCGTAAGAATCAAAGTACATAAGCCAGCCCTCCGACCACAGAGCAGCGCAGCCAATCGCCACACCACAGGGCCGGAGCGCGAGAATACAGTCGGCGGTGAATTACAACTTGGTTGCCGGGGCTGGGTTCATACTCAATCAATCTTCTTTTCATAATCCTTCGTCCTTTCGTTGTCGATTATGGCAATGTGGGCGGAGTATGAAAGACGTACAGAACATCCTTCATAATAGTAAAAGAGCCGAAACTCTATTGCTATCCATGTAGAATCAGGGAATCGTATTCAGCAAATTCAAAAAAGCTTCCTGCTGGTCAGGGCAAAGTATTGACCACTTCTCAATGACCTGCATCTGCTGGGACGTAAGTGCTACCGGGGCAGATTCACTTCCCTCTGCCTTAGCAAAAAACTCAGAAAGTGTGATCTGAAAGGCATCGCAGATCTTTACAAGCGAAGGAATGGTCGGAATCGCATTGTCGTTATACCATGTAGAAATGGTGGACGGTTTCAGCTCGGCGTGAGCCGCTAAATCGTATAGCGACCATTTGCGTTCTTTACGGTAGGCGGTTATGGTATTCAGAATGTTGTCCACCGCCACTCCTCACTTTCGTACAATAAATTTTTTCGCTTATTATACCGTACTACGCAGAAAATTATAATCCTTTTTGCCGTATAAAAAGTACGAAGTTCCGGAGTAGTGAGAGCGTTGGCTCACCGTCCACATATAGCGTTTAAGAAGTGAAAGAGTATTGCCATTTCGAGGCAGAAAGAATATACTTATATTAGTAAATTCCAATGCTAGATGGAGGGACTATTATGGCTAGACCAAAAGGAAGCAAGAATGCAGTGCGTACCAAGAAAACAAATGTTGACTATGCGGCTATTGTTGCTGAAAAGACCGCAGCCAAGGAACAAATTGAAACCGAGATTGCCGCACTGTCTGACAACATTAGCACACTGAAGGAACAGTTGAAAAGTAAAAAATCTGCTTTGAAGGTTGCAGCAAAGGAACTTTCTAAAGCAGAGGCAAAAAAGGTTGCTGCCGAAAAAAAGGCCGCAGAAGAATCCAACAAGGCCGAAGCGGAATCCGTATTGAAAAAGCTGCTTGCCAGCGGTATGTCTGCCGATGAAATCGTTGCCAAGCTTCAGTAAACTATTATGGGAGCCAGCAAACGAGTTTGTCCGAACTGCGGTCGCAAAATGAAGCAGCAGTTCATTGGCCTGTTCCACTGCAAATGCGGAACAAGCTGGCGGCGCGATATAGGATTTTTTGAACGCACTCCAGATATGGTGTTCTCACTGGAACGCAAAAAGGTCGGAAATAAAATCAAACAGTTGCCGACGATACGCCATAAGTAAAAAAGACCACCAGCCGTTTTTCTGGCTGGTGGCCTTTTTGCACTCAATGCTCTGTAATGCCGAGATATTCATCATGCGCCGAAACCAAATTATTTCGGATGTGTTTTTACAGTTGAATTTCATGGAGCAGCGAGGCAGCGGCATCGACCGGATTCTCAACTCTTACGCTGAAGTCGCCCAAAATCCGGTGTTTTACTCGGATTCTGACATCTTCCTGGTTACGCTGCTCAACTGAATGGAAATGATCGAGTCCCCTCAAGTATGGAGTCTACCAATTCGTCAAGATAAAAATTGGATTCAGTGTTTTCGACCAGCCCGATATGGGGCTTGTCCTGAGGGTGAGCAGCGATAGCGGCCATCGGGATTTGACTTCGTCCTCCTTAGACTTTTCAAGCCAGGCCAAAAGTTCATCCTCTAAGAGACTTGAACATAGCTACGGGTTGATATTTGCTTTTTCTTTTGCAGAAGTGGATGGGCTGCCGGTCTGTTCAGCAGAAATACCTGCCATCGATCTATCCGAGCGCCCCTGCTATTATAAAGGTGCTGGCCGGATGAAAGGCTCCTATATCCGGGTAGGCGATGCAGACTTGCCGATGACCGATTATGAATTGTACAGCTATGAAGCCTTCCGCAAGCATCTGCATGACGATGAGCGCCCCATCCAGCGGGCCAGCCTGTCCACAGCCCAGGTGGCTTGTATGGACGAACCACCGTGGAAGAGCTGGGACATTCCCGGCCTGATCTGCGGAATCCGGCTTTGGCTGTGATGGCGGATACCCTGACCGACGCTGAAAATCGCTATTCTGGTATTCCCACCATACGGCGGGAAATGGCGGCCTATAGCTTGCCTGAGCCGCTGTTTGAAAACCGTCGCGGAGAATTTGTGGTGACTCTCCGTCATTCCATGGAGCCGGCAGAACCGAGTTGTGATGGGGCACAGACGGACTTGCTTTCCTATTGCACAGTTCCGCGCACCCGGCAGGAAATTGCTGCCTTTTTGGGAATTAAGACGGCCTCCTATGCTATCCGCCAGTATGTACTGCCGCTGGTGGAAACAGGCAAACTGAAGATGACGATCCCGGATCGCCCGGGCAGTCCCAGGCAAACTTATTACAAGGCCTGAGTTTTCGGGCAAAGCAAAATTACAGCCTTCCAGTCATATTGGACCGGCAGGCTGTTTGCTTGAACGAGGTGTTTTTATAATGCCTCTGAGGCAGCGATAGTGATTGCCTCGCTTCTTGGATCACTTTTTTCATGGGACCCGATGATGTACTGGTTTATTTGTCCTTTCATCTTTTTCTGGAGAGAAGGGAGACAGTCAAGATGGCCCCCACCAGCTTCATCTGGAGAATCCGCTTTTTCTGCTTCTGGGGGAAATCATAGATGCCGTGGGCCTTGTAGAACTTGTGGTCTGCCTTCATCAGCCTTTGCTTGACGGATACTGTAAAGCTGAATCTGGATTTTGTCGACCGGTGGTCATGCTGGATTTGACGGCCTGCATCCCGGGAAAGTTTGGGTTTGACAGAATACTGACGGGTGTGTTACAATAAATCCGATTGAAACAAATGGTGCAGGGAGGGCTGTAGGGATGAATAATGTGAAAATGATGGGCTCCCTGTTGGACCGTCTGCTCAGCTATGTGAGCTCGGCGCCGGAACGGGACGCAAACTACGACATAGCAGTGGCACTGCTGCGGAATTACTCCCAGCTGAAGGGGCTGGCCCTCAGCCAGATCGCAGACCTGTGTTATACTTCCAACGCATCCATCTCCCGCTTTTGTCGGTTTCTGGGCATGGACAATTTCAAGGAGTTTCAGTCCTGGATGGAACGGGATTTTACCATGCGGACCGACTATTCCCGCCAGTTCTATACTATGCTCCACAACAACCAAGAAACTGCCATCAGCGCCTACAGGGACGCTCTGATCGGCAATATCTACACCACCATTGCCCCCGAAAATGCCCAGGTGATCCCCGACATTGTCAAGACGCTCCACGACTGCGGCAAAGCCGCCTACTTCTCTCACCACTTCCTGTGGGACATCGGCCACTACTTCCAGAGCAAAATGATGATGATGGGCCGCTATGTGGAGCTGTTCATGGACTATGCCACCCAGCTGGAATGCGCCCGCAGCCTAACCGAAAAGGACTTTGCCATCATCTGCAGTGTGGGCGGCAGCTATCTGACCCGATACCCCGACATCTGCAACGCTATCCTGTCCAGCGGGTGCAAGATGCTGATCATCACCCAAAACCTGGCCAGCCCCTATCTCAACACCGCAGACTTCATCCTCCAGTGCGGCACGACCAATCGCAATGATGTGGGCAAATATGCGGCGCTGATGGCCAACGACCTGATTCTGATGGGGTATTTGCGAGCCTACGACAAAGCATTTCAATAAGAAATACCATTTTAAAGACCGCAGTTGCGCATAGCGCACTGCGGTCTTTTTTGCGGTCTGCACAAAAAACGGCTGAAACTTTTTTCGATCTTTCAAAAACTGAAAAAGAAAATCAGCTCCTGAAACAGAGTAAATGCATTTGAAACCAAATTGTATTCCATACATGTTATAATTTTGGTGCAAGATGCTGAAATTGCGGAAGTGAAAAGCCGTCTTTCCACAGTCGATGTGTTTGGAAGAAAAAACAGATGAGCGGATTGCAAAGAAAGGAGATCAATCAGATGAGAAAATGGAACAAACGACTTTTGTCCGGGTGCCTGCTGGCAGCCCTGCTGCTGTCGATGAGTGGGTGCCAGCAGGGCAACGCCACCTCCAGTGCTGTGTCGTCGCAGGCTGTATCCTCGGCTGCAGCGTCCAGCGAGGAAACAACGGAGGACCCGGTCGAAACCTATCACGATATGCCGGTCCAGACCATGGATCTGGACCCAAGCGACCCCGATTACTACCAGAAAGCCCTGGAAACAGAACTCTATAACTACAAGTTGATCCGCAACGTGCCCACGGCCTATCAGGCTGAAAGCTGGGATGCCTATACCGCAACGGCCAACACCCTGCTGAACATCGACCCGGACAACATCGACGATGTCTCCAAGAGTATGATTGACAATGCGGTGGCCCAGCGGGAAGCACTGGTTCAGGATGCACCGGCAGCCGACTGTATGTGGTACATCTGGGGGGATGCACCGGCCACAGCCGAGACGGTGGAAGTGTCCGACTTTACCGCCGAGAGCTATGACAACGCCGATATGAAACCCTTCCTGGTGCCCTATCTGGTGGAGGATCAGTTGGCAGCCAAGGGCAATATGATTGTGATTGCTGGCGGCGGTTATTCTTCCCGCGGCAACGCCATGGAAGGCTATCCCATCGCCGAGGCCTTCCAGGATTTGGGCTACAACGCCTATGTGCTCCAGCGACGGGTGGCCCCCTACAGCCAGGAAGATACCTGGCTGGATATGCAGCGGGCTGTCCGGTATCTGCGATATAATGCCGACAGCCTGGGGCTGGGCGGTATGGACTGTATCGCCGCCAGCGGCTTCTCGGGCGGTTCGGGCACCATCCTGGGAGAAGTGGCCAACCTGTATGGCGATGTTCAGCCCACCCTGTATGATGCAGATTATGCCTCCGACGCAGTGGATCAGATGAGCGCTGATCTGGACGTGGTCTGCCCCCTGTACGGCCCCCAGTATGACGGAGAGCATACCAGCGACTACGCGGGCCTGGTCACCGAAAATCCCAATTTGCCCGCCATGTTCCTGGCTGTGGGTGAAAACGACGCCACCGGCGCCATGCCCGACATTTGGACTCTGGCCAATTCGGTCCGGTGCAAGACAGTGGTGGAAGTTCACACCTTTGCCGAGGTAGGCCACGGCTTTGGCGCCGGCCTGCAAGGCACTACTTCCACCTATTGGATTCCCATGGCAGATACCTTCATTGACCTGGTGATGGGTCGCGGTGAGGCCGGCGTCGGCGAGGCGGCAGAAATCCCCGAGGGCTATACCCAGGTGCAGCAGTATACCTTTGAGGGCGGTTTCGGCAAGGCAGATGTGACCTGCGCCGTGGACGATGCAAAGACCAAAGTGTATATGACGTTTGTGGCCTTTGACCAGCAGCAGGTGGTGGAAGGCGTTCTGAACGACGGCATCATTACCGTCACCTATGACCAGTCCGGTTTTATGACCAATGACGCCCAGGCCATCTACAATGCCGCTGACCAGAACAACTGGCAGCCTGTGGCATGATGGGCCAAAGGCGAGTGAACTGCAAATCGGCCGTGTGAAAAAACGGCTTCGGGAAACCTGCGGGAGGTGATGGTTTTCGGCCCTGCATGACCTGTGGTATGCAAATCTCAGATACAAGGAGGAATTGTTATGAAAAACAAGAGCGTCAAAACCATGGTGGCAAGCGTCCTGGCAGTCGGGCTGATGATGGGTATCCCGGCGTCCGCCTTTGCGGTCAGCCCCGGGGGTATGTCTGTCCCCTCTGCCCAGTCGGTGGATTCCAGCGAAAACTGCGCCCAGATCCTGGACTGGCTGGGCATCCAGATCCCCCGGCATTTCGACAGTCAGGCCCCTTACAAAATCAACACCCTGCCTGAATCCGACCCCAACTACTGGCAGGCTGAGTGGGAAACCCAGGTTTACAACTACAAGATGGTCCGCAACTATCCCACCCTGTACACCCAAGACGCCTGGGATGCGGCCCAGAGCGCAGGCACCGTCATGATGGGCCTTCATCCTGAATCCCTGACCGACGCCAACAAACAGCAGATCCTGGAAGCCCGTGATGCCATTGCCGCCCTGGCTGACCATCAGCTCAAGCCTTACAGCGACGGCATCAACGGCGAAGTGATCTACCTGTGGGGCGACGATATGCCCATCACCACCCCGGCCAGCGACCTGCAGTTCCCTCTGGTGAACTATGAAGGCGAGGCCGTGTACGATAACGCCGACTTCCAGCCTATCCTGATTCCTTACTTGCTGGACGACCCCAGTTCGGCCAAGGGTACCATCCTTGTTACCTCCGGCGGCGGCAACACCAGCCGCAGCAACCCGGTGGAAGCCTATGCCGTCTGCCCCGAATTCAACAAGCTGGGCTACAACTGCTTTTTGCTCCAGCGCCGGGTGGCCCCCTATAACAACGATGACATCGTTATGGACATGCAGCGGGCTGTCCGCGTGATCAAATATAATGCCGAATCGTGGGGCATTGACCTGGATAATTCCATGCTGGCCGTGTCCGGCTATTCGGGCAGCGGCGGCAACATCCGCACCATGCTGGAGAAGTTCTACGGCAGCATCACCCCCAACCATTTTGACCCCGACTACGTCTGCGACGCCGTGGACGCAGTCAACAGCGATGTGGATGTGGCCCATCTGATCTACTCAGGCGGCCCTCTCGAAACGGAGAACCCCAACCTGCCCCACATGTTCATCGCTGTGGGCGCTGACGACCAGTGGGAAGGCAGCCTGGAAATGTTCAAGCAGGCCTATGCGCTGGGCCTGGACCCCGAACTCCATGTCTACGGTCTGAACGGCCACGGCTTCGGCGCCGGCATGGAGGGCACCTCTTCCATGACCTGGATGGAGACCTGCGACCTGTACATGCAGAAGGTGATGGGCTATGCCGAGATTCCCTTCACCGGCGAGATCCCTGCTGAGTACACCCTGACTCAGCAGATCCATGTCAACTGGTTCCCCATCGGCGATGACGTGACGGTGAACGTCTACACCACTGCCGACGGCGGCAAGTGCCTGTTCACCTTCTTCGGATGGGGTGAAAATATCATGGTGGAAGGCCTGCTGATCGGCGGCCATGTGGCCAGCGTGACCTACGACAGCGTGGGTTACTTCGGCCAAGATGCCGCCAAGATGTGGGATCTGGTAGACCCTGCAGCCTGGGTTCCTGTCAACTGAAAAACGGCATGCTGTCCACGGGCCTGAATACCCCCGTCAGGTGAACGGCTGAGCCACAGAAAACCCAGCGCCCCGGGAGCATTTGGCTTCCCGGGGCGCTGGATTTCGTGCGGTCAAATTGCACAAAAACCAGCAAAAATGTTTTTCTGCTTTTCAAAACGTGAAATAGAAACGGCCACCCTGAAAGGCTGGAGCTGTGCTTGTAACCAAATCAAATGCCAGATGTGATATACTTTTGGTGCAAGGAGGAAAAGCGAATCTGCAGAGCTGCTACCTTCCCAAAGCGTTCGTTTCAAGAAAGAAGGAGGAATCTTCCCATGACGGAGACAAAGAAAAAATCCCATCGGGCGGTTCATTGAGAACACACTGGTGCCCATCTCCACCGCATTCGCCCAGAACCGATACGTCCGCTGCATCGGCACAGGCTCCCAAAACCTGATGGCCATCATCATGATCGGCGCAGTGTTCAATCTGTTGAACAGCATCCAGATTGACCCCTACCAGAGCTTCATCCAAGCGACAGGAATCGCGGCCTTCTTGAACGCCGTCTACAATGCCTGCATGAACTTCATGGGCGTGTTCATGGTGTTCAGTGTGGGCTACGCCGGGGCTAAGATTTTCGGCCACGATGAGATGGCCTTCAACAACGGCCTTATGTCCCTGATGTCCTACCTGATCATGGTGCCCGTGGCCACCAACGAGGTCGGCAGTACCGTCGTCGTCCTGGACTACCTGGGCAGCCACGGCGTATTCCTGGCCTTCATCCTGGGCATCATGGCCACCAAGATCAACATTGCCCTGGTGGAGCGGAACATCACCATCAAAATGCCTGCCGGCGTCCCTGAGAACGTCACCCAGTGCTTCACTTCCATCATCCCCGGGGCTGCTATCGCCCTGGTGTCCAGCCTGCTGCGGGGCCTGTTCACCCTGACCCCCTGGGGCAATGTCATCGACGCCGTCTACGCCCTGCTCCAGACCCCTCTGGCCAACATCACCGGCAGCCTGGGCGGCTTTATCATCCTGCTGCTGCTGGCTCAGATCCTCTGGTTCTTCGGCGTCCACGGCTCCTACACCGTGCTGGCTATCCTCTACCCTCTGTGGTTCACTTACCTGCCCGAAAACACCGCTGCCGCTGCAGCCGGCCTGCCCATCCCCCACATGTGGAACACCTCCATGTACGACTTCGCCTGCAACGGCGGCTGCGGCTGCACCCTGGGCCTGGTGATCGTTATGTTCCTGTTTGCCAAGTCCAAGCGCTACAAGGAATTTTCCAAGATCGTCCTGCCCTGCGGCATCTTCAATATCAACGAGCCCCTGCCTCCAAGTCGCTGTCGATCTTCGGCGTTTCCTCCCACGAATCAGGCACATCCTCCTCGATTTCTGCATCAGAGGGGCCTGCTTCCTCCGGGTTCTGTGTGCCTGACTTTGTTTCTTTGTCCGAGTCTTCCTAATCGTTCCGATCTTCGGCAGCATCCGTGTCTTGCACTTCGTCCTCCGGCTCTGTCTCCTCGATTGAATCGGCCGCCCTATCAATCTCGGTGTCGCTCGAATCGTTGGTATCTTCTTCTGCGATGACTTCCGCTGCGGTGTCGTCTACTTCTTCATCCAAGTCAAAGAAGATGATGTCGTCAAAAAGCTGTTCCGAGGAAGAGTAGCCGGAAGAGTAACTGTCGGCTGTGAAGTCGGCAGCGTCCTCCCAGTCTTCGACGAAGTCGTCGTTTGTTGCTGCCATTGCAGGGAAAGCTCCCATCGAAATGCTCAGTGCGATACTCGTTGCGAGCAAGCCTGCGAGCAACCGTTTTTTCATTGCGGTGTTCCTCTCTTTTGCGTTATTGTTGTGTTCGTGTGCAGCAAACCGTATGCCACAAGGAGGAGTATACCATCTCAAAAAAATCTTGCAACCTGCCAATATGCAATATTTTTCCATATATAACATATCATCGAACGAAATTAAAAAAAATAATCAACAAACGTCTATTTCACAAAACAGACTTTCGTTGCAAAACTGAGGCGATGAAACGGTAAAAGCAGCGTAAAGAGAAACGGCAAAGCAGATAAGAACCGCTTGGTTGCTTTGAAAAAGGCAACAATCAATCTTCCAACCTGCTGTGGTCACAGCCAAGTGACAGGTAGTGCTTGATCTCCCCACCCAGCACAAGCTGGGCATACTCCAAGGGCTTATTATACAGCAGCCAGTCCAGCTCTGCCCGCTGTGCCGGGGTGCTGCCGTACTCATCCTCCACGGCGATGCAGTCGATGGCAAGGGTGGTGCATGACGTTCGCAAACGTAGCAATGGCCAAACCCCTTTAGCATATAATATGATTGAGTGCTTTTAAATTTAAGCTTAAGCGCTTGAACTTACGTCCTTTTGTGGTATAATAAAGCTAGAGGATAGCGGCGTTGACCAGCTATCGGTGGTGTTGAAGCAGTGGACTGGTTCGGTATCAGCCGATTGTGGAGCCAGACCGTGGGTTGA
>OBLI01001147.1_pt1 | contig 26673 bp, 19 predicted proteins | sample 1519701 | NCBI WGS metagenome assembly OBLI01 (sample SAMEA3663005, study PRJEB22513) | pig gut metagenome | biome: pig gut; feature: pig-associated habitat; material: faeces | place: France | collected 2012 | reverse complement strand
TTGGTGCAGCACCTCAGCCAGCAGCTCAGCCTCCTGTCTTCGGTGACTCTCCTGCTGCTCCTTCCGCACCCTTCAGTGCTCCAGAGATGGGTGGTGGCAACGCAGGCGGTTCTGACGACCTTCCCTTCTAAGGCTTATTTAATGTGATGGGGCTATCCTTTCTTCTCCCGAAGGGAAGCAGGGACAGACTCACACCCAAATATCCATATATCGGAAACTCTCCTTTCGGCAAGAAGAAAGGAGAGTTTTCTGTTGTTGGTACGCTCAACGTCTGAAATCAGGGCTCGGCAGAATTTTCATGGAGGATACAGATGCATCTTTCCTCCCTTTTCTCTTATCCAGAATAGGGCTGACGATTTCGATGCCAGTTTTACCCATCTCAGACGCAGTGCACTGCAACCGCTCCCGCAGTGCACTGCAACCGTCCCCGCAGTGCACTGCATCCGTCCTTGCAGTGCACAGCCTCTTTTCACCGCAAACGTTTGCATCCTTTCCCGCAAACGTTTGCAACCGCCATCGCAAACGTTTGCAACCGCCATCGTAAACGTTTGCGGTGAAAAGATGGTGAAAAGACGCCTTTTGTGGAATCCCTTTCCCCATGTTTTTATAGTGAGCCATGTTTTCCCCCTCTCATCCATTGCCTGTCTGCGGGTCAGATGGCGATTGCTACATTATAGGCATAGCAAAACGGATTCCAGATGAATCAGGAATCCATGACGCCAAGAGGGGAAAAACGATAAGGAAACCATTAAGACCGAGGATAGGGTATATCCATTGCGGTATGATGAGTGATGATGGGGTTAATAGCCCAGGTCTTTCACAATTTGGCTAATGCGCTCCATGGTGGTCAGTCGTGTGGGAACGAGTGGCAGGCGCAACACGTTTTCTATCATACCCATTTCGGAGAGCATGGCCTTGACACCGGCAGGGTTACCATCCACAAAGAGTAGCTTGAAGAGTTCGGTAAACTTGTGGTGTATGGTGAGTGACGAACTGTATTCTCCTCTAAGAGCCAGACGCACCATCCTACTTACTTCGCTGGGAAGGGCATTGCCTATCACGCTGATGACTCCCACGGCTCCAAGGGTGATGAGGGGGAATGTGATGCCATCGTCTCCGCTGATGACGTCAAAGTTGGCAGGCTTGTTCTTGATGATGTCATCCATCTGGGTGATGTTTCCGCTGGCTTCCTTGATGGCTACGATATTCTCATTTTCGCGAGCCAGACGCAAGGTGGTTTCAGCGGTCATATTCACGCCCGTGCGTCCGGGCACGTTGTAGAGGACCACGTTGACGGGACTGGCTTGGGCTATGGCCGTAAAATGGCGATAGAGTCCTTCCTGCGAAGGTTTGTTGTAGAAGGGACATACACTCAGCACACCATCTATTCCCGTCCAGTCATTTTCCTGAAGTTCCTTCACGATACTGGCTGTGCAGTTGCCACCGCATCCCATCAGCAAGGGAACTCGTCCTGCCACCCTCTGCACCAGACGTTCTTTCAGCATGCGTTTTTCTTGCACAGTGAGTGTGGGTGTCTCGGCCGTGGTGCCCATAATACACAGATAGTCGGCGCCGCCTTTCAGTTGATATTCCACCAGTCTGTCCAGGGCCTCCCAATCTATGGAACCATCTGCCTTGAAGGGTGTAATAAGTGCTATTCCGAGTCCTTTGAATTTATTTTGTGCCATGTATGTGCTCTTTCTTTTCAGTCATGCAAAAGTACGACAAAACTTGTTCTTGACCAAAAAAAGGTTTCTCCCAATTCCGTTTCCCTTGTAATTTATTACTAAATTTGTGCTGCTTTCATCAATTTGTTACATGACAGGAACCCACGACAAGGAAGAAATTCTCAGTTTGAGAGAGGAACTTCACAGACATAATTATAATTACTATGTGCTCAATGCGCCAGTCATCTCCGATGAGGAGTTTGACATGAAGATGCATCGTCTGCAGGACTTGGAGCAGATGTATCCTGAGCTGGATGACCCGAACAGTCCTACCAGGCGCGTGGGGTCGGATCTCAACAATGAGTTTCAGACGGTTCTTCACAAGCGCCCTATGCTCAGTTTGGCCAATACCTATAACCGTCAGGAGGTGGCTGAATTCTACCAGCGTGTGAGCGAGGGACTTCATGGCGCTCCCTTTGAGATATGCTGCGAACTGAAGTTTGATGGTCTCAGCATCAGCCTTCATTATGAGAGGGGACGTCTGGTGAGGGCTGTAACCCGTGGTGATGGGGTGCAGGGAGATGATGTGACAGAGAATGTGCGCACCATCCGTACCATTCCCCTCAGCCTGCCTGTTGGTGGAACTTATCCTGATGAGTTTGAGATAAGGGGCGAGGTACTCATGCCTTGGGCTTCCTTTGACCGACTCAACTCAGAGCGTGAGCGTGAGGGAGAACCTCTCTTTGCCAATCCGCGCAATGCTGCCAGCGGTACGCTCAAGAGTAAAAACAGCAGCGTGGTGGCCCAGCGTGGGCTGGATGCCTACCTCTATTATCTGTTGGGAGAGGGAGTCCCCGGTGACAGTCATTATGCCAATCTGCAGGCTGCTGCGGCTTGGGGATTTCAGATAAGCGCACAGATGCGGTTGGCACACACCCTGGAGGATATTTATGACTATATAGACTACTGGGATACAGAACGCAGGAATCTGCCTGTGGCCACAGACGGCATCGTGCTCAAGGTAAACTCCCTGGCGCAGCAGCGTGCCTTGGGTATGACGGCCAAGAGCCCCCGATGGGCTATTGCCTATAAGTTCAAGGCAGAGCAGGAGGAGACCATATTGCGCCAAGTGGTGTTTCAGGTGGGACGCACAGGCGCCGTCACTCCCGTTGCCAATATGGATCCTGTGCATCTGGCCGGTACGCAGGTACGCAGAGCCACTCTGCACAATGCCGATTTCATGGCACAGTTGCATCTGCATGTGGGTGATAGAGTGCTGGTGGAGAAGGGTGGGGAGATCATTCCCAAGATAGTGGACAATGTCACGCCAAATCATCCTGGTGCCATTCCCTTTATCACACGATGCCCCGTGTGTGGGACTCCTTTGGTAAGATATGAGGGTGAGTCTGCTTATTATTGTCCCAATGAGAGTGGATGCCCACCACTTCTGTTGGGACGCATAGAGCATTTTATAAGCAGAAAGGCCATGAATATCAATTCGCTGGGACCTGAGACTGTGGATGCTCTTTATCGGACAGGACTTATTGCGGATGCCGCCGATCTGTATGGTCTCACAGAGGAACAGCTGCTTACCATCGAGGGTGGCGGGTGTGAGATGGCACGCCGCATCATACAGAGCATAGATGAGAGCCGTGCTGTTCCTTTTGAGCGCGTACTCTTTGCCATAGGCATACGGTTTGTGGGTGAGATTGCTGCCAAGGCCTTAGCTCGTAACTTCGGCAGTATGGAGGCTGTGAGAAATGCTTCCCTGGAGAGTCTGCTCGCCATCAACGGCATCGGAGAGGTGATAGCCCGTAGTGTCATCACCTTCTTCCACGACGAGAAGAACCTGGCATATGTCCAACGTCTGTGTCAGGCAGGACTGCAGATGCAATTATCCCAGCAGGAACAGCAGGTGCGAAGCGACACGTTGCAGGGACAGAGTGTGGTGGTAAGTGGTGTCTTCCGTCACCATAGCCGTGACGAATACAAAGCGCTTATCGAACAGCATGGAGGACGCAATGTGGGTAGTATAAGTGCCAAGACCTCATTCGTTCTGGCAGGAGAAAATATGGGTCCGGCCAAGCTGGAGAAAGCTTCTCGCCTGGGTATCAGAATACTCTCCGAGGAGGAATTCTTGTCCCTAATAGGCGAATGAATTCTTGGTGGAAAAGGAGTAAGAAGATTCTGTAAAGAAAAATGGGCTTCACCTTTTTTTCGTAAAAACACGAACGCCCTCTTCCTAATATCTGTTGGTATATGTGGGAGAGGGCGTTTGCCGTGTTATGTAGGAGATTCGGAGCGAAGCCATTGCATGAGTTGCCGCTCTGTGGTCATCACATATCGGTACTGTTGTGCTCGGCTGGCGTTGTAGGTATTCTCTATATACTGAAGAACACTATCGGTAAGCCCCTTGCGCAGATTTTCCAGAGTATTCTCGGAGATTACCAAGACGTCGGTATCATCATCTATGTAGGGGTTGGCATATATCCCCCTGTTGCCCAGCAGCTGGTAGAACTCCTCCTGGGGAGTCTCTGTGTCGGGTGCCACATACAGTTCGTGTGTGTATAGCGGATTCATGCGGGCAGAGTAGTCCACCTGTCGGCTCAGGAAATGCTGAAGGGTAATGTGCAGATGCTTCTCGATGGCGAGTGGGGTGCGATACTGTTCCCATTCCCCTCTCTGTATCTGGTCCCAGTCTGGCTGCGTGAGTATCCTGGGGTGATAGCCATTGAAGGCAAGTGTCTGCAGATAGTCGGTCTGGTCCTGTGGTGCTCCATGGCCCAAGAGGACATAGTGCACGTTGCGACTTACCCGTGTGGAAGGCTTATAGTCTGCTCCATGCTCGCGCAATTTGCGTTGCATGGTGGCATTGCTCTGGGTGAACGTACCGAGCATGCACACCACGCGACCTTCCAATGGGGAATGGCTGTCCTGATGGTCTTCTGCGAAGAGAGTCCCTTGGGTTACATTTGCCATGCCGTGTGACTTTGCAGAGATGGATTAGTCTTTCTTCTCACTCTTGCCTTTCTGGCAAATGGTAATCTCATTCTTCACCTGTCCGCTGGTCAGGATGGCTTTCACCTCTCGCGGTTCTGTGCTGAGATTCTCTTCCATGCTGAGTGTAATCTTCTGCTTGCCTGGCTGTCCCGAAGTCTTGTCTGCTGTTACCCAGGTGTTGTTGTCATCGCTCTTGATTTCCAGAGTCCAGTTCTTGCGGGCTTTGAAACAGATGCTGTCCGTCTTCATATACGAGCTGTCTGTCAGGGCAAAGGATACCTTGGTGGGTACATTGGAGTTCCCATAGTAACTCTTCACCTTGTAAGCAGGATAGGTTATCTCTATGAATCCGAGCTGGACGTAGGTGGCTGCAGATTTGTAATAGGAGTGCAGTTCGATGTAGCCAAGACGTGTGCTGTCGGTGGTGTTCTCATCAAAGTTCACCTTGTTGCAAAGCGTATAGATGGCCATTGATTCCTTGACGGTTCCCGTTGTGTTCCCTTGTATATGAATCCAGCTGTGGGGTGTGAGCAGACTCCAGTCGTCAGTGGTGGTGAAGATAATGGAATCCTGTGTCTGGTCGGCAAACAGAGTACCGAAGTAAGGATAATCTACTGAAGCGGCATGGAAAGAGGTGTCCTTATTGCAGGATACCATGTGCATCATGACACTGGCCAGAAGAAGGGCCGAGGCTACTGATTTCTTGTTCATATATACTATATTGTTTTTTAATTATATATTTCAGACAAAGGTAGGCAATTTAGTATTGTCTGCCAAGGAAGGACCCTATTTCTTATGCCTTTTTAACTCAATTCGATCCTTGGGATGAGGCAGAGAAACGCATCCTGGTGATATGTGGACAGCAATGGGACAAACTCAGTCAGATGGGGTGACTGGCGGAACTATGTTCTGAAATCTGGGACAAGGTGAATTCGCCTTTGCAGAACTGTTCTGTGTCCACTCTCAGGAAACTACCCTGTGAACGGGTATAATGCATCAGTTGTTGGAAGATGACGTTATGTGACAGAAGATCAGGGTTCCCCACCAAGGTTAACTGAAGTCGGGCGCGTGTCATGGCCACATTGAGCTTGCGGTCTATCCATGCTCCCTCTTCCAGGAAGGTATTGTTGCTGAGGAAGGTGAGTTGCCACAGGTGCTGTATCGTAAATCCATAGATGATATAATCCCGCTGGCTGCCCTGGAAGCGCTCCACCGTGTCAATACTGATATTGTGCAGAGGGCTGATGCCGTACTGGTCAATGGCATTGCGGATGGCAGATATCTGATTGCGGTATGGCACGATGACTCCAATGCTTTGCTCCACGTCAAACTTCTCTCCGCATAGGAGGTAGGCCTGATATACGATGGCGGCTATCATGCGGGCTTCTATGGCGTTAGTCTTAGGTGAGATGGACAGAGACGGTGGTTCTGATGAGACAAAAGCCATGCGATATGTGGAGAGCATCTGTGCTATGCCATTAGGGCTGGAGGATGCGGTGATACCTGCTGTCTGGTGAGGCAAGGGTACAGGCAATAGTTTATGAGCATAGAAAGCCTGACTGGGGAAGCTTGCTATCTCCTGGTGCATACGTCCCTGGCGAGTGAGCATGTACACGTATCGCGAGTCATAGCCATCAGGGGTACGAAAGCGGGAGAGTAATCTTTCGAAGAGAGAGAGGCGGCAGTCTGTGAGTCCTATGGCGTGCAGAAGTTCATCTCTCACCTGTGCTTCCTCTGCTGACTGTTGCACTACAGCCGGCAATTGCTTGTGGTCACCTATGAGCACCACCTTATCTATGGAGCATCGACCTTGCTTCTGCATGCTCAACAGACCTATGATGTGAGGCTCCAGTATCTGTGAGGCTTCGTCCACGATGGCCAGATGGAAATGTTTCAGAGCAAACAGCCAGGGGGCTGAGTTGAGTGCAGCAGTGGTACCGCAGAAGATTCTGCTGTCCATGATTATCTTCCTCACCTGTTGGGCATTCTTGCATTCCGCCACCTTGTTGGAGAGCAGTTGCTCACGATGGAGTGGTGAACAGGACAGAGGCGAACCGATGCGCAGGAAGCTGATGCCCTCCTCTTGCAGTTTGCCACACATCTCATCTACGGCACGGTTGGTGTAGGAAATCAGCAGGATATGAGTATCCTCTTCCAGCAGTTGTTCCTTCACCAGGTTGAGCATTCCGAATGAAGTCTTGCCTGTTCCTGGTGGTCCTATGATGAGGAAGAGTTCGCGTGCCTGCTTGCAGCGTATGACCAGATTGTTGAATGCGCCATAGTCGCCCCTGAGTGAAATGCTATTGTCGGTCACTGGTTCTCTTTCCGAGAGGAGCAGGGAACGTCTCTCTTGGGGTGCACACAGGAAGCGGTGCAATCCTGAGTAGAGATTGTCTATGGAGGAGTCGTAGAGGTCATGCTCGATGGCCCAGTATGTATGGCTGCCTTTTGCAAACACTTTGGGGTCTGTCTGACCATTCCTCAGTGTCAGTCTGATACCTTCTGTACTGATATCTTCTATGCTGCCACGGATTACCATCTGTGCACATACGCGAGGTTCGGTATGTTCTTTATAAGGGTAAAGCAGTACGATGTCGCCACGGCGGAAGTTGGATGTGTCGGCAGACTGCTGTTGGGGGAAGCGTGCCATGAGTCCTGTCACCCCATCATCATCCTGTTGGAAATCATCCAGGATGAGTCCTTCGTAGATGTTTCCTGCAGCCCGTTTCTCCTCCAGTGATGAAAGCCATTTGGATGCAAACCCGGCATCCTCCTTGGTCTTGCTACCCACTTTGGAGAGCAAGCGTTCCTGGGCCAGGAATTGCATGAACCGCAGGAAGTAGGCCCGTTCCAGTGGGGAAGCCTGATGGATGGGTAGGAGCAGACGTTCCAGTTCGGGACGTACATATATATTCCACAGTATGCCGCCCACCTGTTTGCGGTTGAGCTTTTCGGGTGAGAGCGTAGAGAGGAAAGCATAGCCTTCCTGTGCGTGATGTATCTCACACCATGCCAGGAGATTTCTCATGCGTATGGCGCGCAACATCAGAGCCGGCATCTGTCCCACAGATACCAGTCCCTGCTGATAGCGTGAGTAGAGGAGCATGATGTGGGACAATTCTTCAGAATGCAGGTTGAATTCGTATGTGAGCAAGGCACGGTACAGCAGCAACTGCACCAAATGCTTTTCCTGGGGTTTGGGTACCTCGGGGTCATAGCTGGGAGAGGATGGTGGAACGAAGTCGCCCTTTCCCGACTTCTGCTCTATGATAATGGTCTGCTTCTTGTGTCTGTACAGGAAGTCCAAACGTCCCTGTATGCCCAGCATGTCACTGAAGAATGTGGGTTCCAAAGTCACGTGTGCGCTGTCATAACGGGCAATGCTCTGTCTCAGGTCCTGTCCTATCAGTTTTCTGATGTTGGCCCGTTGTGCTCGTGCTTTCTCATAGAAGGCTTCGGCTTGCTGTTGGCTTTGGAAGCCTTCGCAGGCCAACATCTCCAGCGCATTCATCTGGAAGTATCGTGTCATGCTTTGGGCAAAGGGTATATCTCTGTCATGCACCGTATCGTCCAGAAACTGCCCCGTGAGATTTCCCAAGTGGATATGTTCTGTGTTGGCCTGCGGTTTCAGACGATTGATGATACTTACGAAAGGAGATTCGGCATAGGTCTCAAAGCACGAGGCCACCGTGGTCACGTTCACCAGATAGTCGGGTTCGTAGATGATGAGTTCGGGCATGCACAGGCCGTCCTGCATGCGCACACGCACCAGATGGACTTGTGCTCCTGGTGAGAGTATCTGTTGCAGATAGCTCCAGTCTCCCTCTCCATTGCGGGTCAGGAAGGTGTTGCGCTCGTCATAGCATATCTTCAGCAGCTGGGCATGTTGTTCCTCCTCGGCCTCTATGATATGTTCGTCCCACTTGCGCACGATACACCGTATCAGGTTCAGGTCATAAGCCTTCCATCGGTCTGTGGGAGCTTTTCGGGGAAAGAAAGCTTGCAGGCGGGCAGGTATAGCCGCTCCGCTGATGCTGAATATCAGCATAGTGGTTGCCTGTACATATTGAGGCAGATGCTTGCGTAAGAGGGTGGAGGAGGGCTCATGCTCGCTGCCCATGCTTCTCATGGCTTTGCGTGTGAAGTGTAGTAGGGATGCCTGTTCGGCAGGGATGCCTCGTTGCTTGATGATGTAATCCAGTTTGGAGAAGAGTCCAGTGAAAGTGATAGGCGTATGAGAAACATACTGTTCTATAACCTGTCGGAAGACTTCGTTGACAATGAGTACCCTCTCCCTTATTTCCAAATCTTCAGAAAGGCAGTCCTCCAGGCGGACGTAGAACTGACTGGGCTGGCATTCCTCGTAGGGATATCTGCTGACATAGGATTGTCCGTGTTCCATCATGTGGATATCAATACCATTCGATGTTGCTGCTATAGGAACTCTGTTTCTTCCATTTGAGAGCATCGGCAAGTGTGCCTGCCTTGCAAGCGAATGTAAAGTTGTAACTGGTGTAAGGTGAAATCACCATGCTACAGGACATCTGGAAACAATGGAGGTCTCGTGCGAGTGATGCTGTGGTCATACTCAGACGATGTGTGTTGAAGTCATAACCGGATGAGAAGTTTATGTTCCAACCTTCGGAGATGCGGATGTTGCCAGAGAAATTCAATGTGTGTGTGAGCTTGTAGGGATAGCGCATGCGTTTGTCATTGAAGCGTCCCTGTGTGTTCTCACGCAGCGTCACGCCATAACTCACGTTGAAACTCCATGGCAGCGTAAACTTCAGGTAACCGTCCTCGTCCACATCCCCGTTTCCTTCCGACTTGGCTCCGTTCTTGCCTTTCTTGCGGTCGGGGTCCACATTTTGCATGGTTGGGTCTGTCTCCTCTTCGTCATCCATCTCTTCGTCATCTTCTTCGTCTGTCAAGCCTGTTTTCCCTTTCTTTCCAAACAGTTTGCGGAAAGTCTCGTTGCTGAAGGAGTATGAGATATTCTGGGATGTGCCTTGGAATCTTCCGAAGCGTCCTCTGGACCATTCGGTCTTCTCTCCCACATACACGCGGCCGTTGCTATCCTTCTCATAGGCGTAAGTGGCAAAGACAGCATTCATGGAGTATGTGTACTTCTTGGTGAGCTTGATGCGTGCACGTATGTTCAGATCACTCCATGGACGGCTCTTGGCAGCCATGTTGTAGCTGAGCGATCCGCCCAGTTCGTCGATGAGGCTTATCTTGCGATATCCTGTGGAGTCCTTGTCGGAGCGTACCTTCATCTCCACGTTGTTGGACACATCCAGCATCACGTTTCCTGTCTTGCCGCTGCCCACGGTTCCATACAGCATACCGCTGAAGGGCGAGTAGCTTACTGTGGACACGTTTCCGTCGGCATCGGTCTTCACGTAGGAATCATAGAAGCCATAGCGTGGCTGGCTGAAGTCGGGGGCGTAGGTGAAACTCACCGTGGGGGTGAAGACGTGTCGGATGGCCTGAATCTTTTTTCCTCCAAACCATGGAAGAGGCTGATACATACCATATAGTTTGGTATTGGCACTCACCGACATGTTATAGTTATACACATTGTAGAATCCATATACCGTATCTCTGGCCACAGCCTGCTGACTGGTGTCCCATGATTGCATTATCTTGTGGGAGTACATGCGGTCAGTGAAGGAGAAGCTGGGAGTCACGTTGATATAGTTCAGTACCGAGAAGGATGCGCTGATGGGTACCTGATGACGCATTCCGTTGCGCCAGTCCTTGATGAGATTGCTGTGGAAGAGCTGGTCCTCCTTGGTGTTTATGCTATTGGCCAGGGTACCTGTGTAGCTCATGGCTATCTTCTCATACCATCGTTCACGTCCTGCGGCTTTTTTCCTCTTGAAGGGATTGAATCGGCTCTGCGAGATGTTCAGAGTGGGCAGAGTAAGTGAGACGCTGCTGTCTCGCATGTTTTGGCTGAGGTTGAAGGTTCCGCTCAGGGTGAGTCCCACCTTGCTGAACGTCTTGCTGTAGGATACACTACTGGTGCGTGTGCTTTGGGTATAACTCTCGGGGTTATACATGCTGGTGAGATTGTTCCGCTCGTAGCTGCTCGTAGCAAAGTTGACACTGGCAGAGAAGGTCTGTGAGGGATTGGCCTTGCTGTCCTGTCTGTGGCTCCAGGTCACCTTGAAACTCTTGCTCACACTATAGTCAGGCATGTTCTTCTCGCCTTCCTTGGTGTTCTGGTAGCTGAAATAGAAGTTGCCGCTGTACCGGTATCTCTTCTTGTAATTGGTTTGTGCCGAGAGTCCCCATGAGCCTTTGGTGTAGAATTCGCCCAGCACCTTGAGGTCTATCTTGTCATTGATGGCAAAGTAGTAACCTCCGTCGCGAAGATAGAAGCCTCGGGTGGATTCATCACCATAGGTGGGCATGATAAATCCGCTTTGGTAACTGCTGCTGAAGGGAAAGAAGCCATAGGGTATGGCCAAGGGGAGCGGTACGTCGCACACCACCAGATAAGCAGGACCGAAGATGACGTTCTTGCCCGGATGCATCTTGGCCCTTGTCAGACTCACATAGAAATGAGGGTTTTTGGCATCGCAGGTGGTGTACTTGCCATTCTGTACGTACATGACTCCACTGCTGTCTCGCTTACCGTCCTTGCTTTGCATGAACCCCTCGCCTTCCTGTGTGTAGACGTTTGAGATGAAGGCTTTCTGTGTCTTGAAATTGTAACTGATGCGGTCGGGCTCATATTCGTCTTCGCCTTGCTTGAAGAGGGGCTTTCCCTGTATCACGCCTGTGCTGTCAGCGCGTCCCGAAGCATGTACCAGACTGCTGTCCAGACTGAGACTGATGTCGTCGGCTGTGAGTTGCAGGTTCTGGTAGTTGACCTGACTGCTTCCATAGAGATGTGCACGGGAGTTGGTGTAGTCAAATGTGATGGAGTCCTTGGCCGAATAGCTTACCGGTTCCTCCAGGCCCGACTTGCTTCGGCGCGCGGTATCGTTCTGCAGCGAATCTCTTTTCGTGGTATCGGGCAGGATGGTGTATGCTCTCAGGGGAATGCTGTCGGCGGATGCCGGTACCTTCAGCGAATCATTCACCGCTACTTGCAGAGGATGTGGGACCACCTTTCTGGCTGATACGGAATCCGCCTTTCCCAGCACGCTGTCGGGCAGGGGGGAGGTGTGGATAGTATCTGCAATGGGTGTCCCTGTCCATATGATACCTGCCACAGAGGCAGAAGCTATGGGGAGCAAGGCACACAGGGCGAAGGCTAAAGCCAGTATTCTAGTTTTCAAAATGAGCGTCTCAAATAGAATGCAAAAGTACGAAATTCAGTTGAGAAAAGCCTTGCTTTAGACTCTGTTTTATGATTTTTTCAGGAGTGGGCATTGTCTCAAGGGTTGGGTGTCAACCGAACATCTTGTTCCATTGCATCATCTTGTCCGTACATTCGGGACCGAATTTCCACAGGCTGCGTATTGCTTCCTCCAGTGTTTTTTCGTGTTCGGGATGGCTCTTGCTGAAGAATTTATCGGCATAGCAGATGACTTGTTCTTCCATCGTCTGAGGGGTGTAGTCGTCAGCGGGCAGAGGCAGCCCCTGCTGCTCTATGGCTTGGCGGGTGATGCCTGTTCCCGTGTGCCGCTCTGCCACTCTGGCATGCCGAGGCAGTCCCTCCCCAAGCAGTATTTCTGCGCCTGCCAGTCCGTGGCAGATGTAGGGACGTGTACCGAAGCAATGGATGTTGGGAGCATCCACAGAGACAATGCCTATGTCATGCAATAGAGCCGCTTCCTGCAGAAAGGTCCTGTCCAGCTGAAGTTCGGGATGAGCATCAGCCACCTGGAGTGCTTTCCGCGCCACGTCTCTGCTATGCTGGAGCAGAAGTTGTTCCAGCGGAGCATTGCCTATGCAGTATCGGTGTATGATCTCTTCAGGGTTTATCATCCTGCAAGGGTATGTAATATGCGATTTTCTATAATGAATGGAACATCAGAAGTGGCTGGAACCGTCGAAGCAATGCGTGCAGACTTTACACTTGGGTAGTCCGATGGCTTTGATGAGCGTCTCTATGGTGTTGAACTTCAGCGAGGACAGATTGAGGCGTTTGCGTATCTCTTCCACCATGGCACAATACTCAGGCGAGTTGGTAGTGGCATAGCGGTCAAGCTTGGCACAGGAGTCACCTTCGATGTCCTTTATCACTTTGCGTGTGATGAGTTCCATATCGCTCTTCGAAGAGGTAAAGTTGATGTAGCGACAGCCATATACCAGTGGAGGACAGGCTATGCGCATGTGTACCTCTCGAGCTCCATAGTCATAGAGTATCTTCACATTGTCGCGCAACTGGGTACCGCGTACGATAGAGTCGTCGCAGAATAATAACCTTTTGCCCTGCAGCATGGCACGGTTGGGGATGAGTTTCATCTTGGCCACCAGGTCGCGCATCGACTGGTTGGAGGGAGTGAAACTTCGGGGCCAGGTGGGGGTGTATTTTGAGATGGCACGATGATAGGGGATTCCCTTGCCTTCGGCATATCCCAGGCACATGCCCACGCCACTGTCGGGGATTCCGCAGCAGCAGTCTACCTCATGAGGGTCATTCTTGCCCATCTCAAAGCCACTTCGGAAACGTACTTCCTCCACGTTGCGTCCTTCGTAGCATGAGGTGGGGAATCCGTAATAAACCCACAGGAAGGAGCATATCTGCATTTCCTCGTTGGGCTTGCGTAGCTGGGTGATGCCGTCTGCTGTGATCTGTACGATTTCACCTGGGCCCAGGTAGCTGTGGATTTCGTAATCGAGATTGGGGAAACTGGTGGATTCGCTTGTTACCGCATAGGCATCGGGCTTGTGACCCACTACGATTGGGGTGCGGCCCAGTTTGTCGCGGGCTGCTATGATGCCTTCTTCGGTAAGCAAAAGCAGGGAGCAGGAACCTTCCACCTTGTTGTAAACATTCTCAATGCCTTCCACGATGGTCTTGCCCTGGATGATGAGCATGGCTATCAGTTCGGTAGGATTCGTGTTGCCTGAGGACAATTCTGCAAAGTGCATGCTCGCCTCCAGCAGTTCCTTCTCCAACGTGTCTATGTTGTTGATTTTTGCCACCGTCACAATGGCAAATTTGCCTAAATGAGAATTGAATACTATGGGCTGAGGGTCTGTATCACTGATGATGCCAATGCCTGAGTTGCCTGTGAACTTATCAAGCGAACTTTCAAACTTGGTTCGGAAATAGTTACTTTCGAGGTTGTGGATAGTGCGGTTGAACTTGCGTTCTTCTGCATCGTAGGTGACCATACCGCCACGACGCGTTCCCAAATGCGAATTGTAGTCTGTTCCGTAAAACAAATCCGTTATACAACTGGATTTCTTTATCGTGCCAAAAAAGCCTCCCATATGAAAATGTATTCTATGTTTGATTTGTCGCTTACTTCTTAATGAGACGCAAAATTATTGCCATTTTTCCAAACCAACAAAACTCGGCCTGTTTTTTTCCGATGAACCCTCTTCTTGCCTCACGAGTCAGGGAAAAAAGCAATCTGCCCTCTGTGCCGGAAATGGGCAGAAGGCAGATTGCTGTATGAAGCCAGTCTGCTCGGAATGAGGTAGGCTGCGAGCAGATAAGGGTACGATGCCTTACTCGGGCAGGTTGACCGAAATGGCCAATTCGTCCAGCTGAGCTTGTTCTATGATGCCAGGAGCATCCAGCATCACGTCGCGTCCGCTGTTGTTCTTGGGGAATGCTATGCAGTCGCGTATGCTGTCGAGGCCGGCAAACAGGCTTACGAAGCGGTCCAGACCGTAGGCCAAACCTCCGTGTGGTGGTGCTCCGTACTTGAAGGCATTCATCAGGAATCCAAACTTATGCTGTGCTTGCTCGGGTGTGAAGCCCAGAATCTCAAAAATCTTCTGCTGCAACTTGGCATCGTGGATACGGATGCTGCCTCCACCCACTTCTACGCCGTTGATAACCATATCGTAGGCATTGGCGCGTACGCTGGCTGGGTCGGTATCAAGCAGGGGTATATCCTCGGGCTTGGGAGAGGTGAAGGGATGGTGCATGGCCATGAGGCGCTGTTCCTCATCGCTCCATTCGTACATGGGGAAATCTATTACCCACAGGCAAGAGTACTTGTCCTTGTCTCTCAAGCCCATACGGCTACCCATCTCCAGACGCAGTTCACACAGCTGCTTGCGTACCTTCATGGCATCATCACCACATAGGATAAGGATGAGGTCACCAGGCTTGGCGTTCATGCAGTCGCGTAACTGTGCCAGGGTATCCTGAGCATAGAACTTGTCCACACTGCTCTTTACCGAACCGTCTTCCTGTACGCGGGCGTATACCAGTCCTTTGGCACCCACCTGGGGACGCTTTACGAAGTCGGTCAGCTGGTCAAGCTGCTTGCGTGTGTATACTGCTTGTCCTTCGCAGCAAATGGCTCCGATATAAGCAGCCTCGTCAAAGACAACAAATCCTGCGGGGAAGATGGATTCCACGAGTTGGCGAGAAGCGTTGTCGGGCTGCTGGTTCTTGAGTTCCACGAATTGCATGCCAAAGCGTGTGTCGGGCTTGTCGCTTCCATAATACTTCATGGCATCAGCCCAGGTCATGCGTGGCAATTGCGGAATGTCAATGCCCTTGATGGTGTGGAAGAGATGGCGCGTCATGCCCTCAAATGTCTGCAGGATATCCTCCTGCTCCACAAAAGACATCTCGCAGTCTATCTGTGTAAACTCTGGCTGGCGGTCGGCACGCAGGTCCTCATCGCGGAAGCATTTTACAATCTGGAAATATCGGTCCATGCCCGATACCATGAGCAGCTGCTTGAGTGTCTGAGGGCTTTGGGGCAGAGCATAAAACTGTCCCTTGTTCATACGGCTGGGTACCACGAAATCACGTGCTCCCTCGGGTGTGCTGTTTACCAGTATGGGTGTCTCTATCTCCAGGAACCCCTGCTGGTCCAGATATCTGCGCACCTCGAATGCAAAACGGTGGCGCAACTCCAGGTTCTTACGCACGTTTGCCCTACGCAGGTCCAGATATCTGTACTTCATGCGCAGGTCATCACCTCCATCGGTGTTCTCTTCGATGGTGAATGGTGGAACAAGGCTTTCGTTGAGGATAATCAGTTCATCCACCAGGATTTCGATGTCTCCCGTGGGGATGTTGTGATTCTTGGAATGGCGTTCGATTACCTTTCCTGTAGCCTGCACCACGTATTCACGTCCCAAGTGGCCCGCCTTCAGTCTCAGATCCTCTGAAGCATCCTCATTGAAAGCTAACTGTGTGATGCCATATCTATCACGTAGGTCTACAAAGGTAAGTGCACCCAGATTATGGATGCTCTGTACCCATCCGGCGAGTGTTACCCTTTCGCCCAGGTTGGCAAGTCTGAGCTCACCACATGTCTTAGTTCTATACATTATTTATATATGTGTATTTTCCGTTTGCGGCCACCTCGCGCACCATCTGTCATGCTTGGCGTGGATGGCTTCATGGATATTCCCTGTGGGCTTAAAATCAGAAAAGGATGAACTTTCCTGAAAAAAGTCCATCCTCGTCTGCCTCTCAGCTTTCTGTACGCCCTCAGGGGCTCGAACCCTGGACCCATTGATTAAGAGTCAATTGCTCTACCAACTGAGCTAAGGACGCATGCAAAAACGTGGGGGTCTTATTCCCTCTTGTACGCCCTCAGGGGCTCGAACCCTGGACCCATTGATTAAGAGTCAATTGCTCTACCAACTGAGCTAAGGACGCATACCTTTTGTTTTTGCGCTTGCAAAGGTATTGACTTTTTCCGATACAGGCAAGACCTGCACGATATTTTTTACTTTTAGGGCTTCAATTCGTATAATTCCGAGGGTGATTTGCGCTTCAGAATGTCCATGGCGAAGTCTTTCCCAGGCACTATTCCATAACTGCGGCAAACGCTTTCCATCGTTTTGCGTGCCAGTTCGGGATGGTTGTTCTCCTCGCTCAGATGGCACAGCCATACGTGCTTGAGGCGTGGTGTGGCATGTTCGGCCAGGAGATGTGCCGACGTATTGTTGCTCAGATGTCCTTTGGGGCCCCTTATCCTACCTTTCAGATAGGCAGGGTAATTGCCCATCATGAGCATGTTCTCATCGTGGTTGGACTCCAGTACGATATAGTTGGCCAGGGACACCTGTTCCTCCAGGGTGGCTGTCACATGTCCCACATCGGTAAGCAGGCAGAAGGTCACGCCCCCCGCCTCCACTCTGTAACCCACACAGTCTGTGCTGTCATGTGGCACATCGAAGGCTGTGAGGCTGCATTCGCCCACTTGCACAGGCACATTCTTCTGAATGATACGTACATGCTCAGAATCTAATTTCCCATTGAGGCAGAAGTTTCTGTTGATGCCTTGATGTACCAGCTCGGTGGTATACACAGGTTTACCCAAGTCATTGGCCAGATAGCCGATGGCTTTTATATGGTCGGCGTGGTCATGTGTCACAAAGACCGCGTCTATATCTTCCAGAGCCACACCCACTCCTTTAAGATGCTTTTTCATGATTCGGGGGCTTATACCTGCATCGATAAGCAGACTGGTGGAACCTGCTTGCAGATAATAGCTGTTTCCGCTGCTACCCGAACCCAATGACATGAATTTAATCATTGAATTAATATTTTCAGTACAAAGGTACGGAAACAATAGCATACAGGCAAGTGATAGGGATGGCTTTTGCAACTTAGGGGGCTGGCATCGGGCTGGCTCTCTGATATTCGCAGCAGCTCTGAAGAGGGCTGGTGCCTGCTGCTGGGCTGATGTTCAGAAGGGCAGACCTACAGCAAAGTGGAGTGAGAAGTCACGTCCAAAGTTTGGGTGGATGATGGGGTAGTGCCTTTGACTGTCGCTGAAGGCAGGATTCACGGCTTTCATACCTCCATCCAGACGGAGGATAAAATAGTCAAAGTTGAGACGTACGCCCAGTCCATATGCTACGGCTATCTGACGCCAGAAGGTATCCAGCTTGAATTGTCCTCCTGGCTGGTCGGCATAGTTGCGCAGAGTCCATATGTTGCCTGCGTCCACAAACAGGGCTCCGTCCAGTTTCCAGAACAAGTGCGCACGATACTCAGCATTCAGGTCCAGTTTGAGATCGCCTGTCTGGTTGATGAAGTCTATGCGTCCATCGTTTCCGCGAAACGAACCAGGTCCCAGTTCTCTTACACTCCATCCCCTCACGCTGTTGGCTCCACCGCTGAAGTAACGCTTTTCGTAAGGCAGAATGGTGGAGTTCCCGTAAGGGTATGCCACGCCTAGTCCGAAATGCAAGGCCAGGGAGTTTCGCTTGTCGAAGATGAAACTCTTGGAGTAATCAAAGTCGGCCTTCACATATTGCGCGTAGGCAATGTTGAAGAAGGTGTATTGTCCCATGGAATTGATGTTGGAGAGACCTGCTTTAGATAGTCCATAAAGCAGGTTGCCCGAAGACTCCACTCCCATGCGCACTATGTAGCCATTGGTTCCGTAGTTGGTACGTCCGTCCCGGATGGAGCGGGAGTTATAGGTCATGTTATATCCCCACTTCATGATGAAGAGGTTCTCATAGTTGTAGCGCAGGATGGCATTCCTGTTCTCAGGGTCGTCCAGATAAAGTTCGCGGAACGTACTGCTTATCCAGGGCATAAACACATAATTGAGATCCAGGAGGTCCACTCTGTGCTGAAGTCGCTTTCCTGGTCTCGCCCATCGGTATTTCCATGCTGCTGTCACCACTCTGCGATGGAATTCGGGACGGTCCTGAGAGTCGTACATCAGGCTCACCTCACTGGTGGCCACCACCTTTCTGCGGAAATCACGTGAGATAAAGGGCGCTCGGAAACCGGGAAATGTGAATCCTGTCTCGGCGCTGTATTCGATGTAGTTTTGGTCCTGATAACCACTCAGTCCCTTGATGGCCTCAAAGGCTCCACGCAGTTTGATGTTGAAGGTCTCTCCTCCGCGGAACACGTTTCGGTTCTGGTATGATGTGGAGAGGGCTGCTCCGAAGTCTCCGGCAGAATTGGTTCCCTCTACCTCTACGCTGAAGGAGTTTCGCTTGCCTCGTGTGAGCAGTATATCAGCATCCAGGGCTGTGCTGTCGGTGGCACTGGGATGGAGTCTGACGTTGGTGCTGAGCACACCTCCCAGGCGAATCATGTGGGCATAGGTCTCCTGCACATCCGATTCACGGTAGATCTGTCCTGGTTCCAGGCGAGATGTTTCCATCAACACCTTATGGCGCAGAAAGGGTCTTCCGCTTTGGGTCGTATCTGCCAGGAAACTCACTTTGTTGATAGAGTATTGGCTATGCAGAATGGTATCCTGTGAGGCTGTAATGTGGTAGGGGAGAATCTTCATGCGCAGGTCCACCTGATGATGTCCGATGGTGGTGTCTGCTTCGAAACGGATGTAGTCCTTGTTGAACCGATAATAACCCTTGTTGGCCAGTGCGGAAGAGATTCTCCCGCGCTCTGCATCGAGCACATTCAGGTCGAAGTTCATGCCCTCGCTCAGGCTTGGCATGGCATTCTCTTCCTGCAGGCGTTGCCTGAGCATGGAGTCTTGGATATCAACTTCCAGATGAGTCACCCTGTAGATATCACCTGGATGCACCTCATAACGCAGGCGCAGACGATTGTTCCGTATGCGCTCTTTGCGTATCACATGAGCATTCAGGTATCCCATTCCGCGTACGGCTTGCTCCATATTGTTGCATGTGCGCATGCTCTGAAGGGAGTCGTAGATGACAGGCGCTTCACCCAGCCGGCGCAGGAAACGGTTGAAGCGGCGTGTGCTGTCGGTTCCCGAAAGGCAATATACCGATAGGGGGACGGGGATGGCCGAAAACCATCGGCTGTTGGGGTGCTGGCGCACAAAGCCTTGAAGGGGTTGGGTGTTGAATCCGCTACTGTCGGCAGAGATGCTTACTCGCTCCAGAAGATAAGAACCTTCGGGGATAAAGCGGTTCACACTGCACGAGGCAGACATGAGGATGACTGCCACACAGATGAGTAGATGAAGAAATCTGCGCTTGGAATTCATTTCTGCAAAGGTAGTGCAAGACGGGCGTAATGCAAAACATTCCTACAAGACTTTTTCGCATCACGCAGCAATTTGTGGATGAGTATCTCTGTTTGCTTTTCACATCATTCTCTTCTCTCTATGGCACCGTCTGGCTTCCCTCATCATCTTATCATGGACCGCAGAGACTTCTGCGAGGTGTTGGCTTCCCTGGCACACAGATATACGAAACTGACAGGAAATCTGATGACCGAATTGCGCTCTCGGGAGAGCCTCTTGTTGGCAGTCAGCACAAAAATCCCTACCTTTGCCCTTACACAACAAGGAAAGACAAACAAAGGGAAAAAAATGATCAGCAAGGCACGCATACGACTTATCCATGCACTTGAAATGCGCAAGCATCGCTTGCGAGAGGGACTGTTTGTGGCCGAAGGGCCACGGCTGGTGGGCGAAATGCTTCGCTCTGTATCACCAGCGTATTTGGCAGCAACAGATGATTGGTTTGCGGAAAACAGACACCTTCTTTGCGGCAAACTGGCAACGGATGTGGTAAGCGAAAGTGAGCTCAGGCAGGCCAGCTTGCTGCGCACACCTCAGCAGGTCCTGGCTCTGTTCCCACTGCCACAGTATGACCTGGATACTGCTTTGCCCCAGCATCAGCTTTGTCTGGCTCTGGATGGAGTTCAGGATCCAGGTAATATGGGCACCATCGTGCGTATAGCCGACTGGTTTGGCATCGGAGACATCATCTGCTCGCATGAGACTGCCGATGTGTATAATCCCAAGTGTGTGCAGGCCACCATGGGTGCTCTGGCGCGAGTGCGGGTTCATTATACTGATTTGCCCCAGTACATCCGGCAGTCGGGAGCCCCCGTCTGGGGCACTTTGCTTGATGGAGAGAGTATTTATTCACAAGCACTGGGAGATCATGGCATTATTGTCATGGGCAACGAGGGCAATGGCATCTCTTCCCAAGTACGCTCGTTGGTTACCCATCGCCTGCTCATTCCCTCATGGCCTCCTGGAAGAATCACCACCGACAGTCTCAATGTAGCCATTGCCACCAGTGTTGTCTGTGCTGAGTTTCGCAGAAGACAGCAATAGAAGCAGGAATACCAGTAGGCCATTGACCATCAGCAGTTCGTATCCAAACCGATAGGAAGTGTGTGTGCGCACGGCCCAATCCAATATGAAACAGATCATGGGTGACGTCACACATATCACTGGCACAAGACTGGCACGGGGCCTGCGCCGAGTGAGCATGCCGAAGGCAAAGAGTCCCAGCAGGGGACCATACGTGTATCCACACACGGTATAGACGGCATCTATCACACTGCTGCTGCCCACGGCATCCACGATGATGATGACCATCAGCAGACAGCAGGCTATCCCGAAGTGGGATATTCTCCTGAACCATATACTGTCTGGCCTGCGGGCCAGGTCTACACAGAAGCAGGTGGTCAGACTGGTAAGTGCGGAATCGGCGCTGCTGAAGGCTGCTGCTACGATGCCCACCGTGAAACACGCCATGGCAGCCTGGCCAAGCAGACCGCTGGAACACAGCATGGGTAGCAGTTCGTCTCCTGCTTTGGGTACCGTAATGCCCATCTGCGTACACATGAGATACAGAATACCGCCCAGCATGAGAAACAACAGATTGACAGGAAGATAGAAGATCCCGTTGATGCACATGTTCAGACGACTTTGTCTCAGAGTCTTGCAGGTGAGATTCTTCTGCATCATATCCTGGTCAAGTCCTGTCATCACTATGGGGATGAAGATTCCGCTCAGAAATTGTTTCCAGAAGTATTGTCTGCCCTGAGGGTCTCCAAAGTCGAATATCCTGCTCATGGGATCGGACCATACACGGCTGCAGGCTTCGCCCAGGGTGATTCCCATTCCCTGGCAAGCCTGTGTGATGATGAGAACCAGTGACACCAGCAGGACGGTGGTCTGCAGACAGTCAGTCCACACTATCGTCTTGATGCCGCTATACATGGTGTAAAGCCAGATGAGCAGGAGCACCAGACTGACCGTGGTGATGAAGTTTACCCCCATCCCGTCAAAGATGAAGCGCTGCAGGATGGTACACACCAGGTAGAGACGTATGCTTGCACCTGCCAGTTTGCTCAGGAAGAAGAACGATGCTCCGGTGAGGTAACTTGACAGTCCGAGCCTTCTGTCCAGATAGGTGTAGATACTGGTCAGATTCATGCGGTAATAGATGGGCAACAGGAAACATGCCACAAACACGTAGCCCAGGATGAAGCCCATACACGTCTGCAGGTAAGTAAACTGTGTACTGCCTACCATACCTGGTACACTCACAAAGGTGACTCCGCTGATGCTGGCTCCTATCATTCCATAGGCAACAGCCCACCAGGGCGACTGACGTCCTGCACGGAAGAAGGTCTCATTGTCACCCTTTCCTCCCACAAGGCGCCCCACAAGCAGGAGCAGCAGAAAATATGCCGCAGCCAAGGCGGCCAGTGTCGTTCCAGTCATAACGTTGAAATCCCCGAGGGCGGCCCCGGGGACTTGTTTTATTACTTCGTTTATCTGTCAGTTTATTCCATCTCCATTCCTTCGGCATCGCCATCTTCATCCTCAGGCTTTGCTTCGGCTTCAGCGGCATAGCTGCTGTAGAAGGTGTCGTCCGTCTGCTCGTCCTGCTCGTCGTTGTTGCCCTCATTCTGGATATCGTCGTCAGTCATGGGGTTTCCATCCTCGTCATATTGAGTTTCGGGCATCTCAAAACGAATCTTCTCCACGGGATCTTTCTTCTTGGCAAAGATAGCCTCAGTCCAGGTGCCACGTGGTATTTCCAGCACGTCATAGCCCAGAGCCACCTTCTTGGCCAGGGTACCATTGGGAGAATGGATGCGACTGGTGGGCAACTGAGTGGTGCTGATGTCAAATCCGCTCTCTATCACGTCTCTGATCTGCAGCGAGAGTGATTCCCAACCGCCACCAAAGTTACGCTCAAGCAATTCCAGCAGTAGGGGAGCCGTGATGTGACGTATGTTTTCATAACTGAGGTCCGAGATGCGTGATATCACCTTCCTGCGTATAGCCGCCACGCCGCGCTCGGGTTTGCAATGGCATATCTTTACCCAACCGCCATTCTCGTATTTCTGTACGTCTCGTGGGTCGTCGGCATTATAGTGTACCACATCAAAGGCCAGTCTGATGATGTTGAGCAACTTGTCCTCACTGCCCGAGAAATCCTCCTCTTTGCGGTCTCGCTCCCATAGGTTGCCTATCTGGTAGTCACTCAAGTCCCACACGTTGTTGGCATTCAAGTCCAGTATGGACTCCACCATGATGGGCTTTTTTCTTGCGTCGTTATTTTCGCTCATATTATATATATAATGTATGTAAAGTAGAAGTTCTTCTGATGCTGGTCATTTTTCGGCGGCAAAGGTAATAAATATTCTCGCTTGTAAATGTTAAGAATGCTTAAATGTTTTCGTCTTAAGACTTCTTCACAGCACGTGGATGCATGATGCAATACACAATCTTTGGGCATAAAAAGGAAAAAGTGTACCTTTGCAAGCACAAAAAAAGGACGTGTAAATATCATGCCTGCAGTACTCTATATCCATGGATTTGCCTCAGCCGGAAGTTCTGGGACAGCCATTCACATGCGCAATATGCTTTATCCACATGATGTGCAGGTCATCAGTCCCGACGTGCCCACCAGTCCTCTGCAGGCGCAGAAGATGCTAAAGCAGTTGGCACAGGAATTGAGCCCTCAGCTCATCGTGGCCACCAGCATGGGAGCCATGTATGCTGAGCAGATACATGGAGTGCCGCGCATCCTGGTCAATCCTTCTTTCCATATGGCCCGACTCCTTACCTTCCGAGGCATGGGACGAGTGGAGTTTCGCAACAAGAGAGAAGACGGTGCCAAGGACTTCAAGGTGGACAAGGAGATGATACAGGAATTCAAGCAGGTGGAGAAGGACTCCTTCCAGGGTATCACTCCTCAGGAAAAGGAACTCGTGTGGGGTATCTTCGGCACTCAGGACAAGCTGGTCAACTGCCAGGCAGAATTCCGTAAGCATTACGGACCCATGCAAATGCGCCTCTTTGATGGAGGACATTATCTCAATGACCATGTTCTCAGCCGTGAGGTGATGCCTCTGGTCATGAATCTGTTGGGACTGTAAGAGCATCCCTTCAGGGAAGCATACTTGCCGAAACAGGATTCCGAGAGAATTCATTATTGAAACAGGAAATTTTATAGAAACACACACATAAGATATGTTTGAGAATCTGAGCGAACGCCTCGAAAGGTCGTTCAAGATCCTGAAAGGTGAAGGAAAAATCACCGAGATTAACGTTGCCGAGACACTCAAGGATGTGCGTAGGGCCCTCCTTGATGCCGATGTGAACTATAAGGTGGCCAAGACATTCACCGACACGGTAAAGCAGAAGGCACTGGGACAGAACGTGCTCACAGCCATCAAGCCACAGCAGCTGATGGTCAAGATAGTGCATGACGAACTGGCTCTGCTCATGGGAGGGGAGACCACCGACATGAGTCTCAAGGGACATCCTGCCATCATCCTTATGGCCGGACTCAATGGTGCCGGTAAGACCACCATGAGCGGAAAACTGGCCAAGATGCTCAAGGAGAAGAAACAGATGAATCCTCTGCTGGCTGCCTGCGATACCTTCCGCCCTGCTGCCATGGAACAGTTGCGCGTACTGGGAGAGCAGATAGGAGTGCCTGTGCACATCGAAGCCGATGCCAAGGATCCCGTACCCGTGGCACTCAATGCCATTCAGGAGGCTAAAGCCAAGGGACACGACGTGCTCATCATAGACACCGCCGGACGGCAGGCTGTGGATGAAGAGCTCATGCAGCAGATCAAGCAGATCAAGGATGCTACACAGCCTGGCGAAATACTCTTTGTGGTGGATGCCATGACTGGTCAGGATGCCGTGGTGGCTGCCAAGGAGTTCAATGACCGGCTGGACTATACGGGTGTGGTACTTACCAAACTGGATGGAGATACCCGAGGAGGTGCAGCCTTGAGTATCCGCTCGGTGGTCAACAAGCCCATCAAGTTTGTGGGAACAGGTGAGAAACTGGAGGCTATCGACCCCTTCCATCCCAGCCGTATGGCCGACCGTATCCTGGGCATGGGTGATATCGTTTCGCTGGTTGAACGTGCTCAGGAACAGTTTGATGAGGAGGAAGCAAAGCGCCTGCAGAGGAAGATACAGAAGAATCAGTTTGATTTCAACGATTTCTACAATCAGATACAGCAAATCAAGAAGATGGGCAATCTGAAGGACTTGGCAAGCATGATACCTGGAGTGGGCAAGGCCATCAAGGATGTGGATATCGACGACAATGCATTCAAGAGTATTGAAGCCATCATTCAGAGTATGACACCTGCCGAGCGCACCAAACCCGAACTGCTCAACACCAGCCGACGCAACCGTATCGCAAAGGGTTCGGGAACAAGCATACAGGAGGTCAACAGACTTATCAAACAGTTCGACCAGACTCGCAAGATGATGAAACTGGTGACCAACAACAGCAAGATGGCACAGATGGCACAAATGATGAAGGGCCGCATGCCTGGAATGTAACAACAGATTTTTATCAACAAGCGGAGACAATATATGGAACTCATTGACGGGAAAGCCACGGCTGCTGCCATCAAAGCTGAGATTAGGCAGGAAGTGGAACAAAGACTGGCACAGGGAATGCGACGTCCTCATTTGGCGGCCATCCTGGTAGGACACGACGGAGGCAGCGAGACCTACGTCAAGAACAAGGTGCTGGCCTGTGAAGCCTGTGGATTTGAGAGCACACTCAAGAGATTTGAGGAGGATATCACCGAGCAACAACTTCTGGCCGAGATAGAATCCCTAAACAAGAACCCTGAGGTGGATGGCTTCATCGTGCAGTTGCCTCTTCCCAAGCATATCAGCGAACAGAAGGTCATCGAAGCCATCGACTACAGAAAGGATGTGGACGGATTCCATCCCATCAATGTGGGACGCATGGCCATAGGACTTCCTGCATTCATAAGTGCCACACCACGAGGCATACTCGAACTGCTTCGCCGCTACCATGTCCCCACACAGGGACGCAAATGTGTCATCCTGGGGCGTAGCAATATCGTGGGCAAACCCATGGCGCAACTCATGATGCAGAAGTCCTATGGCGACAGTACCGTGACCGTATGCCATAGTCACTCGGCCAATCTGAAGGAAGAGTGCCTGCAGGCTGACATCATCATCGCTGCCATAGGCCGTCCGGGATTCCTTACGGCAGATATGGTAAAGCCAGGTGCCGCGGTGATTGACGTGGGTACCACACGTGTCCCCGATGCATCACGCAAGAGCGGATTCCGTCTCTCGGGAGATGTTGACTTCGAGCACGTGGCTCCTCTCTGTTCGTATATCTCACCCGTACCTGGTGGGGTAGGGCCCATGACCATCTGTATGCTCATGCTCAACACGCTGGCCGCTGCCAAGCACGAATATTACGACTGATTCCCTTCCTGCCAGCCTCTCCTGCGAGGTGGCTTCGGTCAGAGGAAGGCAGGTGTCACATCAGTGGCTCACATCTCTGTGGCAGATATACTCCTAAGAGGAAAATCCAACAAATGTGAGCAAAAAAATATGGCTTTTCTTGCACAGTCGGATTATTTGGCCTACCTTTGCACTCGCAATCACACAGGAGGGGATATTTCCTTCCATGGAAGAGCGCTTAGATGGTGACTATAGTTCAGTTGGTTAGAGCGTCAGATTGTGGTTCTGAATGTCGTGGGTTCGAGTCCCACTAGTCACCCTAAAGAAAGAGGCTGTATCGAATGAAACAAAACGATACAGCCTTTATTTTGGTATGACGGGCATGAGTATGGTTCCAGCCGAAATTTAGTGGGGATGTCTTTTTGTAAATATGGTTGACTCTTAAATCTTCAAAAATGAAAAGAAGTAAG
>OBLI01001146.1_pt1 | contig 26714 bp, 26 predicted proteins | sample 1519701 | NCBI WGS metagenome assembly OBLI01 (sample SAMEA3663005, study PRJEB22513) | pig gut metagenome | biome: pig gut; feature: pig-associated habitat; material: faeces | place: France | collected 2012 | reverse complement strand
CCTTGTAGCCTCGCAGAGGCGTTATGAGCGGAACGGCGTGGAGCGGTTGGAGCCCTCCCCTGAGGGGAGGGGGCCGGAGGAGAGGTGGAGCCTCTCCTAGCAGGAGAGGACGGGTGAGGTAGAAAAACTTTAATTCTTTAATTTTTTAATTTTTTAATCTTTTAATATCCGAAGGAAACATGAGTATTTTTAAAAAGCGCCGACCGACAGGTCAGGAGATTTTTAATGCCGTGATGACCATCATCACGACGGTTGCAAGTCTCTTCTGTGTAACATCATGTATGTCAAGATTCTAAACGAAGAAAGTATGATTCAAGAAACATTTCCTCTTTCAATCGGTGGCGACCAGGTCGCCACCGAGGACCAACTCCTCTCAGAGGTAGAAAAAGGCATTGAGATGCCCGCTGACTCCGTCAGCTACATAATAATTCACTGTTCCGCCACCCGCGAGACCCAGGACTACACTCCCGAGCAACTCAAGCGCGACCACATGGCGCGAGGCTTCATCGACGTGGGCTACCACTTCTATATAAGAAAAGATGGTACGGTGACACAGCACAGAAAACTGAACGAAGTGGGTGCCCACTGCCGCCCCTTCAACCGCTGCTCCATCGGTGTCTGCTATGAAGGCGGCCTCGATGCCAACGGCAAACCCAAGGACACTCGCACCCTCAAACAGCGTGCCTCATTAGTAGGTCTCCTTCTCGACCTCCATCAGCAGTTTCCCAAGGCCGTCATACGCGGCCACAACGAGATGCCCGGAGCCATCCCCAAGGCCTGTCCATGCTTCAAACCCTCAATCGAGTTCGCCTACCTGATGAAGTGATGATTGATTATTGATGACTGATTATTGATTATGCAAAAATCCGCAAGCGGCTATGACAGCTTCTTGCGGATTTTTACTGGTGATTCCGTAGGGATTCGAACCCTAGACCCACGCCTTAGAAGGGCGTTGCTCTAATCCAACTGAGCTACGGAACCCCATTTTGCGGGTGCAAAGGTACAAAAAAATGGCGGAATAACCAAATATTTCCGCCATTTTTTTATTATTTATGCTGTTTTTTTGTAATTTGCCATATTTAAGGGCGGTCATACACGAGGTAAGACCCTACAGCGGATGGGGGCTGCGCATAGAGCTTTTACCCTTTCAGCGCGGCGATCGTCTCCTTGAGGGCGGCAATCTTTTCGAGCGAGTCGCTTTCCTTCTTGCGCTCCATGGCAACTACGGCCTCGGGGGCATGGGCAACAAACTTCTCGTTGCTGAGCTTCTTGCGCACTGAGGCAAGGAAGCCCTCGAGATGTTGCAACTGTGCCTCGGCCTTCTCAATCTCGGCAGCCACGTCGATCATCTCGCCAAGAGGAACGGCATACTCGGTGGTGCCCACCATGAATGACGATGCTGTGGAGTCCTTCTCGTTGACAATGTCAATGGCAGAGAGATTTGCCATCTTGGTGACTACGGAGTCGTAGGCCCCGAGCACGGCATTGCCCACCACCTGCAGGCGCAATGCCTCGCGAGGAGAGATGTTCTTCTGATTGCGCACCGTGCGCACACCACTTACCACCTGCTTCAGGTTCTCAACATCTGCCACCAACTTGAGCTCTGCCTCAGAGGAAGCGGCAAGCGAGAGACTGTCGCGCATGATAGACTCGCCCGGCTGGCGGTCGTAGATATTCTGCCAGAGCTCCTCGGTGATGAACGGCATGAAGGGATGCAGCATCTTGAGAAGAGTCTCGAAGAAACGCAGTGTGGCGTCGTATGTGGTGCGGTCGAGCGGCTTCTGATAATCAGGCTTCACCATCTCGAGATACCAGCTCGAGAACTCATCCCAGAAGAGGCGATATACCGTCATGAGGGCATCCGAGATACGATACTTCTTGAAGTGGTCGTCGAGCTCCACGTTCACAGCCTTCAGTTTGGCGTCAAACCACTCCACGGCAATCCTGTTGGCCTCGGGCTGCTCGGCATCCACGGTATCCCAACCCTTCACGAGGCGGAAGGCGTTCCATATCTTGTTGTTGAAGTTACGGCCCTGTTCGCACAGACTCTCGTCGAAGAGAATGTCATTGCCCGCGGGGGCAGAGAGCATCATACCCATGCGCACACCGTCGGCACCGAATTTCTCGATCAGCTCGATGGGGTCGGGCGAGTTGCCAAGACTCTTCGACATCTTGCGTCCCAGTTTGTCGCGCACGATACCGGTGAAATACACGTTCTTGAAGGGGAACTTGCCCATATATTCCTCACCCGCCATAATCATGCGAGCCACCCAGAAGAAGATGATGTCGGGGGCAGTGACAAGGTCGCTGGTGGGGTAGTAGTAGTTGATTTCCTCATTGCCTGGATTGTTGATACCGTCGAAGAGGGAGATAGGCCACAGCCACGACGAGAACCATGTGTCGAGGGCGTCGTCGTCCTGGCGCAGGTCCTCAGCCTTAAGGTCTGGGGTTCCGCTCTGCTTGCGGGCCAGGGCAAGAGCCTCCTCGGCAGTCTCGGCCACTACAAACTGCTCCTCGCCGTAGTAGTAGGCCGGAATGCGGTGACCCCACCACAACTGGCGCGAGATACACCAGTCCTGGATATTCTCAAGCCAGTTCTTGTATGTAGCCTTGTACTTGGCAGGATAGAAGTTCATCTCGCCATTGACAACGGGAGGAAGGGCGATGTCGGCAAAGTGCTGCATCTTGAGGAACCACTGCAGTGAGAGGCGTGGCTCGATGGCAGTGTCGGGGTTGCGCTCCGAATATCCCACCTTATTATTATAGTCCTCCACGCGCTCCATCAGTGCAGCCTCCTGAAGGTCGATGGCAATCTGGCGGCGGCAGTCGAAGCGGTCCATACCCACGTAGAGAGGCGACTCGGCCGAGATTGTTCCGTCGGCATTGAATATGTCGATGGTTTCGAGGTTATGAGTCTTGCCGAGCATATAGTCGTTGGTGTCGTGGGCGGGAGTGACCTTCAGACATCCCGTTCCGAACTCGATATCCACGTATCTGTCCTCGATGACGGGTATGACGCGTCCCACGAGAGGCACAACCACCTTCTTGCCCTTGAGCCACTGGTTCTTGGGGTCCTTGGGGTTGATACACATGGCAGTGTCGCCCATGATGGTCTCGGGACGTGTGGTAGCCACAACGGCATAATATCCCTTGTCGTCCTTGTGGATGACATTGCCCTCGCCGGCGTTCTCGATGTCGGTGCAGTCGCACTCGGGCGCCACATAATATTTCAGATGATAGAGTTTCGACTGCTCGTCCTTATACACCACCTCCTCGTTGCTGAGGGCGGTCTGTGCCTTGGGATCCCAGTTCACCATGCGCAGTCCGCGATAGATGAGTCCCTTGTTGTATAGATCCACAAACACCTTGATGACGCTCTTGGAGCGAGTGTCGTCCATGGTGAAGGCAGTGCGGTCCCAGTCGCACGAAGCACCCAGTCGGCGCAACTGCTTGAGGATGATGCCGCCATGCTCGTGGGTCCAGTCCCATGCATGCTTGAGGAATTCATCGCGCGAGAGGTCGTGCTTCTTTATTCCCTGTTCGGCCAGTCGTTTCACCACCTTGGCCTCGGTGGCGATGGACGCATGGTCGGTGCCAGGCACCCAGCATGCGTTCTTTCCCTCCATGCGCGCACGGCGCACGAGGATGTCCTGAATGGTGTTGTTGAGCATGTGTCCCATATGGAGCACACCTGTGACATTGGGCGGCGGAATCACAATAGTATATGGTTCGCGACCGTCGGGCTTACTGCTGAACAGCTTGTTGTCTATCCAGTACTGATACCACTTCGACTCCACTTCTTTTGGGTCGTATTTGCTTTGTAGTTCCATTATTTTTTATGTTAAATATTTAAATCCTATAAAAAAACGTGGCAAAATTACTAAAAATTCGCGGAAAATTATTACTTTTGCACAAATTATTTATGTTTTATATAAGAAAATGCATACAAAAGAGCAAAAAATGGCCGCTTTTGGCCGACTTTTAGACGTTCTTGACACTCTGAGGGAGAATTGTCCGTGGGACAAGAAGCAGACCAACGAGAGTTTGAGAGCCAACACCATCGAGGAGACATTCGAGCTCGCCGACGCACTACTTAAGGACGACGTGGCGAATATATGCAAGGAACTGGGCGACGTGCTGCTGCATGTATGTTTCTATGCAAGGATTGGTGACGAGAAGGGACAGTTTGACATCGCCGACGTGTGTGACAAACTCACCGACAAACTCATCTTCCGCCATCCCCACGTGTATCATCCGTCGCAGGTGGGCGAGGCCGACCCTCGTCCGCTGCCCTACGTGCCCGAGGAAGCCACGGGCGACGAGGCTGGAGGAATGCAGAATGCCAAGACCTCGCAGCAGGTGATTGAGAATTGGGAACAGATAAAACTCAAGGAGAAGGACGGCAACAAGAGTGTGCTCTCGGGAGTGCCCGCAGCCCTGCCTTCGCTCATCAAGGCTTATCGCATACAGGACAAGGCCCGCAATGTGGGATTCGACTGGGAGGACAAGGGCGACGTGTGGGCAAAGGTGCGCGAGGAACTTGGTGAACTCGAAGAGGAATTGCGCCGTGGCGACAAGGAAAAGTCGAAGGAGGAATTGGGTGATTTCCTCTTCAGCGTGATAAATGCCGCACGCCTGTATCACATCAATCCCGATACTGCACTCGAACTTACCAACAACAAGTTCATACGTCGTTTCAACTATATTGAGCAGCACAGTATTAAGGCGGGTAAACCGCTGACAGAGATGACGTTGGAGGAAATGGATAAACTATGGCTTGAAGCCAAAAAGAATGAATAATTAAAATGTAAGTATTATGAGAAAATTAATGTTTCTGGCGCTCGGCGCCATCGTGGGTCTGTCATTTACAGCTTGTGGCAACAAGCAGAGTCAACCAAGTGTCACAAACGACACAACACTCATTGACAGTTCGAAAATCAAGGACGTGACAGTGTATGGACTCTGTGGCGAGAATGCCGCCATGAACAGTCTGCAACTGCTCAACGACATGGGTGACACCCTCAACCTCAACATAGAGGAGGCAAGGGAAAACAACCAGGTGTTTGGCAACTATGCACCAGGCGACCGCTTGGCTGTGGTGATGTCGCCCGACTACAAGCACGTGAAGACTATCATCAACGAGAGTGTGCTGATGGGCAACTGGCTCATGCCAAATCCTATCGACGGCAGTTCGGAGGTGGGCATACGCATCAAGGACGGAGGTATCGCCGAGAGTATCGAACAGTCGTCAATCATCTATAAGACATGGAAGATCATCGACGGCAAACTCGAGATTACCCTCGTCAGGGAAGGCGGCGGCGATGAGGAGGAAACCAATTGGTACACAATCGACAAACTCGATGCCGACTCACTCATATATCATCTCAACGACGAGGTGTTTGAGTATGGTCGAGCTAAATAAAAGATGGACCCATTCAAGATATATGTGTTAGGGTGCGGCAGCGCACTGCCCACCATGCGTCACAATCCTTCGTCACAGATAGTCGAACTGCGCGGAAAGCAGTTTATGATTGACTGTGGCGAAGGGACACAGTTGCAGTTGCGACGCTCGAAGATAAGATTCACCAAGTTAGGACATGTATTCATTTCCCATCTCCACGGCGACCACTGCTTCGGTCTGCTCGGTATGATCTCCACCTTCGGGATGTTGGGACGCACGGCTCCGCTGCACGTCTTCGCACCGGGGGAATATGCCCAACTGTTTGCCAAGGAACTGGAGTTCTTCTGCAACCGTATCGAGTATGAGGTGGTGTTCCATCCCATCGACCCCTCAGTGTCGAGCGTGATATACGAGGACCGCAGTATGACGGTGAGCACACTGCCGCTCAACCACAAGATTCCGTGTTGCGGATTTCTCTTCAGCGAGAAACCCGGACTGCCGCATATCCGTCGCGACATGATCGACATGTATGGCATACCGACAAGTCAGATAAACAATATCAAGAACGGTATCGACTGGACGACACCCGACGGCGAGGTAATCCCGGCATCCCGACTGACGACACCAGCCGACAAGCCACGCAGCTATGCCTATTGCAGCGACACGCGCTATAACCCTGCCCTGGCCGAGATGGTGAGGGGAGTGAACACCCTCTATCATGAGGCCACCTATGCCGACATCGACCAACTCCGGGCCGAGAAGTATTTCCATTCCACAGCCGCCGAGGCAGCCACCACGGCAAGGGACGCCGGAGTGGGGCAATTGATAATCGGACATTACTCCCAACGCTACAATTCCGAGGATATATTGCTCGCCGAGGCCCGAAAATTATTCCCAAACACCGTTTTGGCAAAAGAAAATGCACAATTCAACATTTTTTAATATATAATGTTTGGAAATACGCAATAAAAACCTTATCTTTGCAGAAAATTTTAGCAATAACACGATGAAAAAAGGAATTTTGATGTCATTTACGGTAGCTATGTCGCTATTCTTCGGGGTGCCTGCCATGGCAGATGTCCCGTCAATGAATGCGTATGAGCAGCAGATGGTGGACGATGCCAAGGTGTCGGTAAGCATACAGAATTCCACCATCGTTGTGAATGGTGCCGCCGGATATGAGATGGAAGTAATCTCGCTCACTGGTCGCAAGGTTGTAAAGGTGAAGATTGAGAGCAACTCACAGCGCATCGAGCTCAACGTGGTGAAAGGATGCTATATTGTTAAGATTGAAAATCAGTCGAAGAAAGACTCCTTTGTCAGGAAAGTGACAATCCAGTAGTGAAAAAACTCATTATCCTATTCATGGCAGTATTGGTTGGCGCAGTTTGCGACAGCCTGCTATTGTCGTGTAAGGGTGGGGTGGCTCCTGCCGAGGTGATTATCACCCTCGCCGACACCGACTCGGTGTATATCGACAGTTTCCTCGTATCAGGTCGAGAGGTGAGGGAGGAAATCGAACGCATGTATCATCACGACCACGACACCACTCCCACCGACCGCAACACGCGCCATTATTACAGCAATCGCAATGAGCACCTGTGGATCAACCGCCTCGGGGTGGATTCATCTGCCTATACTCTCATGGGATTTCTCTCTACGGTGGACCGCATGGGATTCTCGCCAAAGGCATTCTTTGTAGATGCCATCAACAGTGACTTGGAGAGGATGCGACTGCGCAACTTCGACTCCGACAGCAACACCATATCCAAGGTGATGGCACGCGCGGAATATCATCTCACCAAGGCCTATCTGAGATACGTGGCAGGACAGAGGTTCGGATATGTCAGTCCGTATCTCGCCTTCAACCGTCTCGACCTTATCGACACGACACGCACGCGTCGCCACCTCGGATTCCGTCGCCTCTACGACGCCAACACCCTGCGCCCCGACTCAGCATTTATCATCAATGCACTCACGAGGATAAAGGATCGCGACATCGACACCTTCCTTATCAACAGCCGACCGAAGTCGAAGGAGTACGACGAGTTGGAGGCAATGCTTGCCGAGACCACCGACCATGAGCGTCGCCAACTCATTATATGCAACATGGAACGGTTGAGATGGCACTCGCCCGACTTGCCACAGAGCGAGGACGGACGCAGTGTGGTGGTCAACATTCCCTCGTTCTCTCTCTATGCCTATTGTCCCGACTCCACGATGACGATGAAGGTGGGATGCGGCACGCTACACACCAAGACTCCTTTGCTCAACAGTAAGATAGAGCGTGTGGATTTTAATCCGCAATGGCATATACCGATGAGCATCATCCGCAATGATGTGGCACATCATGCCGGCGACCGCGAGTGGTTTGACCGCCACAACTACTATATCGTGGAGCGCGCCACAGGCAACCATCTCGACGTAGAGGAGGTGACAAGCACCATGTTGCTCAGTGGCAAATACCGTGTGTCGCAAAGGGGAGGGGAGGGCAACTCGCTCGGCCGATTGGTGTTCCGTTTCCCCAATAATTTCTCGGTCTATCTACACGACACGTCGTCACCAGGATTTTTCTCGCGTTCCATCCGTCGGGTGTCGCATGGATGTATCAGGGTGGAGCGTCCCTTCGACCTCGCCCGTTTCATGGTGGGCAATGTGACGGACAAATGGCAGAAGGACACCACCAACACCACACGCTCGAGAAATGTCAACCCTCGCGTACCTATTTATATTATATATAGGACCCTATTCAAATGTCCCGACGGAGAGTGGAAGACATTCCCCGACGTATATGAATATGATAAAATAATTTATCGTCGAATTAAACCATTTCTCCGATAAAACGTCTTAATTAATAAGGAAGTTAAGGAAGTTAAAGAAGTTAAGGAAGTTAGATTACATTTGAAACTAAAAATAAATAAGTGGAACAACTAAATGAAAACGACATAACACGCCTACTGCTCGACTCCGCCACACGGCGCGACGCATTCGGCAAACTGGTGGCCCAATATAGCGAGATGCTGTATTGGAAGATACGACGTATAGTGATGTTCCACGACGATGCCGACGACGTGCTGCAAAACACGTTTATGAAGGCATGGAAGGCGCTGGACTCATTCCGTGGCGAATCAAAGTTGACTACATGGCTCTGCCGGATAGCCATCAACGAGAGTCTCGACTTCGTGCGCCACAAGCAGGCCCTCACCATCCTCTCGTCCGACTCCACCACCGACAATGCCGGAGTGCCAATGCACGAGCGACTCCTTGCCGACGAATACTTCGACGGCGACAGTGCCGAGGCAATACTTCAGGAAGCCATCGCCCAACTGCCCGACGTGCAGCGCACGGTGTTCCTGCTGCGATACTACGACGAGATGAAATACTCCGAGATAAGTGACATGCTCAACACCTCAGAAGGTGCTCTCAAGGCATCATATCATATCGCAGTAAACAAAATTAAGGATTATTTTCACAATAACGATTAAACCTTTGAATAACATATACGTCAAATGAATAAAAGAATTACAGATATGAAAAAGAAAAACCCATTCAAGACCCCAGAGGGCTATTTCGACAACTTCGCCGCCGACTTCATGGCAAAGTTGCCTGATGCAGAGCCTGTGGTAGTTGAGCGCAAGCGTCCAATTCTCAAAGCCATGCGCCCATTGCTCTATGCTGCCTGCTTGCTGTCTGTATGCTTCGGCGGTTACCTTGTATGGCAACATTCTGAGGCAGAGCAGCACAAGGCGAAGGTTGCGGAATCCATCAAGCAGCACGACCAGTATGTGGATGACTATGTTGACTGCGCTATGCTCGACAACGTAGATATCTATGCATGTATCAGTGAGTAAACGTAATTAAAGGAGAAATATATATGAAGATTGGTAAGATATTGCTTTTGTTCGTATTGATGACATGTTCATCAATAGCCAGTGCCCAGCATAATGGCCGACTGTCGAAGGACCAGTTTATGGCAGAGTTGGAGAAATTCATCACTGCCGAAGCTAACCTCACGCCTCAGGAGTGCAATAAACTCTTTCCGATAATGCGTGAGATGTATGCCAAGAAGCGTGTCTATTTCGACAAAATGAAAGGTCCGAAGATGAAGATGCCTCAGACAGAGGAGGAATGTCGCGAGGCTGTGCAGAAGCGCGACAAAATTGACATCGACATGAAGAAACTGGAGCAGACATATCACAACAAGATGCTCAATGCAGTGTCGCCGTGCAAGGTGATGAAGGTTATCTTTGCCGAGGACCGATTCCATCGCCGCATGCTCAAGAACTGGTCGCGGAAAATTAGGGATTAGGAATTAGGAATTAGGGATTAGGAATTAGGAATTATAATAAAAGAGTCACAGAGTTTTTTTTCTCTGTGACTCTTTGTTTATGTATTATTACTCGCCCTTGATGGCAGCAATACCTGGAAGCACCTTACCCTCGATAGCCTCGAGCAGAGCACCACCACCGGTAGAGATATAAGAAACCTTGTCGGCCAATCCGAACTTGTTTACACAAGCAACAGAGTCACCACCACCAATCAGAGAGAATGCACCCTCGGCAGTAGCCTTGGCGATAGCGTCGCCGATGGCACGTGAACCCGGAGTGAACTCCTCGCACTCGAAACATCCGGCAGGACCATTCCACAGGATTGTCTTGGCACCCTCGATGGCAGCGGCAAACTTAGCGCGGCTCTCAGGACCAGCGTCAAGTCCGTCCCAACCAGCCTCAATGGCGTTAGAGGGGAACACCTTGATCTGAGCACCCTCCTTAACAGAGAATGTCTTGAAGTCATAGCCTGTGCAGCATACAGAGTCAGTGCCCAGAACGAGTTCAACTCCCTTCTCGGCAGCCATCTTCTCAACGCCCAGGGCAACATCCAGCTTGTCGAGCTCAACGATAGAGTCACCGATCTCACCACCGTGAGCCTTGGCAAATGTATATGTCATACCACCGCAGAGGATGAGCTTGTCAACCTTACCCAGCAAGTTCTCGATGATACCAATCTTTGAAGATACTTTAGAACCACCCATGATGGCAACAAACGGACGCTTGATGTTGTTGAGCACATTGTCAACAGCCTTCACTTCCTTCTCCATCAAATAGCCAAGCATCTTGTTGTCAGCGTCGAAGTAATCGGCGATAACAGCTGTTGAAGCATGACGACGGTGAGCAGTACCGAAGGCATCCATTACATAGCAATCTGCATATGAAGCCAACTTCTTGGCGAAGTCCTTCTGGCGACCCTTCATCTCCTTCTTGGCCTCGTCATACTCGGGAGTACCCTTCTCTACACCTACGGGCTTACCCTCTTCCTCGGGATAGAAACGCAGGTTCTCAAGCAACAGGGCCTCACCTGGCTTCAGGGCAGCTACCTCAGCATCGGCATTGGCGCAGTCGGCGGCAAACTTAACCTCAACACCGAGGTTGGCGCTTACGTTCTTTACAATCTGAGAGAGTGAGAGCTCCTTCTTCACCTTACCCTTTGGCTTTCCCATGTGGCTCATCATGATGAGGGCACCACCGTCGGCAAGCACCTTCTTAAGGGTGGGGAGAGCACCCTTGATACGGGTCTCGTCAGTAACTACTCCATTCTCGTTGAGTGGAACATTGAAGTCCACACGAACAATTGCCTTCTTACCGGCAAAGTTAAAATTTTCGATTGTCATAACTTCTTTATTTTATATATTTAAAATATGTAATTAAATCCATTATCTGAATTGCGAACGCAAAGTTAGGCATTTTTTATGAAATACACAAAGATTTAACGCATATTTTATATATTTTTTGCGGCAAGGTAATCAAAATGCCTAAAATTAATAGAAAATTGCTTAAATATGCAATCTAAGTTTGTCAATTCCGATAAAAATCACTAACTTTGCAGTGATGATTTTTGAATATCAATTTATATAATATAAGACTATGAAAGCAGTAAGTACCAAGAATGCGCCTGCAGCTATCGGACCGTATAGCCAGGCCATAGAAGCCGGAGGAATGGTTTTCGCTTCCGGACAGTTGCCAATCAACCCTGCCACCGGTGCCTTCCCCGAGGGAGGTATCAAGGAGCAGACACGCCAGTCGATCCTCAATGCCGAGGCAATCCTGAAAGAGGCCGGTTGCTCGTTGGCAAATGTGGTGAAAACGACAGTCCTTCTTGCCGACATCGCCGATTTCGCTGCGATGAACGAGGTGTATGCCTCATTCTTCAGCGAACCGTTTCCCGCACGCTCTGCCTTCGCCGTACGCGATCTGCCAAAGGGTGCATTAGTAGAAATTGAAATGATTGCGGCAAAATGAAAAACGGACTGATTATTTTGAGCGGTGGCATGGACAGTATCACGATGCTCTACGAATATCAGGACCACATCAAGATGGCCATCTCCTTTGATTATGGCAGCAACCATAACATGAGGGAGATACCATTTGCCAAACTGCATTGCAGACGCCTGAAAATCAAGCATTACACCATCCACCTCGGGTTTATGCACAAGCACTTCAAGAGTTCGCTTCTTGAGGGCGCTGCCGCCATACCCGACGGCAGATACGACGACGTCAACATGAAGTCAACGGTTGTCCCGTTCCGCAATGGTATCATGCTCTCCATTGCAGTGGGATTTGCAGAGTCACACGGACTCAATGCAGTGTATATCGCCAATCATGCAGGCGACCACTCCATCTATCCCGACTGCCGTGCCTCGTTCATCGACGCCATCAGTAAGGCTGCAGAGCAAGGCACATACAACCACATGAAGATCATTGCGCCATACACCAATATCACCAAGGCCGACATCGCCAGTCGTGGCAAGGTGCTCGGCATCGACTACAGTGAGACATGGTCGTGCTATAAGGGCGGACAGGTGCACTGTGGCACATGCGGCACATGCGTTGAGCGCAAGGAAGCATTGCGTCAGGCGGGGATTTACGACAAAACAGTGTATCTCAACTGATATTTTCCACACTATTTCCTGATTTTATGGTTAAGTTATGATTTTTTTAGAAAAAAAAACTTCTAAAATTAGGACACTTGTAGAAAAAATACTATCTTTGCACTGTAAAATAAATACAACCATTAAAAATTAGAGAGTATGGCAAAGTATAACATTACTGAAAAGAAAGAAAAGGAAGCTGCCTATCGCACATTGGTAAGCCCTAAGTTGATGGACGATATGAAGGAGAAAATCCTGAATATCATCGTGATGCAGAAGAAGTATAAGGACAAGGACTATTCTGCTAAGAAACTCGCTGAGGATCTCGGCACTAACACTCGCTATATCTCTGCTGTGGTGAACGTGAGATTCCACATGAATTACACATCTTTCGTCAATAAGTTCCGCATCGAGGAGGCTATGACGATTCTTGTAGATAAGAGATACCAGGATCTGAAGATGGAGGAGGTGAGTGATATGGTGGGATTTGCCAACCGCCAGTCGTTCTATGCCTCGTTCTATAAGATTATGAACATGACTCCAAGGGAATATCGCCTGCAACACCTCAAGCAGCACCCCTCAATGGTCAAAAAGAAGTCAAAATAGAATTCTGAATGACATCAACTGATTTTCTTTACACTGGCGAAAGATTTGCCGACATACAATTGCTCAGATACCGTCTCAACGGGTTTGAGCAATTGTCGCTTTCGCAAAAGCGGTTTATCTACTGCCTTGCAAAGGCCACACTCTATGGTCGCGACATCACATTCGACCAATTTGGACGCTACAACCTCCTTGTGCGTCGCACCCTCGAAGCTATTGTCGAGGACATGACCATCGACCGCGACAACGATGATTTCCGTGCTCTCCACACCTATCTCAAGCGGGTGTGGTTCTCAAATGGCATCTATCATCACTATGGTTGCGAGAAATTCACCCCGGATTTCTCCGAGTCGTATTTCCGCAATATATTAAATAAGGTGGACAGTCGCCGATTGCCTCTTGCCGACGGCGAGACAGTGGCTCATCTTGCCGATACCCTCTCGCGCATTATTTTCGATGCATCCTTCCTACCCAAGCGTGTAAACAAGGCCGATGGCGACGACCTCGTCCTCACCTCTGCATGCAACTACTACGAGGGAGTCACCCAACAGGAGGCTGAAGCATACTACAACGACCTTAAGGCCAAGGCGGGCGACAATGCCCCGTCGTTCGGACTTAACTCACGACTGGTGAAGCGCGACGGACAACTCATAGAGGAGGTGTATCATGCCGACGGACTATATGCTAATGCCATACGTCATATCATACACTGGCTTGAAAAAGCGATGGAATTTGCCGAAAACGACAAGCAGAGAGATGTCATTGCCACTCTCATCGACTATTATCGCACCGGCAATCTCTCCATCTTCGACGAATACAGTATCAAGTGGGTGGAATGTCTTGAGGGCCGCATCGACTTTATCAACGGTTTCATCGAGGTATATGGCGACCCGCTCGGATTCAAGGCCTCATGGGAAGGCATAGTGGAATACACCGACATTGAAGCCACCCGACGCACTCGCACCATCAGCGACAATGCACAGTGGTTTGAGGACCATTCTCCCGTAGATCCACGATTCCGCAAACCGGTGGTCAAGGGTGTTACGGCAAATGTGATTTGTGCCGCCATGCTTGGAGGAGACGAATATCCATCAACTGCCATTGGCATCAACCTGCCCAATGCCGACTGGATTAGGGCGCAGCATGGCAGTAAGAGTGTCACAATAGGCAATCTCACCGACGCCTACAACAAGGCTGCAAAGGGCAACGGATTCCTTGAGGAGTTTGCCATCGACCAAGACACGGTGGAGCTCATACGTAAATATGGTGATGTGTGCGACGACCTCCATACCGACCTTCACGAGTGTCTCGGACACGGTAGCGGCCAACTACTTCCAGGTGTCAGTCCAGATGCCCTCAAGTCGTATGGCAGTACCATCGAGGAGGCGCGTGCTGACCTTTTCGGTCTGTATTATATCGCTGACGAGAAGCTCGTTGAACTTCAACTAACGCCTGATATGGAAGCATATAAGTCGCAGTATTACAGCTATATAATGAATGGTCTGATGACTCAGCTTGTGCGTATCTCCCCGGGCAATAAGATCGAGGAGGCCCACATGCGCAACCGTGCCTTAATAGCCAGATGGTGTCTTGACAACGGTGACGCCATTGCCCTTGTCAAGCGCGACGGAAAGACCTGTGTACAGATTAACGATTACGAGGAACTCCGCCGCCAGTTTGCCACTCTCCTTGCCGAGATACAGCGCATAAAGAGTGAGGGCGACTATGAGGCTGCCCGCAACCTTGTAGAGACCTATGCAGTCAACATCGATGCCGATCTCCATACCGAGGTGCTAGAGCGCTACAAGCGTCTCAACATTGCCCCCTACAAGGGTTTCCTCAATCCCCGCATGATTCCAGTGCTCAATGCCCAGGATGCCGTCATCGACATCGCCCTCGACTACTCCGAGTCTTACGACGAGCAGATGCTAAGATACAGCCGGCAATACGGAACTCTTGTTTAAATTAGGAATGAGGAATTAGGAATTAGGAATGAAACTAAGCCGTGTCCATCCGTGTCAAAATAAAAACTCTGTGGATAAAAATGAATGATATAAACGAACAACTCAAAGAGATAAAGCGGTCGTTCCGCTTGATGATGAACGGCGTAGCCGCGCAATCCATGCGCGACAAAGGCCTCGACTACCACGTCAACTGGGGCGCCTCGGTGCCCATGCTCAAGGTCAAGGCTAAGGAAATAGGCAAAAACCGCGACCTTGCCATAGCCCTGTGGAAAGAAGATGTGAGGGAATGTAAGATCCTCGCCACTATGGTCATGCCCGCCGACGAGATGCTCCCCGAGATAGTGGATATATGGATGGAGCAGACGAACTCGGTGGAGATGGCAGAGATGGCATCGTTCAACCTCTACCAATATCTCCCCTTCGCTGCCGACAAGGCCTACCAGTGGATGGCATCCCCCAATCCAATCCCTCAGATATGTGGTTTCCATGTCCTCTCCCGACTCTTTATGCACGGTCAGGAGCCCAATGAAAGGGGCATAAACGAGTTTCTCGACCAAGCCATAGCCGCCATCCAGGGGCCCTCGCTTGCCGTAAGGAAAGCAGCCGTAACATGCGTCATGAGGTTTGCCGATTTGGGACTTGTATATGAGAGATTAGCGAAATCTGCAATGAAAAGTGTCAATTTAGATGTTTTTTAGACAAAATATAGTTGTAATTGCAGGATTTTTCGTAATTTTGTGCCGTGAAATGAAATATTAGGCTGATTTATGCGCGAGAAACTAAGAAAAGAAGCCCTTGCTGCCGCAAGATTACAGCTCGACAGCTACCTTGAGATGAACAACCATCGCAAGACCCCCGAGCGGTATGCTATACTCGAGGCAGTGTTTGGCATTAATGTGCATTTCAGTCTCGACGAACTGGCAGCGTATCTCCAGAGAGAGAAGAATTTCCGTGTCAGCCGACCCACGTTATACAACACCATGCGCCTGTTCCTCGAACTGCGCCTTGTGTTGCGCCACAACATCCAGGGAAAGACCAAGTACGAGCCCTGCTACAACAGTGGTAATCACATACATCAGGTGTGCACGTCATGCGGCAAGGTCACCGAGATACCGGCACAGATTATCGACGAGGAGTTCATGCAACTGAAGTTGAAGCGTTTCCGTCCCGAGGCCTTCGCAATGTATATCTATGGTATATGCAGCAAGTGTCAGGCACAGCTCACTCGTCAAAAGCGAACAGAAAAGAAACAAAATAAAAAATAACATATAAAATGAACAAAGGTAAAGTTGACGTCCTGCTCGGATTGCAGTGGGGCGATGAAGGAAAAGGAAAGGTGGTCGATGTATTGACCCCGCGTTATGATGTCGTTGCTCGTTTTCAGGGTGGACCCAATGCCGGTCACACTCTCGAATTCGAGGGTCAGAAGTATGTTCTCCGTAGCATTCCCTCTGGTATCTTCCAGGGCGGCAAGGTGAACATCATCGGTAATGGTGTCGTTCTTGCTCCCGACCTCTTTATGGACGAGGCAAAGGCTTTGGAGGCCAGTGGACATGAGTTGCGCTCACGCTTGCATATCTCTCGCAAGGCTCATCTCATAATGCCCACCCATCGTGTTCTCGACGCTGCCTACGAGGCTGCCAAGGGTAAGAGCAAAGTGGGAACGACAGGCAAGGGCATCGGTCCTACATACACCGACAAGATTTCTCGCAACGGTCTCCGCGTGGGTGACATCTTCGAGAACTTCGAGGAGAAATACGCCCAGTGCAAGGCTCGTCACGAGGCTATCCTCAAGTCGATGAACTTCGACTACGATGTCACCGAGGTTGAGAAGAAATGGATGGAGGGAATCGAGTATCTCCGCACATTCCACATCGTTGACTCCGAGCACGAGATCAACGGTCTCCTCCGCGAGGGCAAGTCTATCCTCTGCGAAGGTGCCCAGGGCACTATGCTCGACGTTGATTTCGGTAGCTATCCATTCGTTACCTCTTCCAATACCATCTGTGCCGGAGCCTGCACTGGTCTTGGCATCGGTCCAAACCGCATCGGTGAGGTATATGGTATCATGAAGGCTTATTGCACCCGCGTAGGTGCCGGTCCTTTCCCCACCGAACTCTTCGACGCCACTGGCGACACCATACGCCAGCTCGGTCATGAATATGGCGCTGTCACAGGTCGTGAGCGTCGCTGTGGATGGATTGACCTCGTGGCCCTCCGCTATTCAATCATGGTGAACGGTGTCACAAAACTCATCATGATGAAGAGCGATGTGCTCGATGGTTTCGATACTATCAAGGCATGCGTCGCCTACAAGCAGAACGGTAAGGAAATCAACTACTTCCCGTATAACATTGAAGAAGGAATTGAACCGATTTATAAGGAGCTCCCCGGATGGAAGACCGATATGACGGGCTTCACCAGCGAGGACCAGTTCCCCAAGGAGTTTACCGACTATATCAAGTTCCTCGAAACCGAACTCGAAACTCCCATCTGCATCATTTCCATCGGTCCCGACCGCGAACAGACAATAGAGAGAAAATAAAACTATGGCACAGAAACCGAATATCCCTAAGGGTACGCGCGACTTCTCTCCCGAGGAGATGGCGAAGCGTAACTATATCTTCGACACCATACGCTCGGTGTATGCCCTCTATGGCTTCCAGCAGATAGAGACTCCTGCCATGGAGACCCTGCAGACACTCATGGGCAAATATGGCGAGGAGGGCGACAAACTCCTCTTCAAGGTGCTCAACAGCGGCGACTTCCTCAGTAAGGTGGGCGAAGACGAACTAAAGGATGCCAATCCTCTTCGCCTTGCAGCCCGCATCTGCGAGAAAGGACTGCGCTACGACCTCACCGTGCCCTTTGCACGCTATGTCGTTATGCACCGCGACGAACTACAGTTGCCGTTTAAGCGCTATCAGATACAACCCGTATGGCGCGCCGACCGTCCTCAGCGTGGTCGTTATCGCGAGTTCTACCAGTGCGACGCCGACGTCGTTGGTAGCGACTCCCTGCTCAATGAGGTCGAACTCATGCAGATTGTCGATACCGTCTTCACTCGCCTGGGTGTCAATGTACAGATCAAGATAAACAACCGTAAGATCCTCACAGGTATTGCCGAGGTGATTGGCGAGGCCGATAAAATCGTTGATATCACTGTTGCCATCGACAAACTCGACAAGATTGGACTCGATAATGTCAACGCTGAACTGCGAAGCGATGGAATCAGTGAATCCGCAATCGAAAAACTTCAACCGATAATACAGCTATCAGGTGATAACGACCAGAAGCTCAATGTTATACGTGACGTTCTTAAGGACAGTGAAATTGGACTCAAGGGAGTGGAGGAGACCGCCTTCATTCTCGACACCCTCAAGACCGTCGGTTTAAAGAACGAGATACAGCTCGACCTCACCCTTGCCCGTGGTCTCAACTACTACACGGGAGCTATCTTTGAGGTGAAAGCCCTCGACACTCCGATGGGCAGTATCACTGGTGGTGGTCGCTACGACAATCTCACGGGTATCTTCGGTATGCCGGGCATCAGTGGTGTTGGCATCAGTTTCGGTGCCGACCGTATCTACGACGTGCTCAACGCCCTTGACCTCTATCCCAAGGAGGCTGTGACAAGCACCCAACTCCTCTTCGTCAACTTCGGAGCCAAGGAGACAGAATATTGCTTGCCCATCGTGGCAAAGGCACGTGCTGCCGGTATCCGTACCGAGATTTATCCCGATTCATCCAAAATGAAGAAGCAGATGAGTTACGCCAATGCCAAGGCCATCCAGTATGTCGCCATCGCCGGCGAGAACGAGATTGCCGCCGGCAAGATCACTCTCAAGAACATGACCACCGGTGAGCAGCGGCTCATTTCCCCCGATGAAATGGTGAAAATTATCTTAAATGAAGAGTGAAGAATGAAGAGTGAAGAATGATATGAAAAAAATGTTTCTTGGCCTCATGGCCCTTGTAGTAATAAGCATGTCGTTCACCCCCGAACCTGATTTCACCGTGTTCATGATAGGCGACTCCACCATGGCCAACAAAGACACCACCGGAGGCAAACAAGAACGCGGTTGGGGTATGGTGCTCCAACAGTATTTCGACTCCCATGTCGTAGTGGATAACCATGCCGTCAACGGCCGCTCCTCCAAGAGTTTCATCAACGAAGGCCGTTGGGACAAGGTGCTCAACAAAATTAAGCCCGGCGACTACGTCTTCATCCAGTTTGGACATAACGACGAGAAACCCCAGCCAGAGCGCCACACCGATCCTGGCTCCACCTTCGATGATAATCTCCGTCGCTTCGTCAACGAAACCCGTTCCAAGGGCGGTATACCCGTATTGTTCAATGCAGTTGTGCGCCGCAACTTCGCCCTTAAGGTGCAGAAGAACGACGACGACGAGAAACTCCGCAACCTCGACGCCAAGTCGGGCAATAACGTCCTCGAGGGCGACACGCTCTACGACACTCACGGCGACTATCGCATAGCCCCCGCCAATGTAGCCAAGGAGATGGGAGTGGTTTTCATCGACGCCAATGCCATCACCCACGAACTCGAACAGGGACTGGGTCGCGAGGCATCCAAGAAGCTACACATGATCTTCGCCCCAGGCGAACATCCCTCCCTCCCAAACGGGCGATGGGACAATACACATTATAATATATATGGCGCCAACCATGTGGCTTTGCTCCTCATCAAGGCCGTAGGCGACAAGATTCCACAAATCAAGTCACACCTACGTCTTACTGGCGATACCGTACCAGTCAAGAAAAGATAAATCCTCTTTTAAAATAAAAGATAATTCCTATAAATAATGTGAAATTTCTTGCATATAATAATGATATTTATTATCTTTGCATCAAATTTCAATGAGAGAGTAATAATTTTTATGTATAACAATTTTTAAAAACAACACTATTATGAAGAAAAAGTTTATCTGCTCCGTATGTGGATACATATATGAGGGCGACGCAGCACCAGAGAAGTGCCCATTGTGCAAGGCTCCTGCATCTAAGTTCACTGAACTCGTAGAAGATGGCCAGGCTAATTTCGCAACCATGCACGTTCTTGGTGCAGCTCGCAATGAGGGTGCCAACGAGGAAATGATCAAGGATCTCGAGGCTCACTTCAACGGTGAGTGCACAGAGGTTGGTATGTATCTCGCTATGAGCCGTCAGGCCGACCGCGAGGGCTATCCTGAAATTGCCGAGGCATACAAGCGCTATGCTTTCGAGGAGGCAGAGCACGCATCTAAGTTTGCTGAGCTCCTTGGCGATGTATTGAAGGACACCAAGGCCAACCTCGAGGCTCGTATCGCTGCCGAGAAGGGGGCTTGCGAGGATAAGTTCCGCATCGCAAAGAACGCTAAGGCAGCCGGTATGGACGCTACTCACGACACAGTTCATGAGATGGCTAAGGACGAGGCTCGCCACTGCGCTGGCTTCATGGGACTCTACGACCGCTATTTCAAGAAGTAAAGCGCAACCTACCAGCCGTTGTAGGGTCTTACTTCGTGTAAGACCGCATCCCACGGCAGGAATAAATGAATAAGTTGAATAAATGTTTTATTCAACACAATAAATTATAAAAACAGCCGTTTTGTCTTATAGATGAAACGGCTTTTTTATATTCTCCTGTCTGTAACGGCGATAATCTCATCGTGTTCAGACGACGACTCGTTCTCCACGAGCCGCGGCGACCTGTTGTCTTTTAGTTGCGACACCCTCTCGCTCGACACATTGTTTAGCACAGTACCCACGCGCACCTATGGTTTTTGGGTATATAATAACTCATCCGACGGCCTGCGCGTCAGTCAGGTGCGCCTCGACCATGGCAACCAAACTGGTTTTCGTGTTAATGTCGATGGACTCTATCTCGACAACTCCACAGGCAGTCAGGCAACGAATATAGAAGTGAGAAAAGGCGACAGTATAAGGGTATTCGTCGAGTTGACCTCGGCATTCAATGGTGCCGATGTTCCCCAACTCGTTGAGGACAATCTCTCCTTCCGTCTCGAAAGTGGGGTGGAGCAGAAGGTGAATCTCAGGGCATGGAGTTGGGATGCTGTCCTCTACGACTCACTCATTGTCGATCATTATATGACGATTTCATCCGACAAACCCATAGTCGTGAAGCGTGGCATACGTATCGACAGCACAGCCACCCTCATCATCCAGTCACCCACGAAGATGTATTTCGGAGCCACGGCAGGCATAGATGTGTATGGTCATCTCAGGGTGGAGGGCACACCTGGTGATGATGTCGTCATGCGAGGCGACCGTCTCGACCATATGTTCGACTATCTTCCCTACGACCGTGTCAGCGGACAGTGGCGCGGCATACATTTCTATGGATCGTCGTCCTACAACTCCTTCAAGTATTTCGACCTCCACAGTGCCACCGATGCCATGGTGTGCGATTCCTCCGAAGTCACAGATTGGCAGATGTTGAAACTCGAAAATGTCTCCATCCATAATTGCAAGGGTTACGGATTGGCAGCTACGAATTGCAAAGTGGCAATCTACAACACTCTGATTAGCAATACCCTTGGCGACTGCCTATTCCTCGACAAGACAAATGCCAACATCATTTACAGCACCTTTGCCCAGTTCTATCCCTATGATGCCAACAGAGGACTGGCAGTGCATCTCACCGGTGGCGAGGCAACCTTCTCCAACACACTTGTCACGGGCTACGGTGAAGATGTGTTCCTCACCGACAGTCTGGATTTCTCCTTCGACCACTGTATCGTGCGCACAGTGATAGAAGATACGGTTATCGTCGCCGAGAAATTCCCATCATCAGTACTCGAGAGCCCCAAGGACAGTGTACAGGGCATCATGCATTTCAGTCTCATCGACACCGACAACCTTGTCTATGATTTCCATCTCGACTCCCTGTCAACAGCCATTGGCAAGGCAGAGTATCGTTCGGGAATATTAATCGACCGCGATGGCAATACACGTTCCACCACAACACCCACCATCGGCTGCTATGAGTGGATAGCCCCCGAACCTCCCGCTGCAGCCCCCTTCAGAGCTGTTCGTCGCAGAAGGTGAGAGGCAGCAATGTTGAGATGCCGTCAATCACATACACGCATTTCCGTCCATACAGCAGTATGCGCAATCTCCTTCCGCTTCTCTTCTCCGTCTCCACCATAGCCTGTCGGCATGTGCCACATGGCGATATCGGTTCGTCGAGCAGTCCCTCACCGTTCCTTGCGGCAATGGCTATAGCCACAACTTTGGCGTCGGGATATTGAGCTCCGGCGGCAAACAATGCAGAGCGCTCGGCACACATCGTCACCCCGAAAGCAGCGTTCTCCTGATTGCAACCGGGTATCGTCACCCCGTTGTCCAGTCTCACCGCAGCGCCTACATTAAACTGGGAGTAGGGTGCATACGACCTCTCCGTGGCCTCAATAGCAGTCTCCACCAGCAATCGGTCGTTTTCATCGAGTTCCTCCATCTTTGCTACGCAAAAAGATACATTTAAGTTCTTAGCTTCCATAATAAACCTAATTTTCTTGCAAAAATAATAAAAAAATTGGTATATATGAAATCTTTTGAGTATTTTTGCAACTCGAATAAGTTTATTTAAGAAATCAGATGAAAAAAAGTAATAGAATACTACTCCTTTTGGCAGTCATTTTCGCAATGCCGATGACATTGTCGGCACAGATGAAATGGAACTCCGCCTATCAGCAATATATCGACCAATATAAGGACATCGCCATCGAGCAGATGTTGAAATATCATATCCCCGCCAGCATAACCCTTGCCCAGGGCGTGTTTGAGTCGGGGGCGGGTAGGAGTGAGCTCACCCGCAAGGGCAACAACCACTTCGGCATCAAGTGCCATGGTTGGACAGGACGCACCACCTATCATGACGACGACGCCAAGGGCGAATGTTTCCGCGCCTACAACAATGCCTACGAGAGCTACGAGGATCACTCCCGATTCCTCGTCTCCGGCCAACGCTATAAGAAACTCTTCTCTCTCAGGCAAACCGACTACAAGGGATGGGCACGCGGACTCAAGGCAGCTGGCTATGCCACCAATCCCCGCTATGCCGACAAACTGATAGAGATTATTCAGCTATATAAGCTCGACCGCTACGATCATGCCAAGACCTATGACAAGTTCTTCGCCCGTCACAGTCGCGACCATGCCTCCAACAATCTCCTCCATGCCATCCACACCTTTAATGGCAACTATTATATAGAGGTACGCAAGGGCGACACCTTCCGCAGCCTTTCCGACGAACTCGGCATATCCTATCGCAAGTTGGCAAAATACAATGAGCGTGACAAGCGCGACGCTCTCCTTCCCGGGGAGATTATCTATCTCCAGAAGAAGGCAAAGAGAGCTCCGAAGAGTTACAAGGGTCGTCTCCACTATGTCCGTGCCGGCGAATCGATGTACAGCATTGCCCAGCTCTACAACATCCGCCTGAAGTACCTCTACAAGATGAACCATCTCTCCCCAGATTACCAGATAAAAGTCGGTGATGCACTCCGTCTGCGCTAGCCCTCCAGCTAGCGCAGCTAAACAGTTGAATAGTTGTAACTGTTGTCGCCTTTCATCCCCTGCTGTTGTCGTCTTTCATCCCCAAATTGTTGTTGTTTTGACCTGATTTTCTTACTATTTTCGATAAAAACTAAAAAAAATCTCGAAAATATTTGGTCAATTCAAATATTTATTGTACCTTTGCACCCGCAAACGATAACAAGGTACCTTGGCCGATCGGTTAGGTAACGGTCTGCAAAACCGTGTAGAGCAGTTCGACTCTGCTAGGTACCTCATTTAAGACTCCGTAAGGCGTTGTAAATCAACAACTTGCGGGGTTTTATTTTTGCCCTTTTGGAGAAATCTTACGCAAATCTTACGCAATTCAAAATCTGCAATCCTACTTTGGAATGTTATATATAACAATGAGTATATACTATATTTTACTTATATATACTTTTGTATTTACACATTAATAACAATAACGTTAATTCTTTTGAATAATTAATTCCAAGAAACAGTTTAATGGAGTGGGTGTTCCTTCACTCCTTCATTTAAAGGCTCGTCCAGCCTTTTTGTTACGGTTGGATTGTCTCCCTTTGCCTTCCGTTTCTTTGCCTTTCTTCTTGTGGCAGATCTTTATTTCACGTTGTCGGATGACTCCTGTATTGCTGTCTCGCTGTCCTTGACCTTGGCTCACGTATCCTCGTTCCCTTGAACGGCAGTGCAGCCCTTTCTTCGGAGTGTGCCTGTCCTTCCGTGTGTTTCATCCTGCCTTCACTCTCATTGGCGGATGGCCTTAACCTTGGACCCTGCTTATTGGATGCCTTGGCTTGTATCTTCTTATGGACGGATTTTGTTCTGTCCTTTATACATTGCCGCTCTTTATCGATTTGTCGGCTTGATGCCTTCCGTCTTTTCATATCCATTTCAAAAGTAGCTCTGACAGTACATTTTCCTGTGCAAAGGTAGTGCAAAAGACTTGCGGTCCGCGGATCCTTGTTGAGAAGCTCAAGATAACTGTTCCAAGTCTCCTCATAACGTTCTTCTGCTGTTTTCATTGTTACCTCTTTTAAAAAACGCGGCAAAGGTAAACAATTAATATGGACGACGCAATACGTCATCGTGGAGACGCTTACGACGCTTACGAGATGTTAATAAAAAGGGGAGAGAAAATCCCCTATAACGCAAAAACGTAAAAACACCCAGGCACAAAAGCTTGGGTGTTTAAAAACTAACCTACCGCCTGAGTTGTCTACACAGATGGTTGCCACCCTAGGTACTTCCCTGCCGACGGTTTGGATTTGAGTTAGAAACCAACGGCGTTGCCGCCATTGAGGGTTGTTTTTTCAGTTGCAAAGTTACTAAAAATATCCGAAACCTCCAAAATTATTTTGATTTTTTGGAATAGAATTGAAAAAAACTTCGTACCTTTGCAGAAAAAATATGGAGAAAAACATGGAGACGATAAAAGTAATTGCCGGGTGGTTGCCGGAAGAAAAAGAAATAGGCATACTGGCTTTTGAAAAAGTTAGGCAGGCTGAAATGTATTCTTTTGAATATAGTGAAGAATGGTTGAAAGATCCTAAGTCCGTTGCTATAGACAAAGAATTGCCACTTGTAGAAGGAAGATTGTTTGCAAAAAATAGCGTTTTCAAGTGTTTAACGGATGCTATGCCTGACCGATGGGGTAAATATACAATAAGGTTAAAAATGTGGCAACAAGGGAGCTTTTATGTCTCAGGCTTTGATTATATCAAAAATGTAGATAATTATCTTAGGACAGGTGCCTTTGTGATTGGAGAGAAAGAAAATACTATGTTCAGAGTACCTTCAATTTCAGATCTTCACGAAATGAATGAAATTTCAAAAATTGTTGAAAAGCACTATCAGTCACATTCATTCCCCTCACAAATAATTGATGATTCTTTCCTTACGGCAGCATCTGCCGTCGGTGGTGCCCGACCAAAAGCATGCGTCAAAGACGGAGAAGATTTGTATATTGCAAAGTTTCCCTCAATATCGGATGATATTGACAAAGGTAAATGGGAACATTTTGCACACAGAATGGCAGCAGAGTGTGGCATTGACGTAGCGGAAACACGAATTGTGGAGTCTAACAAAGGAGATTCTATTCTTCTGTCAAAGCGTTTTGACCGGGACGGAACAAGGCGAATACATATGGCATCCTCGATGTCGCTGCTCGGGTATGACGATGGAACGGATGGCTCGAGCGGCAAAGGATACTTCGACATTGTGGAATTTATCGTCGGCAACTGTGCGGATGCTGAGAAAAATCTCGAGGAACTGTATCGTCGTGTAGCCTTTAGTATCTGCATAGGCAACTGCGATGATCATTTCCGTAACCATTCCTTCCTTTTGACTGAGAAAGGATGGACACTCTCGCCTGCTTATGACCTCAATCCGTCCTTGGACAGACACCACGCTATTCTAATCAACAGCGAAACAGACGAATCCGACCTTGACATTCTGATCGATTCTTCTGACGAATATATGCTCGACAATAAGACTGCGAGAGGCATCGTTTTAGATGTTGTCAGGTCAATGAAATGTTGGGAAAAGACTGCCCGTGATTGTGGGCTGTCACGTTCAGAAATGAACTATTTCAGGGATAGATTTGATTGTTGACAATCCACAAACAGGGCGGATGATATATCCGCCCTGTTTAATGAAGACCTTAAGAAATTGTGGAGTGGTTGTGTTTTTAAAATTTCACGCAATCACCAACGGAACTTGAAAAGGGGAAGTCTTTGACTTCGATGTTTCTTATATAAATTTTTATGCAATCACCAACTTATCCACCAATTGAGCTAACCTTGCCCAAGATGTTTCTTATATAAATTTTTATGCAATCACCAACCTGTGTCGAGCAGTTCCGCCGACTCAATAAGATGTTTCTTATATAAATTTTTATGCAATCACCAACGCAAAGGTACTCATTTTATTTTGATTACGATGTTTCTTATATAAATTTTTATGCAATCACCAACTCGTAATCCCTACGACATTGTGACTGAGGGAATTATCTCCACAATCTTATTAATATTTTCGTTTGCAAAGGTACTACAAATAGTGGAATCCTCGTAAGCGTCTCCACGATGACGTATTGCATATATCAAAAAACCGCTAAGAGGCGAGCTTAGCGGTTTTCTTTCCATTTGTCAGGCAGAAGCATCCTGTATTTCTCCAAAGGTGTATTAGGAGGCAATGCTGCCGCTTTGTTAATCACGTCCGATATGTATTCGAAGAAGTTCACGCCGTTGAGTCTGCACGAGCACACGA
>OBLI01001145.1_pt1 | contig 26755 bp, 26 predicted proteins | sample 1519701 | NCBI WGS metagenome assembly OBLI01 (sample SAMEA3663005, study PRJEB22513) | pig gut metagenome | biome: pig gut; feature: pig-associated habitat; material: faeces | place: France | collected 2012 | reverse complement strand
TTAAAATGTAGCAGAATGGAATTGAAAAAAGAAATAAGGATATTGGGCAGACGCTTTGAGGTGGAACCTCGTGCCAAGGAAAGCCTGAAAGGCATCACGGTTGGCGAGAAACTCTCATACCGTTTCTATGATGGCACATACCAAGGCACGCCCCTGCTGTTCGTTGAGCCCAAGAAGGGCAATCCCTCTCCACGGACTTGCGCCATCACGGGCAAGCGGTTGACCGAAGCCCTGGGACTGCCTGCGGTGTTTATCCTTGCGCCCGGACCCACCTACGAGCGACACAGACTGGCAGACAAAGGAGTCTTCTTTGTCATGTCCGAGGAATATGCCCATCTGCCAGGCATCATAGCATTGGAGAAGACAAGCAACAGGAAGATTGCCGAAGTATTGACCCCTGTGGCGCAATACATACTACTCTATCACCTACAGGTGGGCAGTATTGAAGGAATGTCGCCAAGGGATATTGCACCGTTGCTTCCATATTCTTACGAAAGCGTCACGTTGGGTGTCACCTGTCTTGAAGATGTAGGACTGTGTCAAAAGATTCAGAACGGACAGCGCAGCAAGGTGGTACACTTCGAGTTGAAGGGCAAGGAACTGTGGGACAAGGCTCAGAACGTCTTGCTGTCACCTGTGGAGAACCGCATCTTTTGCGATGACATACGCTTGGATGCGGAATACCCCGTATGCGGCATCAATGCCCTGGCACATTATTCCATGCTTAATCGTGACCGGGAAGAGATGATAATGATGACAAGCAAGGAATATCGTGCCGTCAAGTCGGCTGATGTCATGGAGAATCCCAACATCTATGACGGCAACTATATCATAGAGGTATGGAAATACCCTGTTGTCAGCAAAATGGGCGACAAAAGCCAGTGGGTTGATCGCCTTTCCCTTGTCCTTTCGTTGAGAGATGATGATGATCCGAGAGTAGAAAAAGAAGTAGAACGAATAATCAGTGAACAGAAATGGAAGGATTAGTCAAGTTCCGTGAAGCATTTGCGGAATACTCAGAAAACTATGTGGTGATAGGCGGAGCAGCCTGTGACATCACCATGACCAATACCGTGGTGCGTCCACGCGCCACACACGACATCGACATGATAGTCATCGTAGAGAACATGACCGAGGCTTTCGCCAATCGCTTCTGGCAGTTTGTGCGGGAGGCTGGCTATCGACCTGAAAAGAGGAAACAGGAGGCTGGTGAGCCACCAAGGTATGAAATGTATCGTTTCCTTGATGGTAAAGACGGCTATCCCGAGATGATAGAACTGCTGTCACGCCACCCCGACGTGCTTGGAGAGCCAAAGGGATTTGTCATAGAACCTATCCCGACCGATGAAGATGTGTCGAGTCTTAGTGCCATCATCATGGACGATGATTACTATCACTTTACTATCGCACACAGCCAACTGACTGATGGCATACGCCATGCCAATTCCGCTGCCTTGATAGCACTGAAGGCAAGAGCCTACCTAAATCTCATGGCAGACAAGCGGGACGGCAAGCATGTGAACACCAAAGACATCAAGAAGCACCGTTCGGACATCCTGAAAAATGTGGTCATAATGACTGAGGACAACATTGAGGCTCCTGCTTCAATAGTGGCATGTATAAGGGAGTTTGTCGCCTCCATCAGAGCCGACTGGTCAACTCTCGCAGAACCATTGTCAAAGTCACTCGGTCAAGACGAGGCATTTGTGACCGGACTGTTAGATCAACTGGATGAATTGTTTATAGAAGCATGACCAATATGAAGATACAATACGCATCCGACCTGCATCTGGAGTTTGCCGACAATTGGCGGTATCTGAAAGCCCACCCCTTGGAGGTGACGGGCGACATACTGCTGCTTGCCGGCGACATCGGCTATCTCGGCGATGACAACTACTCCAAGCATCCCTTTTGGGACTGGGCATCGGAGAACTACAAGGAGGTGCATTGCTGCATGGGCAACCATGAGTTCTACAAATATTATGATGTGGCGACACTGCCCGACGGCTATCTCTTGGAGGTACGTCCCAATGTATTCAGCCACTACAACGGTATTGCGAGGATTGGCGACACCGACATCATCCTCTCCACCCTTTGGTCGAGGATTCCTTTGGAGGACGCTTACTTCACCGAGCAAGTGATAAGTGACTTCCGCCGTATATTATATAAAGGTGAGCTGATGACCCATGCCCAATTCAATGCCGAGCATGGGCGTTGCCTCACGTTCATCAAGGAAGCTGTGGCACATTCGCAAGCAGCCCATAAGATTGTCGTCACACATCATGTGCCGTCGTTCCGTATGCTCCACCCCAAGTTTCAGGGCAGCAAGGCAAACGGGGCATTCACCGTAGAATTGGAGAACTATATCACCGACAGCGGCATTAACTATTGGATATACGGACACTCGCACACTAACATCGATGCAAGGATAGGCAATACCCAATGCCTGTCCAACCAGTTAGGCTATGTCTTATCCAACGAGCATCAGGACTTCTCACATGGCAAGCATCTGATTATTTAGATATATTAAAAGAATCCATCCTATTTCTATGGTGGATTCTTTTGTCTTTTAATACCGATCGTATTGTTCTTTCCAAAGATTATAGTACTCTTTCTCGTTGGACAGGAGTTCAGTATGAGTGCCGGTTTCCGCTACCTTGCCATTGTCAAGTACGACTATTGTGTCGGCTGCTTTTATGGTACTTAGCCTATGGGCTATGATTATGACGGTGGTGCCCTTACTTCTTTCTGAATCCAAGGCTGCCTTAACGTATCTCTCTGAAATGGAATCAAGGGATGATGTGGCTTCGTCAAGCACCAATATCCTGGGTTCTTTGTATAATGACCTTGCGATGGCAATTCTCTGGCGTTCGCCGCCGGAAAGGGATGTGCCTTGTTCTGAAATGTACGTATTGAGACCCTCTGGTTGGGTGTTGATGAGTTCCTCAAGGCCGAGGAGTTTTATTATAGAATGGATTTTCTCCACATTCGGATGAAAATCACCAACGGCTATGTTTTCCATGAAGGTGCCGGCAAACAACTCTACGGATTGCGGAACTATGGATATGCACCTTCTCAGACTTTCATTGCTGAACAGGTCTATATTGTTGTCTCCGATAGAAATTGTACCTTCGTTGACAGGGTAGATATTCAGTAGAAGTGATGACAAGGTGGTCTTTCCGGATCCAGACCTTCCCACTATTGCCGTGGTTTTCCCTCTGCTAATGGTAAGGTTAAAATCCTTGAACAGGTCACGTTTCGCACCATAGCGGAAACATACGTTTTTAAATATTATATCTCCATCAATGTTATCCGTCAGCTCAATCTTGTTGTTCGTGTTTTCCTCTTTTTCCAAGTCCATTATCTGAAAAAGACGGTCGGCGGCTATCATGGCATCCTGTATCTCTGAATTTGAGCTGACAAGTGATGCTACGGGTGAAATTACGTAGTTTATAAGTGAGTAGAACATAAGCAGTGTTCCTGGTGTCAAGGTATTGTCTATGACAAGTGTACTACCAAACCACAGTATCGCGATGGTGACACCTGATGACACCATGGTGTTTCCTGTGTTTACGTATATCCCAGCCGATGATACCTTGAAGATGTTCTTCAGCATACGAACATATCTCATTTCCGTTTTTATGTTTGAATAATCCTCCAGCCCGAATCTCTTGACGGTCTTGATGGAATTAAGACTTTCTACAAGTTGGCTCTGCAGGTCTGCGGCGGTTTCCATCGTCTTGCGCTGATATCGCTTGTTCACCTTATTATATATATAGTATGACAGGTAAAACAGGGGGGCGGTGGCAAATACGACAAGGGTGAGCTCCCATGAATAGAACAACATTACCGCCAAAGCCACAATAATGGTAAGGACATTTAGAATTAGTGCTAAGGCGGTCTGGTTGATGAACACCCTGATTTTGGCGGCATCGGTTATTCTTGATACAATCTCGCCAACACGCATGGAGTCGAAGAAATTCTGGGGAAGGTGCAGCAGATGCTGATAATAGCCCAAAATAAGGTCGGTGTCTATCTTCTGTCCTGTATATAGGAGTATCCTGTCCCTTATTACGGATATAAATAGCTGTACAAGCAGAATTCCTATCATTATAATACTCATCATATTGAGTAAGTTCTTGTTCCCGTAGACAAGCACATAATCGGTTATCTTTCCGATGTATATAGAAGTGGAGAGTCCTAATATCGTTGTTATGACGGCACCGAACAAGGCCTGTATCATAAGTGTCTTATGTGGTCTCATAACAGCAAGCAGACGGGACCATTTGCTCACGGTTTGGTTTCCGGGAACGAATTCGGACGATTTCTCGACGAGTATAAGCACACCCGTCCATATTTTGCGGAACTCATCTCTTGTCATCGTATGATACTCACCGTCGGCGGGATCCATTATGGTTACACCAGTTTTCGTGGTCTTGTATATTACTACAAAATGGGTGAGGACATTCCTTACTATCACATGTGCGATGACAGGCGTAGAGACAATGTCAAGGGCTTCCGGTTCCGCCATAACTCCCTTTCCCGTGAGTCCGAGTCTCGTGCATGCTTCTATCATTCCCTTTACTGTGGTACCTGTCTTGTCCGTATATGCATACTGTCTTATCCTTCCGATGGAAATCTTCAGTCCGTTATACATACATATGGATGCGAGGCAGGCTGCCCCGCAATCCGTGATGTCAAGCTGCTTTATCTTATATTCCTTTTTCATATCACTGCTGTGTTACGCTGGTTTGGGTCGGGTTTATCCATTCGTTGATGTTTTGGTACAGACAATCGAAGAGACTGCGCCTTGTCAGGATGAAATGCACTCCCACGGACATTCCCTTTCTCAAATATGCTTTCTTGTCAGTATGCTTATATGTCAGATAGGGACATTCCATTTTGCATATGACCTTGAAAAACGAACCTCCTTCGTTGTCCTGAATGATATCTGAGGATATCTGTGTGACTTTCCCTGAAATCTTGCCCCACTCATTATAGTTAAATGCGGAAACCTGTATGCTTACTGGCATGCCCTCCCTTACAAATCCTATATCCGAGGGGCTGACATAGCACTCAACAATCATATTTGCCGAGGGACTGACATTCGCGAGTGTTGTACCTGCCTGTACCATGCTCCCCTTGTATATTCCCTGAAATTGCTCGAGTGTGCCGTCAATGGGACTTGTCACAACATACTGGTCTTTGATTATTTTCTGCTGTCCGAGGTCAACATTGTATTCGGAATTCCTGTTCCTTAGATCTGTCAGGTCGGTCTGCCAGGATGAAAGCTGTGTCTCCTCAAGGGATTTCAGCTCGTCCAGCTTGTTCTGTAACTTGTAAAGCGTGCCCTCGTATTCCTCACGGGATATCAGCTTTTGGTTGTAAAGTGATGTGTTTCTCTCGTGCTCGCCCCTAACTTGATGCAACATTGTCTCTATCTCCTTCCTCTTCGAGAGGTAGAGATTGTATTCCTTCTGTCTTGAGAGTGACATGAATTTTTCCGGGCACTTTCCTTGTGACAGGTATCCGAGGTCTTGTATTTGTGACAGGTTGTCTTCTATCAACAATCTGTCATGCCTTATTTTGTGCTCCGCAGATTTGGTTGAGAATATGAGGATGGTGTCGCCCTTGTGAACGGCAGCCCCGTCCTTTTTGTATACACTGTCCACAAACTCGGTGACGGATGATGTAATGGTGGTTTTTCCGTGTTCGGGACGTATCACCCCTGAACTGGACATTGTTATGTCAATATACACGAAAGGTAGACATATTAACGTAATTGCGACAGACATCAATATAACCCAATAGATTGTTATTGATGACACCTTGATTTGGTGGAAGTATGTGTCCACACAATCCTTTATATAATCATTTCTTAATATCATATCTGCATAATAAATATAAAACGGTTGCAAAGATATTAAGTTTTGTTGAGAAAAAAGTGTTTTCCAAAAATTACTTGTTTTTTAACATTTCGTCTCGTGTTATTTGGTATATTTGACAAAAACATCGTAAGTTGTAAACCTACGATGTTTTTGATTTGAGTGCGCTCGGTATGAGCACTGTCTTACGGGTGCAAGTCCAAGAGGGCTGCAGAGCGTGTGAAATCGTCCATAACCAAGTTCATTGAGGGTAACTCTTCCTCAAAGTGAACAAGGAAAAGACGGTCGTTTCATTTGTTGTAAAGAACAAACTATACAAAAATCACAAGCTTAGGTACGTTAACCTGGCGGGCGTTACAAGTTTTCACCGAAGCAAACTGGTTCACAAGGGTATCACTAATACCACAGCCGTTCTTAGTCTGCATCTCTGCCTCTGTAAGAGGTCTCATCACTTTCTTGTTCATAATTCAATCCTTTTTTTTAATTAAACATGTTATCCTAAATACGCAAAATCTGTGCAAAGATATGCATTGTTATTGTAAAGTAAAAATTCCCAAGGGAAAAAGTCTTGACTTAATATTTATTTAACGTTTGGGCAACAGGGAAAGATTCCATACTACTTGATTCCTCGTGTACGTTGTTGTTCTTCCGTGTTTGCAACATTCTGACTGTATGCATTCTGGAATTCGCCTTCCTGCCTGTCGAATACTTCGAGCACCTTGTTTGAAAGGGCATTGATAGGTATATATCCCTTGTAGTATGCATCGACAGCCTGATCTGATACAGTAATTACGTATGGACGATCATCAATGCTTGCTACAAGTGTATTACCCTTCATAACCGGGTTCTTTATTCTTGGATTTAATGGTTCATCTGAAATTCTCTTGTATGATCTGTATTCTTCCTGTTTTTTCTCTGCGTCCATATTATTTCTTGCCTTCTGAAATAACATCATAGCACCTGCAATGAATAAGAGGAGTTTTATTATTGGATTTTTAAAGAACATGGCACCCATAATAGCTGCTATTGGAAAGAAACATTCTGATAGCTTCAGGTGCTTATTCTTTCCTGTGAACATTCCGACCATCAAATCTGGTAGTGAGGAAATAACCTGTGAAAGGTTATTTGGATTTGTCGGAAGTTCTCCACCTCCCCATCCTAACATAGATGCCCATCCCCCAAATCCGTTACTCATCTGTTGCTGTACATCCGCCGCTTGGGACTGTTGCTGTGCGGCAGCTGCATTTTGTTGTGCATTGGATGCGGCGGCAGCTTCTGCTTCCGCTCTTTCTATTTCTGCTTGCTTTGCTTCTTCTGCTTCCTTTACCTGAACCTTGGCTTGATAGGCATAATCACTGGCTCTTTGGGCTACTTGGGCTTCGGTAAGGGTAGTGTCTCCAATTTTTATGGTTTTAGCTCCCGACATTTTCATTTCTATGAGTTGTCCGGCAAAGTAAGATGCAAGGCGGTAATTCTCATTCAAATCCTTATCTTTTATGTGCTGCGGAATTGCGCGGGAGGACACCTTAACACCAGAAACTTTTATAGCCCTAAGTATAGCATCAGGAGATCCCGCCTTCTCGAAATTCTTGGATATTGCAGATGCCTCTGAGGGGGAATATTTTTGTCGTATCTTATTATTAAGATAAAGATTGACATTTTTTTGTATTTCTACGCTTTTCACAGATTTTTTGGCCTTGACGATTTCTTCCTTGGAGGTACTGGCTCCGTAAATGTCTTTATCAAGATTATGGGATTCCTGGGTATGTCCCCAGAATTTATTATATCCCCATTTTGAAGCTGTTCCAATAGCTTTTAATCCTATATCAAAACCTACACCAAGTCCAATAGCTTTGATAATATTACCTTGTCCAAGTGTTACTCCATCAAGTGCATACGATAGTGCAGTGGCTGTGCCTTTTGTTATTAATGACGCGTTGTATTGTTTTCTTGCCTTTTCGTCAATATTAATATCTGCCTCGGTTTTTCGTGGTGCTGCGCCCTGTAATATCGACCCCGCAATTGTATCATTCAATAATTTTCTCATTATATAATCTATATCTGACTTTGGCATATTGCGCTTTATCATATATGCTTCCATTTTGTCAGATAAAATCATCTGGAATTTTGCTTCGGCAATATCAACCTTGTATTTTTTACAAAGTTCTGTATATTTTTTTTTGCCTATATGATCAATAATGCATGCTCGTAACCCATTGACGATATTATTTATATCCTCACCTTTATCCGCGTTTTTTTTATTAGTCAGGTCTTCAACGGTTTTTTCCACAACCCATTCAAAACCTTTTTTCTGCCACTTGCCGTTTTCATAGATTTCCTTTTGAATTTGGGCGTTGTGACCTTGCATTGAAGCGGTTGAAGTTGCATTTAACGGGATTGATAAGTATTTTTTAGATAGCTCGTTATATTCTGCCTTCTTGTTCTTTTCAAGCTCTTTCGCGTTTTTATCGAAAATAGGAGATATGTTATTATCTATATACTTCTCCAACATTACTTCCAGTGAAGCAATGCCGGTGAAGTCTTTCTTTTCTTGTTTCTGTTTGTCTGCCATAGTCGTAAATTTAACTTGTTATCGTTTGGGTGGTCTTGGCAATTGCCTCTCTATAGGCTGCCATTTGCTTGGGATAATGACGGGAGAGCCAATCGTCGAGCTCTATGGTGTCATTGACGTAATCAACGGCTTCTTTCACAGAAATCTCTTTCGATGACTCTCCCTTTTCTTTTCCGTTGAACCATGCCTTTGTCCAGCACTTCGCGCCCGACGAGTCAAAGTAAACGGATGCCTCTCTTTTAATGTCATAAGAACCTACCGCAATATTGAGATTACGAAGGGGGTCTATGACTGCTCCGGCAGTTTCAGCTTCTTTCGCCAAGTTTTTTTTTTGGCTTCATCCCATGAAGACAGATAAATGTTATGGCGAAGGCAGACGTACGCAAGGAAATCCTCTATTAACGTGTTTTGAATCTTTCCAACCATATTGGCACTGCGGTCACTAAGTCCAAGGGGGTTAGCCATGGTCGGCATTTCCTCGTAGAAGAGACTTCTTTCTGCACCCTTCTGAAATGCGTTTCTGAGTGACGCTTCTGTCTTCTCCGTCGGAACGTATGTTCCGTTACGTACTTCCGTCATGTATGCGGCGAAATAGCGGTTGAAGAGTTCCAAAAGTTCCTTTTGGTCTCCTTCATAACCATTTATCACGTTTATGTCATTCTGAGGTGACTTGTTTGTTGGCGACATACCTAATCCGACAAGTGTCATAATGTTTGTGTAGATCATATTCATGAAATCCAACGGATTTATGTCGTTAGACTTGAATTTTACACCGATATGGACAAAATTACCAGACTGGGCAATGATTTGTCCTGCCACAACGGATTCACTGTATTGTACACTTGCAGACATAATGTGTCCGTATTTGACTTCGTAATCACCGTATCGGCAAATTACGTAGTTTTCGTGTACGGCATCGTTGCCTACACCAATGACTATTCCGGTTGCCATAGCATAAAGCGGGCGACCAAATGAAAGGAAATCCATTCCCTTATGGAAGAATTTATCTCCTGTCAACGGGTTAATTCCCTCTCCGTAGTCGAGAGTGATTTGTGGCCTTTCGTTCTCGTCGAGAGCAAACGGCATCATGAATCCACTGTTGGATTCCAAAAGCATTTCTTCTGAGTACTTCATAACACAATATTTTTATCTTCTATATCCTCTTCTCGTTGTTTCTTCGGGATTTTCTCCATTGTCGTAGTCAGGTCCGCCTATCTCATCGTTACCGATATCCTGCACTTGGGGTACTACAGCACGTCCTGTATTGACATTGGTTTCTACAGATGCTGACTGGTCTTCTCCCTGTACTTGCTGCTGTGCTTGTCCGCCAGCAATAGCAGGTGTCAAGGCGGGGCCGCCAAACATATTCTTGAGACCAAGGGCACCAAGAAGTGCTCCGGCAATCTTTCCTGTGAAGCCAAAATTACCGAAAGTAAGCCAAGCGGCGGCCATTGTCATAGCGATATTCGGAAGGTTGAAATTAACGCCAGTACCTAAAATATTAGAAACCGCCTGGGAGAAACCGCCTACGCCGCTTACCGCGCCATTGGCTGCGCCAGGATTAAGGCCGAACATAGAACCGAAGAAATTCTTTATGTTGGCCCAACCATTAGTTATGGTATCAGCTGCACCCTTCACTGTATCAACGGCTGCATCAAGTCCTTTTTCGGCTGCATCAGCAACCTTTTCGGTGTTTTCCTTGCCGATAGTTACGTTACCAACTGATTTAACTACATTTTTATCGCCACCTACAACTTCACTGATATATCCAACAACTCCGCCAGTATCAATGTCTGCTAATGAATTACCCGTAGCTTCATGATAACCAACAGCTCCAACTATACCCGTTGTTATTTTGTGTCTACCCATAGTGGCTAAAATACCAGTAGACTCTTTTTTTGCTATTTTCCCCGCTACATCTAATTGCACTTTACCAGAATTGTCGAGAATAGCCTCTCCTTTCTTATACAACGCTTCCTTTCCTTTTTTACAGAAACCGCACAACGTATCCCAACCTTTAGACCTAAAAGCTTTACCTTCGGGACTTGTCATAAATTTAAGTCCTTCTTTGAATAATTTTCCTGCCATAATTGTAATATTTAAAGTGTTCTACAATCAACGGCGCAACGATTTCTCATTTCTTGCCGTTATTAATTTAACGCAACAATTCCTCTTGATGAATGACTCTCGTCTTGTGGAGTCTCTATAATTCTACCTGTGCTCATCGAACATAACCAAGCTTGTGCCTGGGGGTTTGCCTCTACAGTTGTACTTGTCCAATACCATCCACCTTTGCCAGATGTGCTAATAGGCTGCCCGCCGATGCGCTCGAGTATCTTATTTACAGTTGGTGTGGCTACAACGAGCCTTTGGATTTCCGCTACAGATGGTATATAGTCGCTCTGTCCGTATTCATGGGAACGGAATACATAATTTGCAAGCGGAGAGCCTTTTTGGGTCTTTTCGTCATAGGCATTTTGCATATTCGATGTGTTTTGAAAACCATCAAATGCGTTCTTGTCTGACGAACATCCTAAACTCATTCCGATTGAGTCACAGAAGGCTAATTGCGGATTGTCTTGTACCATAACTGCAAGGGTAGGGTGTTCATCCGATGCCTCTGCGAATATTACAGCGACAGCCTTAAGCTTGTCTTGTGACAAATACTGATCTACTGTCATCGTCGAGTGATCATTACACAGAATATGACCTATATGAATACCATTGTCAATTGCTTCGTGTTCATCACACGATGTCGGTATTATTATTGTCAGTGCAGCCAAAAATACAGCTGACAGTGACTTGTATATTTTCTTTAAGTAATCCATAGTAATGTCCTTATTTAGTATTTATTACTTTTTTGAATTAAAGTGGAAGTTTAATACCTAACGCTACTCCTGTTCGGAAGGTGTCCTTACCGTTGAACACTATATCTTCCTTTACTTGAAAGAACATTTCCCATCCGCCTTTCAACGCATAGCTATGTTCATATCCGATATGGGCGGCTCCTATAACCTCGTCCCTGTCACTACCAATACTTGCACCTATACGAAGGTTTCCGTGGTGATTCCTTCCTCTCGAGGTGCAAGGCTTGTACGCGGCTCCGATGTGCCAAGTGTTATAACTTTTCCAGAAGGATTTCTTTGTGTAGTGTCCTGATACATCATCCTTCTCGTATTTACAATATACCATTGCGAAATATTCCCAAGAACTATGATACTTGGTTTCGTGTTCATATGCCAAGGTTGCATCAAGACCTCTTTCATAGGAGGCACCGACACTGAGCATAGCACGGTTGATGTTAGTGTTATATTGGGCATTAACCGTCATGGCGGTCATTATGGTCACGGCTGCCATCAACAGCCTTGCCTTATGTCCTATGTTCATAATTAACGTTCTCATAAGCGGGGATTTTATTATTCTTCATTGAGAAGGATACTGTCAAAAGAGTCTGCTGCAAGTACATCCTCGTAGTCTATAGCCATATCAATGGTTCTTCCACTAATTTGCTTTTCAGACAACTGGATTGTAAGTACCTTATCGTTGGGGAAGGTCATTTTCTTTATTACCACTACATTACGATATCCGTTCTTGAACGTCTTGCTCTGGTCAAGCAATAAAACCGGCTGCAATTCTAATCTCTGGAAGTTTGTGGCTTTTGACTGTTTCTTGTCGGACAGTGTAAACCTAAGTTCATCGATGTCGTATCTGAGGTTTGTTCTATTCTCGACTGAGAAATCTATAAAGAAAAACTCTCCAACGGTATAAATATTATTCAAACGCATCGTCATGCGATTGCTTTTAGCCTTTATATTTCGGTACTTTGCCGGGGAATTCCATATACGGCGGGCGAACTTTACCATGTCGGCTGTTGACATGGCTACTGCTGGGTTATTATAGTCGCTGCGCTCATCGTATGTGATTTCCTTGTCGGTAACTGCTTCCTCAATACGGGTTGTGTATATGAGAGCATACTGCGTACGATAACGTTCAGTGACAATTGTAACAATACCCAGGATGTCCCCGTCCTTATGTCCACCCTCTTTAGGCTTGAGACGGACAGTATTGTTTATTGGCTTATCACCGACAACCTTGTCAGTCGAAATATCTACAAGCCTTACTGGTTCCGATGCTGTCACAATGGTGGTGACATTCTCGTTGACAGTCAACTGACCCATCTCCTGATACGTCTGCTGTGCGCTGACGTTCATCGCTACTGCTGCAAACAGTGTCAAAAATAGTTTTTTCATATTCAATAGTATTTATTTTTTTATTCAACCTTTACTTTGTATATTTATATCTTACTTAATGATACTGAGGGCTATTGCTCTGCCATCCATTCTTTCATGTATGAGATAAATGAGGTAGTTGTTCCACTCTTCTATGTATTCGGCACTCATAGCCTCATTAAACTCCGTATTGCCAAGCGAAACCATAAGATATGAAAATATATCCTTGGCAACTCGTATTGACATTAATCCGTCTATATTGTGTACATATACCGACCTGTCGTTCAAAGAACTGTTGATGGCGGCTTTATATTCCTCGTGAGTGAGCTCATACTTGATAGTAAACAAAGGACTCTTCTCTTCGGATTCTCTGTCTGAAAATCTACTGAATACTATCTCGTACTGACTATCGCCTGGGGGACCCGATGGCTCTGCTTTAAGCTCAAAGACCTCTCGTCCTATACTAAATTTTATGGCATCGCCAATATACTGGCAATCTACCATACTTATTGGCATTTCTTTACTTTTCATACATCTCGGCGTTTATTTTTTCTTTGACTTCGGCTGCCCATTAATCAGATATACGTGTGTACCGTATTTCAATTTAGCCTTCTTCTTCTTAATAGCTTTACTTATTGCCTGTGATACTTTTTGATATGTTCCCTGGGTTGCTTGTTGTACCCACTGGGCTATACTACCAGTGCTATTGTTGTCAAAGTTCATATTCTGTCCTGTAACGTCTCCAGCAATATTCTGGGCCGCCTCCCTAAATTCGCTCTGTGGTACATAAAGACCTTCAAGTCCATCTAAGTCGTATATCGAGAGAGATATCTTCAACAATTCGTCGTCTACAAGAACACTCTCTATTTTTCCTTTTACTCTTTGGGAACTGAATCCATTCATTGTGGCATAGAGGTATGTTCCTTTCTTAATTGGAATTCCTTCAACTTCCACATCATCAAGAAGACGAAGGCGAACCCTTGATCCATCAGAAGCCTTGACGTTCTCGTCAATAATGGCTTTTATAAGATTGGATTCCTTCTGGTTGGATGATATCGTGTTAAAGTAAGTACTTTCACCTGAATTAACCTTGGTCACGACTTTTGTTCTGGCATCTTCGGACAATTCTTTTACCTCTTTATTCTTCTGAACATTTCGGTTTGAAGAAGAACTTGATGTTGCTTGGCTCCCCGTTGGATAATTACCTTGGGTGCTTGTTTGTGTTCCGTCATATGTGCCTTGCTGCTTGGCAGGATCAGAAGTGGAATTAGAACCTGTTATTCGTCCACGGCGGGCGTTCCTAAGTTCTTCTAAGCGTTGACGATCCTCTGGGGAGAGCTGTGATAATATCTTATCATTATCGAAAATGCTACCTGCTGATTTGTCTGCAAGATTCTTTCTTCTTTCTTTTTCCGCTTCAGCTTTGCTCTTCTCAATTTCAGCTTTTCTCTTAGCAAGTTCTTCTTCTGTCTTGCGTTTTAATTCTTCTTCCTGAACTCTCTTTGCTTCGGCATCGGAATATTTTGACTCATATTTCTCTTCTATGACAGAATCTTTTTCAACTCCGTCAATAGCGGTAAAGTCACTGATTCTTCCGAAAGTTTTCTGCATATTTGTGGTTTTGTCACCTAATTCAGAACTAACATTAGCTTCGGGAAGGTCTGAATTCAGATATTCTGTCGTCTTCATTGTAGATGGCTTTTTAGCCAACTCTGTATTAAACATATCACAGAACAGATATAGCGTACCTATTACAAATGGGTACGTTATGAGCGGAAGCATATATTTCTGCTGTCTGAAATTAATTTTAAATTTATTTTCCATAATTGTTCAATTTTCTATTATTATCGTTACCCTGTATTAAATGTCTCTTTTGCATCTCTTTTTCTACTCTATGAACAGCAGATGCCTGGTTGGGTGAGTAATTTACAGATATGTATGCGAGACGATATATATTCCAGAAAAACATAATGGACAATATACCCAAAAACACAGCCACAAATCTCTTGGGATTAATCTGCCACTGTATTTGAAGCCACCCGGCAAGCTTATCCAGTCTGATTAGCCTACCGAACTTCTCACCGTAGGAGTTGAATTCCTTACGCTGCTTGCTTAATTTTGGATCGTCCATATCAGGACATTTCTCCCCGAATATCAATTTCTTTATGTTCATAATTCAATATATTAGAATTGCTGCTTCGCTATGGATTCCAAATCCTTGTTCAACAGAGTACGCCAATTGGTGATGATAAGTCCATGAGGGTTATTCTCTGTTCTTGGAACACGCTTGATTTTTCCAGCGGTTATAAGTTGACGGATCAATATACTTGTGCGTCGTTCTATTCTTTGGCGACCATAGTATTTAAACTCCATTGTTTCTTTATTGAAGTTGATGGAATCGCAATATATGTTTGCTATTGCACTTGTTCCCATAATGTTATTATAGAAACCTTTTTCTTTTAATGCGTTATATTGGGCAAGACCTGTCTCGTCAATGAGATACATGGCCTTATCCATTGTGTACTTGATATATTTGTCATCTGGCGCAAGGGAGAAGAAATAATAGTGGAACATCTCAATATGACTCTTTGCTTCCACTTCTGTCGTCTCTTCCATCGTGGTGCGACTTACCATAATAGGCACGTTGCCATCCAAAACATATATTTTCTTGCCTGCTTCATCTACCATAAACTTGGCGGTGATGACACTTCCAAGGCTTATGATTACACAACCTGCTATACACAATGAGCAGATGATAAATACCAACTTAATTTTATTCTCTAAATTCTTAATAACCATAATATTATACTTTATATTTTATATATTTTCCATCGCTCTAAGCGACGGCTACGGGGGTATTGCTACCACCGTAGGTTATCCGTCTGCAAAGATACGATATTGAAAAGAGTTTTCCAAATATTCCAAAAATAAGTCTATTTTTTAACATTTGACTATATCATACCTTTGGTGAGTGAACTACCGGCACTCATAGCTCCAGTACGCACTGACGATGCAACGCCTTCTCCAAATCCTCTTGCAGAGAAGGTCACGTCTCCCTCGGGAATCATCCAACTTGCAAGGTCGGGTACAAGAGATAGACACTTAAGTGCGACCATTGATGCTACAAGTAGATATCCTGATGTAACACAGGCATCCATAATATATGATGATATTGTACCTTCTGTCGCAACCAATTGCTTAAGGTTTTCTATCTGGATACATATAACGATATCAAACAAAAGAAGAACATAGAACCCTACGAAGTACAACATAGCTCCGTAGAAGTGAACTGTGAGATAGCGGGTCATCCACTTTGCCCATGCGCCTTCCCATTTCGGGAGAACGGAGAACGCCCACTGTATAGGACCAAAGATAGTCAGCATACCTAACATTATCTGTTGGCAATATATTGTTGACCACCAACCTATTCGATATATGACAAAGGAAAGAAACATTAGTATTTTATCTATGAAGACTATTATGCTTGCATAATTGGCCTTGGCATCTTCATATTTTGCTTCGGTAGTTTTATTTTGATCTTGTATAACCGAATTTACTTCTTTGCTTGCTTCTGGTCTGATATCTGTAATCTTTTCTTCTACTGTACTTTTGGCGGCTGATTGTGCATTAACATTGGCACTAAGACTTTTCATATAGGGAACAAGCTGCTTGTATTGTGTCTCTACCTGGGCTGCTTCTGCCTCGTACATATCACAAGTCCAACTACCTATACAGTTTGGAATATAAGCAAGATAATCAAGGACACTCCATCCCGACCCTCGTTCATTATAACTCGGATACCATAAAGCAAGTACAACTGAAATTCCGAAAATTCTCATTATCTTGAAAACATCGAATGTTTCATGCTTTACCATCATCTTATATGCCATGCCTGCTCCTACGATTATACTAAACAAGGCTGCGAGACACATACTCATTTGCAAAATAAACCAGAACGGGCCCGACGCTCCTGTAAAGGTTTCATCTGTCAAAAATTGGTTTGTGGCAAAAACCACCTCGTCCATTTCCTTCTCGAACAAATTAACACTGAGCATAGTCGAAAGGGAATCGACTATTTCGTTCTGAATACGCTGCTTGACTTCATCTGGAATGGTACCTGAAGAATAAGTGGTTGTTGGTGTGGTGAGGGAGGTTCCTCCTGTTGAAGTTGAATCAGCATCGGCGGCAAACGCATACTCTGGCATCATTGCTGATAAAAAAATCAGCAACATTGACATTATTAAAACAACTCTTTTCTTTTTCATAATCGTAGCTTTTATATATTACACAATTTTTAATTATTTCTTTTTGAATTCTTTGATTCCTGACACGCGACTATCCATCTTGAATGGGCGTACGTTATATAAGCTTTTTTATCTACCTTTTCAACAGGTTTACATTTGACACTATTACGCAATGTCTGAATCGATAAAAAATATTGATTAAGTTCAGACAATTCTTCTATGTATTTCATAGTGTCATTATACAAATCTGCATATATTTTTTTTCTATTAATGGTGGTCATCCTTTCTTTATCTGCAATGCGTCTTCCATTAATCAAAGATCTATATTTCGCATCCCATATTTCTCGGGTATTGGCAGCTCCTTCAATACCATAAGTAAGAGAGAAAAACATATTCATATGTTTATTCATCACACTCATTGCTTTATCAAGACGGGGTGCCTCGACAGACAAGAAACCACCAACCAACTTACTCTTATCCAACTCGTCTAAGGCATAAACAGTTGCACGTCTCGTCGCAACCGAATCTACTGTTTCTACATGTTCTGCTGCCGGGGACACCTCTAAGGCTATTGCTCCTAACTTTTCAACTTTTGCCTTCTCTATGGCTTCCTTGGAGTCATATCCCTTTAATGAATAATAAAATGGTATTCCAGCAACATTCTCAGTAACAGGACTGCCGTATTCAATGCAACCAATGAGAGACAATACATCTGCTCTTGGTATAAAAGTAAAATTTTGGGCATATCCTTTGATACCCACGTTTACAATCATACATAAAAGTATTGCTATCTTATATATACATGTTTTCATGCTATTTATTAATTTTAATTATTTGTAACTATACTTTTTGTTGCTTCTGGCACTTTTCCTCCATCTTTCTATTGCATTACTGCATAACTCAGACGTAGGCGGGCGTGGACCGGGGAGATCTTTCCAATATCCTTTTCGTAGCATCATATATTGCCATATACGAAAATATTTATATTCCAAATCATTCGATAATTTATCGCAACTATTACATATCTCTTCAAGAATAAACAACATATCGTCCGTGGAACATGATAATATTCCACCCTTTGCTGCCGCTGCAAGTTCAATTAGACCACCTGGATTGTTGAAACCCATAAGACTATATATATCCAGGACCCCACTGTAAACAGTATTAATCATATCTCTACAGGTTGTTATTAAGATGGAGTCGCTTTCTTTTACTTTTCCTTTCTTTAAACAAATATTATAGTATTCAGTCACCAGATCCTGTGTCTTTAAATACATATCTTTAATATTATTATATGTTTTGAATATTTTTGAAACTGTAACACCTCCTGAAACAATAACATCTAATAACCCGAAAGCTTTATCAACTTTATCCATGACCTTATCAATTTGTTCCATTTTCTCCATATTATCTTGAAGTTCGTCGGTGGCTTGTTTCCTTGCTTCGACTGCAAATAGTCTTAATAGACCTACTTTATGGACTTGACGTTGATGTACAATCATCGAATGTAATTCAGGCCTTACGTCCAAGGCCTGGGCACTGGCTATTAAGGCAACCATTAATAGAATGGAAACCACAACCAATCTTTTTGCTATATATGTGTACATTGTGTTCATATCAAATCGTTATTTTTTGATTTTACATTATCTTCTGCCCTTTTTAACCATTTTCTAAAGCAACTGTCTGGTTTATTTCCTCTTTTCGCAGGACGCATCGGTCTTCCGAATTTTAACTTTAACCAGTCACTCGTACTCTTGGTGTAATGGATATATCGCTCTACTTCCACCAATCGAGAATAAATGTTTATCAGTCGGGAAGACAAATCACGGGCAAGGGCAAGTCGCTCTTGCGGCCAAAGAAGATGCATTGCTTTCTCATCTTTATCATCTATATTGTCTATCTTCTCATACTCCAAAGAAACATCGCAATCCGGATAATCGGCTCTAACCCTTTTTAATCGTTCTTTAACTTTTGCTTCTCTCGTTTCAGTAGACCATGTACTATCTATGGGAAGAACGTAGGCAATAACTTCACTTTCAACATTGCCGTTCAAGGTCCAGTCTACCTGTAAATGAGCACGGTGGATTCTGACACCTAGTACTCTCTTTTCTTTCGCCTTAAGAGATAGCTTTCCTGTAAAGGTCCACTGATAACCGATTTCACCTTTATCACTACCCGTAAGTCCTTTATGGGTATATGTCAAACCATTCCATTCCCCCGTATCATTTATCCACTCTAAATTAAACAGTCGTGCCAATTCATTTTCTTTTGATGGTATTCTATCCCCTGTGTCTTTTTCATAATAATCATTCATAATTTCCGTCCTTGCATCATTATACATTGAAAGGTGATTGTTAAGAGTGGCTAATTCTTTCTCTATGGTAGAAATTCTATTGATGATAGAGTTTTGTTCTGCCACAAGGCTTTCAATAGTAGAGGAAGGATATCCTTGCAAACGAGCATCGATTATTTTCTGAGAAATATCTGTTCTCTTTTGCTCAAGTTCAATTTTCTCTTTTTTTAAATCTTCAATCGAATCCTTGGCTGCTTCTATCGCCATATCAACAGAGTCTGTGTCCAATGTATTAGGATCAACACCCGTTTGCATGGCATACTCGATAGCTCTTTTTCTCGCTTCTGCGCTATTTAGGTCACTGTACCTGAATGAAGGTGTCACCTTCCACCAAAAGAAGCCTGATGATACTTCTCCGCCATCCTTACATTTTACCTTATATATTACACTTGCACTGTTTTTGAGTCTTGCGGTATCTGGTTTTTCTGTATAAACAGGGGCATCCTTGACTATCTCATATTTTACACCTGATACAGTATCTCTATCTTGATAATTATACATCAGTTTTCTCATCTCTATCTCAAAAGAGGTTTCATCCTGTTTGTCGGAGAAAAATTTTGCAGAATACATCACCTTTTTTTCATGAATCTCATGTTGAACTCTAATATAATATGCCGCAGCCCAACATTCCTTAATGTTTAGATTAACCTTTTTTGAATTTAATTGAGAATAAAAAACGTATTTATTATTAGTTGTACTCCTTTTTTCACACTCTGCGCGCGTCCATTTGTTTTTAAGAAAAGACTCAGATTTGTTCATTACCAAATCACATTCACTAAGAGTTAATGAGAGTGGAAATTTTGTTGAATAATTCGAAAATATTGTCCAGTAATTATTGTCTTCATATAGGTTTGGATTAAACTCATCTACGGTTTCCACCTTGTCCAATTTTCTAACAATATGCCACATCTGTTCATAAGTTGTCAAAGAATCAGGTGTTTCATAATTGTTGGCATATGAAGATATGTCAAGATCATCTTCCTTCTTGAAAATCCTATTAATAAGCTGGTTTGGGTCTAATGGTTCACTGAGACCAAGCTTTTCCAGAAACATAGACTTTAATGTTTGGGGATTATCAATTAAACCATACAATCCGTATAAACTTCTGGCAATATTTACTATTTGTTTTATCTTTGACTTAGTTTTACCTAATTTTTTTTTGTCATCGGAATTGTTATTTGTATCATTGGTATTTAAATTACCAAACATATCATTCCATATATCAGCTCCGGCAGTTGCAATATCATTAGTAGCAAAATCCTCGCTTTTATTGACAAGATCCAATAGGGCATCCCCAATGTCTTCAATAGATATATTCTTTGTTAATTCATCAAAATCACCACCAAAATCGTCAATTATAGATTTCCAATCGATATTGGCAAATCTCATCAAGGTCAAAACCTCTATCATTTCATCACCAAAGGCAAGCCATCCGATTTCTCGGGCGACTCCCTCAAGTGTTACTTTCTGCTTTCCATTGGTAACAATTGCTGAATATTGCTTGCAATGCTCTTTTGTTTTTGTTATTACGTCATAGATATATGGCCCCCATTGAAGTATGGCTTCAGGACGTTCTGCTAATAATTTCGTGATATTAAGTGTTTTTATCATTATCAAAGATGCGAATTTACAACATAATTTAAAATGCATAAATTCCTCTCGTACAAACGCCCTTTCATCTTCTAATGCTTTTCTGTCACTCTTCTTCATAAGATAGATTCCAGACATAGCAATACTAGCCTCCGTATAGTGTTTTGTCATATCTTTCAAACTACCAAGTATACCGCTTTCTGCAGCCAATTCTGATGCAAAGGCTGTTTCCAATGCAGTAATAGTTTTGGCATCGGTATTTATATCAACGCCGATTCCTTGACTCTTCACAGGAAAAGCCAAGGATGCTATTGTTACTATTATTATACAGAGACTCCTAATATTCATAATATTATAAATTTTAGTTGAAATTTCAGCTCGCACTATGTTCATACATAGGCTTGCCATCCTTATTAACCTTATTCGCAAAATCAAGACTCTTGATGATACCAGACTTTTTCCAGTCTCCAACGAAGGCTTCAATGGCATGTTGATGATCGCATTTCAGTGCTCTCTTATAGAGTTTCAATGCTTCCTTTTCCGCCTTCTCTGTGGTGTAGCTCATATAACACTCTGGTGGTTCCTCAACGCCGAATACCTCTCCTTCTGTACCGCGCTTGATGAATACTTCCTTGAATGGAGACCTGTTGGCCTTGTTGTCAAGACGGTTGATAGTGAAGATTTTCTTGCAGTCGGTGTCTGTGAGCGCAAGGGTTGCCTTTATATCGTCAAACTTATCCTTAAACTTACTCTGGTCAAGAAGGAAGAAACATCCTGAGTTATTGATAATTGCTTCCTTTACGATTGGAGAAGAGGTAATATCCTGTATCTCCTGTGTAACAACACCAACCATCGCCCAGTGTTTACGGGCTGTCTTATACAGGTACTTAATGTACTCTGCCATCGTCGGAGTGGCGATAGCTTTCCATGCTTCCTCAATGACAAGGCATTTACGTCCTTTCTTAATACGCATCTTCTGGGTAAACACGTCCATGATGATAAGCACAATAATTGGGAAGAGGACAGGATCGTCCTTCACCTTGTCTATCTCAAAGACAATAAACCTCTCATCGAACAGGCTGCTGTCCATATCGTTGTTCAAGGTAAATTCAAGCTCGCCGCCCTTATAGAACTTACTCAACACATAAGAGAAATTGTCTATATCGAACTGGATGTTCTTTTCCCTCATAATCTGGGGAATACGCTGAATAGCGAACTCATAATAGGTATTGAAGTTAAGTTCCTCAACACGGAGACGCTTTCTCTCGTGCTCCATCTTGGCTATTCTGTGCTCGATTACGGTGAGATACTTATTTTCTACTTTTTCAGGAGTGAGACGGGCAAGAGCTCTGTTAGCAGCCACTTTTTCTCCCTCGGTTGCTCCCGCGTCTTTAGCAAGGGCTTGCAGCTTCTTTGTCTGGCGTTCTATCTTTTTGCGCTTCTTCGTGTCTACGATAGACTCTTCAAGCTCTTCTATGCGGTATTCATCGCCATATTTCTTTTCGAGTTCTTTTTCATACTCATCAAACTTACCACTTTTTTTATCTTGGAGCATAAGTTCTTCTGTGAGTCTACGTCTATCCTCCTTGTTATATCCCTTGAATGGGGTGAAAAACTCACGATAATACTCTACTATGGTTTGGTCGATAAGGGCTTCCTCAATCTTTGAGGGCATCTCATTGCCCTTAAAAATAAGAAATACAAGTGAGCGTAGCGAATTCTTCTTTTCTGTAAAGTTTTCATTATACTCTATTTCTGTTACTTTGAAGGGGTTCATTGAGATGGGCTTCTCTTTTGAATAGCTGATATAAGTACCCTCAAACATAGCACAAATACCTTCATAACTATCTCCTGTATCGACAATCACGCAGTCTGTGTTCTGTTCATAATACTGGCGCATGACGGTATTCATAAAGAAGCTTTTTCCCGAGCCGGAGGGACCGAGAACGAAGAAGTTTGAGTTGTCTGTCATCTTGACCTTACCTTCCTTACCTGTTGTGTCGACTACCATTGGTACTCCTTGACGGTCTGTATAGTAACATTTCAAAGGGCTATCGTCGCCCTTTGACTGGCGTTCTTTGTACATCAGGCACAATGCGGCATCGGACAATAACAGGAATCTGTCATAGTCGGGGCTGAGACGATAACAGTTTCCTGGGAATGAGGCAACGAACAGTTCCATCTGATTATAGGCACGCTTCGAAATGTGGATACCTATCTTACTCATAATGTTTTCGATATAGTTCGTTACCTTTTGTATGTCGACGCTCTCCTTTGCTCCTACTATTATATTATAGTGGGCATAGACGAGCTGCTTATTTTCTTTTGCAATAACTTCCTGTACCTTCTTTATATCCTCTGCGGCAATGAGATTGCTGGGATTCGGAAGGGACGAGAAGCGGTTCTTCTTTTTATCCATTGCCGACATCTCCTTTTTCTGGTTGGGCATAAAGACCACCTGATTGTATACAATTGTGTCTACATCGGGAATTGTATCCAACTCTGACATAAGGTCAATGGGCATAATGGAATTATTGACGGTCATTTCAGTGTATGGCTTAATCATACCTGGAAGGCCTACTGAGTCTACATCAAGTAAACTGTATATTTTTGCTTGACGGTTTCCCATGTGAATTTCTTCGCTATCAACCTTAAAATCGGTCATCGAGAAATTCTTATCACGGAAATTAAGGGCAAAGTAACGGTCGGCATATTCTCTTAATTCCGAAACATTAAGGAAATTAGCCTTGACTCCTGCCGTGGCCATAACGTCTTGCACCTTGTGTATTTTTACAAGAAAATCCTTCCACTTGCTATTATCATAGCTCATGAAACTTGATTTCTTGTTCTCCTGGGTGATTACAAGATATGTATCCGCATCGGTAAACATTCTGCCCTCGAAGAACTTAAAATAACATCCAGTGAGATATCTTCGGGCTTTCTCCTCGGCTGACATCTCTGGCATACGGAATTCTTTACGTACAAATACATCTTGTTTGTGGATAGCATAACCTTCTCCCAAGGTATCAATAATACTACCCATCATAGAGGTGAAGTCATAATAACAATCTATGTCCGCTGAATATTTCTGGACTAAGTTATTGAATTTTAAAACACAACTAAACTCTCCAAGTTTGGTATATACAATACCTATCCCATCTATATCTTCAATACTGAAATAGATATCCTGAAAAGCTTTCGCACGTTTACCTCCCGTACCGAAAGCCTTCACCGAAATCGCCATTCCTATAAGAATACAGACGATAGATAATATGACTATAATAGTATACATTTTATTTTAAATATTACTTCTTAGTTGAATGGGCAAATATAAAAACACCCTTATCTTCTTTTTTTGTGTGCAGACCTTTTTTTTGACGAATAAAAATCAGCAACATTCCTACCGCAAGGACTGTAACCAATGTTCCCAATCCCGCAAGGAATCCTATTGAAAGATATATTATAACAAATCCGACAATACCGCCGCCTGCGGTGCCGGCTGCCCAATAAATATATCTTCCTTGAAGACCCATGAATTCAAGGGGTTTTTGAAGCCCCTTGAAAACTGGGTATTCTTGATAGCTTTGTACTTCTGCCATAGAATTTTATTTACTATCAGCTGTTGAAACGCCAAAGAATGCGGGCAGAGCCTGAGCAGCGGCAATAAGGAAGATACAAGCACCGACGGTCATCATAATCTTCTTCTTAACATCCTGTTCTTCGTTGTTCATGGCAATGTAAATGCTAATAGCACCTACAATTGCGACAACACCCGCAAGGGCATAACAAAGCTTGATTACAACAGGCACATATTTGGCAATCTCCGTGGTTACTGTGCTAAGAGCTGTGGTTCCCGCACCGTAGTTTCCAGCTGAATTCTGAGCAAAAACAGTGCCAACCATAAACAATGCCATTATTGCCATAGCGAAGCGAGGAGACTGTACACAGTGCATACAGAAGTTAGCAAAAGTAGCCAAAGCTACTACAATAAGACTAAGAACTGAACTAACAGCCTTAATAGCGGCTCGCTGAGCCTTTCCGAAATACAATCTGATTGTTTTCATTTTTTTAATTTTTAAATTAGACAAACTATTATTTATTATCAAAATCTGTTATCCTTACTATTGTTTACTATGACCAACTGCTATTTCCATAGTTAATACCAAAGAAGGCTGGTAAAACTAACATCGCACTGATAAGGAAGATACAAGCTCCCACAAGCATCATTATATCCTTGGTTATTCCATCTCCACCTGTATTCATCTTAATGTATATAGAACAAGAACTATATACTGTCATTATTGCTGCAATAACATATAGTAGCATCTGGACAGATGTCATCATTGTAAGGACATAACTACTCATTTCTTTGAGTCCACCATATCCAAATGAATAGTCAACCGCACCTCCCTTAGATGGTGTTGCAAATACTATTGTTACTACTAACGACAACAACAACACCATTAAAATCCTTTTGTTTCTACTACTCATAGCCTTAAATTTTAAAGTTGTGTTATCTTATATTTTATTTGTGACTCATTATTGATTTCACCTAACATGTCTTCAATAAACTCGTCACTCTCTAACATTTCTTGGAACTCTGGCTTGATTGGAGTTGCCAGGGCAACTTCTTTTGCATAACCCAATACTTTTCGGTAATCATTCTGAGGCGAAGATACTACTACAGGCTCGGGCTCAACTTTCTTATTCTGCCCTCCACCTCCAGACTGTTGGTCGTTGCCAACCTGCTCATTAATATCTGAATGAGGTTGATTGTCAACATCAGGGTCTATGTCTCCGTCCTCATTGGGATCATGGGACTCTCCATCTTCTCCAATGTATATTGGCGAAGATTCTTCATTTCCACCTTCACTACCTGTTTCAAAGGCTTCCAATTCTCCACCTTTGGCTTTCTTGGATTTAACAATATCCCTTGCAATTGTCACTGCAAAGTAAATAATGTATCCAAACGTGACCAATAAGGCGAGCATAAAAAATGTTTTATTCATATTTTCTAACTATTTAAAATTTTCGAGTGCAAAATAACTAAATAATTAAGCGGTTTCAAAATATACCAAAACTTAGTCTTGATTTAACACTTTTAAGGATAGAAATTATTTCTTTAAAGTGGGGGCGGGCCCTGTATTATTAGAAATAAAAAGAAGTAATATTTCTCTACCACGAAATATTACACAGGCAAAAAGCCTGAATTTGTGGTGTTTGTTTTAGAGATACTTCTTATACCTTATATTATAATAAGGATATTCCGTTCCTTCTCTAACGTGTCTGCTCTCGCTTTTGTTTGTTTCCGTTAATTCGTATATTACGCTACTCCGTATAACGTTATTTTTCCTTGCAAAATTAGAGTGCCGCGTGAGGACTGCAAGTACCGCTCTCGATATTTTAAAATAAAATATCTATGAGTCTATTTCTATAAAAAGTTTATGGCAGCCTTCCAATTTTATTCTAAAATGGGTATTCCATAAACTTTTTATGCAAATTCCTTGCATTACCTCTCTTAGGCCAGGCACTCTCTCAAAATTGGCAAGAAAAAAAACTATACGGTGAGCGATATACCGAAAACTTAAAAAAAAACTCGGCAACACGATAAGGAACAAGAAAAAATACTTCCGATTTCGCTCAACCCGATAACTTTCAAGAACCGCAGCCGACGGAATACAAAAAAGGCAGAGAAAATATGGAGACTTTGATAATGTTAGGATTCGCTTTCTATTTGGTTTTCTGCGTTGGTGGAGGAATACTCTCAGGAGGACGTAAGAGATAGAAAAGCAGCAAATGTTAAAAACGAAAGGTTTTTTAGGAGAATTTGGATTATCTTCTTTCTCTTATTACCTTTGCGGACAAAACATATAGTGAGTTGA
>OBLI01001143.1_pt1 | contig 26768 bp, 23 predicted proteins | sample 1519701 | NCBI WGS metagenome assembly OBLI01 (sample SAMEA3663005, study PRJEB22513) | pig gut metagenome | biome: pig gut; feature: pig-associated habitat; material: faeces | place: France | collected 2012 | reverse complement strand
AGTGTGCGCTTGCCGCACACTCCCGCGCCCGAGCGGATGCATCGCATAATCTTCCACTCCGCGAGGTGCGCATCTTAGCACGTAGTGCTTTTACTGTATAGGAATTCCAACGGAATTTCCTATAATGTTCCGTCAACCTTTAAGGAATCACGGATTGCCGCAATCTCTTCCGGTGTGAACTCCTCATGTGCCCATGTTAAAATATCAGCATTCTTTCCATCCTTATAACGTGGGATCAGATGCATATGGAAATGGAATACCGTCTGTCCTGCCACCTCTCCATTGTTCTGTAAGATATTGAATCCATCACAGTGAAGCACTTCTGTCATATGTGCTGCCAGCTTCTTTGCAAGTGTAAATGCCTTTCCTGCAACTTCTTCATCAATCTCATAGATATTTGCATAATGCTGTTTTGGCAGGATCAGCGCATGTCCTTTCGATGCCGGGCTGGCATCTAAAATCACACGAAACAGATCATCCTCATAGATCGTATTCGACGGGATTTCTCCTGCTATGATCTTACAAAAGATACAATTTTTCTCCATCATTCTTCTTTTCCTCTCTTTCCATTGTCGATTTTTGTTGTATGAATCTATTTGATTTTAAAAAATAAACATGCTAAACTTCTATATGTTGTTATTAGTTTTATTTTTTGCATATATATAGTACCGGGGGGAATATTCATGCTGACCAAGGATGACTACGCGAAAGCATTCCATGAAATCAAAAATTCTATCACAATCATCAGAAGCTCTTTACAACTTTTAGAAAAACAGCATCCGGAGATTGCAGAGTTTGAATACTGGCAGGACTCACAGGAATCCCTTGGTTACCTCAGTAAAATGGTATTAGAACTCTCACAGGCAAGGCTGGCATCCGACTTCACCATGAAGCCGGTCGATCTCAATTCCCTGCTGGATCATGTACTCTTCTCCATACGTGGTGTATGTGCCAATAAAGACTTTCACTGTGAATGTCAGATCAATCCGGCTCTCCCTGCTATCTTAGCAGATTCCTTCCGCCTGACCCAGGCAATCATCAATCTTATGAAAAATTCTTACGAAGCCATGAATGAAGGCGGTAATATTATCTTAAAAGCTTATCCCATTGATCAGTTCGTACGCATCGAGATCATTGATTTCGGAGGCGGCATACAACCGGAATACCAACAAAAGCTTTTTACCCCGTTTTGTACATCCAAACAAAACGGCACCGGTCTTGGACTATCCATTACCAGACAGATCGTAGAAAGCCACAACGGAACTCTCGAATACGAATCACGTACCGGTGACGGCTGTACCTTTACGATCCAGCTTCCCGCATTAGAATCCTCTATTCAAAAATAAATATCTGATCTAACATCCGTAATGTCTTAAAGTTCCCCTTTGCTGTCATCTCGCCTGTCATAAATGCACGCTGGAAGGTCATTCTTCCCGCGATAATATTGTCAAAAACAGCCGGTGTCAGACGCGCATACACATCAATATGATCTGCACTTCCATAGTGACAGTTCAGTTCTTCCTCGCTTACCTCAATGACAAGCGGTTTCTTCTTTCCTTCCACATCAAACTGATAATTCGCTTGAAAATCCTTCTGTGGGACAAAGTGCGATTCAAGATCTACAATATACTCGGTACTCTGATCTATCTCCTGCTCACTTAACATTCCCTTGAACATGCTTGCTAATTCTTCAATATCTTCCTTCTGCTGCTTCACATATGTGTCATCGGCAACATACTTCGATAACTGCTCGCTTTCCTGCGGTGTCAGTTCTAACTGCTGCGTGCGGAGCACACTCTGTGTCACTGCCTGATTACTGGTCGGAAGACTCTTCTGCTTCTGTGAGATCGTCCGATACAGATTCTCGGCCTTCTTCTCAATAATCGCCGAATAATCATGATTCATCTCGAAGCTTACCAGATCATCCACATAGCCACACAATCCACTGCATGGCAGACCGCCAAGGATCTCCCACGCATTTGCCAGCGTCAGCTCGCCCTCCCGCTCTCCGTAGGTCGTAGACATGACGATCGGCTGCATATAGGTTGTCTTGATCTTCTCCTTGTCGCCATACAGCCAGCAGGCATCTAAGAACTGCTGCATGTATCCGCCAATTCCCAGCCACTCTACAGTCGTCGCAAGGATAATACCATCTGCCTCTTTAAAAGTCTGTGGCAATGTGGAAATGCTATTCTTGTGCTCATAAATATTATAACGCTCTACCGTTACACGCAGTTCGCGCAGAACGTCCTCCATCTTATTGACAACATAAAGTGTCGGATCATCTAACAGTCCTCTTCCGCCATAATATACATTTACCTTCAACTTTACGCCTCCGTCTCTCTCATTCTATCTAAAAGTATAGCTTATCCCATGCTTTTTTTCAACGTATTGATGCCAGAATTACACACCTCTCCTTCTCTTATATGGAAAAAGAGCCGCTGTTAATACAAAACCACAGATCAGTCCGCCGACATGACACCAGTTATCTACTCCGGTTGACGTAAAGCCGTAATACAGGGATAAGGCGATCATAAGAACCAGTCCGCGTGTCGTCAGATTCTCAAATCTTCCCCGGTTAATGATTGCAACACAAAGCAGTCCTCCGATCACTCCAAAGATCGCCCCGGATGCTCCGGCAGATACAGCCACATCATTCGTGTGCTGCATGACAAAAAGCGAGATGAGATTCCCGCCAAGTCCTGCAAGCAGATAGATAACAAGATACCGGAATCTTCCTACCGCCTCTTCCAGATATCTTCCTGCAAAAAAGAGCATCACCATATTATTCATCAGATGCACGATACCAAAGTGCAAAAACATCGACGTAAACATCCGGTACCACTCACCATCTTCTAAAACAAACGACGGATACATTGCCCCATGCGCTGCCATAAACGCTGCATCCTCGGTATCACCGTACAGTGACAGAATGAAAAACACAAGCATATTTACCGCTACGAAAAGAATACTTACAACCGGAAGCTTTCCGGCTGCCGGCCGCTCCGTCATCATATGGGCAGCTTCCTGTTCCGGAATTGCAAGTAATTTGTCCTTTAACCCATAAAAATCTCCCGGCTGGTTTTCATAGATCATAAGCCGGTGCTCTGTGATGTCATAAAGCCAGATACCAGAGTGTTCTATACAGTATGCACGGTATTTTCCGATATTTCCGGTCAGGATCAGTGTCAGGATCTCTGCCTCATGGATCTCCCCATCCGGATACCCTTTAAGTGTACCCTGTGGGTGTAAAAATAATTCCCGCAGCCGTGCTTTCATTGCTTCTAACTGCTCTCCGCTCAGGAAAAATCCATCATGTGCATGAATACCAAGCACCACCTGTGCCACACCATTCTGATACTTATAATAAACTCCCGCTTCTTCCGGTTCTGCTTTCAAAAAAGAATAGCCCTCCCGTGTCAGACAATCATCGATTTCATGTATCAAATTCAAATCTCTTCCCTCGATTTCTCTTTCATTCTCTTTGATTTGTCTTTCACGATAACACCCCTGTTTTGCTATGTCAACGGATTGGATTCTTTTTCATAAAAAATATATTTTTCTCCTGCAAAAGCGATTTCCATTCCCGGAGACAGCAACACCTTCTCCTGATAATGCAGTAATACACCATTAACGCGCGTTCCGTTTTTTGAATTCAGATCTTCGATGTAATAGCCATCCGCCTCCTGTGTGATCTGTGCATGCAGACGGCTGATACCATCGCGTTCAATGCAGCCATCCACCCCGTCCTTACATCCGATCAGATATGGAAATTGATCGACAGACAGATTCCGTCCCTGTTCCATTCCCTGATAAACGAACAGTAGTCCGTTCCTTTTTTCCGGTATCATATCCCCTAAAAATACCGTCTGCTCCCGCTCCGGTTCTGCCTCAGGTTCAAATACAACCTGCAGCTTCTCCTGTTCTCTTTTCATCCTCCGGTCTTTTCTGTTCTGGTATTGTTCCAGGAACCCGGGAACATGCTGCCATACCTGCTGTAGCAAGTGTGCAATATGGGAAATACGTGTCTTTGGTGGCTGCATCGTTTCTGCCTGTCTGTCTGCATGCACTTTTCCTGCACCGGAGACAGACTGATTCACAGGCTGATCTGCCTTGGCCGTCACACACTCATTTTCCGTCCTCTTCTCTTTATCCTGACTGTTTTCCCTGCTGTCTGCATGCTTTATATCTGCATGTTTTAATTGTTTCACAAATTCCTGCACTTCTTCTAAGCTGTATTCCTCTGCCAGTGTAATCTGATAGATCCGGTAAATAAGTTCTGTAGATTGGTTCCTTCCATGCTCCATATGCTTCATAAAGTATTCGATCAGATTCCGGAAGTTCTGCCGCAAAGACCATTCCTGCTCCGGGAAAAAACAAAATCCAATCTCCTGTGTTGCAGGATTCACATAGATATGGGATGCATCCAGTGACAGACGGTTTTCGTCCAGCAGATATATTTCACACTCCATCACAACCTGATAAACAGCATGAAAAAGATGATAAAACAACTCCTGACTAATCTGCTTTGTCTCCAGATAGGTTTCAAAAGACTGCAAGCCCGTGATGTCGTACCAGAACTGCACCCTGCCGTCTGCAATCAGAATCTCATAAGAAAGAAGTCCCGGAATCCGGTTCTTCTCACACATCCGGTACTGGTATCCGGCCGGATCTGTATCCATGGTTACGACCATAGAACTTTTTCGTAAATCTCTTTCGTATGTTATCTGCATGTGATCTCCTCCACAATTTCTTTTCCAAACAACAGCATGCGGACTACCTCTGAAGGATCCTCCTGTTTTATCTGTTCACACATAGATACCGTATCCTGTACCGCCTGATAATTTTCTACCGCAAGCTCTGCCACATGAACCAGAAAAAGCAGGATAACCGGCAGGATAATTGCCGCCTCGATCGTATAACTGCCCTTCCAGGCATATTCGTCCTTCCTCTGTAAGCTTTGCGTTTGTATGCTTTGTCTCTGTGAGCTTTGTATCTTCTTCATTCTGTCCGTCTCCCTTTTGGTATTATCAAAAAGTACCCTGCTATCTGTGCAATCCAAAGATTTCTCCTGTTTACCCTTGAAATAGCAGCATTTCCAGATATGCCAGAAACAGGAATGGAACAAATGCAATCTCGTCGTCTCTTTTCCTTTTTCGTATGATAAGAAGAAACAGTGACCAGATCCCGCAAAAGAGCAGGCCATGAAAAAACAGGCGGATATTTTCGGTAAACCCAAGATAAATACCACTGACTATGAGAATCATGCCATCTCCCATTCCGATTCTTCCATCGGTGATCCGGCTGATAAAAAGCAGCAGCAATCCAATCGCAATTCCGGCTAACATATTAAAGACCGTAATATCCATGTAACAGAGATGAAGCACCAGACCGGCAATGGCAAATATAAGCACCGGATATATCAGTACCCGCTTTCTTCTGTAATCCTCCCATGCACAGATACCAAGCATTCCAAGCAGTGTATATGACTGAATCATTTTATCCTTCTCCTTTTCCACATTTTTTGCAGCTTCTCCGATCAGAAGCATCCGCCCGCCTGATCCGGTATACGGTCCGCTTCAGTCCGCTGCATTCCAGATCCCCATGATAGGCATCTCCGTAATCGGTAATATAGACAATGGTCTGCTGTGTGTTCCCACACCGGCTGCATGCACTGTATCTGCCTCCACTTTTATTACGTCTTACAGCAATCTCTGCCAGTGCGATACTCTGGATACTCAGATCCAGATATGGACATTCACTGCTCTCATGGAAGACCTTGCCGGTCGGCGTAATATAGACCCAGTCCCCCTTATCCGCTGCATCCCGTTTTCCTGTCCACTTCCGCAGACAGACCGTCTGCTGCATGGGCAGCCCGTGAATGCCGAAGATTGCCACCGGCACCTTAACCTGATACGAGGCCTTTAGGTGTATATCCTCTCCACTTAAGTCAGAACCAAGCAGACTGACCCCTGTCTTTCCACCGAGGATCTTATCTGCCTGCATTCCCTGCCTGTCCATCTGTGTCCTTAAGAATACCTCTGCGGCAGAAAATTCCACCACCGTCTGAAGTGTGTCCGTTTTCCCGTCATCCTCCGTTTCCAGACATGCGTACTGCGCCAGATGACCGGCCGTTGTATGCAATGCCAGTTCCATCTGTAACTGGATCTGCTGTACATGGAACAGGAAAATAAACAGCACCAGTGCACAGATAAAAACCGGCAGCGTCAGTGCCGTCTCTACCGTAAGCGAACCGGAGTAAGAGGTGCATAAGGGTGTCCCTTTCCGCAAAAAAGCTGCGTTTGCCGAAGATCTGCTGTGCAGATGCCCGAAATGTGTGAGAGAGTTTTTTTTCATTATTTTGTTCTGAAGAGACACCCTGATACACCCCTTTCTTCCGGCTCTATTCCATTGTATTTCTTTTGTTTTCACGATTTTCCTTACGCTGCTTCTTCCCATCTTATGCCACTGTCATTCATCACTTCCGGAAAAATAGGACACCGATGCCTGCTCGCTCCACCGATAAGTCGATGCTTTCAGATTCCCTACGGTTACAAAGGATAAAAACATCGGCTCTGCCTGAAACTGATAGGCAGCCGACAGACCTGTCAGCATATGATCCATGCGAAGCTGTTTCTCCTGCGTAAACTGCCGGAGATTCTGCTCGATCAGATCCATCGCCCGCATACACTGTTGATTTCGGCTGCCCAGATAAAGCAATATCCGCAGATAATCCTCATAGGAAAGACCACGCGCATCCTCCTTTGCCTCCTCAAACTTCTGATCTGCTGCTAAACCTTTCACATCCATAGACCAGTCTTTTGCTGTTTTGATCAGCGGAATCCGCTTTCCTGCAAAAATCGTCCGCACATCCGAGACACTTTCCGCAAATGCCCATGCTGCAAGAATCCCCTCCTGAAGTGCTTTTACGAGCAAAGGATTGGCCGATACCCCTGCGATCAGCGTTGCAAGTGTGAATGCCTCTGACTTTTTGGCCGTATCCGTCTGCAAATAGACAAAGTTTGCAGCCTCCCGGATTGCAAGAAGCTTCGTTGCGATCCCGGACAGATTCTCCTTATCCGTAGCCTTTCCTTCGATCAGATACTCCAGTTCATACCGCAGACATACCTCTTCCTTTGCATTGACATAACTGCTGAAATACTTCATCAGATATTCCTGAAACAGAATACGTCCATACCAGTCATCCGTCATCTGTATGCACTGTGTTCCCTGATTCTTGTCCCGTTTGCCAAGCGTTTCCGACAGATCCAGCTTTGCATCCGACATCGCAGACGTATCTGCTTCGATCAGTTTTAAGATCCCGGTATTTTTCCAGTCCTTTACATAAGTGATCGGATTCTCTGTCTCCTTCTGTCTTTTGGTATCCTCTACGGTATCTGTCTTTTTTGTGGCTTCTTTCGCTTTCCCCATGCCTCCGGCATTCTCTGCCTTCTGATCCGTTTCCTCAGATGCCTCCTTTAACTTTGTCATGGCATTCTTCCGCTTCGTATCGAGATCTCCCGCCTGACTTTTCGCATCAGAGGCATCCTTCATCTTCTGATAGATACGGTCTGCCGCTTCCCTTGTCAGATTATGCTTCATGTAATCTGTGACAAGCCGGTAAAAGACTTCTCCCTGCTGATCGGTCACAAGCTGATATCCGGTGATCTCACCGGCTGTCAGTTTTGTCGGGAACATATCATAGATCCGTTTTGAAATCACTGCCTTCTCCGTCAGATTTTCCTCCATACGTTCCTTCGCACTTTGTGCAAGAGACGTAAATGAAAACTGTCCACTTCCGTCTCCTCCATCTAACAAAAACAGATGATAACGTTCCATAAGCGGCACATTGTATTCTGCCAGAAGGCTTTCCGTCACACTTTTACTGTCTAAGGATGCCATTGCCTGCTGTCCGGTTATATGTACACCTTCTAACATCGTAAAGATCAGTGCTGCCACTAAAAGCAGGGTCAGCGCAAAAAATATCGTGCTGCTGCCTTTTTCTTCCTCTCTTACTTTATCTTTTTGACCTTCGTTGTGATCGTTGTAAAAATATCGTTTACGATCTTCTTGATCTTGGTCTGAAAGATCACCACAAGTCCAATGATCACTACAATCACCAGAACAACTTCTACGACACCTGCGCCATCCTCTTCCTGAAAAAAACGTTTTAATTCTCCCATAGAATTCCTCTTCTCTGCACACACCTGTGAATACTCTGCATCTGGTGTGCCACGATGCAAAGCCATGTTTCCATTATAATCTTTCCTGCGCTGCCTTGTGCGCATATCCGGTTTATGTACCAACACAAATCTTGCTTTTCACACGAATTACCGCTTAACGAATCTGCATATTCATAAGTGCCGGAATCATCAGAACCGCAAAGACGATTCCAAGCATCAGCATCATCGGAAGCATCAGCTTTGTTCCTGCCTCCTCTCCCAGCCGCCTTGCCTGATTCTTGCGGTCCTCAAAAGCACGGTCTGCTTCCGCTTCCATTGCCGCACATAGTCCGCTGTTTCCCTTTTGCAGATTCTGAATAAGTAACATGGCAAATCTCCGGTATATTGCCATACCACTGCGTTCCCCGAACTGCTCATATGCCCGAAGCTCCCCTTCCCCATCCTCCATCTGCCGCAATGTGATCTGCATCTGTTCCTGCAAATCCGCGGGCATTCCCTCTGCCAGCTTCGCCCATGCCTGTCTTACAGACATTCCTGCACCAATAAGCAACGACATCTTCGCCACCATCTGCGGATAAGCATCTGCCATCCGCTTTCTCCACTGCTCCTTCTTCTTCCGTTCCATTTCCCGTTCCGATAGAACGACTAAGATACCTGCCGCTACCCCAAGCAAAAGAATGATCCCGGTGGTATGCTGCTTTCTCCCAGACCATGTTAAGGCATGTCCTGCAATCTCTGCCGGAAGCTTTAATTGATCTCCCCCGGCATCTTCCTGTTGCGCAAACCGGTGATCCAGCCGCTGCATCAGAGTATCCATATCATTGACACCGGCAGGATATACCATGACAGGAAATGTATAAATACATTCCCAGCTGCCATGTGAGAGATCCGCCTGCACCTGCACAAGCGTTCCATCCTCTGATACAGATTCCTCCCGGATCGTCCCGTCCTGCTCGATGACCTCGGAATTTCCAAACTCCCAGCTGACATCAATACTGCCATCTGCCAGAGTATCCACCGGATTTACACACTTACTTACATGGGAAGCAGACTCTCCTTCTGCAAAAAAGACCTGTGCGATCTCTTCCTTCGCCTGCTCATAAGCCTGCCGCTCTTCTTCCTTTGTAAAATCTCGCTCCCCCACCGTTACGGTATATGGAGCACTCCCTTCCAGATCCGGCACCTCTAACTGAAGCTGTACTTCCTTTTCACCTGCACCCGGTTCTTCGCGTGCGATCTGATTTTCTCCCTGTAATACCTCATCCTGCCCATCCATAACAAGCGTCAGGATAACAAGGCCAAGTGTCACAATGCCGGTATAAAACAGGTTTTTCTTTGTTCTCCCACCCATATGTTGTCCCCTATACGTCAATATCAACGATCTTTTCTGAGATCAGAACCGCTATCACATAGCAGATCAGGCATATACTCATCATAAGAACTCCCGGCAGATTCCCATATAGTGTGGATAGAAACTCCGGTGAAAAGATCTGTATATAGATCAGAATAAAAAATGGAACAAGATTCATAATCTTCTGCTCTAACTTTTTTTCTGCCAGCACGGTTTCAATCTCCTGTAAGATCTCATTTTTATCACTGATACGCTTTCCGGTATTTGCAATGATCTTCACAAAATCTCCGCCACTTCTTTTCGCAAAGGAAAAGATCTGGCAGAAATCCCGGACATCTTCTAAGCCGCTTCGTGCGGCAAAATCAAGCAGCCCCTGCTCGATTGGTTGTTGCAGGCGGATACTACGGTTTAACCATACAAGTTCCTTACACATATCTGCTTCTGTGCCATACATACGCACCATATCCTTCCCGGCCTCCTCCCATGCATGTTCCATCGAATACCCGGCGGATAAGGCACCTGACACAAAGCGGATACAGTCCTTAAACTGGTACATCAAATCCCGCTTACGCTGTTTCATACACTCCTTCTTCTTCCGGTGCAGTCCGGCCGGAAGCACTCCTGCTGCAAGCACCATGCCCCAGATACTCTGATAAAAGACCCATGCAGCCGCTGCTGACAACACCAGATACCTTGCACTGTAACGTACAATCTCAACCCACGTATAATGATACCGGTTATAGTCTGTCTTTTCTTCTGTCTGCTTCACGCTGTTACCATCCCCGCCTCTCTGTCACATCCTGCCTGTCGCTCCGATTCAGCAAACTGCTGCTCGAATCCTGCCGCCATCAGTTTTCCTCGGTGACGCAGTACATTCATACACTTCCATTCACCGATGATCCGCCCCTCTTTTTCCTCCTGTTCGGTAAAACGCCACAAACTGCGGAGCCGGATCTCATTTTCCCGGATTCCATCTACTTCCAAAACTTCTAATACCTTTCTTGTGCAGTCCCTCAGTCTTCCCAGATGGATAATCAGATCAATACCGGATTCAATCTGCCTGCGGATTGCTTCGGTCGGCAGCTCCATTCCCATTAATACCATCGTTTCTAAACGTCTGAGCATATCTGCACCGCTATTTGCATGCCCGGTGCTAAGACTTCCATCATGCCCGGTATTCATCGCCTGCAGCATATCAAGTGCTTCTGCGCCTCTGCATTCACCGACAATGATCCGGTCCGGACGCATACGCAGTGCTGTCCGGATCAGATCCCGGATCTCAATTGCCTTTGTGCCTTCACAGTTTGCATTTCTCGTCTCCATGCGCACCAGATTCGGGATCCCCCGGATCTGAAGTTCTGCGGAATCCTCAATCGTGATCAGTCTTTCCCCGGATGGAATATAACCTGCCAGTGCATTTAAAAAGGTGGTCTTTCCACTTCCGGTTCCTCCTGAGATAAAAATGTTATAGCCAGAGTGGACAAGCAGACCTAAGTAATCTGCCAGTTCCTTTGTTAAGGCTCCCAGTCCGATCAGACGCTGCATGGACAGTGAGTTCTTCGGAAACTTCCGGATACAGATGGTCGATCCTTCGATTGAGATCGGTGAAAGTACAATATTGACACGTGAACCATCTTTTAGTCTGGTATCCACGATTGGAGAGGAATCATTCACCATCCGGTTATTCATACCGACGATCTGCTGGATCGTATCGGCAAGCTTCTCTCTCGAAGAGAACTGCTTCTCCCATTGATACAGCCGCCCCCGCTTTTCATAGAAAATCGAGCGGCTTCCATTTACCATGACTTCTGTGATCTCCTCATCATCTAACAGTTCCTGTAAGACATCGAGCTTCCGCATAGAGTTAAACACCGCCTGCCTGAGCATGCTCCGCTCTGGCAGAGTCATTGCCTGCTTCCTGCTCTGCCTTTGTACTTCCGCTTCAATCATGCAAAGGATTTCTTCATCCTCCACTTCTCTTGACAGATCAATCTGTTCAAGAAGCCTCTCCCGCAGTACACCGATCAGTTCCTGCATATGTTCTTTTTCCATTTTCCTGCCCCATTCCCTTTAACCATCTCGTTTCTATCCTGCCCTGTTTAACTGATCCTGGATATAGATTCCAAACTCGGACCACAAAAGCTGCTCTGCCGATATACCACTTGCACCGGTCAGATGCATGACCGGTATTTTAAAAAAGCGAAACTTCGGTTCATACGCCTCAAGTCCATATAATCCTAAAATATGCAAAAGCTTCTCCTGCATGGCCGGAAGAAAAACTTCATTCTGATAAGGGCAGTAAATCTTCTGACAACGGCTGATCCATTCACCACATCCGTCTGTCAGATACGGAATCTCCCATACAATATGCTCCTGTTCTAACTGCTCTCCGATTGCATCTAACAGGATACGGTAATCTTCCCCGGTAAGTTCCAAAAGATTCCCGGAATTATCCGCCGGAAAAAAGTAGTCGATATGATCCTCTGTCTGCAATGCTGCACGCAGGACCGCTCCCGGATTCTTAGGTGTGGCACGCAAGGCCTCTATCACATCCATGACATTTGATTCCTGCCACATGACATCGCCATAGCCCATTCCGTAACATTCCTGTAAGGTAACGGAAAGCACCTTTTGCTCCTTTGCCAGCAGCTTTGTGAAAACGCGTGAAAAAAGCATGGATAATTCCTGATTCCATGGGGCAAAGATACCAGTAAGTTCCTGTCTGTTCCCGATTCTCAGCGTCATATCTTCCGCCTCTTCCCCAAGGATTCCATAGAGCTGCCTTAAGATCACATCTGCCGGCTGAAACTTTCCGATCATCGGATAATCCCAGTACTTTTTATCCGCGGTCTCTTCCGTTAGCAGGACGATTCCACTGCCCTCCTGTACTTCACGGATCTCCCGTAAGAATTCCTCTTCCGCAAAATCCATGCCAAGTAAAACCAGATCTGCTTTCTTTCCACAGAGATGCTCTTTTACGCCCTCCTTATCCACATACCAGGAAGGCTTTATACACGGTTCATGCTGCATCATATACTGCGCCAGCTTTTTTGCATATTCCGCCTCTTCGGCAATTACAACTGAAATATTTCTCAATCACATACCCCCAGACTGATCAGATAGCCGAACCACACAGCTATCGAAAAATGAATGATATTGTCTGCTTCTTTCCGGTCGGCCCAATACGGTTCAAACTGCCGGTTTATACACAGCTGATACAGATAATGGAAAAACCTCCAGATACGAAAATACAGTGTCCTATCTGCCAACATCTTCAGCAGGGAAAATATTGCTCCGACTACAAAAGATGCCGCAATACAATAGAACAGTTCCTCAAAACTACAAAAACAACCAATAAGAGAAAATAACTTGATATCGCCCGCACCAAGCGCGCGCATTCGAAATAATAGAAATAATAAGATTACCGGAAGAATACTTTGAATAAGAAATGTCAGGATGCCGGCTGCACCTTCCATGCAGATCCGGTAGATCAGACCTATGATCAGACCAAAAAGAATCATCCGGTTGTGAATTCTTCCGGTCTTGCAATCACTTCTGACTGCCAGTGTCAGACAGACAAACAGAAGGGCCTTTACGATTGTTCCATGTCATCACCTCGCTTTGAATGTCTGGATTATAACCTACTTTTTTCCACTTGTACATGTCGTTTCGCGCAAGTTTTCCACTTTTTCTATTTTTTACGCTGTGAATTAATTCCTTATACCGACTGATAGAACAGGATGCCATAGAGCAGTCCATACCCACCAAATCCCAGAAATCCCATGGTAAGCAGGCTATATGGGTTGATTCCGACTGCAATGCTGCTGCCCTGTGTCTGTAAAAACTGGTTTGTGACATAGATTGCCACTGCACCGACCACAATGCGGACGGCAAAGTTCAACAGCAGTTCTGCCCTACGCTTTAAAAGCCCGATCAGCAGCACCAGGATACAGATTGCTACGATTACGCAGATACCGATTTCCTTGTTCATATACGCCCTCATTTCTTCTGCTCACATCATATTATTAAAAAACCGGGTTTTTTATGAATCTTTTTGTATAGATTTCTTTTTTGCGATTATACTTAGTAAAAAGAGGGTTTTTTCCCAGAAGAAGGTAGGGGTGTTTTTGTTTCGATTGATTAAGCATTCAAAAACAGAAGATGAACGCTACACGCGGTTATTAGCCGATCTTGCACAAACGAAAAGTGATTTAGACTTCGCATATGCGAATTTTCAGAATGCATGTGAGCCGGATCTGATCGATTCCTATATCTACGAGGTAAATGCAGTCCAACTGCGCTATAAGTTTCTTTTAAACTGCTTAAAACAGTTCGAGGATTCTTATACTAAGAATCCTCTTGAAGTGTCCGGTTCCTGACAGCTCTCTGTCAGATTTCCTTTTCCATATGTAATGCCGGCATAGACCTGCTGGGCATTCTGCATGAGTGGTTCTGAGGTATCCTGCAGTGCGGCCTGTTGAAAGGCTTCCTGCAGATGTCCCAGAACTCTTTTGCTATCATCAAGTTCCTTCGTACGGTTTTTCACGATTGCAAGCATCAGTTCCCGCCGTACAAAAGTATAAAGCGGATATAACTCACCGGCTAACGGATACCGGAAGTCCAACATATCAGATAATTCCGCGATCACACGGTCTGCGTGATGTACATGATCCTTAAAGGCTTCATAATCACCCTTGCCATGTGCATCCTTTGCATCGGCAAGATAGGTATCTGCCATATCATATAAGATCACAACAAGACCTCCACGGTTACTCTGTGTGATCCTTCTTGTAAATTCCTGCTTTTTTGCTGCATCCATTGTATTTCACCTGCTTACTGTAAGAGCTGTAATACCTGCTGTGGCAGATCGTTTGCCTGTGTCAGTACAGAGATGGCTGCCTGCTGTAATACATTCTGCTGTGTATATTCAGACATTGCCTCTGCCATATCGACATCTTCGATTCTAGAGAGCGCAGATGTTACATTTTCGCTCGTCTCATCTAAGGACTCTACCGCATAATCCAGACGGTTGGAATATGCACCGATCGATGCACGGATACCGGAAACGGTTGCCAGTGCTTCGTCTAAGGTCGAAATCGCACGATCTGCACCATGCACGGTTGTTACATCCATATCATCGATAAACAGTGTCTCTGTATCCACTCTTGCGATACGCACATCCATGGTCTGATACTGGTTGGCACCGATCTGTAAGGACATCGCTCCGATGTCTGTCACTTCGAACTTTACAGGGTCTGTATTATCGCTAAAGCCATCATCGATTAAGAAATTGAACTCAAATCCATCCTTATCGGAGATTGTTACACGGTTACCGGTAACCTTGGTCGTTGCGGTATCCGCAAAGCCATCGACAAGCTCTACCGTCGCATCCTTTCCCTCGGTTACAATTCCCATCTTATCCTTCGTGCTAAATCCTAAGGCATCTGCAAGCGGAAGGCTTGAACAGGAAACATCCAGATCGGTATCATCGCCATAGAACGCGGAAGTGAATACTAACTTTCCGCCATCCACTGTGGCATCCATCTCTCCGATCTCTGCACCGTTACGGATCTTCTCAAATACTTCTTCATAAGTATCGGATGCTGAAATATCGATCTGGGAACCATTGACCTTGAGTGATCCGGAAATGCCGATCTCAGCTGTCATATCATTAAACTTGGCTGCCTCTGCCTCAACCGTACCCTTCGTTGCCGCAGCAGAGACCATTACGTCATAATCACCCGGATTCACATAAACGGACGTGGATATACGGCTTACATTCTTCGCATATGCACGCTGCTCTAAGGTTCCGTCTAACAGTATCTTCGTATTGAACTCCGTATCTCTTGATACACGGTTGATCTCGTCCTTTAAGGATTCGATCTCGTGCTGTGCTGCCTTTTTATCTGCCTGTGTATTCGTTCCGGTTGCAGTCTGGACTGCTAACTCACGCATACGCTGGATAATACTGGTTACCTCATTCAATGCTCCGTCTGTTGTCTGTAAAACAGAAGTTCCATCGGAGGCATTTCTGGATGCCTGATCTAATCCATCGATCTGCAAACGCATCTTGTTGGAGATCGCCATTCCGGCTGCATCATCCTTGGCATGGTTGATCTTAAGACCGGAGGATAACTTCTCCATTGCACTTGTCAGATTGTTCTCTGTTCTGTGTAACTGATTATTGGTAATTACCGCAGACATATTATAATTAATCTTCATAAATGAACCTCGTTTCTTCTCATTTGACTATTCTATATATCGGTCAGTTGAATTTAAAACTTAACTTCTTTCGAAGCCTTTTACAACTGTCAAAAAAGCTTCTGCCATATGATACAGTTCCTTCGTCTGAACCTGTCTGTCCGCCGTGGTCTGCTGTGTGGTATCTTCACTTTTATCATTTTTGCCAAAACGGTTTAAATCCAGTTCCTCTGATGTCACAAAATCAAGCTGTACCGTCGGATGCTCTCCGGTCTGTAAATTCTTCTCTAATTCAGATGCGTGTGCTTCTAACCACTCCCTGCCAGTCTGTGTATCCGATACCACATATCCACGGATACCATCCTCCGTAGCACGAAGCTGTGCTGCGATCTTTCCGGTAATATCGGTAGAAAACAGGATATCCACCATCCCCTTTTTCTCTTTTCCACGGACAATCTTTAAGGAAACATTCGTCACTTCATCGCCTACTAAAACGGGGATTGCATAGTTTTCTTCCTTCGCTGCGGCAGTTCCAAGGCTGATCTGCGCATTTAACAGCTTCATCGCCTTAATATCTAAAGAATTTACCTGATCAGACTCTATGATCATTGTCTTCATGACATTCTCAGCGGTATCTGCAAGTGCCTTCTGTGCCTCTGCCATATCCTCCGGAGTTTTCACCGCCTCTGCAAAACGTTCCAGAATTTCTTCCTTTGCGGCTGCAAGATCGGTATCGGCGTCCTCGGTACGATCATTCTGAAAGAACTTCTGATATGCCTTGTTACGGTTTTGTAATAATTCTTCTGCCGCCATAACATGATATACTGTTGCCGGCATGTCATATGCTTCTAACATCTGATATGCTTCTTCGGATGCCTTTGCACATTCATCCAGCACTGCAAGCTGCTCCTTTGCATAGGCATGATCCAGCTCGTACTCCTCATCTGCGGATTCTAATGTCTCTGCCAGCTGCTCCGGTGTCATCTCTTCCCAGTCACCAGCTGCAAAAAGATTCTGCATCTTCTGCGGAGTCATTGCATTTAAAATATTATGGATCTGGTTTGCATAATAGCCCTTCTCGATCTGATCTGTGATGGAAAGTGTTTCTCCTGCCTTCGCATCCACACCGCCGAAATCATCATCCACCGTATACTCTCTGTTGCTGTGCTTACCGGATCTGACCTGTGTTAAGAGATTTCTCATCGTCATCTCACCCTGCTGCTGCATCAGTGAACCAATGGCTGCTCCATCCGTCTTTTCTACCTGGCGGATCAGACGGTAGATTCCGATATAGGCACTGCGTTCTTCCTCGCTGATCGCCTGATTCTGCTCTAACTTCCAGAGATATTTTGAAAAACGCTCCTCTTCCTGCGTCCCCTGATCTTCCCTGATCTCGACTGCTTTCTGATTTAACTCCTCGAGATTCATATCCAATGGGTTAATGCCCTCACGGATCATCTCAAGCACAACGGATGGAGACAGATTTTTAAAGGTCTGCTGTACCGTTTCATCCACTGCCTTTACTTCTAAAACAGACTGCTTAGTAATTGCCTGTTCGTTATAAGCCAAAATACGGACTGCACGCTCATTCGCCGGAGTTGTTTCCAATCCAAGATCCTTTAAGATGTCGTCTACATTTGCAAATGCCTTTTTGATCAAATCACCAAGATCACTACGCGGCGTTGTCATCATCGTCTCATAGCTTTCTCCTGCTTTCTCAAAGACATCCTGTAAGGCTTTTCCCTCTGCTTCTAAGCGGGCAAGCGTTGCCTCATCTGCCTGCGGGATCGCAAGTGCATATGCCGGTTCCGTCTTTAACGCTTCCGTGGTCTGCATGGTTTCCCGGAAAACGGCAACATTTTCTTCACTTGCTTCGATACCCGACTGGGATAAAAGCTTACTATAATAGCTGTCTTCCTGTGCCTTTAATGCATCGACTAACTCTGTTAACGGCTTCGTATCTATGGAGATTCCCTGCTTTAACAGGGAATAATTTGCCTGTGCAGTCATCGCAAGACGCGCCTCTTCTAACTGTCTGCGTGCCGTCACCATGCTTAACTGTGTCTGTATGTCTGAGGTATCCTTACCGGAAGCTGCTGATTTCTGGCCATTTTGTGTCGCCTCGTGCGCCTTTTCTAAGTTCGCGATCGTAAGTGGAAGATCTTCATCTACAAGATAAGCGAGATCTTCATCCGTTGCCTCTTCTAACACCTTTGCGCCATGTTCTGCCTGTTCGGTCATGGAATAGCCCGGAATCAATAATGCATCCTGTGGTGTATTTCCTTCTGCCACGGCAGTTGCCACTGCCGTCTCTAACTGTTCCTGTGACGGTGGAAGCGTAAGCTCCTGTAACTGGGTATAATAAGACAGCTTATCTGCAGTAAGCGGAATCTCATTTTCGATCAGCCACTCGCTGTCTGCGATCGTCCGGTCATTGACCTCAAGTCCTGCCTCTTCGATCACACGCGTGATCTCCGGCATCAGATCCGCATAATCTCCCGCCTGCTGATCCGGTTCTGTATAAGCGGCACTTCCACTATATTCTGCCTTATAGAGATTCCCAACACTTGGTGCAAGTTCATTATCAAGCATATACTTGATCGCACCATCGCCTAAGGATGTCAGTTCATTCGCCATGACTACACTGCCTGTCATCGCTTCGATCTGCTCCTTTGAGAGTCCGTCTCCAAAGGCACTGATATCTACGCCTGCCTTTGCAAGTTCAAGCTTGATCTTATCCGTCTCGGTTACAACGGTCTCGATCTTCGTATCATTCAGGGAAAAACCATCCTCATTTAACTTATCGTAATCCTGCGGTGAGGTTGTCTGTGACGCAAACAGCATGCTGTTTTTCATCTGCTCTGCATCCATCGCGCCTGCCTGATTCTCAATATCCTCGATCAGGTCTGCTCCATCCTGCACGGGGCGCTCATACGTTGCATTTCCGTACATGCCTGTCTTTTTCTGCTTCGATGACTTATCCACCCGAAAAACAGCATCCCCAGAAGCAGTCCGCTTCTGCTTTTCCACATTGCCTGCTGTCTGGCTCTTTGCCTTCGTTCTTTCCTGTAATCTCTGAAGTTCGGTCTGCTCACTGCTTTGTTTTGTCTTATCTATGTACATAAAAATTCCTCCGGAATCTGACATTCTACTTAATATGTCGGATTCCCGGAGGAAAAACTTAAGATTTTTATTCAACAAGTGCATTTTTCACTGCACACTTCATACATTCATATTCCTGGTTGATATTGCTTACGATCATTGCAACATCTTCGATCGTATAATTCTCATTCCGGATCAGTGTAACAACATCCTGACAAAGACCATAGAGCTTCTCCATGCCAAGTGTTCCTGTCTCACCCTTTAATGCGTGCATCGCTTCTAATGCACCCTGAAAATCCGATACTTTCAGGGCTTCTTTTGCCGTATCTACCAGCTTGTCATCCATGAACTTTTTCAAATACTTTTCGTACAGTGCTTCTTTTCCTGCAAAACAACGGAGTCCGTTGTCATAATTGATCCCTGCACTTATCAGTGCTTCGCGGTCTATTCCCATATTTTTCCTTCTTTCCCCACATGCTGCCTAATATTTGAAAATTGCGACACCAAAAGCCGGCAATGGATATGCAAAGGAGAACGGTCTGCCATCACATTCGGACTTCACAGCAGTGTAGACCTGTGGACGTTCCTTTCCTTCGCCGCCAAAACGGGCTTCATCGCTGTTTAAAATCAGATTGTACTTTTTCTTCTTCGGAACACCTACACGGTAATCCTCACGCTCTACCGGTGTAAAGTTGCAGACAAAGAGCAGATTGTTTTTGCCATCCTTCGACTTACGCACAAAGCTGAAAATACTTCTGTCTGCATCATTTGCATTGATCCACTCAAAACCGTCCCAGCTATGATCTAACTCATACATACAACGGTTCTTCCGGTAAATATGTAACAGTTCCTTCATGTAGTCATGCAATTCCTTATGATATGGCTGGTCTAAGAGGAACCAGTCGATCTCACGCTCTTCGCTCCATTCACGTTCCTGTCCGAAGTCCTGTCCCATGAATAACAGCTTTTTGCCCGGATGTCCCATCATAAATGCATAGCCTGCCATCAGATTCTGGAACTTCGCAAATCCTTCTCCCGGCATCTTATTTAACATGGAGCACTTCAGATGTACGACCTCATCATGGGATAATACCAGAATATAACGCTCACTGGAATTATAGCTCATTGCAAATGTCATCTTATGATGATTGTTCTTGCGGAAATACGGATCCAACTTCATATAGTCAAGGAAATCATGCATCCAGCCCATATTCCACTTATAGCTGAAGTTCAATCCACCATCCTGTGCGGCTCCGGTTACCATCGGCCATGCCGTAGATTCTTCGGCAATCATAACGGTTCCGTTATTCCGTCCAGTGATCAGGGTATTGATATGACGGAAGAACTCGATCGCTTCGAGATTCTTGTTCTCACCGTATTTATTCGCGATCCATTCACCATCATTTTTACCATAATCCAGATACAGCATAGATGCAACGGCATCCACACGGAGTCCGTCAATATGATAATGCTCGATCCATAATAATGCACTGCCGATCAGGAAGTTCTTGATCTCAGACTTGCCATAGTTAAAGATCTTCGTGCCCCAGTCCGGATGCTCTCCCATACGTGGATCCGGATATTCGTAAAGAGCCTGACCATCGAAGTCTGCAAGTCCGTGTGCATCCTTCGGGAAGTGTGCCGGTACCCAGTCTAAGATAACTCCGATATTATGCTTATGCAGATAATTGATAAAATAAGCAAAATCCTCCGGGGATCCGTAACGTGAAGTCGGCGCATAATAACCGGTTACCTGATACCCCCAGGAACCATCATACGGATACTCTAAGATTCCCATAAGCTCTACGTGTGTATAGCCCATCTCTTTTACATACTTTGTCAGTGCCTCTGCGAATTCACGGTAACTGTAAAAGCCCTCGTCTTCTCTGCCCGGATGACGCATCCAGGAACCAACATGTACCTCATAGATCGACATCGGCTGTTCATATACATTCTCTGTCTCCTGACGCTTTTTCATCCAGGTCTGATCTGTCCATTTGATCTTCGTAATATCACAGATCCTAGAAGCTGTTCCCGGACGTACCTCTGCGTAGTTGGCATACGGATCAGCCTTATACAGCCGTCTGCCATCCGGTGTCTCGATCAGAAACTTATACAGATCACCTTCCGCTGCCTTCGGCACGAACACCTCATAGATGCCCATCTCACCCGGCTCTAACCGCTCCATTTCATTGGCTGTCTCATCCCAGTCATTAAAGGTTCCGATCACCCATACTCTTGCAGCATGTGGCGCCCAGACATCAAACATGACACCTTTTTTCCCCTTTATCGTCGTCGGATGTGCTCCGAGCTTCTTGTAGATGTCATAATGTGTTGCCTGTCCAAATAAATACATGTCAAGTTCTGTAAAATTCCCCATACACATTCCCTCTCTATTCCTCAAAATCCTTCTCCTGAAGGACTTCGTATTCACTATTTCTACGCTTTCTCGCGCTGAAAATCTTCTTCATGCTGAACTTCTCCGCACTTGCAATCGCTTCATCCACGATCTCTTTTACCTCTGTAAGCGTGGTTGCCTGATCGAGCTTCTGGATATTGCTGATCCGGTTATACAAGGCAAGGACTGCCATGTTATCTATCTCATAGTATAATTCCTTCGCATAGGACTTGGCAAATGCAACCAGTTCATCACTCGTAAATACCGGTATCGTGATCTTCTCTGTAAACTTTCTGGCAAAGGATTCATCTCTTCCCAATGCCTTTTTGATTCCGGTACGTGTATCTTCAAGGATCACAAAAATCCCCTCTGTCTGTGTCTCCATCGCAAGTGACAGCCGGACTGCGGTCTCTCTGGATAATGCACCTGCCTTTTCAATGATCAGGCAGCCGCCTTTGATCTTACGGAATACAGCCGGGATATCCTTGCCATTTAAGGAAGTGGCATCGATCCTTCCAACCTTTGCTGCTGATCTTCCGAGATCTTCCTGTAAAGCTTTCAAAAAGCTGGTAGCCAGTACCGTCTTTCCGTTTCCGCGGTCGCCCTGGATGATCAGATTCCCTGCGGATGCATTCTGCGGATGCCGTAAGTGCTTCTCCACACCGGTAAGCGCCTGGCAAAGCTGTTCTTCCATGCCCATGACCGGGGTGAAATAAGAAAAGATCTCTTTCTGGCGGGCACTTAACTGTGTAACCGGTGTATCATGGATCGTCTCTGGCTCATCTAAGGTTACCGGCTTAATCTCCGGAAGTGGTTCTTCGGTTTTTACATCGGACTTTATCGTAGCTTTTCCTGTCTGTCGTACTTCCTCTTTGACTTCATCCGGAAGTTCGATCACTCCCGTGAAATCCAGTCCGGAAAACGGCTCGTCCTCATCCTCAGGTGACAGACTCTCTGTGGCTTCTTCATTCTCCATAAGCTTTTCTGCCTCATAACCGGATTCTTCACGGACAGACTCATTGCTGTCATCTGACTCCTGTTCCCTGATTTCTGTATCTTCGATGACCGGAGCTTCTGCCTGTGTCTCTGCATTTACAGGAGTTCCCATTTCCAAAGCTTCTGTCTGCCAATCTTTGATCGGCATATCTTCGACCGGAAGATCCGGGATACGCTGTGTTGCCGCTAACAGGATCGGATCTGTCTCCTGTTTTTCCTGTTTTTCCTGTTTTTCCAGCTTCTCCTGCCGTTCCCCGGCAAGGAATTCATCGATGCCCTCATTGACATGGCTTATTTCATCGATCTGCTGCTGTAAGATATCATTCATATCTGACATTAGTTGTCCGGCTTCCTCCTTCGGACGATTCTGTGTCATCATGTTTGCAATCTCTTTGCTGTCCATCGCTGCCGCCTTGCCCAGATACTCCTGATCTAAGAGATCCTTCGGGGTCATACCGGCATCTAACTGCGGGATCACGGAAGCAAGTCTGTCCATAATGTCTTCTGCCTGGGCAAGTGCCTTCGCTTTTGCCGACTCTAACTTCCGCTGTTTTGCTTCTTCTAAGGCAGCTTCTGCGGCACGTCTTGTCCGCTCCCACTCCTCTAAGATATCTTCAATATTCATCTGACCGGTGATCTGCTTCTCTAATGCGCGTTCCGGCACCATCATGCTGATCTGTCCATCGCGGTCCTCTGCTAACAGCTCCTGAAAATTGATCTTCAATGAACCGTCGATCTCTTCATCGGTCTCAATATGTCCATACTTTTCTTCTAAGTTCTCTTCTGTCTTCTCTTCGGTCGGCATTGCCAGATATGGGATCTCTTCCACGATCTTTTTGATGTTATCCATCTGATCGTTGACCGTCTCCTTCTCGGTTGCATCCATGATCTGCTGCATGCTCTTTGCAAGCTCCTGCTGTAAGTTCACGGTATTGAACTTACTGGCATTCGTCGTAACCTGCGGAATCTGGACAGTTTCTTTTACGATCTCCCCGGACTCTAAGGTATCGGTCGGCCGTACCTCAACCACGCCATCCCGGCGCTGCTTAAAGGCACGGTACTTATCCTCCTGAACCTTGTTCAGCGGCTGGTATAACATCTTAAGCTCTAATGCCTTCTCTACATAAGGACCATCGCCAAACCACAGGATCAGTTCATCACATGCATTGACACATGCCTCTGCATCACCTGCCTGATGATACAGGTATGCAAGCTCAAATGCCCACTTCTCGGAATATTCCTGTTCCTTTAACTCCTCAAGGATCCCGATCAGAACATCATATCCGGCTCCCTGTTCCTTATTCATCTCATAACGCAGAACATATTTCAGATTATCATGTGGTGCGATCTCGACAAACTCATCGTAGTACTCCTGTGCCTCCTCAAAGTTCTTCGTCTTGATCGCGATCTCTGCCAGGCGGTAGATGATCATCCTTCCGATCGGGGAACGGTCATACGCCATAAGCAGGATCTCCTTCCCATCCTCATAGCGGCCTACCTGTGCATAAATCTCCCCTGCCATCACAAGTGAATTCACATTACGGACTTTGCGCCAGTTGATCGAATCTACCAGCTGTGCAGCCTCTTCATAACGCTTCTCACCCGCAAGGCTCTTTATCTCATCTAATTTCAATTTATATTCATATTTATCCAAAATATGTCACCTCAAACCCTTTATCAGGTATAGTACACCCAATTATTGCTTTAAGTTTATCATACACGTCTGTTTCTGTCAAAAAAAACAGTATCCTGTAACAACCAGATTTATTGCTTCTCATTGGTACAGGATACTATATATTGTATCATTTGATATTTAAAATTTTTTTAATATTTTTTAGCTTTCTTTTTTATCTTCCGTTTTTTTCTTTGCATCTAAATATGCCTGATACTTCCGGTTATAAACGACATCACCGGTTGCAGAATCGACATGCGTTGCATAGATATATGCCTCTGTCTCCGGTGGAAGCTTGCGCTTTTTTAAAATAAAACTGAACACATGGCTTAAAATATAATAGATTACTGCAAATGTCGGCACACCAAGCAGCATTCCGGCAAAGCCAAACAGTCCGCCTCCGACTAAAATTGCAAAAACAACCCAGAAGGAAGAAAGTCCGGTTGAATCACCAAGGATCTTCGGTCCGATAATATTTCCGTCAATCTGCTGCAAGATCACCACAAAGATCACAAAATAGATTCCCTTGATCGGATCCGCCAGTGCAATAATGATAAAGCTTGGTACTGCTCCGATAAACGGTCCAAAGAACGGGATCACATTGGTACATCCTACGATCACGGATACTAACAGCGTGTATGGCATACGCATAATTGCAAGCACAATATAGCAGAGCACACCGATGATCGCGGAGTCTAAGATCTTACCGGAAATAAATCCACCGAAAATCTCATTACTCTTACGAATCGTATGGATCACAACGTTTGCCTGTTTTGCCGGGATCAGCGCATAGATGATCTTCTTCGCCTGACCTACGAATTTTTCCTTACTAAGAAGCAGGTAAACCGCAATGATCAGACCCACTAATGCATTGATCAGTACCTTTGCCACATTGATCACACCACTGGTAATCTCTGTAATGTAGGTATTGATGTCCGGAAGGAAGGAATTCTTAAACCAGTTCTGTAAGAAATCCGAACCCTTTCGTACCGCTTCCTCTAAAACAGCTGCCCACTGGTTATTATTTTTTGCAATATTATCTGTCCACTTGATAAAACCGTTCACCTGGTTCGGCAGATCCGTTACCACACCACTGATACTCTGGATCAGCTGTGGTACGATCATCTCGATCAGTAAAAAGATGATCAGAAGAAAAAATGCCAGTGCACCAAAGGTTCCAACCGTACGGCAGAACTTCTTTCTACCTTTTTCAGACTTTATCTTCGCCTGCATCGGCTTATCTAAATGACGTTCGATAAACTTCATGACCGGATTGATCAGATATGCGATCACTCCACCGATAATAATCGGCTGCAGTACCTTCATCAGCTTATCCCAGCCCGCCTTAACACCGTTAAACCGCAAGATGATAAAAAATACTGCGATACACAGGCAGAATACAATAAAGGTTAACAGTGCCACTGCAAGATATGGTCGTATATTCCAGTTTGCCTTCTCCTTTTTCTTCTCCTGTCCATCACTTGTCAGGTTCTTTTCTTGTTCCTCCATATACCTCTCCCTTCCCGGGTACTTATGATTGCTTGGGATGAAGAAGCGCAGAACCGGTTGGATCTTGATTCTGCGCCACAAACATCTGTCTTATTTACGATTATAATTGATCAAACAGCCCTTTAAGATGATCTCACGCTCTTCATCGGTCAGTTCACCCAGTCTTAAGGTAAACGGTACTAACTGATCACCCTTTACCGCATATGCAGTGATCTGATCTGCCTTTTCTTCTACAGACTTACGGATCTGCGGAATGAACAGATAATCACCGTTGGTGAACGGAAGCTCGCCCTCATCGATCAGGAATGGAAGCATTCCCCAGTTGATCAGGTTCGAACGATAACGCTTGGTGGCATATTCGTTTGCAATATTTGCCCAGCCGCCTAATACCTTCTGGCAGGAAGCAGCCTGCTCACGTGCAGAACCATCACCCGGCTTTACTGCAAAGATCGTGCTTCCGATTCCGATATTCGTGTGGTTCACATCTGCAAACTGTGATTTGATCACCTTCATGGCATCCTTGATCTCCGGAAGAACCTCACATGGATGTGTTCCTTCTAATCTTGCATGCTCTGCCTTCTGTACCGCCTTTGCACGTCCTACATATTCCGGATCCTTTCTGGAAAGTGTGAACTCTGCCAGACCAAGCGGATTCGAACGATAGGAGGATGTCTCACCGGATGGGATCAGCTCATCGGTAGTAGTTACCGGATCATGGATCTCAGAAACAACCTTTAATACCAGATTCTCAGTTAAGGCACTCATCTTCGGCCAGTCCTTGATGTTCGGACCAAAGTGGATCTCTACGGATGGATCTGCAACACCGTGGCTGTCAAATACACGGTTCTCGTAGATCGTCTTGTCAAAGAAGTATTTTGGCTTCGTGTAATCTACATCCATGTCGGTAGCAGCCGTTAAGATTCCCTTGTTTGCTGCGGTAGCTGCGATGGAACGTGCATCCATCAATGCAACAGAAGAGATCTGTCCGTTCTGTACCTTAGAGCCTTCACGGTTCGGGAAGTTTCTGGTTGAATGACGGATCGAGAATGCATTGTTTGCAGGAGTATCGCCCGCACCAAAGCATGGTCCGCAGAATGCTGTTTTAACGATCGCACCTGTCTCTAACAGCTTTGCAACTGCTCCGTTTTTCACAAGTTCCATATAAATCGGGGTACTTGCCGGATATACACTTAAGGTAAATTCATCGGAACCGATGCTTGCACCGTTTAAGATGTCTGCTGCATCACAGATATTTTCAAATCCACCACCGGCACAGCCTGCGATGATACCCTGATCTACATAGAACTTACCGTTTCTTACCTTCTGCTTCAGATTCAGGTCTACCTGTCCGTTGAA
>OBLI01001141.1_pt1 | contig 26795 bp, 28 predicted proteins | sample 1519701 | NCBI WGS metagenome assembly OBLI01 (sample SAMEA3663005, study PRJEB22513) | pig gut metagenome | biome: pig gut; feature: pig-associated habitat; material: faeces | place: France | collected 2012 | reverse complement strand
AGAAAAATTTTCTGCTTTGATGATTTTACAGGAAATCCGAAAGTACTAAGAAATTCCTGCATATGGCCAGCGAAAATAAGAAAATGTATGTCTGATTTTTAAACCGAAAGATTGTCCCAGCGTCTGCCAAAGGCCGGAACCGTAACGCAACACGGCTCCTACTCCAGAATCTTTTTCAGTTCATCCATAAAGGTATTTACATCTTTAAATTCTCTGTAAACAGAGGCAAAACGCACGTAAGTAACTGCATCCAGATCTTTCAGTCGATTCATTACAATCTCCCCGATTTCTGTGCTCGGAATTTCTCTTTCTTCTTTATTGAAAATTTCTGTTTCGATATCATCGATGACTTTCTCAATCTGCTCCACAGAAATGGGACGTTTATAGCAGGCTCGCATCACACCGTCCTGAATCTTTGCCCTGTCATATTCCTCTCTGCTCTGATCTTTTTTGATCACTGTCAGAGGGATCGTTTCTATTTTTTCATAGGTAGTAAATCTTTTTCCGCACTCATCACACTGTCTTCTTCTACGTATGGAATTGTTATCCGGAACTGGTCTGGAATCAATCACACGTGTGTTTTCCTGATTACAAAAAGGGCATTTCATTCTGCGTTTCCTCCTCAAATTATATGATAGGAAAAGTATAGTATATCAAAACTTTCATCGTCAATATTTTTTCTCTGTATTTTTGTCAAGGACTAAAACTTTATTAAATTTTTCTGTATGCGGTATATTGTGAATCTCTTATGAGAATCATTTTACTAAAAGAGCGTTTCCTGTACGCTCCCAAAAGTACAATTTTCAGGAGGATTCTTGCAATGGCACTGAATAAAGTTGAAATATGCGGTGTAAACACTTCAAAACTGCCCATTCTTACCAATGATGAAAAAGACATGCTATTTGAGCGGATAAAAAACGGTGATTCCCAGGCAAGAGAATTATATATCAAAGGAAATTTAAGACTGGTTCTCAGTATTATCAAACGTTTTTCTGCCAGTAATGAAAATGTGGACGATCTCTTTCAAATCGGCTGCATTGGTCTTATGAAAGCAATTGATAATTTCGATACAACTCTGAATGTAAAATTTTCTACTTACGCAGTTCCCATGATCATTGGCGAAATACGCCGTTATCTTCGTGACAACAATTCCATCCGTGTCAGTCGTTCTCTTCGTGATACTGCTTACAAAGCGCTCTATGCAAAAGAATCTTATATGAAAAGAAATCTGAAAGAGCCTACCATAGACGAAATTGCCCTTGAAATTGGCCTGAATAAAGAAGAAATTGTATATGCACTGGATGCCATACAAAGTCCTGTCAGTCTTTATGAACCGGTTTATACAGAAGGAGGCGATACCCTTTATGTTATGGACCAGATCAGTGACAAGAAAAATAAAGAAGAAAACTGGATTGAAGACATTTCTTTAAAAGAGGCCATGAACCGACTGGAAGCCCGGCAACGGCACATTATCGAAATGCGTTTTTATGAAGGAAAAACGCAGATGGAAGTCGCTCAGGAAATCGGAATTTCTCAGGCTCAGGTAAGCAGGCTGGAAAAGCATGCACTGAAAAGTATGAAAAACTACTTAAGTGAGTAAAGTGTGTTAAAAAAGCATGGGTGCCTAGATAGCTAGCCACTCATGCTTTTTTCAGAAATTTTTCTTCTTGTATTTCTACCAGAATAATATCAGCCCCGATTTGTTTGATACATGCAAATGGAATGACAAACTCATTTACCGGTCCGAAAAAGCTGCAGAGTTTTCCCGGTACGGGTACAATAATTGCCTGAATATAGCCTGTTTTCGGATCAAAATCCACATCCATGGGTACTCCAAGACTTTTGCAATTACAGACATTAATCACTTCCTTCTGCCGCAGTTCACATACACGCATGGATTTTCTCTCAAAGCTTTATTATTCAGTATATGCATATTTCTTTTTTTCTTGCATATTATCTGTCCGTAACCTACTATCTCCACAGGCATGGCAAAAGGGTTCCATTTTTCTCTGTTATTTATCGCTTCTTATCTCTGTACACGTCCGGATCCATCACCACCGGCAAGTTTCAGTACTTCATCCATAGATACCATATTGAAGTCTCCTTCAATGGAGTGTTTCAGACAGGAAGCAGCGACTGCAAATTCGATAGTTGCCTGTGCATCGTAACCATTTAAGCATGCACAGATCAGTCCGCCTCCGAAGCTGTCGCCGCCGCCTACACGGTCAACAATGTGCATTTTATATTTTTTGCTGAAGAAATAATCGTTTCCGTCATATAACATTGCAGACCAGTTGTTATCATTTGCAGAAAGAGATTCTCTTAATGTAATAGCAACTTTAGAGAATCCGAAACGGTCAGCCAGCTGTTTTGCCACGTCTTTGTATCCTTCGTGGTTTACTTCCCCTGCTGTAACATCTGTGTTTGCTGCTTTGATTCCGAATACATCTGCTGCATCTTCTTCATTTGCGATACATACGTCTACATATTTGCAGATTTCACCCATTACCTGACCTGCTTTTTCTTTGGACCACAGTTTGTTTCTGTAGTTCAGGTCACAGGAAATCGTAAGTCCTGCTTCTTTTGCAGCTTTACATGCTTCCAGACAAATCTTTGCCACTTCATCATTCAGTGCCGGTGTAATTCCTGTAAAGTGGAACCAGTCAGCACCTGCAAAAATGTGTTTCCAGTCAAAATCTGCTGCTGATGCCGTTGCGATAGAAGAACCTGCACGGTCATAAATTACTTTGGAAGGTCTCTGAGAAGCACCTTTTTCCAGATAATAAATACCTACACGATCACCGCCGCGTACGATTTCTGTTGTATCTACTCCATATTTTCTCAGGGAATTCACTGCTGCCTGTCCGATTTCGTGAGACGGAAGTTTTGTAACAAATGCTGCATCAAATCCATAGTTTGCCAGAGAAACTGCAACGTTTGCTTCTCCTCCGCCATAGGTTGCACCAAAGGTCTCTGCCTGTACAAAACGGTAGTATCCTTCCGGAGCCAGTCTCAACATAATTTCACCAAATGTAATTACTCTCTTTGCCATTTTTCTTCTCCTTATTCTCTCTGGGTTTATCTTACTTCTTTTATAATTGCAACTGCTTCTTTTGTCAGTGCTTCAATTTTATCAAATTCACCTGCTTCGATCATGTCACCTTTTACCATCCAGCTGCCGCCGCATGCAAAGATTTTATCACATGCAAGATAATCTTTTACGTTCTTTGGATTAATACCGCCTGTCGGCATAAATTGAATTCCAACATAAGCAGCCGCCATAGCCTTAATGGTTGCCACTCCGCCATACTGTTCTGCCGGGAAGAATTTCAGGACTTTCAGTCCACGTTTTACACCCTGTGCTACTTCAGAAGGTGTTACACATCCAGGTAATACAAGGATTTCTTTTTCCAGACAATAATCTACGATTTCCGGATCAAATCCCGGGCTTACAATAAATTTTGCGCCTGCTGCCACTGCACGATCCACCTGTTCCGTTGTAAGAACCGTTCCTGCACCTACCAGCATTTCCGGATATTTCTCTGTCATTGTGCGAATGGATTCTTCTGCTGCTGCCGTACGGAATGTAACCTCTGCACATGGAAGTCCGCCATCGCAAAGTGCTTTTGCCAGAGGCTCTGCATCCTTTGCATCGTTTAATACAACAACCGGTACTACACCAAATTTTGAAAGCTGTTCTAAAATAGGGTTCATAATTTCCTCCTTAAATGCAAAAATAATTTGTATTTTTCGTCTTATTTGTTTCACATTATGAAACTTAATTTCATAATGTGGTATATTTACTTTGGATTATACTACAGGAATCGGGATTGTCAAGTGATTTTTTTCAAAAAAATAGCTGTTGTCTCTTTTTCGGGAAAGTGCTACAATAACGCCAAGGCTTATTTGTAAAATATAGACGAAAGGAAGGAAATCCTTATGGAATCTAAAAATCCGATTCAGGTTGCCGACCGCCTTTTCCTGACACTGGAAACACTGGCCAGCACCGGTCCTGTTGCTCTGGCTGATTTAAGCCGGGAATTGGATTTAAATAAAAGCACTACACATCGTCTGCTTTCCTCTCTCATATATATGGGATATGTGAAACAGGATCCGGAGACGCAGAAATATGATCTTTCTCTGAAAATCCTTACCTTATCCAACCGTCTTCTGGATCGGCTGGATATTCTGGAAAGTGTACGTCCTTATCTGAAAAAACTTGCCCGGGAAACAGGGGAAACCGTACATTTTGTCCAGTTGGACGGACAGGAAGCCATTTATATTTACAAAGAAGAATCTTATCAGAATTCTGTACGTATGGTTTCCAAAGTGGGAAGCCGTATTCCTCTGTACTGCTCCGGTGTGGGAAAAGCTATGGCTGCAGATATGGAAGAAAAACAGATTCGTGCCATCTGGGATGCCAGTCATATTGAAAAACTGACCCCTCACACAATCACAGACTATGACCATTTTCTCGAAAAAATAAAGGAAGCCCAAAAGAGAGGCTATGCTTTAGACGATGAAGAAAATGAACTGGGCGTACGCTGCATCGCAGTAAGCCTTCCGGATTATAAAGAACGTCCCCGCTATGCACTTTCCATCTCTGCTCCTGCCACGCGCATGACCGATGAAAGAATTGAAGAGATTTCCCACTTGATTCTAAATGTCAAAAAAGAAATCCGGGAGAACATGTAAAATCAATACAGCCGGTCCTCTGTTTGTTCAGATGACCGGCTGTATCCGTTTTTCTTTTATTCGTAGCGTACCATTTCTTTACGTAATCTTTTCATGATCCGTTTTTCCAGCCTTGATATGTAAGACTGTGAAATTCCCAGTAAATCAGCAACTTCTTTTTGTGTCTTTTCTTTTCCGTCCGGCATATTAATTCCAAATCGCAGACGGATAATGGTCTGTTCTCTTTTACTTAACTTTCCAATTGCTTTCCCAAGCAAATTTCTTTCTACTTCACTTTCTATTCCACGGTAGATCACATCTTCATCCGTTCCCAGAATATCCGATAATAAAAGCTCGTTTCCATCCCAGTCCACATTCAGCGGTTCATCAATGGATACTTCCATCTTTGTCTTGCTGTTTCGTCTCAGATACATAAGAATTTCATTTTCAATACATCTGGAAGCATAGGTGGCAAGCTTTATTTTCTTTTCCGATTTAAAAGTGTTAATCGCTTTGATCAATCCTATGGTTCCTATGGAAATCAGATCTTCTGCACCAACTCCCGTATTATCAAACTTCTTTGCTATATATACCACCAACCTGAGATTATGCTCAATCAGGCAGGCTTTGGCCTGTTCAAATTCTTCTGTCTGAAGTTTTTCTATCATATCTGCTTCTTCCTTTGCATCCAATGGAGCCGGAAGTACATCAGCACCGCCAATATAATGAAGTTCTTCTCCCTTTCTGAAAAAAATACCGGAAAAACCTGTAAATACAGGAATCTGTGCCTTTCTGCTAACTGCTGCTTCCATAAACAAGCGCCTCCTAACCTTCAAAAACACCTGGATTTATAATCATCTGAAAGGCCCCATCTGCAGACAGTGATTCCGGTACGAGTCCCAGCATCGGCTTTTTAACCAAACGCCTTTTCTTTCCTGTTTTCATATACATTTCATCTACAGAAACCACAAGCAGAATGCCATTTTCGATTCCTACGCTCTGATAAATCAGCATATGCGGATGGAAAGATACCAGACTGTCTGCAGATAAATCGGAAGTACTCTCTGTCCAAAACAGAAGTTTATCAAATTCTTCTTTCTGAATGTGATCAAGCAATCCGGCAAACATCTGATATTCCAATACACATACCGGTTTTCCGGAAGCTGTGTCTCTTAGTCGGTTGCCTGTGTCATACAGACCTTTCACTTTTATACATTTTTTCCCCTTCCGAAGCATAACCTGGCAAAGGGTATCGCTTCTTCCTTTTAAGTATTTTAAGAGTCTGCTGCTGATTGTTATGACCCAGTAAGTGGCTGTGGAAGCAGCAAGAAACCAGAGAATTCCCCGGTTCTCCAAATCCGGAAGTGCCAACAAGATTCCACCGGTAAAAAAAGAAAAGACATACAGATAGAATATCCCCTGTACAACTTCACCGACAGTTTTCAATCTGCATCCTGTTTTCACCATAAGAACTCCAAGAATCCCATGTGCTATAACCATTCGAATTCCCAATGATTGAAACGGAACCCATACTGCTCCGCACATACCTGCAGCTCCAAGTAACGCTCCTGCCAGTATATGGAAAGATGTGGCAGTACTTCCCATACTCTGTTTCACCAGGCACAACAGGAAAACGTCCATTACCAGATTCACTACGAAAAACACATCCATGTAAAATTCGTAGTACACAAAACACCCCCCAGACCTGTTTGACTCTCTACTTATCTGGAATAAGTAAGGTTCATTATAGGTCATGGGAGGTGTTTATTTTGTCAAAATCACGGCATGGTTTAAAAAATCTTTTCGACAACCTTTTCCATATTTTTCCCGATATTCAATTTTTATGTTATCTTCTTTATGTAAAGCTCTCATGCAGAAGCATTAACGTATCCCGCATACGTTTTACCGGAATCTGTCCCGGAGCAGAGGCACGTATTCCGGCAGCAAACGTCACGGCAGATCCGGTTACTTCCCCGCAGAGTCTGCTCAGCACACCAGTTTTTCCCATTGACATGGTGATTACCGGTTTTTCTGTTTCTTTCTTCATTTTCACGGTTGCCTGAAGAAGTGTATATACTTCTTCTTCACACTGTGGCATAACTGCCAGTTTCAGAATATCTGCCCCTTTCTGATCCATTTCCCGCAGAATGCCCAGCATCGCTTCCACATCCGGTGTTTCATGAAAATGATGATTCGATGCAACTACAAAACTGTTTTGTTTTTGCAGATGTCTGATCAGATTTTTTGTATCGTGACCTTCAAAATACACTTCCACATCAATCAAATCCGCATATCCCGTTTTTGCTGCTTCTTCCAGTAACTTTACATAATCTTCAAACAGGATCTGCACATTCCCGCCTTCTTTATCTGTGCGCACCGTAAAAAGCAGAGGAATTTCTCCTAAAATGTCACGAATTGTTTTCAACAATTCCAGACATTTCTCTTGATTCTTTCCCTCTTCATAACAATCTGCGCGCCATTCCACAAGATCCGGTTTCATTTCTTTTACCTGACGGGTTTCCTCTTCTATTTCTTCCCGGCTTTTTCCTGTAATCGGGACACAGATCTTTGGCATTCCCTCTCCAATTACAGTCTCTCTGATTTTTACTGTTCTCATATTCGCCTCTCCCTGCTGTCAGTCTTTTCCAAGCGCTTTTCGCACAAGATCTACGGGCATCTCCTGTCCTGTCCAGATTTTAAATGCTTCTGCTCCCTGATGAATCAGCATTCCATATCCGTTAAACGTCTGACATCCTGCTTCTCTTGCCATAGATAAAAGTCTGGTTTCCCACGGATTATAAATAATATCCGCAACTGCCAGATCCGATCTCAGAAAAGAAGCATCCGGAAGAATACAATCGCCTGTATGCGGTGCCATCCCTACCGAAGTGGCATTGATAAAGAGTACACTTTCATTCATTGCTTCCTGTAATGTTTTCTGATCTTCATTTGGATGGATCATAATCTCGCAGGAACTTTTTTTTGCAAGCTGCTGAATCATCTGCTTCATTCTCGGCAGATAGCGACTGGTAGAACGTGCAAATATATGAATCGCTCCTACACCATCCAATGCAGCCTGGGCACAAATTGCTGTAGCTGCACCTCCGATTCCCATCAGGGTGATTGTTTTTCCCTTTGTCTGAATCCCATTTTCCGCTGCTGCCCGCATAAATCCGATACCATCTGTATTATGTCCAATCAGTTTTCCATTCTGATTCTCCACTGTATTCACGGCACCAATACATTCTGCTGCCGGTGAAAGTTCATCCAGATACTCCAGAATCTTATTTTTATTTGGCATCGTCAGGTTAAATCCACGAACCCCCATGGTTTTCAGGCCTTTTACTGCATCTCCAAGCCCTGTCTCATTTACTTCAAAACACAGATACACATAATCCAGTCCCAAAGCCTGAAATCCGGTATTATGCATCATAGGAGAAATGCTGTGCTCCACCGGACTTCCCAACAGTCCTGTAAGTTTCGTATGTCCTGTAATTGGTATCATTGCTGTCTTCCTTTCTGATTTCTCTTTTATCTGGCACAGTTATGGGCAGTATTCTGCAAAATATCCAGTCCATGTTCCAATTCCGGAAGAATATATTCCAGACATTCCCTTACTGCCTTTGGACTTCCGGGAAGATTGATAATTAATGCTTTTTTGCGAATTCCTGCTGCCTGACGGCTCAACATGGCACGTTTTGTAAACTGCATACTGAACGCACGCATAGCTTCCGGAATTCCCGGAACCATTCGTTCACATATATCCTGTGTTGCTTCCGGTGTCCAGTCTCGGGGAGAAAATCCGGTTCCTCCTGTCGTCAGAATCAAATCTGCCACATCTTCATCTGCCAGTCTTGCCATTTCCCGGCTTAGCATGGCACGCTCATCCGGCAATAGAATCTTATGTGTAATCACATATCCTGCCTGTTCCAGAATCTCACAGATGACCGGTGCACTGGCATCCTCCCGTTCTCCTGCATAACCACTGTCACTGGAAGTAATCACTGCTGCTCTTCTCATATCGCTTCCTCCGTCAAAAATTAAAATCTCCGCTTTTTCCACCTGTTTTTTCTACCAGATGAATATCTGTCAGAACCATTCTTTTATCCATTGCCTTGCACATATCATAAACAGTAAGAAGTGCAACCTGCACCCCTGTCAATGCCTCCATTTCTACTCCTGTTTTACCTTCTGTTTTCACAGTACAAAAAGCCGTAATGGTAAGATTCGTTTCATCAATTTCAAAATCTACTGTACATTTCGTGATCAGCAATGTATGACACATGGGTATCAAAGATGCCGTCTGCTTAACCCCCATGATTCCAGCCACGCGTGCCACACCCAGCACATCCCCTTTTTTGGCTGTATGATTCAAAATTGCATCCATCACTGCCTGATTTACTTGAATCTTACCTTGGGCTGTGGCAATACGTCTGGTGGGCTGTTTCTCCGATATATCCACCATAACGGCATTTCCATTTCCATCAAAATGTGTAAACTCTTTTTCTTCCATCTTCTCCCCACCTTTCATCCAACATAACAGCAGGCAGCCCGAAACCTTCCGGGCTGCCTGCTGTCTTTCTGTTCTTTTATTTAGAACCTATTACTTTCTGTTTTTCAAGAAATCCGGAATCTGGATGTCTTTCTTTGGTACAGTACTTGTAAAGCTGCTTGGAGCCTCACCAAATTTTGGCTGCTGGAAAGCAGGCATCTTAAAAGTTGGCTGCTGCTGCGGCTGCTTAAATACAGGTGCTGCTGCCGGCTGTGGTGCCGGTTCTTCTGCCTTCGCAGCTTTTTTATCTCTGGATACAGATGGTTTTCTTGCTGTTTCATCATCCAGACCGGTAGCAATTACGGTAATTCTTACATAATCTGCTTCTTTGTCATCATACAGAGCACCAAAGATGATATTGGTATCTTCACCCGTAAGATTCTGTACATAACTTGCTGCATCATTGGCATCCATAAGAGAGATATCACCGGATACGTTGATAATCACATGAGAAGCACCTTCAATCGTTGTTTCCAGAAGCGGACTGGATACAGCCTGCTGTACGGCTTCCATTGCCTTATCGTCGCCCTTGCCTTCACCGATACCGATATGAGCGATTCCTTTATCGATCATAACCGTCTGAACATCGGCAAAATCAAGATTGATCAGTGCCGGCAGGTTAATCAGGTCTGTAATTCCCTGCACTGCCTGCTGCAGTACTTCATCTGCCTTCTTCAATGCTTCCGGCATAGTTGTACGACGATCAACGATCTCCAGCAGACGATCATTCGGAATAACGATCAATGTATCTACATTATCTTTTAATTTTTCAATTCCTGTAAGGGCATTGGTCATACGTGTCTTTGCTTCAAAACGGAAAGGTTTTGTAACAACACCGACTGTCAGAATGCCCATTTCTTTTGCCGCACCTGCAACGATCGGAGCTGCACCGGTTCCGGTTCCGCCACCCATACCACAGGTAACAAATGCCATATCTGCACCCTGAAGGATCTGTTTGATTTCTTCAATGCTCTCTTCTGCTGCCTTTTCACCGATTTCCGGTTTTGCACCTGCACCCAGTCCTTTTGTAAGTTTTTCACCAATCTGAACAACTGTCGGTGCTTTACAAAGAGTCAGGGCCTGTTTATCTGTATTGATACCAACAAATTCTACACCGCTGATTGTTTCTTCCACCATTCTGTTAACTGCATTATTACCAGCTCCACCTACGCCAATTACTACAATTTTCGCAGATGATTCAGCCTCGTTTGTCATAATCTCTAACAAAGTACTTCCTCCTTTAGCTTCCCTTGTATAGTTTCCAAATACACATGCGTGTACTGTATTCTGTATATCCTGTTTTCTGTCTGAAATATGCACCCAGCCTGTCATATCCGTCTAAGATTGTATCTTCTCCATTCGTGCATATAGATATATAATATAGTCTTTTCAGGAATTTATCAACTATTAAATTAGTTTTTTCATAAAAATTTTAAAAAAAACAGGTCTTTTTGACGTTTTTTGTCGCTATTTCAGGATACTGAAAATACGATTTCTTAATACTCACTGTCCTCATAGTCTTCTTCCTCATAACTTCCGTCATCATAGTTCTCTTCCTCATAACTTCCGTCATCATAGTTCTCTTCCTCGTAACTTCCGTCATCATAGTTCTCTTCCTCGTAACTTCCGTCATCATAATTCTCTTCCTCGTAACTTTCTTCCTCATAAGAGGAAGCTTCCGAATCTGTATTTGAACCCTGTTTTTCAAACACAATGCTTTCCGTTGTACTGTCCACGTTTTCCAGATGAAGAATTCCCTTCATACTGTCCAGCTGAGGAAGAATTCCAAGAAGCCTGCTGACTTTTCTGTCCAGATTTTCCTCTGTTCCCATATTTACTTGAATTTCACCATAATACAGGTAAAGCTGTCCTTTTTCATCAAACGCCATCCGTTCCGGTTTGCAATCACTGTTCTCCACCATTTTTACAATACTGAACAACATATCCAATTCTTTTGAAGTAATTCCATGCAGCTTTTCACCGACTCTGATATAGGCAGTAGAAATCCCTTCCACATATGGAACATCATCCAGAGCTTCCACCGTACTTACCTGAACAATTCCATTCTTATCAAAATAAAAACAACTATCCAGAAGCTTCACATAACCAATAAATTCTTTTTCTCTTACATGAATCACAATGCTGTTTCGCCCTGTCCGCTCCATCCATATTTTATTTAAAAATTCTGCATCTTTTGTTCTTTCTTCCGGGTTGATCCACATGGCAAGCACGGAATTTGAAGACAATGGGCCTTCCAGAACCTTGTTGATAATTTCATCTTCTGTATAACTTCTGTTCCCTTCCACTTTCACACTGGTGATTCTAAAACAGCCGAAAAACACAGCTATTCCTGTAAGCACAGACAGAGTCAGGCCGCCCAGAATCGTCCTGCGTTTCTTTTTATCCATATATGTTCCCCTTTATTCTATCTCGATTGCAGCACCAAGCATTTTCAGATCCTGGCAGATATCCTCATAGCCTCGCTCAATATATTGGGGGTTTTCTATATACGTTACCCCTTCCGCTGCAAGTCCTGCGATTACAAGAGCAGCGCCTCCCCTTAGTTCCTGTGCTTCCACCCGGGCTCCCTTCAAAGTTCCGCCTCTGATCCAGGCTTCTCTTCCCTTGATATGGATGTCCGCTCCCATTTTTTTCAACTGATCTGCTGTGCGGAAACGATCCTCAAAAATGTTTTCTACGAGACAGCTCTGACCCGGTATTGTAGAAAGGACTGCCATCAACGGAGATTGCAGATCTGTCGGAAATCCCGGATACACTTCTGTACATTGTCTCATGATAGGATACTGAACCCACCGGCTGCATAAAGACAGTTTACCACCAATTGCTTCATATTGTCCACCCATTTTCTGATATAGGCAAAGAAGCGCTTCCATTTCCTCTATCGGGGCATTACTAAGTACAATTTGACTTCGTGTAATTGCACTGGCACATACATATGTTCCTGCTACAATTCTGTCCGGTGGTATGGTATATTCTGTTCCATGAAGTTTTTCTACCCCTCTGATACAGATTGTTCTGCTCCCTGCCCCTGTAATCTTTGCACCACAGGAGCAAAGGAAATCACAAAGCCAGATGACCTCCGGTTCACACGCACAGTTTTTCAGTCTTGTAACACCTTCCGCCAGGACAGATGCCAGAACAGCATTTTGTGTTGCACCCACACTGCTTCCCGAAAAAACAATTTCTGTTCCCTGCAGTTTTTTTCTCTGTGCTACAAGAACCGATTCCTTTTCAAAAAAAGAAACACCCAGCTTTTCCAGTGCCCAAATATGCAGATCAATGGGCCGTTTTCCGATCACACAACCACCAGGATAAGGAATACAGGCATCTTGAAATCTTCCAAGAAGACTGCCCAGCAAAATCACAGAGGATCGCATTTTCCTTCCCTCTGTAAAATCAATCCTGGTTTCCTTTACATGGCTGCAATCCAATACCATAGTATGATTTTTGTATTGAATTTTCACTCCCAGTTTTTTCATGATTTCTGCCATGGTATGAACATCTGCAATATCCGGACACTGATGCAGAATAATTTCCCCTTTATGCAAAAGAGCGGCCGCCATAATTGGCAATGCCGCATTCTTTGAACCTTGTATTTTAATTTCCCCTTCAAGAGGCTTCCGGCCTTCTATTCGGATTTCCTTCAAGCCAATCTTCCTTCCATGGCTGACTATATACTATTGTATGCACTCCGGTCCAATTGGTGACACTATCTGCTTACAGACAGTGCCAGCCCCATTTCTCCCAGGAGGAATAGGACAGAGGTTCCTCCATAACTGATAAATGGCAGTGTAATCCCTGTATTTGGTATTGTATTGGTCACTACTGCAATGTTCAAAATAACCTGAAGAGCCATATGCCCCATAATGCCGCCTGCAAGCAATGCTCCTTCCAGATCCTTTGCATGAACAGCAATCACCATCAATCGCCAGATTAAAAGTCCAAATATTCCAATAACCAGAATTGCCCCTGTCAATCCGGTTTCTTCACAGATAATAGAAAAAATCATATCATTCTGTGCTTCCGGTACAAATCCAAGTTTCTGCAGACTGTTGCCCAGACCTTTTCCAAAGATACCGCCGCTTCCAATTGCATAAAGTCCCTGTATCGTCTGAAATCCTTTTTCATATGCTTCCGGATTTCTCCAGATGGCAATTCTTTCCAGGCGATAACTGGCCATCCCAAGAAAAATACCAATAAACACGACTCCAAGTACTCCAATACCAACAAAAGGGAGATACCCGGGATTGGATATGAATATGAGAAGCACTCCGATTCCCAGGATAATGACTGCTGTACTCAGATTATTTGTCCCTACCAGACCTACAACGGGAAGAAGGAGCAGCATCGTTCCTGCCATCTGCAAGAGGCCTTGCTGCTTCTTCTTTGAACCGGTAAGAATAAATGTAAGAAACAGAATCACTGCTACCTTTGCAAATTCAGAAGGCTGAAAAGACAACGGCCCCAACGAAAGCCATCGTCTGGATCCATTATACTCATCTCCGAAAAGCAGGACTGCAAGAGAAAGCCCAAGAGAGACAAGATACAAAAACGGTGCCAGTCGAACAAAAATATGATAGTCTATGTTGGAAATCACATACATTCCCATCATGCCAAGCGCAGTGGCAAATAATTGTTTTTTAAAATAATAGGCAGGGTCATGAAACTTTACCCTGCCATTGTAAGCACTTGTGCTGAATAAGAAAATCAAACCACAGACAACCAGTAAAAGTACCAGAATCAAGAGGATTTCGTCCATGCATCCCTTTGGTCGTTTTTCATTTTCCACCTGCATTTTCCTTTCCTTTTGCCTATGCTACATTATATTGTCTGTTTTCCCGCATTATGAAACGGTTATCTGCTCAGTGCTCTTACATATTCTTTAAATTTATCGCCTCTCTGCTCATAATTATCAAACTGTCCCCAGCTTGCACACGCCGGAGAAAGGAGTACTGCATCTCCCGGTTCTGCTTTCTCTGCACAGATATGTACGGCTTCTTCCAGATTTTCAGCCAGAACCGTATGGAAAAATCCACATGCATGGGCTGCTTTCTGAATCTTTTCTCTTGTCTGGCCAATCAGTACCAGTTCTTTTACTTTTCCGTCAAAAGACTGAATCCATTCTTCATAAGAAGACTCTTTATCATAACCGCCTCCGATCAGGAAAGTTGGTCGATTCATTGCCTGAATTCCTTTGATTGCAGCATCCGGATTTGTACCTTTTGAATCGTTATAATAAGCCACACCTCGAATTTCTTCCACAAACTCAATTCTGTGCGGCACTGCTGTAAATGCCATAATAACTTTTCGTATAATTTCCGCAGGTACACCTGCACAATATGCCATAGCAGATGCTGCCATAACATTTTCGTAATTATGCTGTCCCAGAAGTTTCAGTTCTCCTGTTTTTGCAAAAACAAAAGATTCTTTCTCTGTCTTCCATACAATCTTATCTCCATCCAGGAAAATACCCTCTTCCAGTTTATGAAGGCTTGAGAAAAATACTACTTTTGCAGGACAGCTTTCTGCAAATTTCCGAAGTATCTCATCTTCATAATTGAGAATACAGAAGTTCTCTTTTGTCTGATTGGCTGTAATCAATTCTTTCACACGAATATATTCTTCCATTGTATGGTGACGATTCAGATGATCTTCTGTAATATTCAGGATCGCAGAAACTTCCGGTTTGAAAGTATGGGTACTTTCCAGCTGAAAACTGCTGATTTCCGCAACGGTATAACTGTCATCTTTCATCTCAAGAGATGCACCGGTATATGCATTTCCAATATTCCCCACTACAAAAACAGATTCTGCATAGGCTTTCATAATTTCTCCGAGAAGTGCTGTTGTAGTCGTTTTTCCATTGGTACCTGTAATGGCAAGAACCGTTCCTGCACCCATACGATAAGCCAGTTCCACCTCTCCCCATACAGGAATTCCAGCATCCTTCAACTTCTGTACTGCCGGAATATCAAGTGGAACTCCAGGACTCATTACTACAAGATCCAATGTGGAAAGGACCTCCCCCGGCAGTTCTCCCAGTATGATTTCACAAGTACTTCCCTCCGGAAGTTTTCCTGCGATGTCATTTCTATCCAGTTTTTCATTTCCATCATATAAAACTACGCAGGCCTGTACTGCTTCCAACAGTTTCACTGCCCCGATTCCACTGATACCGGAACCGAAAACCAGTACTTTTTTCCCTTGTAACTCTGTTCTGTTCATTTCTTTTCTTTCCTTTCTCTCATCTCTAAAGCAATTCTATAAACCCAGCAATGCAATCATGCATAAAATTGCTGTTACAATTGAAAATACTGCCACAACTCTTGTTTCCGACCAGCCACACAATTCAAAATGGTGATGGATCGGTGCCATCTTAAAGATTCTCTTTCCATGTGTCATCTTAAAGTAACTAACCTGCAAAACAACCGATAATACTTCCACTACATAAATCAAACCGATAATCAGAAGGAACAAAGGCATCTGCAGCATATAAGCAGTACCTGCTACAAAACCTCCAAGAGCAAGAGATCCTGTATCTCCCATAAAAATCTTTGCCGGATATACATTAAATAACAGAAAGCCCAGAAGAGCACCTGCCACTGCACAAGTAATCGGTTCGATTCCACTCTTTGTTCCGATTGCAACTACAGAAAAGAAAGTAGCTACCATAACCGTTACAGAAGAAGCCAGACCATCCAGACCATCTGTAAAATTTACCCCGTTTACGGTACCGATTACTACAAAAAACAGCAGAGGAACGGTAAGAATACCAGGATTTATTTCCACACCCGGAGCAAAAGGCACTTTCAAAGTCATAGGAACATCTGTAAATTTCATAATATAAAAAGCAAAAATTGCTGTTACAACAATCTGGCATGCCATTTTCTGTCCCGGCATCAAACCATCTGAGCGACGCAACACTACTTTCAGATAATCGTCAAGAAAACCGATCAGTCCAAACCCTAATGTAAGGAATAAAACAGGAATAATCTTCGGATAATCCTTTACATAAATAAGAGAAGTCACCACAGTCGACAACAGAAAAATAATTCCACCCATAGTAGGGGTTCCCGCCTTTTTCAAATGGGACTGTACTCCATCCACTCGCTCTGTCTGACCCATCTTCAATTTTCTCAAATAGGGAATGATCACAGGTCCTAAAATCACACTGATTGCAAAGGCAATCAAAACAGGTAAAACCATCTTATACGCTTCCATAACACACCTCATCTTCGTATTTTTGCCTATAGTATAATGCTTTTTTTCAGTTTTATCAACCTGCAATCCCCATATAAGGAAGAATATTCTCATAGATGTCACGAATAACCGGAGCTGCAATGGTACCTCCATAATAAATCCCCTGCGGATCATGAATCAGACAAATTCCCAGAATCTGAGGGGAATCGGTCGGTGTAAACCCCAGAAAAGAAGAAATATATTTATGAGCACTCCGGGGAAGTGTCTGAGAAGTGGCTGTTTTTCCCCCAATCGTCCTTCCTTCGATAAATGCATTTTTCCCGGATCCTTCCGATACGACCTTTTCGAGAATTTCTCTTACTTCCGCTGAAATCTGCTCTGTCACCACTCCTTTTTCTACCGGATATTTGAAAGTTTTTATCAGATTTCCCTCCTGATCTGTTACTCTCACTCCAAAATGAGGCGTAACCCGATTTCCTCCGTTAATTATTGCGCTGACCGTTGTGGCAAGCTGAATCGGTGTGATCTGAAAAGACTGTCCAAAAGATATCGTTGCCAGTTCCACCTGACCAATATTTGATTTTTTATGCATAATCGTAGCCGCTTCTCCCGGAAGATCAATTCCGGTTTTTTTCAGAAGCCCAAACTTCTTAAAATATTTGTAGTAATTATCCACCCCAAGCCGAAGTCCCACTTCTATGAACACAGGATTGCAGGAATTCATGGCTCCCTGCACAAAACTCTCTGATCCATGCCCTGCTCTTTTGTGACAATGAATTCTTCTGTCTTCCACAATTTTAAAACCAGGACAGGAAAACTGATCTTCTTTGCTCACTACCCCTTCGGATAGTCCGGCTGCCATTGTAATAATCTTAAATGTAGATCCTGGTTCGTAAGTATCATTGATGGTGAGATTTCTCCACATTTGATTGCAGGCATTCTGCCGCTCTTGCGCCGTCATTCCTTCTGGATCTGCTCCTGTATTAAGCGTAAATGGCTCATTCAGATTAAATTCCGGCACATTGACATCTGCATAAATTTCTCCATTCTGTGGATTCATAAAAAGAATGGAGACTGCATCTGCCTGTTTTTCTTCCATCACTTTTAAAGCTGCCTGCTGCGCGTACATCTGTATGTTCTTATCCAGACTAATCTGCAGATCATAACCGGGAACAGGATCTACTCTTCCTTCTCCTAATTCTGTAATCTCTACCCCTCTTGCATCCGTAGTCGTCAAGATTTTTCCATCGATTCCCTTCAGTACTTTGTCATAGTATACTTCAAGTCCGATAATTCCCTGATTGTCTCCCCCTGTAAATCCCAGTACCTTTGATGCCAGTTCGTTATACGGATAATATCTTTTAAAATCTTCATCCACCTTCACTCCTGCAAAACCATATGCCCGGATTTTGTCACCAATTGCTTTCTCCACATTTGTCTTTACCCGTTCAATAGCCGATACCTTTTCCACACGTTTTCTTGCTGTCTCTTCTGTAATGCCCAGTTCTTTCTGAAGCATGGCTATGATTTTTTCCGGTTCTTTTATCTGGCTATGTATGACAGACACGGTACAGACTGCTTTGTTATCTGCCAGAATTTCTCCTTTTGCATCCAGGATTCTCCCCCTTGCCGCTTTGATATCCCGTTCCCGTTGATGGAGTTCTTCTGCTTTTTTCGCATAATAATCAGACCGGATCACCATCAAGTATACCATTCTTCCCATGAGTCCAATTAACAATAACGCACAACCCAGAAATACGATCACCGTTTTTTTCTTATGATATGTTCTGTTTTTTTTCATACTCTCTCTCCGCAGCTTATCTTTACAATATACTGCGGCCGCCTTTGTTTTTATAACGCAAAAAATCCCACACCACATTTTGCTGTGATGTGAGATTTTTTTCATTAATTGTCATTGCTGTTTCAGACGTTATTCTTCTGTGGTTTCTTCTTCTCCGCTGTCTTCATATCCGGCCTCTTCATTTGTGATGCCGTCACTTTCTTCATTTGTATACTCCGTTTCTTCCTGGTTCTCATCTTTCGGCGGTTCCGGCATATCCGGATTTTCTGCTCCGATTTCGGATCCTTCTGCTTCCTCCTCTTCCCGAATCTCCGCTTCCGTCTGATCCAGTCTTGGAATCCCTTTAAATCCAGCCCACAACTGCGTAGCTTCTTCTGTCTGCTCATCCGGATAAATATTCATATAAGGAAGAATTTCATCCAGAACTGCCTGTGCAATATACTGTGCATAGGAACTGTCTGCCTGAGACTCTACATTTGGCTCATCTACAATCACGTAAATGAGTACCTGTGGATCATCCAACGGCGCAAATCCAATATAAGATACCAGATAATTTCCTTCCCCTCTTGGAATCTTCTCGGCAGTTCCTGTCTTTCCTCCCATGGAATATCCCTGGACTTTGGATTTCCCACTGGTGCCATACTTGACACTCATACTCATATATTCCCGAATATCCGCAGAAACCTCTTCCGATATTACTTCTTTTAGAATATTTCCTTTATTCTGTTTCAGAACCGTTCCATTTTCATCCTTTACTTCTTTTACAACATGGGGCTGATAATACGTTCCTCCATTAATAACAGATGCCATAGCGGCCACTTCCTGTACCATGGTACAGGTGAATCCCTGTCCGAAGCTGGTAGTAGCAAGCTCTGTCTCATTCATCTGTTCCTGCGTAAATACCATACCACTTGTTTCTCCCGGCAAATCAATTCCGGTTCGCATACCAAAATTAAATTTTTCCTGATATTCGACCATGAGCGCTGCACCCATTTTTTCCCCGATCGCCATCATTCCGTCATTACAGGAATTTTGTATGATTTCTCCCAGTGTTTCTATTCCATGAGAATCCGGATAAACTGCACAACGGATATATTCTGTAGCCACCTGCTCTCCGCTGTCACAAAGGAACTTATCACTTTCTGTAACTGCTCCTGACTCCAGTGCCGAAGCAACCACAATCGGTTTTACTACGGAACCCGGTTCATAGGCACTGTTTACACAATAATTGCTCCAGACGCTGTTGAAAGCCTTTTCTTTCTCTTTATCCGTCATAGAAGCAATTTCTTCTTCGCTGTAAATACCGCTCAAATCTCCCGGATCATTCAAATCATAGGGATCTGTACTGGCCATTGCCAGAATCTCTCCATTCTGAGGATTTTCCACAATCACACCGATATTTTGCGCACCTCTTCCGGTTTCGTTCGGTCCATCGGACAGTTCTTCCATAAAAGCTTCTATATATTTTTCCACAATCTTCTGAATGTTTACATCAATCGTAGAAACCAGTGTATTTCCATTGACCGGTTCGATAATTGTCTGTTCCAAGGTGGAATCCTCATTGAAATATCCATATTTTCTTCCGTTCGTACCATTCAAGGTACTGTTATAATACCCCTCAAGTCCCAGAGTTGCTTCATTCTTTCTATTGCTGAATCCAATGACATCACAGGCAAGAGAATTGAGCGGATATACCCGTTTATAGGATTCTTCAAACCATATTCCCTTGATCAGACTCCTTTTTGCAATCTCTTCTTTGGATAGCCCTTCCTCCTGGGTGTCTTTCCTGCTCTCAAAGGATTCTTTCTCATCCATGGAAATATCTTTTTTTATAATCTGATACGGATCGTCTTTTGTATCTTCTGATGTAAGCAATCCTCTCAGATAGTCTGCATCCAGATCAAACGTTTCCGAAACAGCTTCAATAGTCGGTTCCAGATAATCTTCATCTGCATTCACTACCTGACAATCCAGAATGACATCATAAACACGCACACTGGTAGCAAGAACATTTCCATTTCTGTCCAGAATCTCTCCTCTGCGAAATGGAGTCGTCGTACTCTCATATTGCTGTTGGGACTGTGATAACACCTGTTTTGTATATTTCTCACCACTTTTTGCATTAATATAAGTGATACCCATGATTAAACCGATTAAAGCCAGCAAAATTACGCCAAATAATCCTGCTAGCTTTTTCTTCATGGTTTCTGTAAATTTTCTTTTTTGTGCTCCTTTTTTTTTCAAACCATCACCTGCTTTGTCTTATTCACTCTTCTGTCGGTACTTCCTGATACTGTCTTACATATCCAGCTCCGCCCGGTGTATAGTATTTAATCTGATCCTGATTGATATATTTCATGCCTAATTCATTCAAAGCCTTCTGATGAATCGCTTCCAGATCTACACTGGCTACGGTTTCGTTATAATAGGCATCATTATCTGCTTTCAGTTTGCTGTATTCGAGTTCTTTTGCTGTCAGCTGACTTTTCTGAGAAGTCAGTTCCGATTTCAAACGCAGGTAGTGTACACAGGCAAATGTCGCCATCACACAGATAACCGCCAGAAATATAATATATCCCCGGTTCATTTTCAGATTACGATTTCTGTTTTTCTTTGCCGCTGCACTCAGTTTATGATTGTTTTTGTACTGATGTGGTTCTTCCTCACGCCGTACGGTATTTCCATCTACATAATATCTGTTCATGATGTCACCCTAATCATCGATCCATCTGCTTTCCTGTTACAACATACGCTCAAAAACACGGAGTTTGGCACTTTTCGAACGCGTATTTTCCTCCAGTTCCTCCTCAGACGGAAGAATCGGTTTTCTGGTAATTACTTTTCCTTTTGATTTTTTTCCACATACACAGACCGGAAAATCCGGGGGGCAGGTACATGGATTTTCATTTCTTCTGAAAATAGTCTTTACAATCCGATCTTCCAGAGAATGAAAGGTAATCACACAAATACGACCTTCGTCATTCAGAAGGTCTATCATATCATCCAGTGAATTTTTCAACACTTCCAGTTCCTGGTTCAATTCAATCCGAATTGCCTGAAATGTTTTTTTTGCAGGATGCCCACCTGTCATCCGCATCTTTGCAGGAATTGATTTTTTTATAATTTCGGTCAGCTCTCCAGTTGTTTCAACCGGTTTTTCCATTCGTGCTGCGCAAATATTTTTTGCTATATTTTTTGCAAATCTATCTTCTCCGTAATCACGAATAATCCGAAACAATTCCTGCTCCGAATAAGTATTTACAATATCCTTTGCAGTACGACTGTTTCTCTGATCCATACGCATATCAAGAGGCACGTCCTCACGGTAGGTAAATCCACGCTGTGCGTTGTCCAACTGATAGGAAGATACTCCCAAATCAAGGACGATTCCATCTACTGATGTGATTCCGTGCCTGTTAAGTTCTTTTTTCATGTTGCAATAGTTGCTGCGGATAATGGTCACACGGTCTTGAAATTCCCGCAGACGATTTCCCGCAGCATCAATTGCAGCATCATCTTGATCTATACCTATCAAGCTCCCCTTGGCAGATAATTGTCGACACACCTCCAGAGCATGCCCACCGCCTCCTAAAGTTCCATCCACATAAATCCCATCCGGTTTTACCTTCAGATTTTGAATTGTCTCTTCCAACAGAACGGATTTGTGTTTAAATTCCATCTTTCTTCACCCTTCCCGCAATCAGATTATGATGCCCATATCACGCATACCTTCCGCAATGGCATCCATATCTTCATAATTGCTGTTTTCAATCCATTTTTCTTTACTCCAGACCTCAATCCGGGTGAGGTTTCCAGTCAGCACTACATCTTTCGTCAGACCAGCAAATTCTCGCAACGCTGCCGGTACGAGAATTCTCCCCTGCTTATCCAGCTCGCACATGTTTGCGCTGGAAACAAAGAAACGTAAGAAGGCTCTTGCATTTTTATCATTAAGTGGTAAAGCTTTTAGCTTTTCTTCGAAATTTTTCCATTCATCCATCGGGTATATAGACAAACAACCATCTAATCCTTTCGTCAAAATAAATTTCTCCCCTAATTCCTCACGGAATTTTGACGGAATGATCAGTCTGCCTTTTGCATCAATTGTATGACTATACTCCCCCATGAACACGATGAATGTCACCTTCTTTCGTGAAAATACGATTCTCCCCTTCGTATTTTCCATGGGGACACGGGTGCTCCTGCCACCAGCCGCCCATTGGCCACCACTTTTCACCACTATCTACCACTTACAAGGATAATTCTATACTACAAAAGCTAAAAAAGCAAGGGGAACATACATTCTAAAAAAATACTTTATAAGTAATACAAAGGACACAAAAAAGTGAGAATACGGTTGTTCTGCCGTTCTTCCCACTTTTTCTTTTCTTCATTGTTTTCTGTTTTATTTCTGTTCTGCCACCTGTAAATAGCTTTCAATCAAACCGTCCAGCTTTATGCTGATTTCCAGAATATTTTCTGCTTTTCCGTTCTCCAGAAAACAATCATTTAACTCTGTCCTTACTTTCTCAATCTGTGTTTTTAATTCTTCCTTTGTCATTGCTGCACTCCTTATCCCGGCTTCCACCCGTTCTTTTCCACAGAATCATTGCCACAGAAGCAATCACCACTACTGCTGACAATACCTGTGAAACCGGAAGACCAATGCCGGGAATCAATAACTGATCTGTACGCAGGCTTTCAATCCAGAAACGTCCCATTCCATATCCTGTCAGATAACACAAAAATAATTCTCCCTGAAATTTCTTTCTGTCTCTGTACCAGAGCAAAAAGAGAAGAACCATAAAATTCCAAAGTCCTTCATAAAGGAATGTAGGATGTACCTGAATATATTCCACTCCATTGACTTCCACCAGATGCTTCCACATAGCTGCAGTGATCTCATTCTGACGAACTGCCGATACGGGAAGCTGCATAGCGAGCAGATTATCTGTATAACCGCCAAATGCCTCTCTGTTAAAAAAATTCCCCCACCGTCCGATGATCTGGCCTGTAATAAGTCCCATACATACGGTATCTGCCACTTGTTGAAAATTCATTTTTTTTATTTTCACAAAAACATAGACCGTAATAATCCCGGCAATAATCCCCCCGTAGATTGCCAATCCTCCGTTTCTGGTATTAAAAATCTGTATGAGGTCGTCTTTATAGTTTTCCCAGGAAAAAGCCACATAATAGATTCTTGCACCAATAACAGAAGTTACCATGGTAATCATTAACATATCCAGATAGATGTCCGGATCCTGCCCGGTCCGTCTTGCTTCCCGCATTGCAATGGATATTCCCACGATCATTGCAATGGCAATTACAATTCCGTAATATGCAATATCAAACCCGAAGACTGTGATGGTTTTTCCTACCTGTGGGAGAGAAATCCCAAGATGAGGAAAACGAATGGACATATCCATAAAACACTGCCTCCTTTATACATTGAACCGGAATAAAATTACATCTCCATCCTGAACAACATATTCTTTTCCTTCCATACGTACAAGCCCCTTCTCTCTTGCTCCTGCATAAGAACCACAATCAAGAAGATCTTTATAGTTCACTACTTCTGCCTTAATAAATCCTCTTTCAAAATCTGTATGAATCTTTCCGGCTGCCTGCGGTGCCTTGGTTCCTACTTTAATCGTCCATGCCCTTGTCTCATCTTCCCCGGAGGTAAGGAAACTCAAAAGTCCCAGAAGACGATAACTTGCAACAATCAGCTTTTCCAGTCCTGATTTCTCAATTCCCAGATCTTCCAGAAATTCTTTCTTTTCATCATCGTCCAGTTCCGCAATTTCCTGTTCAATCTGTGCACAAAGAGCAAATACTTCACTTCCAGTCTCTTTTGCATATTCACGGACTTTCTGGACATGTGGATTAGAAACCGCATCATCTGCCAGATCATCTTCTGATACATTTGCCGCATAAATGACCGGCTTGTTTGTCAGAAGATTGTATCCTTTCAGCAGCAGTTCTTCATCTTCATTTTCTGCTTCAAATACAGAAGCCGGTTTTCCTTCTTCCAAAAGTTCTTTCAGACGTTTCAGAAGTTCCAGTTCTTTGGCAGCTTCTTTATCCATTCTTGCAGATTTTGTAGTTTTTGCAATTCTTCTTTCCAGGATTTCAAGATCTGAAAAAATCAATTCCAAATTAATTGTTTCAATATCACGAAGCGGATCAATGCTTCCATCTACATGAACTACATTGTCATCTTCAAAGCAGCGTACTACATGAACAATCGCATCTACCTCACGGATATTGGCCAGGAACTGATTTCCAAGACCTTCTCCTTTTGACGCACCTTTTACCAGTCCTGCAATATCTACGAATTCAATTACAGCAGGTGTTACTTTTTTTGATTGGTAAAAATCCCCCAATAATTTCAGTCTTTCGTCCGGTACGGCTACGATGCCCACATTTGGGTCAATCGTACAGAAGGGATAATTTGCAGATTCTGCACCTGCTTTTGTCAAGGAATTAAAAAGGGTACTTTTCCCTACATTGGGTAAACCCACGATACCTAATTTCATAATTGCTATATCTCCTTTAATAATTCTTTATTCTATAGGGTTTGTGCTTTCTTTTAATCGCATCAAGTGCCACAGCGAGTGCCACAAAACATGTCAATACATGTACTTTTTACGATATTCAATGCACAAGCCATCATATCAATTTAAAAGGTGTAATTCTTGTTTAACATGCTACATCTGCAATCCATTGTCTTACTTTCTCCAACAAAAGAAACTCCAATATAGCAATTTATAGATTACCACAATGGAGCTTCAAATTCAATGTAAATCAGTTTTTTTTCATAATTCAACGCTAACAGCACATATCGCTGCAAAAAGGAAAACGGCTACAGATCCTATATTTACTGGCTTTTTGGCAATTTTATCACTTTCTGACTTTCAATCAAAAGTCTGACTTGCCTGATCTCTCGACATGACCATCATAAGAAATCCCTGTTTAAAATCCACTGTCCCTGCAGCTTCCTCCAATTCATTACTGATTGTCAGACCATCTGAATTTGCCAGATCATAATTCTCCAGAGGATATTTAAATCCTTTTAAAGAAATTCCTCTGACCACATCTCCCATGGAAAAGAATGATATGTACTTTCCAAACTGCATTTCTCTGGTAATCGTTTTCTTTCCGGAAAGAACGGTAATCGCATTTTGTTCATCCAGAATCCAGCCTTCTTTCCCCTGCATGGCCGGAACCAGAAGTGCCTGAAGATTTCCCATATAATGATCCAGTCTTCCTCCGGTTGCTCCCAGAAGGAAGATTCTGTCACTGCCCAGTTCGATTGCAAGATCCAGGCCGATTCTGGTATCTGTGGCATCTTTTTCCGGTTTGTATTCTTTCATAGGAATTTCCTTCTGGTTTCTGTACCATTCTATAATTTCCGGCCGGATGCTGTCAAAATCTCCCAGGATCCAGGATGGTATGATCTGATTACGATAACAAAATTCCAGACCTCTGTCAATTCCAATCACAACATCCGGTCTGATTGTTTCCAGACAGTTCCTGGCAAATGCATCCTGAATCATTCCACCGCAAATTAAAACTGCATCCATCTTCTTTCCTCCGACTTGGTCTTTACTTTTGTTCGTATTCTTCCATTTGTTTCAGGTACAGCGCAACATTTTCTTTTATATCTCCTCTGAAAACAGCAGACCCCATAACAAAAATATTTGCACCTGCATCCATAACTGTCTCCAGCGTATCTTTTCCGATTCCTCCATCGACCTGGATATCAGCTGTCAGATTTCTGTCTTCCAGCATTTTTTTCAGACGGCGGATCTTATCTGCTGTATAAGGGATAAATTTTTGTCCTCCAAAACCGGGATTTACTGTCATAATCAGAATCATATCTGCTAATCCCAGTACTTCTTCTATAGCGGAAAGAGAAGTTCCCGGATTCAGGGCTATACCGGCCTTCATACCGGCATTATGGATTTCATGCAGAACCCGATCCAGATGTCTGCAGGCTTCTGCGTGAACAGTCAGCATATCTGCACCTGCTTCTTTAAATTCTTTGATGTAACGCTCTGGTTCTTCAATCATAAGATGTACATCAAAGAACAGATTGCTGACCTTTCTGAGCGATGTAATCACCGGCATACCAAAAGATACACAAGGAACGAATTTTCCATCCATAACATCCAGATGCAGCCATTTCGCTCCTGCTTCTTCCACTTCTTTAATTTCTTTTCCAAGGCAGGCAAAGTCTGCTGCCAGAATTGAAGGTGATAACTGATACATTTCTTCCGTTACTGAAAACTTATAAAAAGGTTATAAACTTTTATGTTTCATTCCTACTTCAACGTGTATGCTTTTGTACTGAATAAATCCAGATACTACTCACAAGTTCTTGTACACTCCATAGGCGTAAATTCCTGACTAACGTATCAGTACATATCTGTATGAACTTGAAAATGTTATGCCACAGATTGTTGTTTTAAAATCATTTCTCCATATCTTTTCAGATTTAAAGCAGCCTGGTAATCTCTATCAATCACATTTCCACATTCA
>OBLI01001140.1_pt1 | contig 26797 bp, 21 predicted proteins | sample 1519701 | NCBI WGS metagenome assembly OBLI01 (sample SAMEA3663005, study PRJEB22513) | pig gut metagenome | biome: pig gut; feature: pig-associated habitat; material: faeces | place: France | collected 2012 | reverse complement strand
AATCCAAAGAAAGACGAGAGTTAAGAGATTTATCAAGATTAATGGATAATCTTGTCGAATTAAGAATTATGCAAAAAGTAAGGCTGCAAACTTTTAATACAGAAGCTGCAGCCCGTGTGGTCAAAGCCACATTAAATTCTATCGACAATACAATAGCAGAAACCGAAGAAGAAATAAAGTATTATTACAATACTTATCCTGAATTGCATAAAGAATACGAATTACTTAATTCAATTCCTTCGTTTGGAAAACGAGTCAGCAATGTACTTATTTCTGAAATCTACAAAGATGAATATGGTATGTATAACTCTAAAAGATTGACAGCTTTCTTTGGACTTGAGATTAGAGAAATGGAGTCGGGTTCCAGTGTTTGGAGCAAGCCAAGAATAACAAAATTTGGCAATCCGAGAGTAAGAAATATGCTCTACATGGCAGCATTAGTGGCAATTCGGCATAATGCAAAAATGTCTGATTTCTATTTACGTTTGGTTAACAAAGGTAAACCTAAAAAGCTCGCTTTAATTGCAGTTGCAAGAAAATTGCTAGTTATTGCTTGTGCTATTTTAAACTCTCAAAAACCTTATGAAGAAAATCATATTTCTTGCTACAACAAAGATTCTGTAAAAATAGCTTAAATAAAACAATCGAATACAAAAAACTAGGATGCGTAAAGCACCCTAGTTTTGCCTGCCTAAAATATACATTTTTCCCCAAAAAAATATTTCTTGACTTTCAAGACATTATCTACAGGCTGACATTTAGTTTGAGAAATTTTCCTATAAAAAACGACAAAATTAAAATTTCTCGTTTTATGTGTCAGACATTCTCAATTTATGTGTCTAGTTATAATCTCCAACACTTGCTGCCCTAATTTTACACAACTGTTCCATTTTTCTCTGCTCCATTTACAAACAAAAAAATATGCCGCAACTCGGAATTGAACCAAGGACACAGGGATTTTCAGTCCCTTGCTCTACCAACTGAGCTATTGCGGCATATTTATTTAATTTTTACTGGGTTGGTAGAGCAAGCTCTACGTTTTCCCTATACGTTTCGCCTCTCGGCTCCACTGGGGGAGCTATTGCGGCATATTCTATTAAATTTTCACTGGGCTGACCACCCACCTTTTTACAGCCTTCTTAAAAGCCGTAAGTCTATTGTACTTGCTAAATATAATTAATCAAGTGTTTTTTAGAAAAAATAATAGGAAGGGCAAAAACCTTCCTATATATTATATTCTAATTCTGTGGAGCAAGCCAAGCTGTTACGTTTCGACCTTCTACCATCGGTTTCTTTTCTACTGTAACAGGGTCATTCGCTAAATCTGCAATAAATCTGTTTGCCAATTCTACAGCTAAACTAGAATGTTGCATTTCACGACCTCTTAACATTACAACAATTTTAACTTTGTTGCCTTGAGAAATGAATTTTCTGATATTTTTCAATCTTACTTCATAATCGTGAGTATCAATCTTATAGCGAACTTTTACTTCTTTTATATCAATTACGTGTTGTTTTTTCTTAGCTTCTTTAGCTTTCTTTTCCAACTCGTACTTATATTTTCCATAATTTAATATCTTTGCTACAGGAGGAGCTTGATTAGGACTAATGACAACCAAATCTAAATCTGCTTCTTCTGCCATTCTTAATGCTTGTGATGTTGGTACAATACCGTGATTATTGCCTTCTGCGTCAATTAATCTAACTTCTCTTGCTCTAATTCTTTCATTTATTAGAGGTTTGTCCTTGCCTTTGTTTTGGCTTCTTTCTTCGTTTGCGATGACTTGTTCTCCTTTTATTTTCGTCTTTTACTATCTTTTTACAATATTTATAATATCATGCTTATGCCATTTTTCAAGTGTTTACTAGTTTTCCATGCCGGAAGTATAAACCGGATTCAAGGCAATCCACTTGTAAGCTTCATTAACTTGCGGAATATCCATGACAAACGTTCCGCCATAACGACCTCTGACAAAAGTTATATATCCTTCATCAGCCAAATTATCCAGAGCTTTTTTAATCGTTTTTGCGCTGACTTGATACATCTGCGCAAACTCTGTAATTGCCGGCAATTTAACCCCGACTTCGCAATTATCAGCAATATAATGTCTAATTTTCTGTTCTACACGTTCGTAAAAATACAACTCATTTTTTGCAGAACCTCCAATCACAACCGTTCCGTACTGTCCGCGTCTGGTAAACAAAATACCGTCTTTTGCTAAAAGTTTAATCGCGTCATGTATAGTTTTTACGCTTACACCAAATTTCTTTGCCAAATCAAAATTTGCCGGCAATTTATCACCAATTTTGCATTCTTCTTCAACATATTTTTTAAGATTCGCTGCAATTTTCTCCACAAGCGTTTGAAGCTCAATTTTTTCAATATCAAAATCTAAATTACAAACAACAAACGCACTGCCCTCTTTTTTAATAATTCCATCCGTAATCAAACTACTAATAGCCATACGTGTTGTCGCAGCAGAAATTCCGATAATATCGCCCAATTTTCTTGTTACAGGCAGATAATCACCGCTTTTATATCCGTTCTTAACCAAAAATTCTTTAATCGTTTCTACTGCCATTTCACGCTTGGAAGTCAATTTTTCTGCGGAATTATTTTCACTTGCAGGTTTGATATAAGTCCCAATCCTTTGTTTAGATTCAACCAGACCATAATCTTCAACGTTTCTAAAAACGTTTTGTATAGTACCTTTGCTCACACCGATATGGAATGCCAAGTCTTCTTTTAGCGGCAACAAATCATATGGCTTAATACTTTTTGTACTAAGCGATTTTTTTATCCAATTTATTAACCAATCAGATATTTTATTAACTTTATTTTCACCGATTAAAAAACTATGTACGTGCGGTGACATTTCTGCAACCGTAATACGTCGTGGCGCACTATTTTGTGACATAAAAAACCTTTATTATTGGATTAATATTCTAAATATACCCTATAATATAAAAACATTCAAGATATATGCAAGTAAATGTTACAAAACATGTAACATACGTTTGTTGTTACATAAAACTGCACATTTAACGTCGTCCTGAACCAGATTAGGACAAATAATACAAGTGTTTATAAACTGTTTTTAGTTATTTTAGTTATTGTCAGGCAATACCTTGACCTACAAACTTTTAATTTTCAGCTTTCAACTTACCAAAACCCACCTGCATTCGTAGTTCACTAACGTTCACACGACTGCGACCTCCCTAACTAGGACGGTAATTAACTATGATACTTAGTCAAAATCTTTTTAACCTGCGTTGACAATTCTTCCTGATCGAAATTATCTTTCGAAATATAGTAATCAATATTCATGTTGCCTAGTCGTGATTTAGCTGTTTTTTCAGCAAGAGAACTCATTACAATAATAGGAATATCCGCATACATTTCATCATTACGCAAGCGTTCTATAAACTCATATCCATCAATCTTTGGCATAGTTAAATCTGTTATAATCAAGTCATAGTGGCTTGTACTCAGTTTTGAAAGTGCTTCGCTGGCACCCAATACAGCATCCACCATATACCCAATATTTAGCAAGATATTCTTAACCATCGTCCTTGTAGTGATTGAATCATCAACGACAAGTATACGTTTGTACGAAAGAACATCCACTGGTAAAAGTTTTTTATTATTGGCCGATGTAACCGCCTTATTAAAATCAAAGTGCATAATATCTTGCATGTTCAAAATCAAGCACAATTCACCAGATGCAAGGTTTGTAATACCGGAAATATTTTTAACTTTATAAAGTGGAGGTGATAATTTTTTCTGCAATATATCCTGATCACCAAGAAGTTTATCAACAACCAAACCAATAGTCTTGTCATCTGATTCTACGATAAGTATAGTTTCTTTCTCGCCTCTTGGAGCCGGCTCTAAATCCAAAATATCTGACAAATAGTAAAGCGGAATTATTACATTGTTATACATAATTGTACGCATGCCATTATTTGTCTTAATCTCATTTTGCTTTTTAAGTACAAAAGTTGTAATAACTTGGATAGGAATCGCAAAAGTTTGACCGGAAATTTGTACAAGAAATACCCTCAAAGTTGTAAGTGTAACAGGGATTTCAATATGCACACAGCTGCCTTTGCCAAATTCTGATATAACTTTTACTTTACCATTAAGTTGAGAGATTTTTGTTTTAACAACATCAAGCCCGATTCCTCTGCCGGAAATGCTTGTAATAGAATCACCCGTTGTGAACCCAGGCCAGAAAATGATATTCATAATCGCTTCATCAGTCATATTATCAACATCTTCTTGAGTCAAAAATCCGCGCGAAACGGCTCTATCTTTAATCTTCTGCAAGTTAAATCCTTGACCATCATCTAAAACTTCAATAATAACTTTATTATCATCTTGTTTTGCTGACAAAAGAATTCTGCCAACAGGGCTCTTGCCGTTAGCAATTCTTTCTTCTTTCGTTTCAATACCATGGTCAATTGCGTTACGCAAAATATGTATCAAAGGGGTTTTGATTTCTTCAATAATCTTTTTATCGGCGCAAGTATCTTTACCTTCTATCTCAAAATCAATATCTTTTCCCTTTTCATTCGCAATATCACGAACCATTCTGGAAAAAGAATTAAACACGGTAGAAATAGGCATTACACGAATATTTTTAACCATAGATTCCATCTCATCTATGATTAAACGCATTTTCATATCATCCTCTTTAGAAGCTCGATATAATGTATTCAAATCATAAATAGTTCTTGATACATTCTGCGTTATATCCAGCAGCAAAGAAAATACTTGTTTTACAAAAACACCCGTATATTGGTCTGTATTACCGGATTGCAAATATTTGCGGTTATAATATCTCAAATAATTTGAAGTTTTTAGCAAATCTTTTTGACAGATTTCATTTGCATTCTTAATAGAATCAATCTTTTCAAGATTTTTTTCTGTCTTAATTTTAGTAATAATCAACTCTCCAAGCTGATTAACAAGCGTATCCAACTTTTGCGCATTAACGTGAAGAGTCTTAATTTCTGTTGAGCTTGCAGATTTCCCAGCGGAAGCCGTTTGCGTAGAAAGCGTCTTGATTTCACTAACTCCGGAATCCTTTTTGTAATTCAATTCCAAAAGCTGCTTCATAATTTCCAACTGTTGCAAAATCAAATCACTATCAAGACTCTCATTTGGAGAAGCGCAATACTCAACAGCGCTTTTGAGCGTCATCATCATTTGTTCTTCCAACTGAACAGAGTTTTCAGAAATAAAATCCAAAATATCAACAATTATAGCAATCAGCTCTAAAATATTCTGGTCATCTGTGTTTTCTTTTAGCTGCAAAATATCATCTTTTATTTCTTTTGCATAAACACTGCTGCCTTGAAGCATGTTAATTTTTTCTGCAATATCAAAGAAAGTTGTTCCGCTCTCTTCTGTTTCAATACAAGAAGTTGTAAATTTAGCTGCCGCAGAGCTCAATTCGTTACGCAATTCCAAGATTTCACTAATTGTAAGTGTATTGGTTGCGTTCATAACAAAATCTATCTTTGTAAGAATATTTTCTAAAGATGATTTAACTTCATACAAGTTAGAATCTTTAAAAAAGTCATATATTTTTTGAACATCTTCTTTTAATATAACTATATCTTGTGATTCTTCTTCCGGCACAATGCCGTCAATAATCTCAAAACAATCATTAAACGCAGTGTTTATCTCTTCTTGATGACCAACCAAAGTCGAATCCTCTGCGACATTAGCGAGTTCAGAAATCACTTCATTATTCTCATTAAAAGATTGCTCATTAATCTCTGTTTCCAAAATATATTCCAGATTTGATACTGTTGCAGTATAAGAATCATCAATAATTTCACGTTCATTTTTTATTGATTCCTGCAAATATTTAGCAGCAACTTCCAATGTGCGCGACATCAAATTAAGAATTTCTTTATCAAGAGTAAACTTATCATTATTCACCGCATCAAAAATATCTTCCATCTTATGGAAAATACTCTGAATGTTATTAAAACCGACCATTCTGACAGCACCTTTTATACTGTGCAAATCTCGGTATGTGTTTGCAATAAGTTCTTTATTTGCAGGTGTTGCTTCTAATGCAAAAAAGTTGTTAAAAAGGCGCTCAAGGATTTCTTCCGACTCTGTCTGGAAGATTGAAAAAAGCTCTTTATTATTTTCTTTTTCAGGAAAATCCACTTGAATACCTTTCCTCTAAACTAATTATCTATTGTAGAATTTTTCATTTCATTAGAAAGAGAATTCAATTTCGCAATTTTTTCTGAATTTGCTTGCAAAGTTTGCTCTAATGTTTTTGCAATTGTAGAATTTTCTTCATCAATAGAATTCAAACGTTCAATAATCTCATTTTGTTTTTTAGCATTTTGATTAAGAATATCCAATGAATCCAAAATCTCTGTGATAAAGTTTAATAATGTTTCTGAGTTAGAAGAAACTACATTAATATCCTTTACTACTGATTCAATTTCTTTTGAACCTTCTTCTGTTGCCATTACGGTTGAATTTGTCGTACATTGAATATTGCTGGTAAGAGAAGAAATTTTTGTAATTGCTTGTTTAGATTCATCAGCCAATTTTCTGATTTCACCTGCAACAACCGCAAAACCCTTACCGTGTTCACCAGCTCTTGCAGCTTCTACTGCAGCATTAAGCGCAAGCATGTTTGTTTGTTCTGCAATATCATCTACTACACTGATTGTGCTTCCAATTTGTTGAGAATGTTCAGACAATTCCAAAATAAGTTCTGCAATCATCTGTATTTTTTGTCTTAAAACAAGCATCTTATCCGCATTAGAAGAAATTGATTCATGCTCTTTTTGAGAGTAACTGATTGATTGATTAACTTGTTTTTCTGCGTTCTTAGTAGTTGCATAACAATCTTCTGATAACGTTTTTAATTTTTCCACAAGAGAAGATACAGTTTTTGCGTTACCTGTCAAACTTTCAAAAATGCGTTTTTGAGAATTTACAGACTCCAAGAATTCTGAAGTTGCCTCTTCTAAAGACTGTGATTGAAAGGTTACAGACTGACGCAAAGCTCTTAGCAGCCATTGTTTTGTAATAACATGCTCTGTTAAAAACAGAATGATAATCACTGCCAAGAATGCAAATGTATCATAAAGCTGAAGGCTGGTTACTCTTGCTAAAAAGATAAACAGCACACAAATGATAAAAAATACTACTAAATCAATGATACATTTTATATTGAACTTTTGCTTAAGTCCGAAATTAAATTCACTACGCACTTCTTCTCTCCTATAGTTTTTTTGACTATTTTATTATATAATCATTTTATACTAAAATAGTGAAAATTGGAATAATATAAATATATGACAGCTAAGATTTTATTGGTAGAAGACAGCGATACCCAGTTAAAGTTTTTGAGAGATGGGCTTGTAGAGAGTGGTTTTGAAGTTGAAACCGCTACTAATGGTGCAGAAGCTTATAAGAAAATTTTTGAATGCATTCCTGATATTGTCGTTTCAGACATTATGATGCCGGTTATTGATGGATATCAGCTATGCAGAATGATTAAGAATGTTGATGAAGTCAAAAAAATTCCTGTAATTTTGCTTACCATTTTGGACAAGAAAATCGATAGTTTCTGGGGTAAAAAGGCTGGTGCACAATTATTTTTATCCAAATCTATTGACATGAAAGAATTGGTGCGCAATATTAATGCCACTCTCAGACGTTATCCCGTAAGTGAGGAATACAAACTTGCGTTAGCAGCCAAGGCTACACCTGATTCTGCTCAAACAAGACTTAATTCGATATTGAACGACCTGCTTCTAAAATCAGTTTTTGCCAATGAATTCCGTAATTTAAGCGACTTTTTGAATTACGAAAGAATTCTTGTAGAAAAGCTGTTCAACCTAATGAGTTCTTTTGTAGAATACAGCGTTGCAGGTATATTTTTTGCATCGCCTGACGATTTTGCAGAAAATATCTTATATATTGATACTCTTGGTAGAAACCTGCCAAAAAGTTTGTTATCTGACATTCAGTATGACTTTTTCAGAAAAATGGAAGAACAAAAGCCTATCAAAGATAGCAAGTTTGAAGTTGTAAGAATGCTTCTAGGCAAAGAACTTGATTACAAGTTTACAGACTTGAATTCAAAAATCATTATTCCTCTGGTATTTGATAGAAAACTAATCGGCGGAATCTGTTTCTATACCAGACAAGACATTGATTACGCATCATTCAGATATTTCGATATAATGATTAGCGAACTTCTTGCGATTTTCAAAATGAAATATCAATATACAGAAAAAGAATTCATGTCTGTATTGGACGGTTTAACAGGATTATACAATCGTCGTCAGTTCGAAATCGGTCTGGAACAAGAATTTAACCGTACAAAAAGACATCCGTCTGACTTTAGTTTAGCAATTCTAGACATCGACTTTTTCAAAAAAGTTAATGATACATATGGACACCAATACGGTGATTATGTCTTAAAAACTGTTGCAAACTTAATGAAAGCTGCATTTAGAAAAACAGACCTTCTGTATCGTTATGGTGGCGAAGAACTTGTCATGATTATGCCGGAAACAAACATTGAAGGCGCTGTTATTCCGGTTCAAAGATTAAGACGCTCTATTGAAGAATATGACTTTGAATACAATGGAGTTAAGGCTAAAATCACGGCAAGTATTGGTCTAACGATGAATTACCAAGATTTGAATTCTCCCGCAGAAATTCTCAAATCCGCTGATGAAGCATTGTACAAAGCTAAAGAAGCCGGAAGAAACAGGGTAATATTACATGAGCAATTATAATTATATTGAGCAAAAAAAGAATACTCACCTGTACTTTAGTATCGGTGGTAATAAGTATGCCATTAATTCTGATAATGTTCTGGAAATTATGAAACTTCCGCAGCTGGATTATCCGCAAAAACTGCCTAACAACATTGTTGGATTGCTTAAGTACAACAACTTCGTAATCAATGTTGTTGATATCAGATTTTATTTGAACATGGAAGTGCAGCCATACAGCACCAATAATGAACTGATTATTATAAAAACAGATGAAGTAATTTTCGGTATCATTACAGACAAAGTTCTCGGTATTCTTGCATTTGATGCTGCAAATGTTGATGCAATTCCATATGCAGATAGCAAAACTATTATTGAAGCGCTATACAAGCTCAATCAAGAAACTGTTTTTATAATAAACATATACGCAATTGAAAATTTGCTCAAACAACACGATAACAAGTGGGAAAATGTAGACATTCCGGCTCTATTTCCACAAGATGAAGTATCAAAGAATATTATGAGCAAAAGAACTCTCGCAATTGCTGATAAATCTAATCTCAAGCTTGCCTCCGGAGAATTACATGCGAAAAATAAGTATATTTCTTTCAACCTTAATGATGATTCTTATTGTATAGAATTAACTTATGTCAAAGAAGTACTAAAAGATACTACTATTACGCATGTTCCTGGAACACCGGATTTTATTGAAGGCATTATGAACCTTAGAGGTGATTATATAACCGTTTTAAACTTAAAAAAGTTTTTAAATTTGCAAGCAACAAAACCATTAGATAAAAAGCCCGTTGTTATTGTAAAATGCAACGAATTAAAGCTTGCACTGTTAATAGACAAGATAAATGAATTATTTGAAGTTCAGGAAGATGAAATGCCGGACACTACGGACGGTTATTTCCTCAATGAATTTATTTATAACCAAACTTTGTATACAACATTAAATGTTGATAAAATTACATCTGATAAAAAGATAGTTGTTACTGATATGTAGTTTAAATAGTGGATACGTAGAATTCTAACATTGTGGTAGAATACATTTTATGAAGCAGTATAAAAAAAGAACGTTGGCATTAGTTCTAGCTTCAGCAATTACGGTAGTTGGAGCTTTTAGCGCAGAAAATTATAAAAACACTCTTATGTCACTTGGATTCAAAAATTATCCAAATGGCGATGTCAACCTGACTATTTATACAAGAGATAAATATGCACAAAATATCAGCCCAATACGTAAAGACGCCAACACTTATGAAATTATGCTTCCTGAAACCGACAGCCAGCTTCCGACAGATATTCCAATCGGAAGAAATATTCAAAGCATCGACGTCAGAACCTTGCCTTATACGACCTCTGGAGTCGGATACACCAAGATTATTGTAGTTACACAAGGAGAACATCCGCTCTATCTTGAAACTTCATTATATATAGATGATAAAGCTCAACCAACACCACAGTTGGAAACTACTCAGAAAAATACTGAAACCGTAAGTAATAATGAACAAAATGAAACTCGTAACGATTTAAACACTACAAGAAGATCTAACAGCGGTTTGCAATCTGAAAGCGGAGTCAGCCAAACAACTCCGGTTGATATAAAAGAAAGTGTAAAACAATTTCAGCCTTCAGAAACAGGAGCTGCAAAAGCTAATGTACCACAACAAAAAGAAGAAAATAATACAAGTGAAATCATAAAATTCATTTTGAGTGGACTGCTCGTTGTTGCAATTTTTATATTCTTCCTGCTTCGAGCTAAAGAACAAATGGCGAATATTACGGGAGAACAACTAAACTTAAACCTTGACGATGATGATAAACCTCAAAAAACTAAAAAAACAACAAATACTAAAATTAATACAACAATAAAAAATCTTGATAAAACATACAAGAAACCTGTTTCAATGCCTGTGCAGCAACAAAATTCTCAACCAGAAGAAATTGTTGAAGAAAAGCGTCAAGAAGTAGAAGATGCCGTAGATTTGGACAAATTATTACAGGAACAAAATCAAGCACAGACAGATGATACAGAAAACGAAGTTGTTGCAGAAATTTACAGTGAAGATAACGCTGAACATAACAGTGCATTAGAGGATTTTCTTAGCGAATATAATTTTGAAGATGATACAAATGAAGCAGCAGCAGAAGAAGAAGAAAATTTACCCGCTGAAGAAAATACTTTCAATGAAGAGTTGTACGATAAGTATATTAATGATGACAACTTGAAATTTAGTCAGGATGACATTGATAACATTGAAGCTCTAATTCAGAGCGAAATAAGTGATGAAACATTGAAAAATCCTGAAAAATATCTCGTATCTAAGCCACCGCAAGAAAATAAACCTTCTCCAGCTGATATATTAGAAGGATTTGTCACTGCGTACACCATAACTCAAAATATATCTTTTTCTAAAGATGATGTTGATGCACTCAAAAAATTAGTAAACGTAGAATTAGATAATGATTTTATCAATAATTTAAAAACAGATCCTGTTCGACGAGAACAAATGCAAGAAGAATTCAGAAAACATAAATCAAAGCCACATAAATCTTCTGAATTATTGACACTAAACGTTAAAGATATGCTTCCTGATTTATCAGAAGCATTAAAAAAACAAGGCGGAAAGAGAGTTGAATCAAACGCAAAACCACAAGTAGTATACTTTAGTGAAGGTTACGACGTAAGCACACTAAAAGTAAATGATGATGTTTTGCCTGATTTAGCAAAAGAAATTGACAATGATGATGCTTACGAAGCTCGTCCTTCGGATGAAATTGAGCTCGTTGACACGAATTATAATGTTCAAAAAATATCGATTAAAGACGAATTGCCTGATTTAGAAGATGTACTTAAAAATCCGGAAAAATATGAAACACAAGAAGAAGAGCCGGAAGAAGTTGACGAAGAAGCTTTATTGAGAAATATTACAAATGTAACTTTCAAACCTTTCGACGATGGAAGCAGAGATTTTGAAGTCCTAAATGAAATCAATGAAAGCAATGCACCAACTGTTTCTGATATGCAAAAAGAATTTGAACAGATTAATGGCAATTTCGAAATTGTTGAAGAAGATGATATTCCTGCACTTGAAGATAATGAGCAGGACGACTTTGAATCCTTGTATAATAACAATTACGTAGATTTGGATAGTGAAATAGCTGCCGAAAAAAATAATTCCGGTAAAGTTGAAAAAACCGATGCTCAAATACTTTTGGAACAAATTAAACGTACAGAAGAGCAACGACAAATAAAAGCCGAACAAAACAAAATCGATGCAGAAAAGAAAACAGAAAAAGCCGAAACAGCAAAAGAATCTATCGAAAATACTCCAAAAGGACCGGAATTCTGCATTCTTGATGGAGAAAGATATTCTATTGTAAGCGTTAATGAATTCGCTAGCAAAATGGGATGTTATTTAGCTAAGAACGATAACGGTTATTGCGTAATCGGCTACATCGGCGATAAAGTTTATAAAATCAAAACGTACGAAATTTTAGACAACGAAAATATGCAATCACGTATGAGCAAAAAGCTTGAAAACGATACTTCCAGATATATTGTAAGAATCGGCATCCACAAATTCATCTTAAATGTCGATAAAGATAACATGGAGTTTGTAATGGATTTATGCTAAAAAAATTGCTAGTCCTTTTAGTTCTGCCGCTTTTATTAATTCCATTCTTATGCGGATGTCAAAAAAATAGTGATAAAACCGTGTTGACGTTTTCATCTTGGGGTTCTGTAACAGAAACTCAAATCCTTGAAAATGTTATCAAAAACTACGAAAATGATAATCCTAATATCAAGATAAATTTTTTACACGTACCGCAAAACTATTTTCAAAAAGTTCATTTACTTTTTGCCTCAAACCAAGCTCCGGATGTAATATTTATCAATAATCTCTACTTACCTGTTTACGCTTCCAAGCTGCTTGATTTATCAGATTGGCAGAATCTTGATGACTTTTATCCGGAAAGCATCAAAGCAATGAGTTATGAAAACAAACTTCTGGCAATTCCAAGAGATGTTTCAACTCTTGTTTTTTATAGAAATAAAACATTAATCCCACAAAAACCACAAAATTTAGAAGAATTAATAAATTCTATCTCTAAAAGCAAGAACTTTGGCATTAGCTGCGAAAGAAATGTATATTATATGCTACCGTATATCCTGACTTTTGGAGAAGACATATACAACCCGCAACAATCCTTAGAATTTTACCGTAGCCTAGAGGATAAGTATGCACCAAAACCTTCAGAAATTGGAAGCTCTACACTCGCTCAAATGTTTTTGGCAGGCAAAATCGGACTCTACCTCTCAGGTAGATGGCTGTATCCTAAAATCAAAGAAAGCGCAAATTTTGATTGGGACGTAATCACCTTCCCTGGAATAGTACCGCTAGATGCTTCCGGCTGGGCAATTTCTAAAGAGTCGCACAATATAGAAGAGGCAAAAAAATTTGTCGCATATCTTTCTTCCGAAGATACAATCAAATATTTCACTCAAACAGGTTTGATAGTTCCAGCTAGAATTGATGTTTCAAAAACAATTGATAATAAAGTATTCTTGGATGCAATAAAAAAATCGAAAGCCATTAATTATGGCAAAGATTACAGGAAAAAAACAGACGAAATGAATAAAAAATTGTTTTAAAACTAACAAAAAAAAATCTTTACCTGTTTTATTAAAAACGAACAAACTAAAATGGTGGGAACTACATCTACTTTTTTCACCTTACATCCACAGAACTAATCTATATACATAGAAATAGAAGGCAAATCAAAAATGAAAATTAATCAAATAAATAATTACGAAATAAACAAACAACCAATGAATACTTCATTTGGTTCACTAAAAAACTTGAAAGAACGTTGGTATGGCAAAGATTATTTAGAAAACAATCCACATCCAAAATCATTATTTAAGAATAATGAAGAAACTATTGATGATATTTTAAGTGATGAACCTTGTTTATCATCTAGTATCAAACATAAATGGAATAAATTTTTGGAAGAAAAAGCGATGAATATAGGCGGTATGTGTCTTATACTTTCAACAGTCTTAGCTTGCGGATTGGCTTTAACAAAATCGTGTAATAAAAAATTGACTGATAGTAGCGTAAAAGATAGTATTAATTACGTTAAAGAACTACCTTCTTCTAAAATTTTGAAAAATCAATAAAAAATAAAAATGGTGGGAACCGCTCACGCTTTTCCCACCCTACATTTTACGTCTTTTAATTTTCCATTTGAAAAATATTATTCAACAAATCTGCCCATTTTACGGAATTTATTATATCTTTCTTCTTTCAATAATTCCGGAGATTTTTTAGATAATTCATCTAAAGCATTCATAATCGCAGATTTCATATTATCAGCTACAACATTATAATCTGTATGCGCCCCCCCAATTGGTTCAGCTATTTCTTCATCAATAATATCAAATTCTAACAAATCTTTTGATGTAATCTTCAAAGCTTCCGCAGCATCAGCAAATCTAGCTGCATCTCTCCAAAGAATTGAAGCACAACCTTCCGGAGAAATTACTGTGTAATAAGCGTGTTCTAACATCATTACTCTATCCGCAACAGCCAAGCCCAAAGCGCCGCCACTGCAACCTTCGCCAGTAATAATTGCAACAATCGGAACATTTAATTTTGACATTTCTCTCAAATTTGTAGCAATCGCAACACCTTGACCGGTTTCTTCTGCCTTAATTCCAGGATAAGCCCCCGGAGTATCAATCAAAGTCACTATCGGCAAATTAAATTTGTTAGCATGCTTAAACAATCTCAAAGCTTTTCTATAACCTTGCGGTTGAGGCATACCAAAATTGTATTCCAAATTTTCTTTTGTAGTTTTACCTTTTTGGATACCAATAATCATAACAGGTTTGCTGTTCATCTTGGCAATACCGCCAATTATAGCTCTGTCATCCATTCCTTCTCTGTCACCATGAAGTTCGATAAAATCTTCGCACATAAGTTCAACATAATCCAGAAATTTAGGTCTTTCCGGATGTCTTGCAATTTGTAATTTTTGTGAAGGTTTCAATTTAGAATACAACTCCTTTTTATAATCTTGAGCTTGTTTTTCAAATGTTTCAATTTGATTATCCAAATCCATGCCGGATTCTTCGCTCATTTTCTTTAATTCATCTATCTTTTTTTGTATTTCTACAATAGGTTTTTCAAAATCTAATACTACTGCCATTTTTTCTTATACCCCGTGCATCTCTAAAATACTAGCAAGAGTCTTTCTTAAATTCTTTCTCTTAGATACTATATCCACCTGACCAAACTTAAGCAAATATTCTGCAGTTTGGAAATCATCAGGAAGTTTTTGTCTGATTGTTTGTTCAATAACTCTTCTGCCTGCAAAACCGATTCTTGCACCCTGTTCTGCAATAATAATGTCACCCAAAGTACCGAAACTTGCAGTAATACCACCGAATGTAGGTTCTGTTAACAAATTGATGTACAACAAACCTGCTTCATCAAGTTTACCAACAGCGCAAGATGTTTTTGCCATCTGCATAAGGCTTAGTGCACTTTCTTGCATTCTTGCTCCACCGGAAGATGTGATTGCTAGCATAGGAAGCTTAAGCTCAAGTGCTTTTTCCATAATTCTGGTAACTTTTTCACCAACAACACTTCCCATAGAACCGCCCATAAAATCAAAGTCCATAACCGCTGCGGCAATTTTATGACCTTCAATCTTGCCTATACCTGTAATTACAGCTTCATCAAGATGTGTTTTTTCATGTGCTTTCTTTAATCTTTGCGCATATGATTCTGTATCAACAAAGTTTAAAGGGTCGCACGGACGAACATTCTTAGAAATTTCTTCAAAAGAACCTTCATCAAATAATTGTTTAATTCTGGTTGTCGCATTTATTCTAAAATGATAATCACAATGCGGACAAACCATCATATTTTCTTCTAATTCACTTTTCAAAATTTGAGAATCACAGTGAACACATTTTGTCCAAAGTTCAGGTGCTTCTACCTCAATTCCCTTCATATCACGAGCTCTTCTTTCGATTTGAGCCTCTTTACGCTTATCAAACCATTCTTGTATTGTCATATTTTATACACATCCAATCATTAATAAATAATGATTGTCCTTCTCCTATTACAATCTACTTACATATTCTACACCAAACATGCGGAATGTGGGCAAGTTTTAATATTTCGTTACCTTTTAAAGATATTGGTTAAGAAAAGTTAAGTCAATAGTGATGCAACATTGAGCCCATTAATGTAACAAAATGTAAACATTTGAATAAAAACCCTAAAGTTTTTCAAAAATATGCCGTTAACATACCTGTAAGCAAAAACAAAAAGGAAACAAAAAGCAAACAGAACGTGTATAAAAGGAGCAAAAATTAAAACTGAATAATTTAGCTCCCAGCTGTTGATTAAGAGGTATAGTGATGGACGAACATGAAGCATTAATTGAATACTCAGAGATGACATCTTTCGATTTCAACTCAGAAGAATTCCAAAAAGTTAGAAAAGATTTTATCGAATGCAGAGATGTTGTAACTAACATTTTCCAATTCGTCAAAAATGTAGTTGACTGTGTAAAATCACCGTCAAAAGAAAGGTAGGACTCAGAAATATACATTTAGCCCTTTATGGGCAAGCCCCCACCCTAGCCCTCCCCCGAGGAGAGGGAATGACCAAGACTTGTTGTACCACGTTACTAGAAACACATACTAACAAGTAAAGTTGAACCCCAAATAGGAGTATTAGCGCATGAATAGAAAGGAAGAATATAACAACAGATGTTTTTCGCCGGACTGGATTGAAGTAGATTTGGCGGCGAAAAGCGAAGAGAGACAGACAGTTAAGGAGGAACGCCTAGAGAGTAAACGACGTAAAGACTTAAACACATTATTAAAAGAGCTTGATGAAATCAAGCAAGGAATTGAAAAAGCTGCTGAAAAACAGCACCGTTTGGCAAACTTGATGAGCTTTTACACCGGTGAATTTGCAAAGTAAGCTCACGTACCCAACGGAATAGAATTTAGAAAAGAAAGCTGGTAGTTATGAGATGCCGGCTTTCTTTTTTTTAAGTCTTTAAGTCATCGGTCGTTAAGTCGTTAAGTTCGTATTAGAAATATTACAAATGTATTTCTTGTTTTTATTGTGCGATTTTTATTAGGATTAAAGGAAAATGATTAATAAAAAGCTGGATTCTTCGAAACACAGTTTCTCAGAATGACGAAGCGTAAAACTATCAGTAACACGTCATTGCTAGAATTTATTGAACTTAACGACTTAACGACCGATGACTTAAAGACTTATTAGTGACCTAAAAACATGTCAATTGTTTCGCAAAATGTTTTCTCAAAAACGATGGTCTATGATATTTGCATAACCCAAATTTATCTATCGCTGCAAGATGTTCTTTCGTCAAATACCCTGCATTCTTCGCCCAATTATACATTGGGAATTCTTCGTGAAGCTTCTCCATATACCTATCACGTGTAACTTTTGCCAGAATGCTCGCAGCTGCAATAGAAGCTGATTTAGAATCCCCCTTAATCACATACTGTTGTTCGTAAGAAAAATTCTTAATCAATTTATTGCCATCAACAAGCACAAGAGTTTTGGGCTCAGTTATTACTGTAGAACAAGCAAGATTCATAGCTTTAAGAGAAGAGTTCAAAATATTAATCTTTTCTATCTCTTCTACTTCAACGCAAACAATTTGATTACGTGTATTATTTTTTATAATGTCATAAATTGACTCGCGTTTTTTATGAGTAAGTTTTTTAGAGTCATTGAGTATAGCTAAATCCTTCATCAACCCTTCTGTAACTTCTTCAAACTCAACGGCTGCTGCGAAAACTCCGCCGGCAGCAGGACCACGTCCGGCTTCATCTGTACCGACTATCGGTCTATGAAAATTTTTATCAAATTCAAAAAGTAATTCTGATGTCATAGAACTATTCTACTATAAATTTTTACTTCAGGAATAAAACCTTCACATATTTTGCAAAATAGTGTAAAATACACGTATGAAAAATGTAATTATTTGCGGACTTGGCGCTGTCGGGTTAACTTATGCAATGAAATTCAGGGGTAAGGATAAATGTACACTTAAAATCCTTGTTGATGAAGAACGATTAAAAAGATACACCAAGAACAAACCTGTTTTCAATGGAATAGAACAAGATTTTGAATACATATTGCCTTCGGATAAATTTGACGCAGATTTAATAATCATAGCGACAAAGGCTCAGGGTTTGGAATCCGCAATCCAAAATATCAAAAATTTTGTGAGCGAGAAAACAAAAATACTTTCACTCCTTAACGGAATCTCTTCTGAACAAGAAATAAAAAAAGCGTATCCGTTGGCGAAAGTTCTAAAATCATATTTTATCGGGCATAGTGCAGTAAGAACAGGAAATTCCGTTACGCAGGACGGCGTTGGTGAAATTGTTATCGAAAAAGATGACGAAGTTATCAATTTCTTTGACAAACTTGGCATAAATTACCAAATTCCTGATAATATTGATTATTCAATGTGGCTGAAATTTACCATGAACATATTTTCCAATCAGACTTCTGCCATACTCAATCTTACTTTTGGCAAGATGAAAAACAGTCAGGAATTTATTTTGCTTGCGAAAAAAATCATCAATGAAGTTCGATTAATCGCCGAAAAAGAGAATGTCAGTGGGCTTGAGAATTTGGAAGCTGATGCATTAAAAGCCCTTGCAAGAATGTGCGATGAAGGCAAAACATCAATGCTGCAAGATATTCTTGCGGGAAGAAAAACAGAAGTTGATATTTTTGCAGGAGAAATAATTCAACTTGGTAAAAAATATGGTATTTCAACACCTTACAATCAAGTTTTATTCGATTTAATCAAAGTAAAAGAAAGTGTAATAACGAGGAGATAAATTTGAATATAGCGTTCATACCGGTAAGAGGCGGAAGCAAGTCAATTCCACTCAAAAACATTAAAGAACTAAACGGCAAACCGCTTGTTTATTGGACGTCAAAGGCTGCAAACGATGCAAAATGTATTAATCAAGTCATAATTGCGACAGACAGTGAAGAGATTAAAGCTGTGGTCAAAAACTTTGGGCTTGATAAAGTTCAAATTTATGACAGAGATAAAAAAAACGCAGAAGACACATCTTCTACAGAAAGTGTTATGCTTGAATATATTCAGCAGTCTGATTTAAAAACTAAAGACCTGTTTTTCCTCATCCAAGCCACTTCTCCAATGCTAAAATCTGAACATATTGATGAAATGTATCAAGCATTCATGGCAGGAAATGCGGATTCGATGTTCAGTGGAGTAGTTGAAAAGCAATTCCACTGGAAATTTTTGCCACATCAAGTTTCACACAACCAAGATAATTTTGTTGTTCCTGTAAATTATGATTACTGCAATCGTCCGCGAAGACAAGAATTTGAAGGTTTGGTAGCAGAAAACGGAGCTTGCTACATAAATTCTGTCGGCAATATTCTGCGTGACAAATGCAGACTATCAGGCAATATTGCTGCGTATGAATTACCTACATACACCGCGTACGAAATTGACGAGCCGGAAGATTGGTTTTTGGTTGAAGAACTTATGAAAAGATATCAATAACTGTTAGTTTTATGCAGTTTTTGTTAGGGGGTCCATGGCCTAGCATATATAAAACAATTTTCCACTTTCCACTTACTAACCCTACATAAATATGAATTTTAGTAAATTTTTTCCCACAAAAAGATGATTTTTTTTCAAATATGTATTGAAATTCGTACAAAAATTGTTAACATGACTATATAGGATAGTTGATTTTCTGCATTTTGTGCACATTTTTAGTTGCAGAAAAAAAATTAAAATAATAGAGCTTTATGAAAAAAATATTGTTAACAATGCTTATAATGGGGGCTCTTAGCTTACCGAGTTCGGCTTCGATGGTTATTATAGACTATCAAGGTGATACTGTTGTGCGCCAACAAAGCATTGAGCGGAATTTGATTATTAATAGTGATGACGGAGCCAATTACAAAATTGCCTTGCGCCCACTTGATGACGCATTAAGAAGAGTAGACGGCGAAGTTACAATTCCGCTATCTGATTTGTATATAAATAATACGAAAGAGGATGTGTATTTGAGATATAACGAGTATTCGTATATCTTTGACGATCTCTCTATGGGCGGAGTTGCTAAAAATATGACGGCTAAAATCCGTGATTTTGGTATGGTACCAGCCGGAACGTACCAAATAAACTTTGAAGTTCAGGCAACAGATGTAGAAACAGGTGAAATTGCTGCTACATCAACATTTAATTTGCAATTTATTGTACCTGTAATGCAAGAAATAAGTTTGCACCACGAAGTGCCGAGAATAGTTCTTGGTGCAAATGACGCGTTTAAAAAACAGCAAAAGGTTGCGAATGAAACATCACCGTTGGTTTATATAAATTCCAATTGTGATTGGGAATTGTCCGTAAATGCGGATAATTTCGGTGATGCAGCAGGGAATTATTTTGTGAGAACAGTTTCCGCTTCATCAAATGTCGGAGAACGCTTGCTCGAAAGAGTTCAGCTTACTTCCGGCAAAGAAATCGTTATTGCACGAGGCAAAGCACCTGCAAATAATGAATTTGTGAGTGTTGAGTATTCTTTGGAGAATGCTGATGGCAAAGCCATCCCTTGCGGCAATTATGAAAACAGAGTTAAGTATGTATTAAGAGAAAGAAGGTAAATTGAAAAATAGATTGCCACGAAAATCATAGATTTTCTCGCAATGACGGTGGCACATAGGTAGGTGATATTACAAGACCAAGTCCAAAGACAATCACGGTGGCACTATATTAGCTAAAATTTAATTAAACAAACACAGAGGCAAAAATGGAATTACAAACAATTAAGAATAGAATATTTTCAACAGCATTAGCAATGATGCTTGCCGTACCGGTATTCGCATCTGTTGCAGTTGCGCCAACTCGCATTGAAATCAATGCAAACAAAATCAAAAGTAACTATATAACAACTGCTATTGAGGTTAAGGGCGATAGCCAACAACCTATGAGATTCAAAATCTATCCTGGGTATTTCACTATTGATAGCAAAGGTGAAGTTGTTATGCAGGATACATCTTCTGACCCACACGATTTGACTAAAAAAATCCGTTTTGTACCTTCTGAATTCACTGTAGCTCAAGGAAAGAACCAAAAAGTCAGAATTAATATTGCAAACCTCAACCAGCTTCCTGACGGTGAAAACAGAACTATGCTTTATATAGAAGATGTTAATCCTAAGGAAATGAATATTCCAACTGGAAACGCAGGAATTAGCGCTCAATTGATTGTAAAAACAAGAGTTGGAGTCCCAGTATATGTTGATAAAGGTAAAGTGACTAAAGACGCAGAAATTGAAACATTGAACGTTGAACAAGCCACAGACGGACTTTATACAAATATAAAAGTTGTAGATAAAGGTAATAGTAAGGTGCGTTTAGCAATAAAAGCACAAATTTTTAAAGGTAAAAATTTAATAAAAGAATATGATATGCGTGGTGGAACTGTCGGTGGCAATAATTACCGTATATTCAGAGAAAAAATAAATACAGCAGATATTAAAGATTCCGGTGAATACTCACTTAGAATTATAATCTCTTATTTTGACCAAAATGACAAAAAAATAAACTTGAAAAAAGAAACAACAATAAACATACAAAACAAAGTGTAAAACAATTAAGAAAGGAAGGTTTACCCTATGAAAAAAATCGTAAAATTACTCCCAATTGCACTTGCTTTGACTTTAGTTAGCTCGGCAGCATATGCAGAAACCGTTGCAAGTTCAAAAACCGCAACATCTACACAACAGATTAGTGTAGACAAATTTATTAACATTACTCACGTTGCAGATTCTTCTGTTGAATCTGCCAGCGCAGGATTTAACGCTGATTATAGTGAAATCACATTAGATAAAGCTATGACAACAACTTTTAAAGTAGTTACAAATAATCCGGATGAAGCTATAAAACTTACAGCAACTGCTTTAGCTGGTGGTGGACAAGTAAATGCCATCTATGGCACCGATGCTAATACATTAAATCTAGTATTTACTAATAATGGTGATAATACAAGAGCTGCTGAAACTACTGCTGTTACAAACATCACAGGAGGTTCTCCTACTGTAGCAGCTAACGCAAACGCAATCGCATTCTCTTTAAAGCCTACAATTACATATGATAAAGCATCTGCAGGTGCAAACCCAACCCCTACTAAAGAAGCTGATGGGGTAAAATACACACTTCAAAATGGTATTTATACATTCACTTATACATTAGGACAAACTGGATTAACAAATACCTTCTCTACACATGATGCTGATGGTACATACAAAGCAACACTTACTTTATCACAAGTAGGAACATAGTTAGGAAACAATGAAAACAAGCAATTACCTAACATTTTTAATATTACTGATTACCGCAGCGGTTGGTGCGGGGAAAGCTTATGGCTATGCAGAAGCTGAAACGTCCGTTTATACGGACGTTCAGCCGACCGTAGCTATTTCAAAAGAAACATCGTCCATCGAAAATACTTCTGCTAATGGCATGACTGGCGTACATAGCGGATTGCAGTCTGTATTCAGCATTCAGACAAACGGAAATGACGATAGTTATGATTTTATTATGACTTCCTCAATTCCGGTAGATGGTGGAAGTGTTTCTGCTTATGGTAATGGCGGATGTATATTATTTGCCAACACATTGCCTTCTCCAACAACTGCTGCAATAGAGGATGCAAAAACCGGCGGAAGTAATAATAAAAACGTAATAGCGTATCCTGTCACCGTTTCTACTACAAATCCGATTACAGCGGAGTTTCAGAAAAATTATGGTGTGTATGGGGATTGTTATGTAGTAAAAGTCAACAATGGTACAGAAGGAACTGTAACACATATTGTCGGACAAACACCGATTTCAGGGACGTATAATATCGGTCAGGATCCGGCAGGTACATATCAAGCAGTAGTGACATTCACTGCTGTGAGTAAATAGAGGGAATTGAACCCCTCACCCGCATTCGTACGGTTCACAAAGTTCACCTACGACTGCTCCCTCTCCCGCAAGGGGCGAGGATAAAATGCACATTGAACTTGTAGTCTTGCGCTACGTCATTACGAGGATGTTTCACTTCACTTTCAAATTTGTAGAATAACTACAGGCTAGTAAGTGTGGTGTAAAACGAAGTAATCTAGTTAGGTTGTACTTTATGGATTGCCACGAAAATCTATTACACCTCACTTTCAAGTTGAAAACTCTGCTTACCAATACAAAAGTGAGTTGTAAAAATTTTCTCGCAATGACGGCACTCTGGTAGGTGAAAAGTAGTAGATTTTAAAACAATTTTCCACTTTCCATTTTCAACTTTCAACTTAAGAAAGCTGACCAAATGTCTACGTGCATAGCCTCTACCTCACCCTAGCCCTGTCTTGGATTATTCGGGGTGTCGGCGGAGTAACGTCCGACCTCCACCTTACGGGCTTACGCCCTACCGAAAATCCGCTCTCCTGCTAGGAGAGAAAACGTGCTAGTAGTCCCACTTCGAGGCGGAGCTGGTAGGTAAGAATACAATCTGGTAATTACTACCAAGAAGCCGACCCAATGTTATAAAAATATGTTAAATAGAATAAAGAAAAACTTAATAATTGCTTTTACCGGCATGCTATGCGCATTACCGGCATTTGCAATTGATTCAACGGTTTCTTATATTAACATAAATAACAAAGCTTATCAGGATGTAGAAATTGCGATTACAGAGAAATCGGAAATTTTGCTACCATTCAAACAACTTGCTGATATATTCAATATCCAATACAACGCAAATAGAGTTGATAAACAAATCGGGTTCAAAACTTTTGACGGCAAAGAAGGTGTGATTAATCAGAACGGAATCTTTATCCAAGATTACAAAATATCTGACGAAAAGCCTGTATTTATGGGTCAAGGAATTATGGACGGTGTGTTCAATGAAGCTTACATTACAGCAAGCAGTGCTTCTAAAATCTTTGGCGCAAAAGTTTCTGCAAACTTTGAAGACTTAACCCTTAGCGCAGAAGTTGAACGTGATATTCCTCTTTTACATAATCTAAATAACACAATTGCTAATAATAAGGGTCCTCACGCTTACCAAGATATTACAGCTCCTAAAAAAGCCGGCAAAATCACGCTAAATACAATCGGCTTACGCTCATCTTTGTTGAATGATAATATGACTATTAAAGGTCAAAATTACCGCACAACAAACGATACTTTTTCAGGCAGCACTCAAGCAAGTATCAACGGTAAATTTCTAGACGGTAAATACCGTGTTGAAGCAACAGAATACCACTACCGCTCTGATGCATTTATGTTTGGTGGTGTTACCGGTACTTACAAAAACAGTGTAAAAGATAAAGAAACAGGTAAAGAAAAAGTTTGGTATGAATTGGGTAAGGTTAAAGGTGTATCAGATATTGATGCAACATTAGGTACAAATATTTTTGGTGCTCAAGTTTGGAATTATGATTACGAAAAAGAACGTCCGGAAAACTTGAACGGATATGTTAAACCAACAAGTTTAGTAAGATTAACAGTCAATAATTTAGAACCAATAACTCTGAGCACTTATGCAGGTTATTACACACTTAAAGATGTTCAACTTCCTAACCCTGTTAAGAGTATCAAATTGGAAGAAGTCAATGAAGATGGGACAGTTGAATTAATCAAAGAAGAAAGATATTCAATCTACGGCAACAATAAACCTTTTGAAAAAGAACAAAGAGGTTCAGCTTATGCCGGTGTTTGGGGATATCAAAACAGATTTTTCCGCGAAGGTGCTAACATTTACCGTGGAAACAACAAAAAGGTTACAGCCGGAATTGATTACCAATACGGAATAAAAGACAACGTTACATTTGAATCTCGATTAACGGGCGACAAATTATACGAAAAAAACAGCACAAGCGTTATTTATAGAATGCCTACCAACGACACACTTTTAGTAAGTGGTACACAAAAAAGTGTTAACTATTTGGAAGGTGCAACAACATTAAACAGCGTTGAATGGGTTAATCCGAATAACAAGAACATAAAAGGAAGATTTACAGCCGGTGCAAGCATTGCACACGACATCAGGGAAGAACACACACACGCAGGCTATATAGTAAAAGCAACAGGTGATTATGAAAAAGATTTGGCACAATACCAAAAGGGAATAATCAAGCCAAAAAGAGCTTATGGCAGATTAGAATTGTTCCAAACTTCACCGGATTTTTATATAGCAAGTAGCGATTCTACTTCCAAAAACGACAGAATCGGTGGTAAAGTTTCAGGCGGCGTAAGTGTTAATTCTACAAGTGCAGGCGGAAGCTACAGCAGATATTATTCAAATATGAACCATCGTTATAGAGGCGGCACAATCAAATTTGACGAAGCATCTATTAACGCTTCTACCAAAATCCCAAAAGTCGCAAATTTAAGATTCAACAGTTACTACAGACGTGGTGAAAATGAATTAGGCAGAAACAAAAACTACTTCTACGATGCGAATGCTTCTCGTGACATTAGCCACTGGGCTAGAATTCAAGCCGGACGCAGAGAAAGTTTATACGATACAAAATATGACAATCCAAACACAATGGATAGAAATTATCACTCAAAATACGCTGATAATTACGCTCAATTAGACATTCCAATCCCAGGGAATCACGGTCGCTTTACACTTGGACATAATATTGTAAGATATAACACAGCAACTTACAAAAACGGTTACAACATGTTCCGTTTTGGTTACACATTCCCAACTTGGAAAAGAACAACGCTTGGCGTGGGTTACGGTTTCAGATATAGTGGTCAAGGCGGAAATGACTTCAACGTGAACCTTGCTTACCGTGCAAAATCCGGTCAGACAATGGCCGTAGGATATCAATATTCACAAAACGGTGGATATTTTATTGATAACATGTTCACACCAACAACAAACAGACACTCAATCAACTTTACATTCAACGATGCATTCCAAATATTCCACAACGGTCTAAAATCAGTAGGTGACGAAGATTTGAACAAAGGTATCTTTGAAGCAATTGCATTTGTTGATGTAAACAAAAACGGCAAATACGATAAGAAAATTGACATTCCAATAAAAGACGTACCTTTGATTACAAGTTGGACAGGTGAAACATCATATACAAATAAGCGTGGTAGAACATTCTCGTCCAGTTTAAACCAAGGCGTTTACACTGTTTCTCTTGATATGAATTCATTACCAATCACAGTTGCACCGGTGACAAACGATATGATTAACAAAAAAGTTAAAATTGATGGCGGACAAACCACACAACTTGAAATTCCGCTAATCAGCACGGTTGGTTCTGTATCCGGAAAACTACAAATCTTTGATGACTTTGCAAGAGATTTAAAAATCACAGATTTTGTTGTAGTACTTCTTGACGAAAACGGAGAAGAAGTAAATTATTCAACTGTTGATTCCACCGGTGAATACTACATTTCAGGGCTTGCCCCAGGGAAATACACACTTAAATTGGATGAAAAATTTATTGACGCTTATGGACTAGAAGAACTTCCTCAAAAGAGTGAAATTAGCGTATTTGTTCCGTATGACTACAACACACCAATTGATTTTACAGAGCAGAATTTGGAGTATAAAACACTTTCGCTCTAACAACAAGTTCTATTTAACATGAAAAACATATATATGTTCTAAGCTGCCTCCTATATGGCAGCTTTTCTTTGGTACTACGTACGTAGACATTGGGTCGGCTTCTAAATAAAACTACAAGATTATATAATAACTACCAACTCCGCCTCAAAGTGGAACTACAAGTTCAATATTTATTTACCCACGCACGTAGACATTGGGTCGGCTGCTTGGTGGAAGCTACAAAATTGTTTAATAACGACTAGCTCCGCCTCATTGGTAGGACTACAAGTAGGGCGCATCCCCTCGCCTAGCAGGAGAGCGGATTTTCGGTAGG
>OBLI01001137.1_pt1 | contig 26822 bp, 31 predicted proteins | sample 1519701 | NCBI WGS metagenome assembly OBLI01 (sample SAMEA3663005, study PRJEB22513) | pig gut metagenome | biome: pig gut; feature: pig-associated habitat; material: faeces | place: France | collected 2012 | reverse complement strand
ATTTGAAAGCGAAAATATGGGGGAATTTTTGCATTTAAAATTTCATTTAATGTTTTTACTCTTGTATTTTAGATAGTCAGGTTCTGACTAGGCCGCTTGATATAATTATGCGTATATAGCAGACCTGCATATGTCTAATATAGCTATCTAGGATTATACTATTATAGTGAGAAAAGGAGAGATGTTAGATGATTTCTAAGAAAAACAAGCTTATGTCACTGGTTATGGCAACTGTTATTGCAGGAAGTACTTTTCTGCCATTGGCTCCTGTTTATGCAGGAACCCAGACTGTTAACGGTATGAATATTGATGTTAATTATGATCCTTTTACTGATGAAATCAAAAAGGATGAAGATGCTTCTAAAGTAGATGAGTCCAAGATGACCTTTTCGCAGCGTATGGCACTTAAGAAAAAGCAAGAAGAGGTGACCATCAGCCAAAGCAGCGTTGTTCCCGGACACATCTATATTCCTAAACGCACTGCTATGGAAGTGCAGCTTATGGATAGGCTGGACTGCAAGAAAGTACAGAAGTACCAGGCTGTAGATTTCAAGACCGTCGAGAACCTTATTATTAACGGTGTAGTTGTTATTCCTGCCGGCAGCATTGGTAAGGGCTATGTGTATGAGGTGCAAAAGCCAGGTGGCTTTGGTAGAAAAGGCGTCCTCAGGGTTGCGGCTTATGAGATTAAAACCATCAACGGCATTAAGGTTCCCTTGATGAAAGGCCTTGAGGGTAAGGGCAAAACCGATGGGGGTGCAGTGGCTGTTGCTGCAGCTGTCAGTCTTTTGGGCGGAATTTTTATGAAGGGTTCCGGTGTAGTTTATGAGCCTGGCACCAGCTTCATTGTTGAGGTCAAGAATGATACTGATTTACAGTGCACTCCTGAGAATTTGGCTAAGACAATGGATCCTACTGTTCCTCGTGGTCAGGTTATCTATGTCCCTGTGAAATAATTTAAACCATCTGCATCTCGGCTGTTTTTGCCGGGATGCATTTTTAGTTCGCAACTTTTTTTCCACGATAAAATGGAGCTTCTGTGCTATACTTTAATCACCAGCTGAAAGGAGTCCGGCATCGGATGTTAAGATTCAGTGCTCGGATGAGGGGCACAGATGCATGGTTAGTCCCTCCCAATTGTTCTTTGAAAACTGCTTTGGCAAATATATTGTATAACTCGGTGCACTAAAGAGATGTCAACTCCTCCGAGAATATCGGTATTTGTGACTAGGCTGCCTGCGGGATGCTGCGGCAGTGAGGTTCTGCTTTCTTTGTGAAGGGAAGGTGGGGAGCTCAAAAGGCAACACAAAACGGTATGTGCGGGTCCTGGTGCCGGTTAAGACAAGAAGTATTCTGGCAGTGATAATAGACGCTGACCCGAAAGGCCAGAAAAATCCGTGAAACCTTTTGCAGGGATGTAAAAGTGAACTTAGCGGAAACTCCAAAACAAGCTGTTGAGTAGTGAAGCGGAGAAATCCGTGTATAACAGAATCCGGAATTGACATACTCCCACGACTAAAGTCGTGGGATTCTCTAAAATAGAAATATACATCACCGATTCATAAGAACACAGGCATTTACATACCTTGGATATAGTATAAACACTTTAGAGTTTCATGGATTAAGCTTTCCGTTAATAATAACGTACTTGCTACCAACCGAGACATGCCTTGTCACGTTTTTTAATTATTTATTAAATTAGAATCCGAAAACGGCAGAATAGCTTATGCCCCTATTTTTAAGCTTAGAAATATAATTGGTTGACATGGTTACAAAATTAGAGAACTGAGTTTCACATCTAGTTCTATTTACAGATTTAAGGTCTATATTTGTATTTCGGATAAGGAACGCAGAATAAAGATCGCGCTGCACTTTGTGGCCATTGATGATTTTACTCCTCTGGCTTAGCGGCAACCTTTCATAGGTATCTGTATCATGCCTATACTGGCTCGCTTTAAAGGATTTGGTATTAACTTTTTTCAAAAATCCGCCTAGAGCTTTAGCCTTTCGCTCAAGTATAGCACTGAATTTTGCAGGAGACCGGTTAGCTAAAGAATGTCCAAAGCGTTTTTTTCGCTTAAACTTCTTAATGGTTTTCTTGGTTCCATCTTTGGTAATAACTGTAGTTGTCTTGGTTTGCCTCTCAGTCTTTTTTTTACTGCGGTGCTGAAGCCCATAAAAAATCATTGCTTCAGTATAGATATATATACCATTATCTAGTATTTTGTTAGCCAGTATATAATGAGCATGTTCTGTGCTCATTGCCTTTTTCCTTATTAATACAGTGAGTAGCCGCATATTTCTAAGGCAGTTCTTAGAATAGAACCATTTGCGGCAAACTTTCTTTATTGTGCCATCTGGATGATAGTTATTTGGGTTAGTTATTCTCTTGGAGCGATCAATCTTGCGCTGGAGTTCCTTTATCCTCTTTTCATATTCAACACTCTTAGGTGCAAGCTCTTCTAAGATAACATTAGTATCGGATACAACTGCGGCGGTAGATACACCTAAATCCATGCCCTGTACTTCTTTACATATATTTAATGAATTACGCTTGTTAGAGCATCACTTCTTATATATAGGTTAACGTAGTAGTGCCATCCATCTTTAAACATGATACGCTTAAGCTCACAGAAACTAATATCTCCACGCAAGGATTCAACTATGTATAAATCTTTGGTATTAACCTTTACTTTGATATGAAGGCCCAAATACTCAATTTCTTCTGAGAAAACTGGCTTAACCTTTTTAGGATAGTAGCTAGTGTGATCAGCATCATAATACCTGACTCCATTTTTAGGTGTTTTACCGCATATAGTAGTTGTATTCTTAAGAAGCTTAAACTTAATATCCTTGCCATTAGAGTAGAGCACTTTATCTACGCCACTATATACCCTGTCAGCTTCCTTCTGTACCTGCGTGCTGCTTAAAAGATGAGAGAATTTGTGGCTTTGTACAACGGCATACTTTTCTAGGTCATTCTTGGTTAGATGATACCTATTGGTGTAGGCCTGCATGACCTTTATTAGTTCATTTTTCTTGGCCATGAGAGTTTTGTGTTCATTGCTTAGCTTGTTATCATCGTTATCGAAGAGTTTACAAAGCTCCTCTTTTACTTGATAATATGCTATCCTAGCCATAGTATATTCTTTTTCAGCAAAAAGCTTATTAAGCTGCTTTTTAGCGTACTTGACCACTACGTTATGGACATGCCATATGCAGCAGAATCGTTTTTCTAGTATATGTTTATCGCTTTCTGTTGGACGAAGTGGAAGTCTTAATACGTGCATAATTGCCCCCAGATACATAACTACTTATATTTAAAGGATTTGATAGATTTACTGTTATTGCATGAGTTAGAAAGTATTAACAAAGCACATATTTACAAAAAAATCATCTATAACACAAAAATATTTTCTAATAACATAGATAATTGTACCATATATGTGCGCAATAATCAATGATTTAGATATACGGATTTCATCCCCCCCCCGATTTAAATCGAGGGCTTTCGTCCGAATTGTTTTGTAAGGCGAAGGCCTATATAATATATTTGCTAAAGTGGTTTTCAAGCTGCTATAGTTCTAACGGCAATTGTAGCAGCGTCGACTCTATGACAGTGTGATGTTTCATCCTGCTTTATCTGACTGTGTAGGTGATAGAATCCAACCACAGCCTAGAAAGGCAGGATGTCTCATTATTATTAAATAGACAATTTGATATAACGGCACATTTTGCTTGGGAGCCCACTAGGAATGAACCATAGATGGCATAAGGGAATGTAGATGTTATATATGAAGAGGTTGACTGCCGGAAATCTCGTGCTTGCTTTTTGGCATGTAGTTGCTTGACAATCAGTGCTCTCTATTTAGGGGGCCAAGCGCGGCAGCGCCTCTTTATGGTGATTGAGACGGGAGTGGTTTTATGGTTAAACATCTATGCCCTGTATGTGGCCAATATGAATTTACGCGTAGAAGTGATAGTCCATTTGATTGTTGTTTTTTAGGTTGTAAAGTATGTGGTTGGGTTGATGATGCCTTGCTAGAGCATGAACCAGATTTTGATGGAGGGGAACTTGGTATTTCTTTGAATCAAGCTAGGGAACATTGGGAGAAAACCCATAAGAAGTTAGATTGAGATCCAAGTTGGGATTAGAGTAATAATTCCTATAAAAATAAGTAAGATAACTTCAAAACTATAAAGTTTTAACTTTGGAATTCTATGATCGTAATAATAGTATAATCCAGTTAAGATCACACTAGAAAGTAGCTCTAGATGCTTTTAATGGATTGTTGCTATTCTATATGAAGAGGGTAACTGCCGAAAATTTTGCACCTTCTTTTAAGGGCAAGTACGGCAGTCCCTCTTTTTTATTGCAGGATTTTTGTATATTATGTAGAATTTCATAATCCATGAGTATGTTTTTTACTAGATGGTTTGTTGTTGTGGAGGGGCCTGTGTTATGAGTAGATTTGATAGTTTATTGGAATTAATAGAGCCTTTAGAGAAAGGGGCACATGGAAGATGGATATCAGATAGTGATCATAAAGGAACAATGGATGATCCTATACCTATGCCTTTTTGCTCGTATTCAGAAGCAGTCCACAAACTAGCGGATGCTGTTTATGAGTTTGTGGAAAGTAATCCTGAGTATGAGCTGAAAAACTACCAAAAGCTTTTGGAGGACAGAGGGTTAAAGTGGAGCATGGATTCTTTTAGAGAAGCTGATGTATCGATTATGGATGCCCAAGGCATTTTGGCCATGTTGGTGGGGCTTTTAAGGGCTGAGAGGTTTTCAGATGGTGTGGTTTTAGAAGCGCTTGAAAGTGGTTTAGTGCTCAAATGGCTTGAGCGAATTAGAGATATAGTAGAAAAAAGATAGGTTTTATCAAAAATTAAAGGCGTAGCTGAACAGTGCTACGCCTTTTTATCGTTTTATAGCTTTTCTACAATATCTTCTCCATAAACAACGCTAAGGCTGCTTCCTGTGTCCCAACTGACCATAATGTTGCCAGCATCATCTACTCCTAGGACGGTGCCTTGAGTCCCTTTGGGTGGAGCTTGATAGTCATCCATTTTTATAAGCTTAACCCTTGTACCTTTGGGGTACTGTGTGCGCAGCTTATCAAGCGTCTTTTCAGATATATTAAACATAGCTTATGTGCCTCCTTTCAAAGCTTAGCCTTCACCAAACTCATCTGTTAGAGAAGAAATAAAAGCATAATCCTCCTCACAGCCTTGGTCAATATAGGCTGTGAAGCTTTTTGCTAAAGAGACAAGGGTGTCGTCCTTTTCTTCATCGCTCATCAGGCGGAATGTCTCGGAATATCGGTTTTGGCCATTTTCTAAGATTTGTCGCCAACGGCCCTTCATGGCAAGAAGAGTAGTGACTTTTTTTACTGCATCTCGTGTTATATTGGGCCCATTAGTAGAGGTCATAATATCACTTCCTTTTTCAAGAATAAAAATAGACCACCCCATGTGTTAGGGTGGTCTTGTAAGTTATTAGGCTACTAAAGAACTCATAGCCTTTTTAATGGCTTCTTTAGCTGAGAGCCTGCGGTATAGGGATAAAATGAAATCTTCGTCGTTTATGCAGCTCATGCTTTGTTCCATTTCAGTTGTTGATGCGGTAAGGGCTTCAATAAAATTCGCTTTATCCTTTAAAAGTGCTTCATTGGCATCCTTAAAACGCCCGTAGAGGTTTTTGATTATGCAGCTTAGGGATAATTCTCTAAGCGATTTATAGATTTTTTGTGCAGAGGCTTGACCCTTATCATCATTGTCCATGGCAATTATCATGGGCTGGGTGGGGCGGTGCTCACGGCAGTATTTGATAAATGCTGATGAGTTGGAGGTGCTGCCAAGGCCTATGGCATTAAAGCCGGCTTCAATCACGGAGAGGGCATCTATTTCGCCTTCAGTTATGATAACAGGCTTGTTTTGGCTAAAAGCACCTTCAATATTGAACATTTTAGTAGGACCATGCTTCCTATACCGCATTTTAGGACCGCAAGATGAGTCAGTATTTCTGGCAACAAAGCTTTCAGGTCCTGTAGGGATAATGGCTGCCTTGATAAAAACATCATGGCCAGCAGAGAAATGGCGGTCAATACCAAGGTTGAACCTTTTTATGGTATCATGCGATAGGCCCCTGCTTGTGAAGTAATTAAATCTACCTAAGCATTGTGAGCATTTATCAAAGTAGGATTTAAGATAATTGGCGTTATCATTACCATTAGCTCCATCAAAGGAGCTGAAAGGCACATTGAACTCTTGGCAGGCAATCTTTAGTATTTTAATGAAGTCTTTACTAGGATTAAGGGTTTCATCCATAGCGATAAGGTTGAGAAGATCATAGTGTGCACCGCAGGAAAAGCAGTGAACGGTATTATTCTTAGGGTTATATTGCATCGAGGGATGAATATCTTCGTGCGAAGGACTGAGGCAGCGGAAGGGTTTTTTGAGGTTTGTTATTCCTCGTTTAAAAAGGTAGTCCGGGAGGCGCGTTTTTACCTCCCGGATTAAGTCAGCTACATTACTATGAAAATCCGGCATAATTTAGCCTTTATTCTTCTTCCTCATTAAAAGGAAGCTCTTCGCATTCAAATGCACTGCCTTCACGCTTTTCTACGTAGTAGAAGCCAGATGCAACACATTCGGCTGCAAGGCGTTTGATGCCGTCACTACCTTCGTAGTTACGAAGCTGAATTCTTCCCTCGACGATAAGGCGCTGGCCCTTAAATACAGTTTTTGCCGCAAGCTCTCCTAGTTTTCCCCAAATAACCACAGGGACAAAATCAGCTTCGCGGCTGCCATCAGCATTTTTAAAGGGACGGTCTACGGCAAGTGTAAATTGGCATACGGATTTGCCGCTTGAAGTGGAGCGCAGGTCAGGATCAGCAGTGAGTCTGCCCATAAGAGTGAGTCTGTTCATAATTTTTCCTCCTTATACTATGCAACATTATCAAAAATGCTGTCCATACATTCAGCACTTGTATCAAGGCTTAGCATGGTACTTACGATGTCATCAGCTGAATGTGAGAAAATGGTTTCAAAGCTAAAGCTTATCCTTGGTACGCTGTTTTTGCAAAAAAAGTCTAATGAGCAGTTGTCCAGGTTAATGATATAGGCATAATCATATTTTACAAGTTCTGAATGGTTAGCTTTGTATGGGTTTTTGTTTCGAGAATACTTTCCTCTGATAGGTTTAAAGTATTCTTCAGCTGATGTGTTAAATTTTTGGACGATTTCAATGCAGCTGTTTCTGGGAATTTTGCTGGGCAGGGAAAGATATACACCGCACCTTCTTTTTGATAGCCGTATACTGCCTGTGCCAAAATATGTACCTCCTTTCCATAGAAAAACAAAAAAACCGAAGAATGTATAGTTACATTCTCCGGCAAGCGGGGTATAGTCTTTGTATTTGCATTACTCTTATTATACACTAGAATGATGAATGTGTGAATAGTAATGTTCTTTATTTTTCTTACCCTTCAGAAATTGAAAACCCAATATCACTGTTCACATATAAAATGCAGGTGCCAAGATCAAAGCAGATGTCTATATCACCCACATCTTCCCCAATGATGACATGGTCGTGTAGAACTTGATTAAACTTTTGGGCGAGGATTTTTGTACGGCCTTCGCCCCAGTGGTTTACCTGCATCCAGTATAAAAGTATTACTTTTTCCTCGACTAATCCTGCCGTTTTGTTATCATCGATTAAAGCTGAAACAGTTTGTGAACGCTCAGCAAAGCTCAAAAATTCAAGTGCATGGGGATCTAAGGTATCTTTAATATTTAGATAGTCCTTTTCCTTTAAAACGTAGGCAACGTTTTGATAGTAGCTCATTTTAACACCTTATAAAAATCAGGCTGCCTTCGGCACCCTCAGCGGGGTAATAACATAACGGATAGAAGAATCACTGGTATCACTAAATAGGGCAGGGGTGAGCGGGGAATTGACTTCAAAAAGAACACTTTCAGCCTCGATGCTGGATAGGACGCTAACAAAATAACTAGCATTAAAGGCAATACTGAACTTTTCTTCAGGAGTTTTACAGGGAATACATTCGATGCCTTCACCAAGCTCAGAGCTCATCTTGAGTGTCATACAATCATTTTCGGCACTAATTAAAAGCTTTTTATAGTCACCTTTGTCGAAAACACTGATATGCTCTACGGCACTCAAAAATTTCTTTTTGTCCAGTTCAAAACGTATTTTGAAGGTTTTGGGGATAACCCTCTCAATAGAAGGGAAGCTGCCAATGATGAGTCTTGATAAAATAGTAACATTGTCTAGTGAAAAAGCTACCATATTATTATCGATAGTAATTTTGATATCTGCATCCTTAGCTGTTTTTACTGCGAGAACCTTGTTTAGGATACGAGCTGGGATAATAATGTTGCAGCTATCCTTGGCTTCATGCTCATCGATTTTTAGAGCAGCGATGTGTGAGTCGGTAGCGCCTGTAATGACATTTTTGCCTTCGATGATGAGGTTAATACCGTTGAAAATAGGCTTATTAGGATCATCGGCCGTGGCAAATGCCGTTTTTTTGACCATCTTTTCAAAGGCCTCACGCTTAAATACCAGGGTTTTATCCACTTTGAGCTCAGGAAAAGGCATAAAGCCAGTATTTTCCATAATGTGGAGCTTGGCGTGGTTACCATTATAGCTGACCGAAAGAATAGTAGCATCTTTGTTAGTTTCGAGAATAAGCAGTTTTGAATCGAGCTTGGAGATAAGCTCAGTCATGATTTTGGCATCTGTAATTATAGAGCCTTCTTCCTTTACAAGAGCTGGAATGAATGCCTTGATTCGTTCATCCGAGTCCATGGTTTCAATAATGAGGCCATCGCTTACTGCTTTTAACTTATAGCATCCCTCGATAGTGCTCTGAGGCTTTGCTTTTACGGTGCGGAGTGCTAGCTGCAGCATGGGGCGGAGCTTCGCGGATTCTATTTCAAGCTTCATAATACATTCACCTCTTTCTATCCCTTGCTGATGATCATGTGACGGAGTACATCATCCGAGATCTTCATGATACGGTCTAATTCTTTAACGCAAGGGTTGGATGCACTGAAAGTAATAAGTATGTAATACCCCGTGTCCAGGTCTTCTATGGTATAGGCAAGGCGTTTTTTGCCCCATTTATCGGTATGCTCGACTTTGCCACCGTTTTTGGTAATGAGCTCTTCGTACTTATCGACAATGGGATTAATAACTTCATCATCTTCAGGTTTTAAAATAAACATTACTTCAAAATCTCTCATATCCTTTAGCTCCTTTGCTGATAATAAAAACAGGCGGCACGAAATTACTTCCTGCCGCCGTTAATTTTTAGGCAACTTTAATCAGCGCTTCCTTGAGCGCGCGGGCTTCTGCTGTGCTGAGGGTTACGCCTTTACTCATCTTGGAATAGTCAGGAGCCCAGTCACGGATTTCAAGCTTGGGGGCACGGCCGTTCCAGCTTACAATGTTGAGCTCAGTGCGCCAACCGGTATTAGGATTGGTGCTGAGTACTGCCACCTGTTCAACAATCTCGCAGGTTACTTTGTCTTTGCGGTTAGTGCTTGCCATTTTTATTCCTCCTTTTGTTATCTATAAACTACGCAGCCATTTTAACAGCGACTTCGGGACGGTTTGCCGCTTTAGCACGGGCACTCTTAGGACGGGCACCTTTTTCCAAAGATTTAACCAAAACCTTAAAGCCATAGTGCTTGGTGCCGTTTTTGTCGACATAGAAGTCAGGCATGAGGCGACCGGTAATAGTAACCTGGCGGCCTACTTCAATACCACTGTTGCCAATCTGCTCAGCTAGCTCATTGTAGCAGTAGCATCTGTAGAACACAGCAATATTGTCTTTAGTTTCACCGGTCTTTTTATCGATGTCGCCCTTGCCGGGACCAACATAAACATTTTCAGCTACAACAAAGTTGGTAACGCACAGGCCTGATTCAGTATATTTCACCTCGATTTCGCGTGCTACGTTACCAGGGATAATCAGGATATTACTTAAATTGCGGGACATGGATGCTTCCTCCTTAAAAATTAATTACTATTGTGATTATACTAGTCTAAAAAAGACACTATGAAGACAGAAACCCGCAGCAGGTAAGGGCGCGCAGCGTGCGACAGCATTTACCCTTACCTGCAAAAGCAGGGTTTCTGTCAAGAAGGTGTTGCCTCTGCTATATTGTGCCTGTATTCTCTGTGATTTGTGCTTATACAAATTATGGCGTATGGGATAGAGATGGCAAGCCTTTATGGAAAAAGAATAGATAAAAGATGCCTGCATGCCAATTATTCCGGTATGCAGGCTTTTTTATATTAATGGGACCATGGTTCCTAATTTGACTATTGCTATCTAGTTATGGTATAATCATGCTCGACTTTGTTTGATGGGATGTGAAATATATGCAAGATAGTACTTTTCCTAGTTTTACCCGTGAGACCTACAAGGCAGTAAAAAAAATGGATAGAGAACAGATGGAGACATTTTTTCGCAATATCTACAATACTGGCAAAAATAGTAACCAGGAAGCAGTAGTAGATTTTAATGAACTTCGTGAAAGGCTTTCTAAAATCAAAGGTGTCGGTGCAAAGCGACTTGATATCATAATGGAAACAGTTGAATCCTACCTCATGGAAGGCGCTGTCGAAGAAACAGAAAACTAGACCACAATACGGCTCCTAGCCCTATAATGGGGCAGGGGCTTTTTTTATAGCTCTTGATTATGGTGAGGTACAAAATGAAGATAAGGCAAGGAACCATAAGTGACATTAAACTATGGATGGAACTGGTTGATAAGGTTAAGTCTATTTTTCCAGGACTTGAAACTAAAGAAGCAATGGATGAGCATAGGGCTGCAGTACTTGAGTTTATTGATAGGGAAGAGGCTCTATGCGCCGATGTAGACGGAAAAATTGTAGGCATACTATTGTTTTCAAAAGAGTTGAATAAGCTATGTTTCTTAGCTGTAGATAGTGATTATCGTAGGCAGCATATTGCTTTTGAACTTGTCAGTAAGATGTATGGCTATTTGAATCTTGCAAAAGATATAAGCCTTGAAACTCACGTGGAAGGAGTTCCTGAAGGCGTAGCGGCAAGATTTTTTTATAAAAAATTAGGTTTCCAAGAGGGGATTATAAAAGAAGAGTTTGGTAGTTTAGTACAGGAATTTATCTTGCCAAAAAGGGAACTATGAGCAATAAAAAAACATAATCCGCAGGGATTTGATATACCTGCGGATTTTTTTGTTATTATATCTTTATTTACGTTTTTCACTTATAAAATCATTGGTCAGCTTGTTGGTTTCGAGTGCTGCCTTATATTGTTCAAGACTTAAGGTTACCTTACCACTAGAAACACCTATCTGCTTTTGTTCTTTGAGTTTAGTAATGGTGCGGTTGATAGTCTTAACTGTCATTCCCAGTTCCTCGCGTATTTCTTCACGGGTTTTATTGAGCTTAAAGGAACCTTTTGATTCAATATGGCCATGCTCCGCATTTTTGATAAGATAGTCCATAAATAGATAGGTCGGAGGATAAAAGAGCTTGGCGCCCCGGTTATAGGAAGAGCGATAAAGCTTGAAGGCAATTTCTTTAGCAATAAGCCTTAAAAAATGCATGTCCTTAGACAGCCACATTTCAAAATCTGCTCTTGAAATCATGAAGGCAACGCATTCAGTGAGGGTTTCAATCGTAACGGAAGTTTTTTCCATACCGGCAACAATAGCCACCTCGCCAATGAAATCAACGGCTTCATTTTTTTCAATCATAAAGACATTGCCGTTTTCAAATTCATTTATAACTCTATGGTCACCATGGACAATGATGCCGAAATAATTAAGAGGATAGTCTTTTTGGTGGATGATATATCCCGGTGGGAAGGTACGGATTGTATAACGTTCTAAAAGTTCACTTGGCATATGCTCAAAATATATTTTTGCGGCAGGATATTTTTCAAGGAGTTCATCTAGCTTCATCATCACACCACTCGCTTTCCAAAAAAAGATAAAAAAAGTTACTCTTTTTAAGAAAATCATACCATAAAAATACCCTTTTGTCCTTTTTTAGCAAGAAAAAATCTGCTAAAATCCTAGCATAGCATATAATTTAGCAGATAAGCTGCAAATGAGGAGGAATCTGGTGTATGAAAAAAGAGAATTATCTCTATAGCGGCCTAGGTGAACGCCTGAGCTTTGAATGGAAAATTTACCTTGCTGCTCTTGTATTTATCATTATTGCTGACTCAATCGGGCAGATCCGTATTCCTGTAGGACCAGGCGTACTGATTTTGTTCCCAATTTTCTATTCTATCTTTTTGGGAATTTTGTCCGGACCGCAGATTACTAAGTTTTTCGATAACAAAGCGGTAACAGCTGCTTCAAAGTTGGTCATTGTTTGCATTTGCCCCTTTATTGCTAAGCTTGGTATAAACGCAGGTGCTAATATTGAAACTGTAATATCCGCCGGTCCTGCCCTGCTTTTGCAGGAGTTTGGCAACCTGGGTACTATTTTGCTGTCCTTGCCCGTAGCTCTGTATTTCGGACTCAAGCGTGAGGCTATTGGCGCTTGTCACTCCATCAACCGCGAGACCAATCTTGCGCTAGTGCAGGATGTGTTTGGCCCTGAGTCCCCTGAAGCACGCGGCAGTCTGTCTATTTACATTATCGGCGGTATGGTAGGTACTATTTATTTTGGCTTTATGACTACGATTATTGCTTCCTTAGGCTGGTTCCACCCCTATGCACTGGGTATGGCAGCAGGCGTAGGTGCTGGTATTATGATGGCCTCTGCCACTGCGAGCTTAACTGCCATGTTCCCTGATATGGCTAACCAGATTTCAGCTCTTGCCAGTGCCAGCGAAACAATTTCCGGTATCGATGGCATTTACATGGCACTTTTTGTAGGCATTCCCTTGTGTAACTGGCTTTATAAAAAGCTGCAGCCTCGTCTTTGCCCGGAGAGCACTTGTGATGAAGCAATTAAGGAGGGAAAATAAATGCGTTATATAGAATGGGTAGCGATGTTCATTGTGGCAGGTCTAGGTATCTGTCTTGCTAATTTTGTAGGTTTTAAGGTCGGCTTTTTAGCTTCTCTTCCCGGCGTGCTGATTTTGCTAGGCATTTCCCTTGTTTCCGTATGGTTGAGCAAGGTTATTCCTTTGAAGCTGCCTGTGATTGCATATTGCTCTATTTTGGGCCTTTTGTTGGCTTGCCCGTTATCTCCTGTGCGTGAAACTGTTATTGCTGCGGCTGGTAATATTAAATTTACAGCGCCTTTGACCATGGTGGGGGCCTATGCCGGCATTTCCATCAGCGATAAGCTGCGCGAGTTCGTGGCCCAAGGCTGGAAGATGGTTCTCATCGCTTGCCTTGTTATGACAGGTACATTTATTTGCTCTGCTTTTATTGCTAATGTTGTTCTTTCCTGGACCGGGGTAATCTAAGCGGTAAATGGAGTGATTAGTTTTGGTAGAAGAAAAAATAAAATGTGATGTACTTATTCGTGATTGCTCACTTTTGGCAGAGGGTATGCTCGTTAAAAACAACATGGCCATAGCTATAAAGGATGGTAGGATACTTGATATCCTGCCGGACGCAGAAGCGGATAAGTACGAAGCAAAGAAAACAGTCAAGGAACAGGATAAATTATGGGTGCCCGGACTTGTGGATAGCCACATGCACACGGGTCAGCAGTTATTAAAGGGCAAAGTGCTGGATGAGCTGCCTATGATTTGGACGCGTATCATGCTGCCATTTGAAAGTACGATGACGGCTGAAAAGATGCGCCTTAGTGCGAATGTAGCGGCTCTTGAAATGATTGCTTGTGGTACTACAGGTTTTATTGATGCTGGCAGCTATTATATGGAAGAAGCTGGCCGGGTTTACCAAAAGAGTGGTCTTCGAGGAGCTTTGAGCCATTCCACCATGGACCAGGGCAATTTTCCCGACTCCATTAAAGAAACGGCTGAGGAGGCCTTGGCAAAAACAGATGCTCTTTACGCCGAGTTTCATAATAAGGGCAATCTAAAGGTCTTTTACGAATTGCGGGCCCTTATGAACTGTTCTGAAAAGCTCATTTGTGGTGCGGCTGAGCGCGCTCAAAGCCGTAAAACCTATTTACAGGCTCATATGAATGAGTATGCTGGTGAGGTTAACTATACCTTAGAGCGTTACCAATTGCGCCCGTTTGAGTACTTGGCAAAGCTGGGCGTAGTGGGGGAGAATTTCCTTGCTGCTCATTGCCTTATGCTTTCTGCTAGAGAGCGTACTATTTTAAGTGATAATAAAGTGAAGGTTGTCCATTGTCCCTTTAGTAATTGTGGAAAAGGCGTACCCGATACTCCCGCTTTACTGGAAGCTGGCATATCTGTATCGCTTGGCACCGATGGCGCTGCTCATGGTGGACTGAGCCTTTGGAATGAAATGAAGATTTTTCGCTCTGTCATGAATGCGTTCTGGGGCACAAGACTTGCAGAGCCTGACATAATGCCTGCAAAAGAAATTTTACGTATGGCATTTGGTGGCAGCGGCCTGCTTTGCGAAGGTATAAATAATTGTGACGGACTCACCATTGGGGCGCCTGCAGATATGATTGCTCTGGACTGGGGCTCTATTCATCTATGCTCATCCATGAATCCTTTAAATAGCCTGCTTGAATGCGTTAATAGTGGTGATGTGTGTGATTCTATGGTAGCAGGAGAGTTTCTCATGCGTAATAGGGACTTCTTGACCTTGGATAAAGAGAAGATTACCAATGAACTAAAGGAATATATAAAAATAGAGCAGGGCAGGTAGCTTTATGGAGATGACCTTTTGCATAATAGCAGTCGCCAACGCCTTGGTCGGTTGGAGTATAGGTATCTGTGGTATTGCAGGCTTTTTGCTGCCCATGCTTTATACGGCAGCATTGGGATATTCTGTAGAGCTGGCACTTGCGGCAAGCTTTCTCGCTTTTCTTGTTTCCGGGGTTATTGGCTCAGTAAACTACTATAAGGCCGGTAATCTTGCGGTAAGGGAGTGCCTTAAGCTTAGTGCAGGTAGCATTATTGGTGCATATTTTGGTGTAGTACTGCAAGGCATGATTACCCAGTCCGCTGCTAAAACCATTTTATATCTCGTGGTGCTAGTGTCAGGTATATCTATTATGTATCGGCTGTGGCAGGAAAACCATATGGTTAATGGGAGAGATGAGGAGACTAGTGGTACTCCAGAAATTGTGGAGAACACTTGCTTTTTAATAGCCTTAGGCTGTGTGACTGGAGCAATATGTTCGTTGTCCGGAGCTGGTGGGCCTATTCTAGTGATGCCGATTCTAGTGATGCTTGGAATTTCACCTAGAGTTGCCGTAGGCATAGCTCTTTTAAACTCTGTGTTTATTGCTGTGCCTGCATGCATAGGCTATTTGGGTCGTGTGGATGTGGGCAGTGTTTGGGAGCTTATGATTCTTATTTGTCTAAGCCATGGGCTTGGGGTGCTGGTAGGAAGCAAAATGGCAGAGATTGTCCCTGTTAATGCACTCAAAATTCTGGTTGCAGTGTTTTCTGTATGTATTTCTCTATATATGTTAATTTGATGTTTTGGGCTCATATACTAAGGAGTATGTGGGTCTTTTTCTATAGGATTGCAAAAAAATACCCCTACCTAGGGCAGGGGATTATTATTATAGAGGCTTATTGTACATTATATATTGTATTCCATATATGAGAATGTTTTGTCGTTTAATGTAAAGTTTGACAGAAAGTGATTGCTTACATTTCCATTTTCTTCAGTGGAGGTGTGGAAACATGCTACTAACACTATTTTAGCCCCACTTTCTGTGCGGCTAATTCTAAATCAAGGGCACTAAGACTTTGATAGGATTTTTTGAGAAAATTAATTGGTAGCTTTTGAATAACCTCTATACTGGGCACATTATAATACCATTGATAATAGGCGTAGAACTCACCAACCCATTTTGGGAAAAATCCTTTTAGAGCTTCGCCTGGCTTTAATTTGTAGTTTTCTGTGTTTGTGAAGTAGTTCCATAAATCTACAGCGTCCATAGTGTTTACATAAGCTTGCGAGTTATCAATAGCTTTTCTGGTCTTACTTGCCATATATGTATTTATAAAGTTTTCTGTATCCATATAAGGGTACTTTTGAGCAATGAGGTCGAATAGTTTGCCTTGGCTTTCAACAACATCGTTTAGATAGACTTCAGAATAAGCTTTCATGGATATCACCTCTTGACTAGAGAATAATATAAAATTATAGTATCAAACATTATATTTTAACATATTTGCCTTAGGATAGTCTGGTCATGCAAAAAAATACCCCTGCCTAGGATGACAGGGGTTGCGCCATATGAAAATGTACCTTTCTTTAGTATTTTTGCTTGTATATACTACTTATACACTTCATAGAGCAGAGAAACAAAAAATTTCCTAATGAGTTTATGCGAAGAATCCTGAAAAGGCAGGATTAATTAGGAACGAGATAATAAAAAAGCTGCCAGTCCGCTAATCGGGTTTGGCAGCTTGTGCTTTTTAGTCACTATGTTGCGGTTCCCGTTGGTATTAGCGGAAGTAATGTAATAATTTTGGAGAAGAATTACGGCACAGCTGCCGCTGCTATTGAATATGCATATTACATGTGTGATAGGGAACTAAAATAAGGCCTACCTAGTGGTTACTGGTACGTTAAAACCTTATATATATTATATTCTTCTTTTGTTTGTTCATCAAGGTGCTTTTAAATATTTCACAGTCTGTTCGCTTTATGAGTTGTAGGAAACTACGAGGCATAAATATTAGGCTGCCGGTTGATATTTTTTGACCATATCAGCGGTGATATGTATGCTGTTATCATTGTTTCCTGAAGAAGCTTTACATGTATACATATCATTTTCAAGGATTCTCTCAAGCTGTGACCTAAGGCCGCGAGCCCCTGTGCCATTTTTGATGGCCCTATTTGCAATTAGGGCAAGGGCATCTTCATCAAAGTCAAGCTTTAAACCATCAAACTTTAAAAGCTCGGAATACTGCTTTATAAGGGCATTTTTTGGTTCAGTCAAAATCCTGCAGAGCTCCTTTTCACCTAGTTCTTTCATTGGGCAGATAATGGGGAATCTGCCTAGGAGCTCAGGGATCATGCCAAATTTTAGAAGATCCTTAGAATCAACATGCTCAATGAGGTCGTTATAGTAAAGATTAGTACTTAAATTATCCTGTTCAACTCCTATTCCAATTGGACGTCTTTCCTTGAAATTCAGTCGGTTTCCACTAATTCTTTCGATGCCAAGGAATGCGCCGCCGGCAATAAAAAGAATTTTACTTGTATCAATGGCTACTGTTTCGCCATAGGGGTGACGGCGCTGGCCGGACAACTGTACATCCACCACATTGCCTTCAAGAAGCTTTAATAGTGCTTGCTGAACACCTTCTCCGGAGACATCACGGGTAATAGATGTATTTTCCTGCTGCTTGCTGGCTTTTTTGTCAATTTCGTCGATAAAAACAATGCCGCGTTCAGTTTCCTCGATATTGCATCCGGCGGCATAGTAGAGCTTTTGGAGAATAATCTCTACATCGCTGCCAACATAGCCGGACTCAGTGAGGGTGGTTGAGTCGACAATTGCGTATGGAACGTTTAAAAGCTTGGCTAAAGTTTTAATCATGTGGGTTTTGCCGCAGCCAGAGGGACCTAGCATAAGCACATTAGATTTTTCAATTTCCACATCAGTACCTTTTTCAAGCATAGCTAGCCTCTTCATATGGTTATAGATGGCTATAGCAAGGGTTCTTTTTGCGCTATGCTGGCCAACAACATATTCATCAAGGAAAGCCTTGATTTCATAGGGCTTTAGAAGTTTTGCTCCCTTAGCATCCATATGCACTTTTCTCTTAGGTTTATTGTTTGCTGAAAGCTTAAAGGAAGATGCTACTTCTTCAAGGCATGACAGGCAGATACCTTTATCTTGCTCTAGAAAGCTAGTAATTATTTTGTTTTCATCCGCCTCTTTGCCGCAGAAAATACATTGTTTCATATTATGCTGCCTCCTTTAGCTGTGCTTTGGGATGAAATGAGATGATTTTATCGATAAAACCCATCTCAAGTGCTTTTGTTGGCGTTAGATAGTTGTCCCTTTCACAGGCATATGCCATTTCTTCATAGCTCATACCGGTATTTTTTGCCATGATTTTATAGAGCTCTTGCCTTAGGTCGACCAGTCTTTTAGCATATATTTCAACCTCAGTAGCTTGGCCTTCTACTGCTCCCTTTGGCTGGTGGATCATGATAGATGCATTTGGGAGTGAATAACGTCTGCCGCGGGAGCCAGAGCATAAAATAAAAGCGGCCATGGATGCTGCGATACCCATTACCATAGTATGAACAGGACACTTTATCTTGTTCATTACATCATAGATAGCAAAGCCGGAACTGATGTTGCCGCCAGGGCTGTTTATATAGATTGTGATTGGTTCATTAGAATTTTCAGCCTCAAGATATAAAAGCTGGCTAGTAATAGCTGCTGCAGTTTCATCATTGATGGGCTCGGTTAATAAGATTATCCTGTTTGCGAGCATGCAGGACGCAAGGTCATAGACTCTTTCCCTGCCTAGATCGTCTTTCCGTAATACTGTTGGCCACATATTAATCATCCTTTCATAAAAAAATTTGCCGGCATCACTGAAATTTGGTAATACCGGCATTTAGTTTCTCATTCTTCAGCTTGCCATTGGTTTTGCTTCAGCGTTCTGACAGTCAATGCACAGGCATTTACTGAAACGGCGCATGCTGAAGTCCTTGATGCGCTCAGTGATTTTCTTGCCGCATTTTTCGCAGGTTGGGCGATTATCTACCTGCATAGGCTTAGATGCAGGTGCCGGTGGCGGGGCAACCTTAGTCGGAGCACTGGAAACATTTTTTACGATTTGCGGCGCGGCAGAGGGCTGCTCGCTTTTTGGCTGAATAGACTTAGGTTGAGCTGCGTTTGTCTGCACTCTGGTTTCTAATTCACCAAATTTCATGGCTTCAGCGCCGTCATCATCCTCAGCCGCAAGATTCATGATTGCGGTAATTGCATATCTGCGGGCATATGTAATAGCACTGCCATAGGCTTGAATATCATTGTTGCTCTTATTAGGGATAATAGGTACAGTCATCAAAGAGCAGAGCATCTGGCCGCTTGCATGGCTTAGAATTGTAGTAACGGATGCAAAGCCGTCTGCATCGCTGTAGCTAGGAAATTGGCTGATATTAAGGCCGTTTTTAGAAAGAGCCTCTTTAACGCAGTCTAAGCAGTTAGCTAAATCTGCATATTCATATCCGTAGCCCTTTTTATTGCGGCTGAGACTGCCGATTTCCTGCTGTGCTTTGCTCATGGCATCGAACAGTGCAGAGCTGTTGGCAGTGATTTTAAGGCCAGGAGCGATTTCAATAAGTTCCATTTTTATTTGGTTGATATTAGGGATAGTGTTTTCCATAATTTTTGCCTCCATTTATAGAATACTATTATAAAAATCTAAGTTCCCGGCCTGCTCAAGGGCGCAGAGCAATAAGGCATCTACCCTTGGGCATGGGCGGCGGACTTAGGTTATGATACTTTTTATCCTGCTTTTGGCAGTGTTACTTTCTGTACTTCGCAGTAATCAGCCACAGAGCAGTATTTCTGGCATTTGAGGCCATGCCAGTTTTCTTTGGCAGTACATGGCGGTGGGAGAGTGTTGGTCATAAAGGCATTTTCCAGGCGTTCCTTGCGCAATTTGAACCATAGCTTAAGCCAGTGGTTGCTGATGCGGTTGAGCTTTAGCACATAGATTGGTCTAATGATGTTTCTTGTGCTTGCGATCTGGAGCGAATAATCCCTTACATACATCTGTATATACATCCCATCTACTTTGTAACCTTTTTCTTCAAGTAGCATCCGGTAGAAGTTTTGCTGCAGCGCCCATTCCCAGACATCTTTAACTCCGTCATAGTACCAAACCTTTTTGGTTTTAGGCTGGCCCTTTTTTGCACCTGTTTTATATACTTCTCCTGTTTCTTCATTTGCTGTATAATAGCCAAGGGCACGCATGGCTTTATATGAAGAAGTAACCTTGTAGTCGCAGATAACCTTTTCACCGGTACCGAATACATCGCCATAAGCATCAATCTGGCCGGTTGCAATATCGTTTTCTAGGCGAAGCTCAGTGATAATACCGTCACTATCTGTTACAGAATCCTCATTAACCTTATGCAGCGCTGTGCCATGGGCGGCAAATAGCATGCTCTGCGGGTCCACGGCGTACTCTTTTGTTTCAAGCAAAAATGTTTCCCTTGCTCCTCTTAACAGCTCAGTAACAGAAAACTTGGTTAGGCCTCTGTCGGCACAGAATGAAGCAAGAGTTTTGAGCGTGGGTTTTGCCATACATCTCATTTTAAAAGGACATTTATTTAGGCAGTCGGTAATTTCAACCTGCCTCTTGTCAGGGCAGTAAAATTTTGTCGCAGGCATATAAATTCACTTCCTTTCTAGACCTGCGCTGCTACAATGCCAAATTTATCAGGGTAAAGGAGTAGGTTGCCTGCACGTTCTTCCAGAAGGCAGCAATGCTCAAAGGGTTTAGTTTTGGCAAACTCTGTTATACTCATTACATAGTTCCAGAGATTATGCTTCTTTGTAAGTGCCATAGTGATGATATCATCCATGTCCTTATCGGTAACACCTAGATATTTGGCAATGGATTTGGTCTGCCAGTTGTCCTTGTTGTAGAGCTGGCTGTTATGGAATGAAAAGTTCTCAGCATTGCCTATGATTAGTTTGGCGGTCATGGTGAGCTTAGGAAAATTTTCGAAAGATTGGATAACGCTTGTGCGGATGGAAGCTTCACTAATGCCAGTATGGCGCTGGTTACATAGATCCTTGGCAAAGCGTTTGAGGCAGAGACCGCTTTGAGTTGTTTTATTGAATAGATAGTAGTTGATAGAAAGCCTAGCTTTGCCGATATCTGAAGTGCTTATAGCAAGGCCTGAATATATGTCGCTATCACTGACGCCTGCAATTGGCTCCTTATCGGCAAGGCGGATGTGGAGTTCTTCGTAGTCAGTTACATAGCCGCAAATCTGCAAGTTATCCAGTGAATAGGTTTTGCTGTTTTGCAGAGTATCATCTATGATAGTGACTACTTTGTCGGTATCGAAAGGAGAGTACCTGCTGCTAAGTACAGCCCGGATAATATCTTTATACATGCGGATGAGTAGAGACCTATTATATCTTGTTATTAAGGTGTTAAGATTATCATCGGCGAGGTTTTTCAATGCGCTATCTTCAGACTGGGCTAGTTTTTGATAAAAGCTGAAGGGAATGCTGGCTTTCTGGCAGAGCTGGCTCATCGCCCAATAGGATGCTTTGGCTTCAATTGTATGCTTCATAGCATAAAAGCTTACATTATCTCCTGCTGCTTCAAGCATGCTCTTTTTTGGTGAGTCAATTTTAAGGTCTGCACAGTTTCTTGCAACATCTTGAGTTTCTTTGATAATTTTAGGCATAACTTCTAGGTAAGGTTTTTCAAATGAGTTTTGAAAAAGGGTAGTTTTCTTCTGCATACACTATACCTCCGTTAATAAAGATATAATAAAAAATACGCAAAAACAGAAAAAGTCAAGGGCGTTTTGAGCGGCTCTGCCGCGTCCCTTGGCTTTTTCTGTTTTTTGCGTTGATAGATAGTAAGGCTTTTATGAGCAATTCATGTAATTAATGTACTTGTTGTAGCTTTTCGTTGTGTAGGTCTTTGTGGAAAATGTACGAGTTTTTTATTTAAGAGGGTTACAATTAGGGCCATAAATTCTATAAAAACTAGGATAACTATATAAAGGGTGCTTATCAATGGAAGGACCATTATTTAACATTTGTTTTTGGTGAAATTTTGTTGTTAGGCAGCGATTGGCATTCTGGTTTTAGTATGTAGGGTTTTAAGGTATTTGTTTACTATACTATTGATATCTTCGCCACAAGGCTTATTATACTTATATCTGCACTGTACAATGGATTTTGTTATTGGGTTAATTTCAAGGGTGATGAATGGAGTATGAGGTGCTTCTTTTTTTCTTATAAACATTACTACTGATTGCCTTTCTAGCATCCTGTCAATATATAACCTTCCTACGCAGTTATGTTGGGCTTCTCCCTCATGGGTTAGTTCGGTGGGAGATTTAGGTAGAATAAAAAGGAGACCGTCTATTGAGAGATCTGGATAGTTAGAAGAGAGCTCTTTATATAGCTTTTTAAACCTGATGTTTTTATCTTTGCTTTTTTCTTTGTTATAAAGAATGGCAACTTCGTCATGGGCTGCCATAAGGCTCTGCGGGAAGCGGTTTTCACTAGTGAGTGGAATACTAAGCTTTTTACATGTAATAAGGTAATCATAGTAATCCCTGACGAAAAGACGGGGGTATTGCCTTTGCTGATTTAGAAAGTAGTTTAGAGTTTTTCTGCATTTACCCATGCCCATAATTAAATCTGTTTCCTCTTCCCTAGGGCTGAATTTTAGTATAAAATCAAGAGCCGCATCGTGTAACGCTCCATCTCGCTCAAATATTCTCTGCACTTCAGATAACATTTTAAGTGTAAGTGTCTCTGCTGTGCGTAGCCTATTTAAAATGTACTTAGATAATCCTAATGCTCTCATTGGAGATGACTCCAAAGCTTTGACCTTTATAAAGGGTGCCAACGTATGTTCATCACAGTTATTCTCTATAATGAGCTTTGCAATATTATAATTGCCGCATTTTATTAAGGACTCAAGTGCCGGGTATTTGAGTGATTTATAGATATAGGCATATATATTGGAGTTAACAAGTTCTTTAATTGCATCACAGTCATGAGCTTCGCTTAAAAAAAGATATTTATAGGGTGTATTGATTAGGTTTTTTCTTGAATCAAAGTAGAAAGAGGCGGCTGTAGTCCAGCCTTTAAATGGTGGCGTAATAAAATAGGCACGCTTTCTTACAACTTTTTCAGGTAGAAAGCCCATGTAGCCGCAGGTTTTGTAGCTGTCAAAATAATAGGATTGTACGTTGCCGTTTTTATCATAATAGTCTCTAGCATATTCAAATATGTAACGCTTTTCATCCTTGTTTTGGAAAAGCTCAAAATAACGCATAATCATGCCATCGCCAAAGGAATCGGCATAGGCGGCATATCGCGTATCTTTTATTGTATAGTGGCCGCTGGGAAGGCAAGTACATAATCTTTGGCAGTGCGGACAAGCTTTCTGCATGCCACGTTTCAGCCTTTCAGTTTTACCTAATGGAAATGCATGGCCGCAGAACGTGCATTTTGCGCTTAGAGACTTATTATTATATATAATATAGCTTGGAAGCACTTCACTTTTGGCCCATGTCACAAAATCTTTGTCAGGCGCAGGGACAAGTAAATTAAATTTCTCAAATTTTTCAGCTTCTTTGAGCTGCTTTTTAACAAGTCTAGTTGATAAAATATCTGCTTCAAATGAAAGGATATCATCTATAAGGGCTGATTTATTGTCTATATAGGTTTTGCCGTTAAATGATATAGTAGATTTTTCAAATAAAGGTACAGATTGAGCAGTTCTAATACTAGGAGTGGAGTAGTTGATTTTTGCTTTTTTCCATTGCTTGGTTTCGAGGTCAAAGGTTGTGAAATCATCCTCTGAAACAAAATGAGAGTATTTTAAAATAAAGCATCTGGATAATGGTGCGCTTTTTTCTTTAATATAATAGTTTATAGCAAGTATGTCAGCTTCATTATGAGTAGTAATAAAAATATTCCCGCTGCCGTTATAGATTATGGCAGCGGGATACTTTATTATAAGGGATTTGAGATATTGTTTATCTAGCATATTACACCTTCCTAAAATAGAGAGATAAGCTTGTTTTCTTCAGAAGCTTTTTGTAAAGTGTTATTAGTTGTATGTTGTTTTTTGTGTATTGCTGAAGCTTTAGGGAGAGCAGGGAGTGTTTGAGAAGCGTTTTTTGCTTCAAATAGGGAAGGAGCATTATTGGACTTAGAGAGGGCGACATTTTGTTTTGGGACTGGAGGAGCTGCATCTTCTACATCAACGTAGTAATGAATGGCTTTCGATAGCACCTCTTCATGGTCAATAGCTGCACAGCCTTTGATAGCTCTCTTTTTTGCCCAATCTTTTATATGTGAAAAACATAGTGAGAGGGATTTATACTGCGAAGCGTTTATTTTTTCGGCAAGCTGATTATCCCCACCGATAAGTGTTAAAATTAACATCATACGAATGAGGTCAACTGCATCCTCTGCTTTTTCAGTTTTTAGCTTTTCTATGGCATTTTTGACTTCTGGAGTGGCTTCACTGATTGATATATGGTTATATTCTGTTTTTAGCTCATTTACGGAATAGGGCATTATTATGTTCCTCCTTTTATTATTATGTTAACAAAAAGGCACATCTAAAGGCGCAGTCAAGGGGATATCAGTAGTTAAGAATACCTTGACGGCGCCTTTAGATGTGCCATTATGTTTTTTGGCTTATTATTGGGATATAGGAGAAACTTGTCTATTAATTATATTGCTTTGCATATTATAGATGAGTGCCGGTTTCAAGTTCATAGTTGCTTACTGCATCCTTGAAGGCAAATATAGCAGCATCCTTCATGAGCTTTTCGACCTTTACAAGCTGAGTAATAATGTGTGTAGCTCCTAGAAAAAATCCTTAGTAAGCAATCTACCTTATGTAAATTAAACGATAATCAGAATGAATTGATTCGGTGCTCCTGATCTTTTCTTGTGTCTTTTTGTGATTTTTTGTATAATGCGCTAGAAGCGTTTTTGAGAGACTTTACAGGTTTACACGATAAATCATAAGGACCATCAAAATAAAAACGCTCAGAAACGATTTAAACGCATGATTTTTTCGAAGAAATTCTAAAAAACGGAAAATCTATCAAAAATATGTACTATTTTCGTAAAGATATTTCCGATAATCTGACATATATCGTTATCACGTTTATCTGTGCTATAGCCGGAGTGTCAGGTTTAGAACAGATTATGGGAGTATTAAAAGGACGAATGAAATAGTAAATTTCGAATGTATATATAATAGAAGAAAAGTGCTCGGCGCGCCGATTTTTTCTTCTTAATTCTTCGATTAATCTGAAAGGAAATGATAAATTATAATGAAATACGTATCAAAACACTGGTCTACGACAGAATGGGACTGTTACCAGAGACCTAAAAACGAATATGCACACGATAATTCCGAAGGAAAACTAATAACAGAAGAAGAAGGAACCGCAAATCTCTTCCGAATTCTAGATATGTTACGAGACTGGAACCCGAATTGGGTCATAAACTGGACAAATGCCGGATATAAATCAGGATATAGAACGAGAAAAGTCAACGCAGAAGTCGGAGGGGTTACGAATTCTAATCATCTTTTCGGATGCGCTGCCGACATTCACGAGTCAAATACTGACGCTTCCGCAGAAGAATTAGCAGAAACTATTAAGGCTGCCGCTCGATATAATGGACTTGAAAACAGTATAGAATTGGGTATTTATTCCGGCCAGGGATGGTGCCATATAGCCACTCCCGGATATAAAAATGTATATTACGGCTAATTAACAAACATCGCCGCATTTTGTTCTTCTTAAGCAAAAAGTGTTAAGAAAGCAGAATGCGGCTTTTTAATTTAAAAAAACTTGCTTAAAATCTCTAGCCAAACAAAAGCGCTTAGTTTTTTATAAAGGAGTTGAGCTAGTCTATAACAAGTGAGCTATCTTGTGTAGAAGAAAAATTGGGTCGTGGCAGAGGATTTTTCTTCTGTTTCTCTCCGTATAAAATAACCACAACCGAATCAAAATATAGTGGTATAATATACTTACTAGTTGCCTACTAAGAAAAACGGAGAGACAAATGCTATGGCCAAATACACGAATCTTATTAAAGGCGTCGAACTAAATAAGTTCTTTAATAACTACACGGTTATAGATCTAGAAACAACAGGCTTAAGTCCTTATGCTAACGATATTATCGAAATATCTGCAATTAAATACAGACAGAACCGAAAAGTGGCTGAATACGTAACTCTAGTTAAAACAGAGCAGGATATCCCGACTAATATTACTAAATTGACGGGAATCACTAATAAAATGCTTACTAATGCGCCGGATCCAAGAACAGCTATACTAGGACTATTCGATTTTATCAGAAGTGATGTTCTCGTTGGCTATAATATAACGTTTGATCTAGCCTTTTTGAACTATAACTGTGATCTATTCTGGGCCGGAGATAAGTTCATTAAGAATAACTACGTGGACGTTATGAATCTTACGAAGAGATATGTTCCGTCACTTGGTATAACCAAACAAGTTAACGTTGCTGAATATTTTGGTATCGGAACTAAAGGAAGCCATAGAGCTGCTACGGACTGTGAAATATGTAACGCTTGCTATCAGAAGATACGGGAGATAGCTGAAGAAGAATATACCGCGCCGCGAGAGCAGATTATTTTATCGTGCAAAGCAGGGATAAACGCTAAAAAACCTTTCGCAGGCAGAATCTTTTTCTTCTTAGGTATCCTAGATAGATGGTACATTAAAAATATCCGTGATATAGTACTGAAGCTCGGCGGAATCCTCCAGGATTACCCTAACGAAAACGTAGATATTGTAATTGTCGGAACTGCTTACGAAGGAATACTGGAAAAAGAAGATTTTCAATACTGCCAGTATCTAAAAAACAGCGGAGTACCATTAACCATAGTTAAAGACGAAGTATTTATTAGAACGCTGCTAGAAAGAAACTACGTAGAAGAAGTGTCCTCGCTTTTTGA
>OBLI01001134.1_pt1 | contig 26836 bp, 23 predicted proteins | sample 1519701 | NCBI WGS metagenome assembly OBLI01 (sample SAMEA3663005, study PRJEB22513) | pig gut metagenome | biome: pig gut; feature: pig-associated habitat; material: faeces | place: France | collected 2012 | reverse complement strand
AGGTGAGAGGTGGCGACCTCGACGACGGATTCATCACTCGACTTGCCCTGTGGCTTATGCCGCCGACAAAGGGAAAGATGATTGACTACAAGGGTGATCAGCCTGTGGAGTTTGACGATATAAGGCTTGCTCCCGAGGATATGGACGTGGTGAAGATGTGCCTCGAACTGTCGGAATTGTCAGGCAGGATAGACTGCGAACCGCTTGTGAGGGCAGCGTGGGAATGGTGTGACAACCAAACCGATCTCGCCAAGCTCGACAACGATGACTGCCGCGAATACTTCCGCAAGCGCATACCTCTTTATATGATAAGATACACGCTGCCGAGGATGGTGTGCATGCAATATGAGGAGTTCAAGAAGACCGGAAAACTGGTAGTGACCGAAGAGGACAAGGAGTTTGCAAGGCTCATCGGCGACTGGCTCATGTTTGCCTCGATAAGACAGTGGGGCAATAAGCTTATGACTACATGGGAAAGTAAGGCGGAGGAGAATAAGGTGAGGGAGAAGAGTTCGCCCTTTGCCGACCGCTATGCTAATTTGCCCGAGGTATTTAGTCTTGAAAACATTTCGGCCTTCTACCTGAATAAAAAATCAGCTCAATCGGCGATAGCTACTATGATTAAAAAAGGTATAGTTGCAAAAGTGGGTAAGAATCAATGGAAGAAGTTAAAGGCAAATATTTACGATACTTCTGTATTCTCATAATTTACATTTTTACATTATTACATTTTTACAGAGAAATAATTTTTAAGTTATGGAAACAACGGAATCAAGAAAAACGTTCGACTTCTCAAAGGAGAAGACTCAGAACATCACGCTCGCCGAACTGGAGGCGACGTACAAGGAGAACGACGTATATGGACGTCCGCTTGGCGGCATCTATCACTCGGATCTCATCAACGGTATCTCCGACATTGCCCGTGAGGCAGGGTTGGAGGTGGAGATTGGCGACATGTTCGCCGTGAACAATCTCGACGGCAAGCGCCCGGGTGTGGCATTGTTGCCCGAGGTGGAGGAGAAGGAGGGTGAGCGCAGCATCAGGGCGCACCTGTTGAGAAGGGTGTTTGCTGTCATTCGTTTTGTTTCGGGCGGAACGCCCGAAAAATCATGTCCTGCCATCGCCATCAGCTACTCTCAGCACGGCATTCAGATTGGCATTGGCCCGAACATCCATATCTGCCGAAATCAAACGATACTCTGTGCTGAACAGATGATTGCCAACTTCGGATATCGCCGCCTCGACATGGACAAGAAGGAGTTGGCGGGTCCCGACTGGTGGCGACCCACAGTAGAAGGATGGATTGGTGATGTTGTCAATGGAGTGATGCAGCAGCAATGGGCTGACATCATTCAGACGCTCGACGAGCAAATTGTATATGTATCGGATATGCAGCAGATTTTCGGCGGACTCATGCAACTGCGCATACAGGCCGACACTGCCGAGAAATCCCTTCGCACAGGCGAGATTCCTCCGCTGACGCAATCACAGATTAATTACTGCATGGAGCGTGTTCTCATCAAGCACTTTGGCAAGGGAGGAGCCGGTATGTGTACCAAGTGGGACATCCTTAATGCCATGACCGACACGCTCAAACCGCTCAATGACAGTGCGGGAATGAGAGTGCCTATCGGCGATACGTCGCGACTGCTTCCGCAGTTGGCTAAGTGTGCGGAGTTTCTATTGTAGTATAAAAAGGCGTAGTACATCTGCGCCTTTTTTTTAATCAATCTTGTCTTGGTCTTTTTGTCCTTCAAAGAACCGCTTTGCGGACAACGGAGATACTACTTGGCGGCCAGTCTTGTTTTCCAACTGTTCGCGAGCCACACGTGCCACATCGCCGCCATCGGCGACACATTGCATATTGTCCTCCAACGTTTGGGGATTCTTGGACTTGGTGATGCTGGTCGTAGAGAGTTCCGCTAGCATGTTCAACACCAGTTCCTCGTTGGTCATATTGTCACGCAGGTTTTCTTTCTTCAAACCCCTGAATTCCTTGTATTCTTTGGCTGTCTTACCTGCCCAATGCTGATAAATGATGTCGGTTAGGGTGGCATACTGAATGCCCTCCTCTACATTGTGGAGTTTCCATTGGTCGGTCAAGTCCTTGCGTATCTCGATACTCTTTAGGCGTTGGTTAATCCAATTGTCAGAGTAACCGAGACGCTTATAGTCCATCATTGCTTGCTGGATGCTCAGCTCGGGGTCTTGCATTTGATCAATGCGATCTGCTGCCACATGGGCTATCCATTGTTTGATGGGTTCTGCCTTATGGGAAGGTATGGATTGTATTAAACGGAAAATTTGCTCAGTATCAGCGACATCAGTCAATCTCATCTTGCCATCAGCAGCACGAAGTTTCAAAGCGTTACAATTTGTAACGGTTTGATTGCCCTCTTTTTTTAGGCGGTTTTTCAATACTCGCCAATAGGTTTGTGGATTCTCACTATCTGTAAGTACAGCCACAACGTCAACAATAGAGAAGTACCACTTCTCTTCCTTATCGTCCCATACTGTACGTATCTTTCTGTCTTCAAACAGTTTGGATATTTCACGTTTCGTCATATAGCCTTCAACTTTAGTTTGCAATACCTTTTGGTATGCGTCTGCAAAAATAATGATAATTTGCGAGACAAACAATATTTATGATATATATTTATATTTTTTTATATCAATACTTCTGCTTACTCGGAATAACTCCCCTCACACCGCCTTTCGGATTTGGCACATCACCCTTGTATCTGGGGATGAGGTGCATATGGCAGTGGAAGACACTCTGTCCGGCAGCCTCACCGATGTTGATGCCAACGTTAAATCCATCGGGATGATAACGTTCTTCAACCTTTTGACGCACATACTGAAGCATCACGTTCATCGCTTCGCGCTCGTGATTGGTCAAGTCGAAATATGAGGCGACTTGCTTGTGGATGGCATGAAGGCGAAATCCTTCTTCTGTCAAGTCGCGACGCACTGCATAGTATGCTGTGCCATTAGGTTTTAGCAAGTTGGACACGTTCATCATCACCTCTGCCTGAGCGTATGGCTCAAGTACGTTGAGAACATAGTTGCAGATGATGGTGTCAAACTTGTCTTCTGGATAGTCGGGACGATAATAATAGTCGTAGCCTTGGATATCAAAGCCACGATTCTTTAATTCATCCGTGTCATATCCAAAGCCACATCCGTAATCAAGGATTTTCCCTTTCAGGAGATTATTCTGAAGCAAGTGGCGGGTGGGTACAGAAAGGTCTGTGCGCTTTATTGCCGTGAGATACGGATGATTGATTTTCTCTGGTTCCATAGGCGTCTAATATTTCCATGTTTCAAACCCCATATTGAGGGCTATTTGACTTAGTGGATAAAATGTTCTTTCGTATAGTTCGCGGAAATGGTCTTCATTCATATCTGCCAATTCCTTTGGAGTGTAACCGAGTAACAGATAGTCTTCCATCACTTTCGTGTTCTTGTCGTGGGCTATCATAATCTGCAATGATTCATGATGCAGTCTCGACAACTTTGGAAGATAATAGCTCACATCGGGTATCTTATTGCTCTTTGAGGAGTTGATGCTCTTTACATAATTTATATACAAAAGGCTTTCCTTTATGTTTTTGATAATCACACATTATACATTTAGGGTCAGTACAGTGTTTTGCCCCATAAAATCCATGACCAAATTCATGTATTATTACAGCAACTAAATCCTGTCCCCTATAATCACTAACTATAGATTTATTACTATTTAAAGGAGTTAATCCCATTATTCCATAGTTAGATTGACCGTGTACTTTATATGATATATCTTTATGAGTTAAACCTATTATATAAGATTGTTCCTCGTTAATATTAAGGTCTTTTAATAACTCATTAGCTAAGTATCTGTGCCGAGGTTTATAATAAGCTTTTCTTGGCAAGTCTCTATTAGCTAGTACTTTTACATTAGTCCAATCACCTCCATACACTTTACTTAACCCCGCTGTAATTTTAGAAGCAAGCCTTGTGGCTTCTTGTTGTGTAAAATCATCATAAGGTTGTAAATAAATATAAGCAATTGGATCGGCGGGAAAACTATCACAATCTGTAATATTTCCCTTTTTAACATTGTTAGAACAGGATGTAACTAATAATGTTATTAATAATTTAAATAATAGTTTCATAATCTAATTAATTTCCTTTATTATAATTTAAATTTAAATCATATTTATTAGCATAATGTTTTCCCTAAACTCTTTGAGGAGCATTGGTATATTTAAATACTTATGTAAATCCATCACAATATCAAACAGGGAGTCACTCTTTCCGAAAGACAGTCGGAAATAATGGACTGGATACCAGGCATTGGCTACCATACGAATGACTATATCCCACACATCAATACGCTGGCAATCTTCCTTGGCATGTATCTGCATAATCGACACAAACCAAAAGTATTTGTATGTAGCCACCGTATTTGAGAATATTTTCCCAAGGCGACTTGTTGATAATATGTCTGACTGCGGTATATTCATGAGGCAATCGATTTTTAGAAATGTATCTGCAAAAGTAATAAATATAATCGGAAAAACAAAGGAAATTTATATTATTTAAGTTTTTTGTGGAAGGCGGAATAAAAATAACTAATCAGCACCCCATGACATGAGTGGTTACTATCAGTAGTTTCTGACCTCCGTTCGAAGGCTTCGAACGGACATCCGAAGCTTTCGAATCTCCGTTCAAAGCTTTCGGATGCACATACAAAGCTTTGTGTGAATACAATGAAAAGTCTGTTGAGAACATAACTCTAGTTAAGTTATGGCAGTTCCTCAACAGCTGTTCAGTTAGTTACTGAATAGTCTGTTCACTCTATGTCACTACACCCTATTCACTCAATGTCACTATACCCTATTCACTCAATATCACTACACCCTGTTCATTCAATATCACTATACCCTGTTCTTTATATAATGTGATTGCCTTCTCTTTCTCTCCTTACATCTGTGGTGGAGCGAGGGATTATTAGTGTGGGGTGTGTGACAGATGTTTTTCAACTTTTATTTTTTGCGGTCTTACATAAAGTAAAGACCCTACGAAGGGAAGGATGCGACGGTCTTACACGAGGTAAGACCCTACACAGGGGGATTATTATATAGTCAATACAGCTACCGCAGGCGATACGCTCACGCACAGAATGGCTGCACATACATTTTTTTCTGTATGTTTTTCAGCTTTTTCTTGGATATTTGCGAAAAAAGCAGTAACTTCGCAGCCTGAAAAACAAATATTTCATTTTTAATAATACATACACATATACACTTATGGGCGGATTCTTTGGTACCATATCAAAATTGGACTGCGTCAACGACCTGTTCTACGGTACAGACTACAACTCTCATCTCGGCACAAAGCGTGCGGGAATGGTAACATTTGACAAGGAAAAGGGATTTTCGAGATCTATTCATAGTCTCGAGCGCAACTACTTCAGATCGAAGTTTGAAGACGAGCTGGATAGCTTCTCGGGAAATCAGGGACTCGGGGTGATTAGCGACACCGACCCGCAACCTATCATAGTTAATTCTCACCTGGGCAGATATGCAGTGGTGAGCGTTGCAAAAATCAATAATCTTCGCGAGATTGCCGACGAGCTGCTGGCGCAGGGTATGCACTTCAGTGAGCTGTCGGCAAACAAAATCAACCAGACGGAATTGGTGGCCTTGCTCATCAACATGGGTAAGGACTACGTGGATGGTATCAACAAGGTGTATGAGCGTATCGAGGGTTCGTGCTCGATGCTTATCATGACTGAGGACGGTATTATTGCAGCGCGCGACTATGCAGGCCGCACACCTATCGTGATTGGCAAAAAACCGAGTGCATACGCGGTGACGAGCGAGACTACGGCTTTCCCTAATCTCGACTATGAGGTGGTGCGCGACGTTGAACCGGGAGAGATCGTGAAGCTTAAGGCTGACGGAATGGAGGTGTTGCAGGCTCCGTCGGGATGCTCGCAGATATGCTCGTTCCTGTGGGTATATTACGGATTCCCGGCAAGCGACTACGAGGGAATCAACACTGAGGACGTGAGGGAAAGATGCGGAAAGATGCTTGGCAAGGAGGACGACACTGAGGCTGACCTCGTGTGCGGCATTCCCGACTCGGGAGTGGGATTCGCACTGGGATATGCCGAGGGACATCAGATTCCATACAAGCGTGCCGTACTGAAATATACTCCTACATGGCCCCGCAGTTTTACTCCGGGCAACCAGTCGAGACGCGACCTTGTGGCTAAGATGAAGCTTATACCCAACCGTGCCATCATGAAGGGCAACAGGGTGGTGTTCTGCGACGACTCTATCGTGCGCGGTACGCAGTTGCGCGACAATGTGCGCACGTTCTTCGAATGTGGTGCCAAGGAGGTGCATGCGCGTATCTCTTGTCCGCCGTTGGTATATGGATGTCCGTTTATAGGGTTCACCTCGTCGAAGAGCGACCTGGAACTTATCACTCGACGTATCATCAAGGACTTTGAGGGCGACGAGAATGTGAAGCTGAAGGAGTATGCCACTACCGACTCGCCGGAATACAAGAGGATGGTGGAGGAGATTGCACGCAGACTGGGATTGACGACGTTGCGCTTCAACAAGATTGAGACGCTGATTGAGTCGATTGGATTGCCGAAGTGCAAGGTGTGCACGCACTGCTTTGACGGGAGCAGCTGCTGCTTTAAAAAATTAAAGAATTAAAAAATTAAAGAATTAAAGTTTCGTTTGCGATAACATCCGCTGTAGGGTCTTTACTTTATGTAAGACCGAATCAATGTGGCGAGCGGTCTTACACGAGGTAAGACCCTACAGCAATGGGATACAAAGGATTAAAAAATTAAAAGATTAAAAAATTAAAGTGATGCGGAGCCAAAGCCGTGTCTTTTGAAAAAAGCCGTGGGATTCCGTGCCTAAATTAATAATCTGTGGACAAAAAGATATTTATGGACAAAGAAATAACAATTAGGAATTAAAAAGAAATCCCTGCAAGTGATGACTTGCAGGGATTTGATTTTTGTTGGGTGCCCGGTGGGACTCGAACCCACGACATTCAGAACCACAATCTGACGCTCTAACCAACTGAACTACGGGCACCATGTTTGCCTCGATTTGCTTACCCTAATGGGTTACTTCTCAAAAGCGAGTGCAAAGGTACGGAATTTATTTGAAACTACCAAATAAATGCCGTACCTTTTAACATAATTTTTAATTATTTGGGCTGTGCAGGTGCCTCAGGAGCTACAGGAGCTGCTTTTTCAGCTGCTGCGGGAGCAGCTTTCTTGTCGGCGGCAGGAGCTGCCTCCTTGGTCTGACTGGCACCAAATCCCGGAAGGTTGTTGGGGTTGGTGGTGGGATTCTCGATGTTCTCCATCACTGAAGAATCGTGAACAGCCTGAGGTGCCACATAAGCACATGCTACGCTGATGACTACCATGGCAACGGCAAGCGACCATGTTGTCTTCTCGATGAAGTCGGTTGTCTTGCGAACGCCACCAATCTGATTGTAGGATGCGAAGCTCGATGAGAGACCGCCACCCTTTGACTCCTGGATGAGCACAATGCAAATCATGAGCACTGCCACCAGGCAAATTAAAATTACTAATAATGTGTACATCTTTCTTTTTATTTATTTTTTATTGTTATTTATAATCAGTTTTTCCAAAAATCTTATTTGGTCGGCGATAAAGGTATTCTTCTGCTGGCTATTGGCATTGAGCCTGCGCAGAATGTCTAATGCCTTGGTGTATCTGCCCTGCTTGATATATATGCGGGCGAGGGTCTCGGTGAAGAAGCCTTCTTCGCCTTCCTTGCCGCCCTCGTCGGTGCCATCGTTGATTTGCGGCACAAACTCGGGTGTCTCGCTGAGTACTATCTTGCCCCTGTCCTGCTCGATGAAACTGTCGATAAGGCTTTGTCCCTTGAGTTGGGGTGTTGCCTCCTCGCCTTTTTCGTCTTCCTCGCTCTCGAGGAGATATGCCACATAGTCAACGGCGGCATCGGCAGGTGTGGGTTTGCGCTTGGGGCGCTGGGCATCGTTTTTTTCCTCTTCTTCCACGGGTATGGTTTCGAGGAAGTTGTCGATGAGCGATATGGTGCGGCTCTCCTGGGGGGCATTGCCTTTCGGAGCGGGCACGTCGCGCTTCTTCTGCGGCTGCAGTTTGTAGTGGGCAGCCTCGATAAGCCGGAACAGCACCTTGCGGTCGGTGATGTATATGGCGGCACGACGCAATTCCTCGTCGAAGGTGGGGTCGTGGAGCAGATAGAGGTTCTGCAGCATGAGCAGGCGTGCCGTCTGGAAATAAGGATACAGTGCAAGAAGGGAGCGCAACTCATATAGCGTATCGCGGTCCATCTCGTCGGGGTGGTTGATCAGTCGTGTCAATTCCATAGTCTGTACCTTATACCTTATTATATATATGACATATATTACCAGTTAGCCACTGTGGCATTGAATATCTGGTCGGTGATCTCTTTCACCATCTGTGTCACCAGTTCTTCCTGCACAGCATTGAGCGACTGGGTGTTCTCGTATGTGGATTGCGCTGTAAACTGGCGCTCGAAGTCCTGCGAGTGGTTGGCATTGTTGGTAAACCTCACGTTGACAGTCATCGAGAGTTCGGTCTGAGATGAGTAACCCTCGCTCGACACCGACTTGTTGCGCTGGTCGTAGCGTGTTATCTCGCCCTCTATCTTCAGGTCGCCATTACGCTTCACCTGTATCAGTTTGGTGTGGCTGGCGAAGATATCCTTCAACTGGTTGTTGAAGATTGGTCCCATCGGTCCCCAGACGTAGCTTGAGCGAATAGGGAAGTCGGCTATCTGTATGGTCTTCGTCTGCGAATAGTCGATGCTGGCGCCGTTGAACTTTATCGACACCGAGCATGCCAAAGGCACGACTGCGAGACACATGGCAAATGCCACCTTCAATATCTTATTTATACGTTTGTTCATCGTCATATATTCACTCTCTATGAGTTTTAATAATCTTCCAGGCCATACTGCTTGAGTCGCCTGTAGAGCGTGCGATCGGAATAACCGAGTTCCTCTGCCGCCTTCTTGCGGTTGCCGTTGTTGCGCTCCAATGCCTTGACGAGCATCTGCTTCTCGATGGTCTCGAGGTTGAGCGAGTTGTTAGGCTCCACATATTCCTCGGCCACGGCGTCCTCTGCCACCCGGGGCAGATAGTTCTGCGTGGGCGCTGCCACGGCGGGGGTGTTGGGAGTGGATGCGTTGAGTTCCTTCTTGAGCGAGTCAATCTCCTGTGTCAGTTCGTTGACGTGTCCACGCAACTCATACAGTATCTTGTAGAGTATCTCGCGCTCACTCTCGAAACTGTGGTCGGAGTCGCCCTTGTGGCTCATCGACACGAGTTGGGTGGTCTCCAAGTCCTGGGGTATATACTCCGAGAGCACCTCGGCGGTTATCTCCCTTTGGGGACTGAGGATGGAGATCTGCTCGGTGACGTTCTTGAGCTGGCGGATGTTGCCGGGCCACTTGTATCTCATGAGCATGGCGCGTGCCTCATCAGTGAGCACCACCTTCTCCATCTTGTATTTCTCGGCCATCTGCATGGCAAAGAAGCGGAACAGCAGGGGGATGTCGTCGCCACGTTCCCTCAACGGGGGCATGTGGATGGGTATCGAGTTGAGTCGATAGTAGAGATCCTCGCGAAAGCGTCCCTCGCTGATGGCTCGCTGCATATTGACATTGGTGGCTGCCACCACCCTCACGTCGGTCTTCCTCACGTCGGTGGCTCCCACGGGGATATACTCTCCCGTCTCGAGCACACGCAGCAGGCGAGCCTGGGTGGATATGGGCAACTCGCCCACCTCGTCGAGGAAGAGCGTGCCCTTGTCGGCTGCACCGAAGTATCCCGGACTGTCGCTTATCGCACCGGTGAAGGAGCCCTTGACATGACCGAAGAGTTCGCTGTCGATTGTTCCCTCGGGAATCGAACCGCAGTTGATGGCGAAATACTTGCCACGGCGACGGGGAGAGCAGTCGTGGATGACGCGGGGGATGACCTCCTTGCCCACTCCACTCTCGCCTACTATCAGCACACTCAAATCTGTGGGCGCCACCTGAAGAGCGACGTCGAGCGCGTGATTCAAAGACGGGCTGTTGCCTACAATCTTGTATCGCTGTTTTATGTCTTGAAGCTCTGATACTTTCATTTTAGAGGACAAAGGTACACACTTTTTTTGATATTACCACATTTTCTGCCTATATTTTAGCTTTTTTTGTCGAATTTGATGAGTAATAGGCCTATTGCGGTCCAAATTAGCTCTCTAATGCGCACTATTAGTGCCACAAAGATGCCGGCACTCGTGGTGAGCGCCAAACCCTTGGCGGACATCAAAAAGCCTCCCTCGCGACCGCCCAACTGCAACGGCATGAAGAAGAGCATATTGGCAAACAACGAGGTGAAGGCAAGGATGAGGATGCTGTCGAGATAGTTGGCCGAGGGCATGATGACGAGCAGGATGAAATATATCTCAAGTGCCGACACTATGCGACACGACAACTCGAGCAGCACTGCCGAAAGGAAGGCCTTGGGGTTTTGATTGTGGAGCGACGCTATCTGACTGTCGATATTCGCCAACTGCTCGCGATGGCGGTCGAAGAAGCCCTGTGCCCAGCGCTTGACGAGGGGAAAACGGCTCAACATTCCAAGGACGCTGACGGCAATGCCCTTCTTGTAGCCCTTGACGAAAAACCATATCGCAACAAGCGAGAACAGGGTGACAAGCGAGAGTATGACTCCCATCGCTATGTTTACAGGATGGATGGCGACATAGAGCAACACCGAGAGAAACCAAAACCAGAAGTGGCTGAAGATATGCGTCATGGCAAACAGGATGACCGACGACGAGGCGCGCTCGGTGCCTATCTTCGGCGAGAGCGACATAATGCGATAGGGTTCGCCACCCATCAGCCCACCGGGAGTGGCATAATTGAGGGCAAACCCCGTCACGGTTATCTTATAAAGCCACCAGAACCCCACCTTCTTCACATTCTTGTCATTAGCGTCGCCGGCATTGTTGATGATGACATACCATGAGGCGGTGTTGAACATATAGAGGAAAAACCACAGGGCTATGACTGCGGCAAACCAATAGCCCGCCCTGCACAACCCGCTCCACACCTGGGCAAAGTCGAGTTGGCTGACCATCAACGCAAGAACAGCAAGGCCGAACACGAAGAATATGTTCTGGTATTTCTTTTTCACTTAAACTGGTCTTTGGGTTTCGGTATGGTGAAACGCACCTTCTCGCTGTCGTCCTTCTTCTCGTGATAGAGTTTGGGAAGGGGATTCGCAAACGGTTCGTCGTAGTTGGCACGATTGCGGAAGATATCTATTGCCATGAATATAGCCTGGCGGAACGAGTTCTCGTCGGCAACGCCCTTTCCGGCGATGTCGTAGGCAGTGCCGTGGTCGGGCGATGTGCGCACGATGGGCAGTCCGGCGGTGTAGTTGACTCCATCCTCCACGGCAAGTGTCTTGAACGGGGCAAGACCCTGGTCGTGATACATGGCAAGGACGGCATCGAACTTGTTATACTGTCCGCTGCCGAAGAATCCGTCGGCGGGATAGGGTCCGAAGGCCTGAATGCCATTCTCCGAGAGTTCGTCGATGGCGGGGGCGATGATTGTCTGTTCCTCATCACCCATCACTCCGCAGTCGCCGGCATGGGGATTGAGGGCGAGAACGGCAATGCGAGGGTTGGAGATGCGGAAGTCGCGCTTCAGACTCTTATGCAGGATTGTGGCCTTCTCGACGATGCGCTCCTTGGTGATGGCACCGGCAATATCCTTGATGGCAAGATGAGTGGTGACAAGAGCCACACGCAGACTGCCGTTGGTGAGAACCATGAGAGCCTTGTTGCCCTCGCCCACGCAATCCTCGATATACTCGGTGTGTCCGTGGAAATGGAACAGGTTGCTCTGGATATTCTTCTTGTTGATGGGAGCGGTGACTAGCACGTCGTAGAGTTCGGAACGATAGTCGGTCATCGCCCTGTCGAGTGCCTTGAGGGCTGCCTCGCCTGCCTCGGGAGAGGGAACGCCAAAATCCACCTTCACCTCATCGTCGAATGTGGCAAGCATATTGAGACGTCCGTCCTTTGCCTCCTCGGCGCGGTCGATAATGCTGAACTGGGTGTTGATTCCAAGCAGTTTCTTGTGATAGGCTGCCACCTTGGGCGAACCGTAGATTATCGGAGTGCAGAGCTCGAGCATCTCGGGGTCTGCAAATGTTTTGAGGATTACCTCATATCCGATGCCGTTAGTATCACCATGGGTGATAGCAACGCGTATTTTCTTGTTTTCTTCCATAGATGATGTTGTATATATTGTTTTATCGTTCGAGACTGAGCGTATAGAGCGCAGCCTCCATTCTCTTGATTATATTCCTTTTCTCTTCGCCGGGGGCATAGACAAACGCCTCGGCTGTGACGGTGACGCCCCGAAGGGAGTCTATCATCGTATGACTCACAAACGGGCCTCCCATGATGTCGCCATGCATCTGCCACAGGCCTCGCATCTCGACTATCGTGCGTCCGCCCACATGCAGTGTCTTCATTGTGGGGGCAATGCGCCGCTCGGTGGTGAGATACATACTGTCGGTCTCGCCCTTGATGTTGACTCGCATCACACTGTCGCGGAGTGACATCATGCGCTCCAAGGAGACGTCGGTGCCCGGGGCGGAATACACGCAGAGGTTGCGCATCGACACACTGCCATCGTCGGAGAGCCATATAAAGCGCTTACCATGCTTGGTCTTGGTGATGTCGGAGGGAATGAGGAGTCGGCAGCCCACTGCCTTTTCCACTTCCTTCTCCCTTGCCGGCGAATGGGACTTGCGCAGATGGCGCAATGCCACGTTGGTCTCGAATCGCGAAAGCAATGAGCGCAGAGAGCGACCTATGCGCCCGTGGTGGGCGGCAATAGAGTCGGCCGACGGGGTCTCGACATACACAATCATCTGCGGCGAGGCATATACATCCTTCTCATATCTCAACCTTGTGGCGGAATGGCGGGCCTCGTCGATATCCACAACGACTATCGCCCTGGCATAGCGCGAGGATTCGAGTGACGTGGCGTCGGCGGCATGACTGACATCGAAGGCGCTCTCGTCCTGGGGCAATCCCGCAAGGGGCGTTTGCATCATCCTTGATATCATCGAGCGCACTCTTGCGTCGGATGTCACCAGCACCACATCATAGGGGTTGCCACTGCTGCGGGGCTTTAGGCTCATACCATCGTCGCACGAGGCAAGCGAGAGCAACGCCAACAGCAAGGGCAGGATGACTGCCAATATACGCCACCTACACCTCATTGTTCTTCTTGGCTGTTGTGAGCAATCCACAGGCAGCGAAGATATCCTGTCCGCGACTGGCACGTATGGTGGTGAACACGCCATGCTTGGTGAGATAGTCGCGAAGGTTTTCCATCTTCTTGTCGTCGGCACCATGCAGGGGCACGTCGGGGATGGTGTGGAAGCGGATGAGATTTACCCTGCACTCCAGTCCATCCACAAGGCGCACTATCTCGCGAGCATGCACCATCGAGTCGTTGACACCGCCGAAGACGATATACTCGAATGAGCAGCGACGCTGATGGGTGAAATCGTATTGCTTCAGCAGTGCCACCACATCGGATATTGCCATCTGCTTCTCGGCAGGCATGAGGGTGAGTCGCTGCTCGTGGAGCGGCGAGTGCATACTGATGGCGATGTGGCACTCGCTCTCGTCGAGGAATCGCTTGAGCTTGTTCTTTATGCCCACACTGCTCACGGTGATGCGCTTGGGGCTCCACTGATAACCCCACTCGGCAGTGAGCACCTGTGTGGCGCGCAGCACATTGTCGAGGTTGTCCATCGGTTCGCCCTGACCCATAAACACGATATTGGTGAGGGACGAAATCTCGGGCAGCGAGTATATCTGATTGAGGATGTCGGCTGCGGTGAGATTTCCCTCAAAGCCTTGTTTGCCGGTTTGGCAGAAGAGGCAGTTCATCTTGCAGCCCACCTGCGACGACACACATAGTGTGGCCCTGTCGCCGTCGGGGATATACACTGTCTCGACAAACTTGCCGCTTGCCGTGGGGAAGAGATACTTGATGGTGCCGTCCTTCGACTTTTGGCAATCCAACGGAGGCATGGCTCCTATCTCACTGTTCTCACTGAGTTTCAAGCGGTTGGCCTTGGAGATATTGGTCATTTGGTCGATGTTCTTCACATTGGCGTCGTACAGCCACTTGGCTATCTGCTTGGCTGTAAAAGCCGGCATACCGAGTGACACGACAAACGCCTTGAGTTCGTCAACATTCATTCCCAATAATATCTTTTTGCTTGCTTCCATTGTCATTTTGCGTATTATAAGGTGCAAAGGTATAAAAAAATGCTGAATATCGCAAAAATATTCAGCATTTTTAAGTATTTGATTATTTCCTCGGTCCTTTTATACTGTCAGCGGGAGCAGGATTTGCCGAGCGGGTTGGAGCCCAATAGCGATTGTCGCTTGTCTTGATCAACTGGAAGGAGGCTATATCCTCGTAGGTTCGTGCATCGCAGAAGATACCCGAGAAACGGTTTCTCGACTGTGAATACCTGTCGATGACAATGTCAGAACCATCATCATAATAGATATAGATTCTGCCGTTGCGGACATGCCATTCAAACTCGTTGGCATATTCATATCCACGCGGACTCCAGTCGTATTCTATACCATAGCCGCCACGTGAGAAATCACCATCCTGAACGAACACTATCTTAGTCTCCCAGTTCTCGGTATAGTCGTTGAAGCGGTCGCTATACCTTGTCGTTTGAATCCATCCTTCCCATGTTCCGTTGAGGTCGTATGCCTGGTCAACATCCTCGTCGCAGCTTGTGAATGTCATTGCCATTGCGAGGGTCATCATCACCATTGTGATATTTGTAAAAAGTCTTTTCATAATCATTTATGTTTTAATGCGTTAATAATCTTTTTCGCTGCAAAGATAGTCGTTTTTTCGCAACTATCAATAGATAAAATTCCTATTTCGCATAGGGAAAATCCTATTCGTGGGAGGATTTATCCTTCTTGCCAAAGTCGGGATCTATCTTCAAAAATGCTGTCACGGCAAAGGTTATGGCGCAACATGCCATCACGATGATAAAGAAAACACGATAGCCCACCATATCCTTTATATATCCAGAAAGCATGCCGGGAAGCATCAGTCCGAGATAGGATATGCCGGTGCAGATGGAATAGTGGGAGGTTTTGTATTTTCCTTGACTATAATAGAGCATGTAGAGGGTGAGGACGGTGAATCCGAGTCCGTAGCCAAACTGCTCGATGAAGAGGCAGGAAGACACGACGATGAGGTTGGAATTGAGCGAATAGCTGAGGTAGATATACACCACGTCGGGCAATGTGATGGCACATACCATAGGCCAGAGCCAGCGCTTCATACCGTCGCGACTGACGAGGACACCGCCGATGATGCCTCCGAGCAGTAGGCCGATGAGCCCCACGGTGCCGTTGGCAAGTCCGTATTCCTGAGGCGAGAGTCCCAATCCTCCGACATAGTTATGGCGAAGCATGAATGTCTTTGTCATCGTGTTGAGCAATGCCTCGGGGAAGCGATAGAACAACAGGAAGAGCATGACAATGAGAGTGCCACGGCGGTCGAATTTCTGGAAGAAGGTGATGAACATGTTTTTCAATTCAGATGTCACCTCTGCCACGGTGCGCCTCGTGTTCACATCCTCAGCGGGACGGGGCATAAACCGACTGTGATAGAGCCACAAACCGATGAACAAGCCCGCCAAGCCATAGAATATCAATGCCCAGGTGAAGCGTATCTGTCCGCGGAACATCACCTGCAATATGCCTGCCAGGGAGACAAGCATACCGTTGACAAAGATGATGGCAAGGCGATAGAACGTGTTGCGCAATCCCACGTATTTAGCCTGGTTGTGATCGTCGAGTTCTATCATATAGAACCCGTCGGCGGAAATGTCGTGGGTGGCACTGCAGAAGGCGATGAGGAAGAAAAGGCACATAGTGGCCTGAAACCAGAATGCGGTGGGGATGGAGAACGCTATTCCGGCGAGCGAGGCTCCTATCAATGCCTGCATGGCAAGCACCCACCAGCGCTTGGTCTTCAACAAGTCGATAAACGGGCTCCAGAGGGGTTTGATAACCCAAGGGAGCGCAAGCCATCCGGTGAACAATCCCACCTCGGCATCCGAGAGGCCCATCTGCATATACATCACCACCGACAAACCGGTGACGATGATATTGGGCAAGCCCTCGGCAAAGTAGAGCGTGGGTATCCACGCCCATGGATTTCTATGTTTCATATTATTCTACATATAATACTTCTTAATCTCCGCCCCACGATAATAGTGGAGCAATATCTTGTCGTAGGGATAACCCTTCTCGCCCATCACGGCGGCACCTATCTGGCATAGACCGACACCATGTCCCCAACCGGCTCCGATGATGGTGAAGGCAGAGGGCACATTGGTGTCGTTGTCGCTGAAATGCTTGTCAACGACAAAGGCACTGCTATAGAGATGGGTGTCGCTGAGTGTGCGGCGTATCTCGAGCTCCTTACCGAGGGTGAGCGTCTTCTTGGTGCCCACGATTTTCAGTCGGCATATCCTTCCGCTCTTCCCGCGTTCCACGGGTATGAGGTCGATGATGTCGCCAAAGTCGTCCTTGGTCTTCTCGTTTATCAGTCGCGACAGTTCTTCCTGGGTGTATTCCACTCGCCATCGATAGAAGTCGGGTGTCTCCTGGTCGTAGTCGTTGAGCACCTGCGAGAGCACCGCCTTGTCGGTGGTGTTGCAATATGCCTCGGGCGATGTGCGAATCCAGCGGTCGAAGAATTCCTCATGCATAATTCCTAATTCCTCATTCCTAATTGGCTTTCCCTCCGGTCGCCGAACTTCGTTTCCTAATTCCTCATTATCCACCACCGACACGAGATACGGTTTCGGAGTGTCTTCCCAACAATACTGGAATTCCTCGGTGATACCGCCGCAGCACTTGCTGAATCGGGCGTCGCATATCTCGTCGTCGCTTGTGAGCACCTGACCGCGGGTGGCATTCACAGCCTCCTCGACAGCGGCATTGCCGGCATTGGTGATGCCCTGATAACGCTGACAGTGATCGTCGGCACATACATCGAATATCGTGTGGTCCTCGCGGTCGTACCAGCGGATTATCTCGTCGTCCTTCTTGATAAACGAGAAGAAACTGTTGGCACCATCTTTCAGTTTGGCTCTCTTCTCCATCTGCGCCAAAAGCCATGAGCGCGAGATGACGGCATGAGCCTTGAGCAGTTCGACACTCGACGTGGCGCTCATCTCGCTCGATATCACACTCTTGAGATATTTCTCGACGTGGATGATGTTGATGGCAGTAATCTCGTCGGCTTCCACCACGAGTTGCAACTGTCCGTTGAACACCTGCGTCTGCTTGCGTTCCCAGTGGAAGTTAACGCCGATGGTCACGTCGTTGAGCGAGAACGAGGCATCCTCGGTGTGGGGACGGAAGGTGAGTTCGCGATACTGATTGCCGCGCCACAGGATACCTCCCTCGGAGAACTCCACCGTCTGTTCGCCCTCAAGGGTCTCGCCCTTGGCGGTGTATGGGGCATTGAGGAAGAAGGTTATCTTCTGTCCGCTCACTATTCCCACCTTCACCATCGGTTCTTCCTTGTATTCGGCATTGCGGCGGGGAGCTGACTTATGCTTCACAATCAGTTCTATCACCCTCTTCATCTTATCCTCACTGAGTGCCACCTCGCGCAGTATTGCCTCTGCCTTGTCGGCGGTGAGGCGCTCGAAGTCCTCCTGGCGCGGAGTGATGATGAGTCCCGCCATGTCGAGTGCTCCCGGACTCACGAGATACTGTGCCTCGCCCTCAGCCGAATAGCAATCGGGACGATGCTTCTCGCGCGGGAAGACCACAGTGAGATAATCATCGGCAACACGCCAACTCACCACATTCATCATGGGTTCGGTGTCGCCCTCGTTCTGGGGCAGCGAGTTATATACTATATTAAAGAGACGCTGACCGCTCTGCTTGGATTTGCTCTTGATGAGCAGGGCTGCCACGGGATAGTCGATGATATTCCATATACCCTCGCCTTCCTCACATTCGAGGATGGGAGTGAGATTGCGCGAGAGGCGCTGCCAACTGCGCTGCAGGGGCAACACTCCACTGGTGCCTGCCTGGAAATGGGCATGGTCGGGAGCCGAGGCTCCGCATTTGGGACCATTGTAAAACACCATCATCTCGGGATATTCGTCGAGCAGGTTGAACATCTCACCATAATTACCCAAGATGCGCTGAGGTTCGTGCCTCAACGAGGGGATGGTGAAATGCGTTGGCAAGATGGGGAATGGATTGACGAGCAACTCGAAATGCTCGTCGATAATCTTCTTCGTCTGCTCCTTGGGGCGATTCTCTTCACATAGGAAGCAAGGACGTTTGGCGATAGCCTTCTTGTCGATATTCGCTCCCGTGGAGGTTATTCTTGCGGGATTCCACTGCACATTGATGGTGATGGCATCGCCGGGGAGTTCGCGGGTCTTCACTCCCTGCAACTGCTGGTAGCGATGGCGGGCGTCATCCCATGTCTCCAACTGGCGGTTGAAATAGCGGAGCAGCGGACTGTCGATCATAATATCTGCCTTTCCCTTCTGCATCTGTTGGCGTGCGGAGATTTCGAGTGTGCGCAGGCGGTCCTTATACAGGTTGTTGGCATTGATCTTGTCGATGCTCAATGCTGCGTCACTGTTTCCGCCCCATCGGCGGCATAGATAGAGTTCGTCGTAGATTCTGCCTATGCGATAGCGACGCGAGAAGATAAGACCGAGGGCATAATCCTCGCCATAGCTCGTATTGGGGAATTGTATCTGACGGAGCAAGGGAGTGAAGAACGCTCTTGGAGCACCCAATCCATTTATTCTCAGGGCGTTGTTCGGTCCGTTCTCATCCGTCCACTCCTTATGGGCGATGAGTCCGGGAGGGAGGGTGTTAAGGTCGAAGTCGCACATTCGATATGAGCCTATCACCATTGCCGCCTTCTGTTGCTTGAAGGCATCTACGATAGTCTGCAATGTATGCGGCGAGGAATAGAGGTCGTCGCTGTCGAGTTGCACTGCAAATCGTCCGCATCTCTTGTCGTTGATTGCCACATTCCAGCATCCGCCGATACCCAGGTCATTCCTCTCCGGAATAATATGAATTAGTTTGCAAAATTGCTCATTGACTTCGTAGATTGCTGGATTCACCTCAGCATAGCTCGAGCAAGCTCGGCTCTGCATTCGGTTCGCGCAGCAATTCCTAATTTCTAATTCCTCATTCCTAATTAATTCCGTAGTTCCATCCGTAGAGTGATTATCCACCACAATGACATTGTATTCGAATGTTGTCTCCTGCTGCAACGCACTTCTCACGGCATCGAGGATAGTCTTCTCGCGATTTCTCACGGGGATAACCACCGAGGCCTCAACGGGGAAGTCCTGTTCGTTGAAGTCGGGATACTGGTAGTAGTTGGTATCCACAAGTGCTCCGATGGCATCGAGATGGCGTGTAGCCACCTGCTCCATCTCTATCTGCACGTTGCGGTTGGCGGGATTGACATAGTCAAACTGCTTCACTCCGCTTGCCCTGAGGTCGCGTTCCTCCTCGGTGTATAGATACTCGTTGAGATGGTGGATGTCTCCCTTGCGACTGAGAAAGAGGCGCAGGTCGTAGAAGCCGGCATGCTGGAGTTCGTCGCTCTCCGTCTGACTGTCGGCCCACTCCCTGAGCAACCTGCCATTGATGAGGACGAGCGAACCGAAGTCGAAGTCGTCGCGGATACTGCCCTTCTGATAGTCGATGGTGGGATGTTGTTTCATCTCGCCGTTCTCCATCGAATAGTGGTCGCTATATAACATTGCAGCATCGGCATCCGCAGCCACACGTAGCAGGCGCTCCAATGCCGACATACCGATGGTGAGCGGTGTGGGTTTGGTGAGCAACAGGGCATAGTCGGAATCCACGTTCTCGGCAATGCTCATCATCGTGTTACTGCTTGTGAGCGAATCCACCACTATGAGGGCGCAACCCTCGGGGATTCCACCTTTTGCCGCCATATCGGCACTTACCAATAGGTGTATATGATGTGTTGTCCTGCTGTCGCGCAGGTATGCTATTGTCGGCTCGAGCACCGTGAAATCGTCACAAGCCAAAAAACAGTCAATCTTTCCTCGCATATATTTATTATTTTGGGGGAGTTAAGGAAGTTAACTCCTATAACTCTTTAATCCTCTTATTATACTCCCTGTCGAGACGCGCAAAGATGTCGGCAACGGTATCGATCGACTTTATCGCCGAAGCTATCTGTCCGATTTCTATCTCTCCGTTTTCCACGTCGCCCTCGAAGATTCCGCGCTTCGATGCCGCCTTGCCTATTATCTCGCGCAACGCATCGGCATCGGCTCCTGCCGCCTCGGCTTCCGCCACCTTATTATATAGTGTGTTCTTGACAAGGCGTGTGGGAGAAATCTTCTTGAGGCATAACATCGTGTCGCCCTCGTTCAATGATGTGCAGAGACGCTTGAACTCGTCGCTTGCCGAACTCTCGGCTGCCAAGGCGAAGAGCGTACCAATCTGCACTCCCTCAGCTCCTAATGCCTCGGCGGCAAGGATAGCCTCGCCGCTGCCTATTCCTCCGGCGGCAATAAGAGGCAATGAGGTGGCTTTCCTCACTTGCGGTATGAGGGTGAATGTAGTTGTCTCCTCGCGTCCGTTATGTCCTCCCGCCTCAAAGCCCTCGGCCACGATGGCATCTACTCCGGCATCCTCGCATTTGCGCGCGAAAAGACTGCTCGACACGACGTGCGCCACCTTGATACCTGCCTCATGAAGACGGGCGGTGAATTTCTTTGGACTACCAGCCGAAGTGAACACTATTTTCACTCCTTCACCGATGATGATGTCCATCAGACGGTCGATCTCGGGATACATCAGAGGCACGTTGATACCCCACGGTTTGGAGGTTGCCTCGTTCATCTTGTGTATATGCTCGACGAGGGTTTCGGGATGCATTGATCCTGCTCCAAGCAATCCCAGTCCGCCGGCGTTGCTCACTGCGGAGGCGAGGCGCCAACCGCTACACCATACCATTCCTCCCTGTATTATCGGTTTTTCAATACCGAACAATTCGCATATTCTGTTCTTTTTCATATTTTTCTATTTTTATTTTTGGGGGAGTTAACTCCTTAATTATAATAATTTAATCCTGCACCTATGGCAGTGCAAAACTCCGAATGTTGCGGTATGTGGAACCGCACCCCATAGAGTTTGCCTATTGCCGGGAAGATGTCCTTGCATGCCGGCAAAAGGGTGAGATTGCCTATCAAGACAAAGTCCTTGATAGTGCTGCCTATCGCCGCCAATACCGCTGCACTGCCTATCGACTGCAGCACCATGTAGATGAGTCCACGCGCCACATCCTCGGGTTGGGCGTTACTCTGGGCCTTACCGAAGAGTGAGGCTGTGGCATCCATTGGCAGTCCGGGGAGCGGACTTGCACTGATGTCGCCGATGAGGAGGTTGATGTTGGCAAGATTACCCTTGGTGGCAAGGTCGCAGACATAGTCGATGTCGCCTGTGTTGAGCAGTAGGCGCGACAAGCCCTGCAACGTTCCGCCACCAGCACCTATACCGCCTATATGGCAGATGTCGTCGCCCACACACTTGACAAACGACGTGCCGGTGCCCATGCTCACCACAATGGCGTCATTCATGCCCGACTCATGGCGCGCTCCAAGTCCGTCGGCAAGAAACTCCTCCACCTTGGTTGTCGGCAGTCCATACACCGGTTTGTCGATATAAGCACTGCCCACACCCGTTAGCATGATATGCTCAATATCGGTAAGACTGATACCCGTGTCATGCAGATACTTGCCAAACGCCCCGTAGAGCGAAGTCACAGGGTCGATTGCCGTGATACGTATTGGCGACACTACCTCGCCATCCTTTATTCCTATGATTTTTGTGGTACTTATGCCCACGTCAATTCCAATTATTATACCCATTGCTCTTGTTCAATAGATGAATTATTGGGCAAAGGTAATATTATTTTTTCTTATTACCAAAAATATTCGGGATTTTATTGTATTTTTGCGTATAAATACAAAAAAAGCCGCTCTTTAATTGAGCAGCTTTCTTGTATGAGTGGTGCCACCAGGAATCGAACCGGGGACACAAGGATTTTCAGTCCTTTGCTCTACCAACTGAGCTATGGCACCGTTGTTTCTCATTTGCGGGTGCAAAGGTACTAACTATTTTTCAATCTACCAAATCTTTGGCTCTAAAATGCCTATATTTTAACAACTATTTAGAATAGTGGTATTTTTTCGCCTTGATATTTACAGACTTTTACATTATTTGCATTGAACACAGAGACACAAAGTCACAGAGTGTCTCCGTGTTCAATATGATTATGCCAAGGGATTCCATCCTTGTGCCACGAGTTCAAACTCGTTGTCGTCTCTTGTGACGAGCACTTTTCCCAGACTTTCCTTGGTGATATGTCCGATGAGATGCACTCCCTCGATGTCTTTCACTCTCTCATGATCGCCGATGGGCACAGTGAAGAGCAATTCATAGTCCTCACCGCCGTTGAGGGCGCAAGTGGTGACATTGAGGTTGAGTTCCTCTGCCATCACCGCAGTCTGATAGTCGATGGGGATATTCTTCTCGAAGATGCGGCATCCCACATGACTCTGATGGCAGATATGGAGGAGTTCGCTACTGAGTCCGTCGCTGATATCCATCATAGCGGTGGGTTTCACTCCCGCAACTTTGAGTTTCTCGATGATGTCTCCCCGTGCCTCTGCCTGCAACTGTCGTTGGAGCAGGTATTCCTTTCCTACAAAGTCGGGTTGGAAATGGCTCAGTTCCTCGAGTGCCCGTTTGTCACCCTTCTTCCTTGCCTCTTCCACCTGCTGATAGTACACCGTCTTCTCGCGTTCGAGGAGTTGGAGTCCCATATATGCCGCACCGAGGTCGCCCGACACGCACACGAGGTCGGTTTCCTTCGCCCCGTTGCGATATACGATGTCGTCCTTGTCGGCCTCACCGATACAGGTGATACTGATGGCGAGTCCTGTGTATGACGATGTGGTGTCGCCACCCACTATATCCACGTTCCATTTGTCGCAAGCCAGGCGGAGTCCACGATAGAAGGTCTCGATGTCCTCCACGGTGAATCTCTTACTGATGGCGAGCGACACTGTCATCTGACGTGGTGTGCCGTTCATGGCAAAGATGTCGCTGATATTTACCATAGCCGACTTATACCCCAAGTGCTCCATGTCGATATATGTGAGGTCGAAGTGCACGCCCTCCATCAGCATGTCGGTGGTGACGAGTGTCTGCTTGCCATTGTAGTCGAGAACGGCACAGTCATCCCCCACCCCATACACCGTGGAGGCATTCTTGGGTTGGAAATCCTTTGTCAGTCGGTCGATAAGTCCGAATTCTCCTAATTTTGATATGTCCATAATATAATATCAACTTCTACGTATCATCTCTCGCATAATCTCCGTCATCAGCGGTTGGGCATTATTTGCAGCCACCTGCACCTCCTCGTGACTCACCTCAACGGGAGTGTCCTCAAGACCGAGGTCGGTGATGATACTGATACCGAATGTGCGAATACCACAATGATGAGCCACAATCACCTCGGGCACAGTGCTCATACCCACGGCGTCGGCACCCAGTCGGTGATACATCTTATACTCGGCGGGAGTCTCGAATGTCGGTCCCTGCACACCGATATATACTCCATGCACAACCCTGATGCCCTTCTCCTTGGCTATACTGTCGGCCTCGGCGATAAGACTGAGGTCGTAGGTCTCGTGCATGTCGGGGAAGCGAGGTCCTGTGGGGAAGTTCTTTCCACGCAGCGGATGCTCGGGGAAGAAGTTGATGTGGTCGGTGATAATCATCAGGTCGCCAATCTTGAACTCGGGATTCATACCGCCCGAGGCGTTGCTCACGAAGAGCGTCTTGATACCTAATTCATACATCACGCGAATGGGGAATGTCACCTCCTTCATCGAGTAGCCCTCATAGTAGTGGAAGCGTCCTTGCATTGCCATGATATCCTTACCGCCCAATTTACCGAATATGATTTTGCCGGCATGACCCTCAACAGTCGATACCGGGAAATTGGGAATATCTGTGTAAGGAAACTCATAGGTGTCAGTTATCTCGGAAGCTAATTGTCCGAGGCCTGTCCCTAAGATTATTGCCGTTTCTGGACTTGTAGTCATCCTTTGCTTTAGCCAGGATGCTGTTTCTTGAATTTTTTCGTACATATCCTATAATTTTTTCGTTAAACGATTCTTCTTGTCCGAGCATAAACCGTATCTTCACCGGCAAGGCAAACATTGCCTCTCTCACATCCTCGCTGAGTCCGTCCAAACCGATGAGTCGGGTGGCGTCCTTCTCGGTGGTGACAATCATCTTGGGCTTTGGCATTGAAGCGAATGTATTATTGATGAGAGTCACGTCGGATGATGTGAAGGCATGATGGTCGCCGAATGTCAGCGGAGTGATGTTCGGGCACCTTGGCGAGAGGTCTTCTATCATCTGCCTTGGCGACGCTATACCCGTCAGCAGCAGTATGTGGCAATCCTTGCCTATGCTGTCAAGCGGGCGTTCCTCTCCGCCGAATACGGGAGTGATGTTCCTGTAGTCAAGGCATGTGAAATAGAGTCGCTGAAAGGGGAAGAGGTTCATCGCCTTGGTGATAACCCTATACTCCATCGGTTTGAGGTCGTGAGGACACTTGGTCACAATCACGATGTCGGCGCGGTTTTTTCCGCTGAGCGGTTCACGCAGTCGGCCTGCCGGCAGTAGTTTGTCGTAGATTATCAGTCGGTGATAGTCAACGAGCAGTATGTTAACACCTGGTTTGACATACCTGTGTTGGAATGCGTCGTCGAGCAATATCACGTCGATGTCTTTCTCTTCCGATAACAGTTGCCTGATGCCGTGGCATCGCTTGCGATCCACCGCCACGGTGATGTCGTCGCCATATTTGCGCTTCATCTGCAGCGGTTCGTCGCCCACAGTGCGTGCCGTAGCCTTGTCGTCGGCAATGACAAATCCCCGTGTGCGTCGCTTGTATCCACGACTCAGCACTGCCACCTTTGCCTTGTCCTTCAGAAGGTCTATCAGATATTCCACATGAGGGGTCTTGCCCGTGCCGCCCACGGTGATGTTACCCACCGAGATGACCGGCACGTCAAAACTCTCACTATGCAGTATGCCTATCTCAAAGAGCATATTACGTATCTTCACGCCAAGACCGTAGAGCCAGCTCAGCGGAAGTAGCCATTCGTTTATCTTGATAAAGTCGCCTTCTACTCGCACTTTCTTTTCTTATACCTTTATATTATTTAATAACTACATTAACCGGCATTCTTGCCTGGATGGCATCCTGACGGTCGAGTTGCTTGAGGAACATGAACGGAGCGTAGTACTCACCCAATGTAGCGCGCAACTTGCCGTCGAGGTAGTTGCCACCCCCCGAAGAGGCACGGTTGAGCAAGCTCTCTATCATGTCGGCCTTGGCGGGATATGCCTTTGTGCGATATTCCTTCACCTTGGCCAGTTCGGCTGCCTTTGCCACAGCCTGGTCGATACCACCGATACCGTCAACCAACTTTATCTTCAGGGCGTCCTGACCAAGCCATACCCTACCCTCGGCTATCTCATACACACGCTCTACGGGAATCTTTCGTCCGTCGGACACGCGCTTTGTGAATGTCTTGTATCCACGATCTATCATATTGGTGAGATACTGCATCTCTTCCTCGTTGAACGGGCGTGAGGATGTTCCGAAGTTACTGTATTTGTTGGTCTTCACCTGGTCGAATTTCAATCCGAGTTTGTCGGTGAGCAATCCGCTCACGTCGGGGAACATACCGAAGATACCGATACTACCAGTAAGTGTTGTCGGTTCGGCATAGATATAGTTGGCGGCGCAACTGATGTAATAACCACCCGAAGCTGCGTATGTACCCATGGATACAACAACGGGCTTCTTGGCCTTGAGTCGGGTTACTGCGCGCCAAATCTGCTCGGATGCATAGGCACTACCACCGGGAGAGTTAACTCTCAGCACTACAGCCTTCACATCATCGTCGTTCATAAGAGCCTCAAGGTCGGGCACCATATTTGCCGAACAGATAGATGCACCCTCTGACATACCGCCCTGAGTGTCGCTCACGATGTCACCGTAGGCATAGTAAACGGCGATACGGTCGTCGGCCTTGTTCTTGTTGGGCTGTGCGCACATCTGCTTAACGCTCACCTGACTGATATTGTCGTCCTCGTCGAGGTCGAGGCGCTTCTTGATGTCGGCTCTCACCTCGTCATAGTATGCCACCTGGTCAACAAGCTTCATCTTCAGCAGTTCGTCGGCAGAGGCGAATGTCACAAGACTGTCGGCATAAGCATTGAGGGTCTTTGCGTCGAGTTTGCGGCTCTGAGCCACATCCTTCACTACATTTCCCCATATTCCGTTGAGATAAACACTGATCTGCTCACGATTGGCATCGCTCATCTTGTCGGCAAAGAATGGTTCGACGGCACTCTTAAACTTGCCCACCTTGGCAATCTGCATCTTCACGCCAAACTTAGCCATGAGGTCCTTGAAATACATTGTCTCGGTGCAGAGTCCGTGCCAATCCACCATACCCTCGGGATTGACAATCACCTTGTCGGCCACAGAGCAAAGCCAATAAGCCG
>OBLI01001133.1_pt1 | contig 26841 bp, 23 predicted proteins | sample 1519701 | NCBI WGS metagenome assembly OBLI01 (sample SAMEA3663005, study PRJEB22513) | pig gut metagenome | biome: pig gut; feature: pig-associated habitat; material: faeces | place: France | collected 2012 | reverse complement strand
GATGATGCCAATGGCGATCGGACAGAGATATTTCATGAAGAAGGCGTAGGTGTTGAAGAAGTAGAAGGAGATCGTGCCCTCGTTGGTCAGCTCTGCCTTCAGGATCTTTTTATCTACCCGCGTTCCCACAAAGATACAGATCAGCATACCGCCCAAGGGAAGCATGATCTTGGCAGTGATGTAATCCAACAGATCGAAGAAGTTGAGGCCGCCAATGGTGTATTCACTCAGCACACCCATCGAGAGGGAGCTGATCGAGCCAAAGAGCAATACGCCTAAAGAGACATAGATCGCTGCCCGGCTGCGGGTCATCTGCCACTCCTCGTGCATATAGGCGGTGGCTACCTCGTGCAAGGAGATAGTTGAAGTGAGTGCCGCCAAGGCTAAAAGGATGAAGAAAACAAGCGACCAGAGGTTTCCGAGCGGCATCTGCTCGAAGACGTTGGGCAGGGTGATGAAGACCAATTCCGGCCCGGCTGTAGGCGCAATGCCAAAGCTGAACACAGCCGGGAAGATCATGATGCCCGCTAAGACAGCGACCAGCGTATCGAGCACGGTTACTTGCAGGGCGGTCGTCTGAAGATTGGTGTGTTTCCCGAAATAGGAGGAGTAGGTGATGAGGCATCCCATACCGATACTGAGGGAGAAGAAGGCTTGTCCCATGGCACTCAACACGACCGAAGAGCGGATCTTCGAGAAGTCCGGCTGCAGGAGGAAACGCAATCCTTCGCTGGCGTCAGGCAGCGTAACGGAACGAACGCAGAGGGCGCACAAGATCAAGAAGAGGACAGGCATCATCACCTTTGAGGCCCGCTCAATGCCCTTCTTCACACCCGACATGATGATGACATGGGTCATGCCGATGAAGAGGGCGGTCCACAAAATGGGGCGGAAGACACCAGAGGAGAACGTCTCAAATTCGGCAGTGAACGCTGCGGCCGATTTCCCGGCGAGTGAGCCGATGCAAGCCTGCATGATGTATTCGAGTGTCCAACCTGAAACCACGGAGTAGAAGCCGAGGATCAAGAAAGCACCCAACACACCGTTGTAGCCGATGAAGCTCCACTTGGTGCCCGGCGCCATCACCTTGAAGGCACCCGCTGCGTTGCGGTGAGAATGCCGACCGATAAAAAATTCAGTGATCATGACGGGTAGGCCCAACAGCAGGATACAAATGAGGTAGATCAGGATAAATGCGGCACCTCCGTTTGCCCCGACCATATAGGGGAATCGCCAGATGTTGCCTAAGCCAACGGCGCATCCCACGGTGGCGAGGATCACGCCCAGTTTACTGCCAAAAGTGGCTCTTTTGTTTGTTGTCATTTGCTTTTTCGATTTTATGTAAAGTTTGTGATTTTGCCATCTTGGATATGAATCACACGATCGGTGTCGGCTGCTAATTGCTCGTCGTGTGTGACGATGACGAAGGTTTGTCCTAACTTGTCGCGTAGCTCGAAGAAGAGGCTGTGCAGCTCCGCTTTGTTTTGCGTATCGAGACTGCCGGAGGGCTCGTCGGCCAGGATCACTGCTGGATGATTGACCAAGGCACGTGCCACGGCTACCCGTTGTTTCTCTCCACCGGAAAGGGCGGCCGGTTTGTGCTCCATGCGGTCGGTCAGCCGGAGCAGGTCGAGCAGCTCTTTCGCCTTACGTTCCGCTACGGCTGGCTTCTCCCGAGCGATGAGTGCGGGAAGCATGACATTCTCCAAGGCGGTGAACTCCGGCAGCAGTTGATGAAACTGGAAGACGAAACCGATCTGGCGATTGCGGAAGGCGGCCAGCTCTTTCTCCTTGAGCAGCCCGGTTTCCGTTCCGTTGATGAGGAGTCGTCCGCTGTCCGGTCGATCCAGTGTGCCGATGATCTGCAGTAGGGTGGTCTTACCGGCACCGCTGGGGCCGACAATGGCGACCACCTCGCCCTTCTGGATCGTGAGGTCGATGCCTTTGAGCACTTGTAAAGCACCAAAACTTTTAGTGATTCCTTCCGTTTGTATCATACCATATTTTTGAGGACATGGGCGGCAAGGTAGCAGCCGAAGATCGCCGGCATGTAGGCTACGGTGCCTGCTGTTGTCCGTTTGTTTGACTCATTATCCACCTCGATCACGGCGTTCATATCGGCAAACTCCGTGGAGAAAACCACAGGGATGCCTTTACGTATGCCCAGGCCATGTAGCCGTTTGCGTACGGCTCGTGCCAATGTGCAGTTAATCGACTTGGAGATGTCGGCGATGCGCACCTGTGAGGGATCGACTTTCGCTCCGGCTCCCATCGAGGAGACGATCGGGATCTGGTGGGTGTAGGCAAAATGCAGCAGGAATACTTTCGGACTTAACGAGTCAATGGCATCTACCACGTAATCAAAATGGCCTTGCGTGAGCAACTCCTCGGTGCGCTCGTCGCGCAGGAATTCATTCAGCACGGTCAGCTGCAGCTCCGGGTTGATGTCTAAGAGTCGTTCGGCCATAACCTCCGCTTTGGGTCTTCCTAATGTAGAGTGGAGGGCGGGCAGTTGGCGGTTGAGGTTGCTCTCGTTCACGCAGTCGGCATCGACAAGGGTCATGCGTCCTACGCCGGCTCGGCAAAGTTGTTCGGCAGCGTATGCGCCAACGCCACCCAAGCCTACTACCAAGACATGGCACTCGGCCAAACGAGCCATGCGTTCTGCTCCATAGAGTAATTCTGTTCGTGTATTCCAGCTATAACGCATTTGTTATCTATTTTGCCCGCAAAAGTAATGAATTGTTCTTAGAATACTTAATTTCGCGGCAAATAAACAGATTTCTTAATTAAGGAGTATATGATAGCATTCTATGCGGAAGAGACGCAACTTCCGGCCGTTCGTCAGGAGGCTGTTCGGGAATGGGTGAGAACCGTGGCGCGTAGTTACGGCAAGAAGGTGGGCGACATCAGCTATATCTTTTGCTCGGATGAGAAGATATTGGCAGTGAATCGCGAGTTCCTGCAACACGATTACTATACCGACATCATCACGTTCGACTATACCAGTGGTGAGAAGATCGCAGGCGATCTCTTCATCAGTCTCGACACGGTGCGCACCAATGCGGAGAAGTTCGGGCAATCCTACAATGAGGAGTTGCATCGCACCATCATCCATGGCATTCTTCATCTGTGTGGCATCAACGACAAAGGCCCCGGCGAGCGGGAGATCATGGAGGCGAACGAGAACAAAGCCTTGGCGATATTGCCGGAGGAATGCCAACAGTTCCCTTGTCAGCCGCAGATGGGCGACGAGGCAACAGAGGAGACTTCATGTTGAAATCAGCAAAAAACAAAAGGGAAATATGACATTTAATTATGATGTGATTGTGGTGGGTGCCGGGCATGCCGGCTGTGAGGCAGCTGCGGCTGCCGCTAACTTAGGCTCGAAGACGTTGCTCATCACGATGGACATGAACAAGATTGCCCAGATGAGTTGCAACCCTGCTGTGGGTGGTATTGCCAAAGGGCAGATCGTGCGTGAGATCGACGCCTTGGGAGGTTATATGGGAATTGTGACCGATCGGACGGCCATCCAATTTCGGATGTTGAACCGAAGCAAAGGACCTGCCATGTGGAGTCCCCGTGCGCAGAGCGATCGGGCTCGTTTCATCGAGTGCTGGCGAGGCATCTTAGAGAACATCCCTAATTTGTATCTTTGGCAAGACATGGTGAAGGAGTTGCTGATCGAGCAGGGAGCAGTCTGTGGTGTACGTACAGGCATGAACGTGGAGTTCCGGGCGAAAGCAGTGGTCTTGACCAATGGTACTTTCTTGAATGGACTGCTCCATATCGGACGCACACAAATTCGGGGCGGCCGTATTGCCGAGCCAGCAGCAACGGGCTTAACAGAGCAATTGAAAGCATTGGGTATTCGTACGGATCGGATGAAGACAGGAACGCCGGTGCGCATTGATGCGCGTAGTGTCCATTTCGAGGAGATGACAGAGCAACCGGGCGAGGATGATTTCCATAAATTCTCGTTTTTAGACACAGAGCATCGCTTGTTGCGCCAGCTGAGCTGCTGGACGACCTATACCAATGAAGCTTGTCATGCAATCTTGCGGGAAGGTTTGCCCGACTCTCCCTTATACAACGGACAGATCCAAAGTATAGGTCCTCGTTATTGTCCCAGTATAGAGACGAAGATTGTCACCTTTGCAGAGCGCAACCAGCACCAGCTTTTCTTGGAACCAGAAGGTGAGAACACTCAGGAGTATTATCTCAATGGTTTCTCCAGCTCTTTGCCGTTGGATATTCAACTACGGGCGTTGCAAGCGATCCCGGCTTTCCGGGATGTGCAGATCTATCGTCCGGGTTACGCTATCGAATACGATTTCTTTGATCCAACACAGCTCCAGCATAATTTAGAGACCAAAGCTATCCGCAACCTCTTTTTCGCCGGACAGATCAATGGAACGACCGGCTATGAGGAGGCCGGAGGTCAAGGCTTGGTAGCTGGTATCAATGCACACATCAATTGCCACGGCGGGACACCGTTTGTGTTAGGTCGTGATGAAGCATATATTGGTGTGTTGATCGACGACTTGGTGACGAAGGGCGTTGATGAACCTTACCGTATGTTTACCTCGCGAGCAGAGTATCGCATTCTTTTACGGCAAGACGATGCAGACATGCGCCTCACCGAACGCGCTTACCAAATGGGATTGGCGAAGCGAAACCGTATGGATTTATTAATGGAGAAACGTGCCTCTCGAGATGCGTTGATTCATTTCGTCGAGCACTATTCCGTAAAGCCGCAATACCTCAATGCAGGGTTGGAGCAGATTGGCACTACTCCCCTCTCCCACGGTTGCAAGCTCATTGATGTATTGCTTCGTCCGCAAACCACGTTGCCAAACTTGGCTCCGTTCATCCCGGCCTTGCAAGAGGAGTTGATGCGTTTGCCTGCTTCCCGTCGTGAGGAGATTAGTGAAGCTGCAGAAATCTTGATTAAGTATAGCGGCTACATCAAACGTGAGCGACAGATTGCGGACAAGATCTCTCGTTTAGAGAACATCCGTATCAAAGGGAAATTTGATTATAATAGTATTCACGCGCTTTCTACGGAGGCTCGTCAAAAGTTGAGTCGTATTGATCCGGAGACGTTGGCACAGGCTGGTCGTATCCCCGGTATCTCCCCAAGCGACATTAATATTTTGTTGGTTTTACTTGGTCGATAAAAAATGTTCCACGTGGAACATCTTAAAGAAGATATTTAATGAATGAAGCTAAAGAGTTGATTTTACAGCGGAATCCGTCTGATTCGACAGGCGGTTTGTTCCATACGAAGCCTATTTCGTTCGAGAAGTTATCCATAAAAGCCCGTAGCAAGATGTTGCGGGCATTGGATCTATTAGTGGATGGATCATTGGTCGAGACGGCATTTCCTATCCAGACCTATGACGGCTATGTAGAGTCGGATATGCGTCGTGACTTGCTAAAATTGGTTTGGATAAATGGCTATCGCACGGAGCCTCCTCTCCTCTCCTTCTTGCATGGCTCTGGCATGAAGATGGGTGCCATAGCCATGAGCCGTTCATTAGACAGCCACGATATCGTAGCGGTTGGTGCAACTGACTTCGAGTTGGAGCAAGCGATAAACGCCCTGATTCGAGCAAAGGGGGGTATAGCCGTCGCTTGCATGGATAACGTGGCGCTTATCCGTCGCCCCACAGTCGCATTAGACGATGCAGAAAAGGCAAAAGCGTTGCAAGACTATGCGGAGATCGAACGGAAGGTGAAACAACTGCAGACACCCCTACCCGATTTGCTCGATCGTCTACTGGCGGTGGGCAGTTATGATTTACCCCAGTTAGCTGCCCGTTTGTTTGTATGACGGAACGAGATGAACATATCAAGATGATCTTGGCTGTAATCCCGGAGAAGCCTGGTTGCTACCAATACTTCGATGAGAAGGGAACGATCATCTACGTCGGCAAGGCGAAGAACCTAAAGCGACGGGTCTCCTCCTACTTCAACAAGGAGCACGACAGTAATAAGACCCGTGTCTTGGTGAAGCAGATTCGAGACATCAAATATATTGTAGTAAATACGGAAGAGGATGCGCTTTTGTTGGAGAATAACCTCATCAAGCAGTATCGCCCACGATACAACGTTTTGCTGAAAGACGACAAAACCTATCCTTCCATCGTTGTGAAGAATGAATACTTCCCTCGGGTCTATCAAACACGCAATATCGTGCGAGACGGTTCCCAATACTACGGTCCCTATCCCTCCGTCTTCACTGCACGGGTTATGCTCCAAATGCTGAAAGAGCTTTATCCGATCCGCACTTGCAAATATCCATTGACTCCCGAGGCTATCGCCCGTGGGCAATTCAAAGTCTGCCTCGAATACCACATCAAACGGTGTAAAGGCCCTTGCGAGGGTTTGCAATCGCTGGAGGAGTATCAGCAAAACATGGCTGAGGTAAAGGAAATCCTAAAAGGGAATATTTCGCAAATCAGCAAGCATCTTTATGAACAGATGCAGACTTTGGCCGCAGAGTTGCGTTTTGAGGAGGCGCAGGCGATCAAAGAGAAATACGAAGTCATCGAAAATTACCGATCCAAATCGACGGTTGTTCCCCCCCTGCTGCACAACATCGATGTATTCTCCCTCATCGAAGACGAGCATTCAGCCTATGTAAATTACCTACACATCGGGAATGGTGCGATTGTACAAGCTTACACGTTTGAATACAAAAAGCGCTTGGATGAAACCAAGGAGGAATTGCTAGGTTTGGGTATTGTCGAGATGCGAGCCCGTTTTAAAAGTACGGCAAGAGAGATTATCGTACCGTTTGAACTTGATTTGCCACTGGCGAATGTCAGTTTAGTAGTACCGCAACGAGGAGACAAAAAGAAACTGCTCGACCTCTCCGAAATGAATGCAAAGCAGTTTAAGATCGATAAGCTTAAAAAAGCAGAGAAGCTTAATCCAGAGCAGCGCACGACTCGCCTGCTGAAGGAGATCCAAGAAACGTTGCATTTGGATCGTTTACCCGTTCAAATCGAGTGTTTCGATAACTCTAATATTCAGGGTAGCGATCCGGTAGCGGCTTGTGTGGTCTTTAAGATGGGTAAGCCTTCGAAAGCAGATTATCGGAAATACAACATTCGAACCGTTGTCGGCCCGGATGACTACGCCTCGATGAAGGAGGTAGTACGTCGGCGTTACCAGCGAGCGATTGAGGAGCAAACTCCCCTGCCCGATTTGATCATAACTGATGGTGGAAAGGGGCAAATGGAAGTAGTGCGTTCCGTTGTAGAAGATGAATTAGGTTTGCGAATTCCTATCGCTGGATTGGCGAAAGATGGCCATCACCGCACGGCAGAATTGCTGTTCGGCTTTCCTCCTGAACCAATCGGAATGCGTATGGATAGTCCACTCTTCCTTCTGTTGACCCGTATGCAAGATGAAGTGCATCGCTTTGCGATTACCTTCCATAAGGATAAACGCAGCAAAGGACAGGTGAAATCGGAATTAGATGCGATCAAAGGAATCGGTGAAAAGACAAAAGTTGTACTTTTACGTCGCTTTAAGAGTTTGAAGCGCATCCGTGAGGCCTCCTTCGACGAACTGAAAGCAGTCATAGGCGAAGCTAAAGCGAGGACGCTACAAGAAGGATTAAATACAAAATAGGAATATTAATGAAGACAGTTACGCAACGCGTGCAACACGCATCCGTCACGATAGACGGACAGATCAAGTCGAAGATTGGGAAAGGACTCCTAATCTTGGTCGGCATAGAGGATCGAGATACCCACGAAGACATCGAATGGTTAGCCAAGAAGATTACAAATCTACGCATCTTTGACGATGAAAACGGGGTGATGAATCGCTCCTGCATCGAGATAGAGGGCGAGATATTGGTCGTTAGCCAGTTTACCTTGCAAGCCTCAACCAAGAAGGGCAATCGTCCCTCCTACATCAAAGCGTCAAAGCCAGAGGTGGCTATCCCAATGTATGAAGCTTTCTGCGAGGAGGTCGGCCTGCAGTTAGGTAAGCCCGTTCAAACGGGTACTTTTGGAGCGGATATGAAGGTAGAACTGTTGAACGATGGTCCTGTGACTATCTTGATTGACTCACAAAACAAGGAATAAGGAAACAGAAAACGATGTTTAACGATGGAAGAACTGACGATTAAAGAGGCGCAAGCGGCCGTTGATCATTGGATCAAAACCTATGGCGTGCGCTATTTCAATGAGCTGACGAATATGACCATCCTTACGGAGGAGGTCGGTGAATTGGCCCGAATCATGGCTCGTACCTATGGCGAGCAATCTTTCAAGGAGAGTGATAAGCACCGGGATTTAGGCGATGAAATGGCGGATGTTTTATGGGTACTGATCTGTTTGGCCAATCAAACAGGCATAGACTTGACGACCGCTTTCCGCAAGAACATGGAGAAGAAAACCGGCCGTGACAAAGAACGGCATATTCACAATCAAAAACTGCAAGAAGAATGATAAACGAGTTTGAACGCAATCCTGAATTTAGTAAAGTAACGACCGATCGTTATCATGAGGCTTTCCAGCGTTTTGCTCCTGCCTTGACAGAAGAGCAAACCCTTAAGGCGGTCAGCCACCTTTTAGATGCCCATTTCAACGAGAATTTCACACCGGAGGTGTTGAAGAAACTACGTGGCTGTGTGGATCTCACCTCGCTCACCAGCATAGATACGAAAGAGAGTATCTGGAGGATGGTCGATCAAGTGAACGATTTCGAGGGAACTCGTCCCGATGTGCACAATGTGGCAGCTATTTGTGTCTATCCCCTCTTTGTGAGTACCGTGAAGCAGGCACTCACTGCGAATCAGGTAAAGATAGCTGCAGTAGCTGGTGGTTTCCCCGCTTCGCAAACCTTTATGGAGGTGAAGATGGCCGAGGTGGCCATGGCAATCATGGAAGGTGCTGATGAAATCGATATTGTGATGAACTTAGGCTATCTTAAGGAGGAGAATTATGACGAACTCACCGAGGAAATTCAAGAGATCAAGGAGCGTTGTGGCGAAGAGGTCACGTTGAAAGTAATCTTAGAAACTGGAGCTTTGGAGACACCTGAGCAGATCCGGAAAGCTGCTATTTTAGCGATCTATTCGGGCGCTGACTTCATCAAAACCTCTACGGGTAAAGGCTATCCTGGTGCAACACCAGAGGCGGTTTATACGATGTGCCGAGTAATTCGGGAATATGCCGAATTAAACGAAAAAAAGGTTGGCATTAAAGTAGCTGGTGGAGTACGCAGTGCGAAAGAGGCAGTGCGTTATTACACTATCGTCAAAGATGTTTTAGGTGACGAATGGCTCAACAAGTCACTTTTCAGGATTGGTGCCAGCAGCTTGGTAGAAGATTTGGAGAAGCAACTTACTTCTTTCGATGAATGATAAAATCGGCTAAATGAGCCAAGGCGAGGCGTGCAGCAGAATCAGGCAACTGTTGCATGGCCTCAATAGCCATTTCGTAGTAATGTTGCATCCGATGCTCCGCATAAGCAATACCTCCCTGTACCTTGGCGAACGCAATCAACGCCTCGACATTTACCCCGGTAAAGTCTTTTCGTAAAATCATCTCTCGATAGCTCTCTGCTTCTCCCCCACCCTGCCGTAAGGCATACAGCAATGGAAGAGTAACTTTCCCTTCACGAATATCATTACCTGTCGGCTTACCGATTTGCGACTCTTTGAAGTAATCGAAGATATCATCTTTGATTTGGAAGCAATAGCCTAAGTACTCGCCAACCTTGCGGCAAATAGCGATTTGTTCATCCGAAGCTCCTGCTGAGATAGCACCGATCTCCATGCAAGCCGAGAGCAGGGTGGCTGTCTTCTTTTTGATGACTTGCAAATAGCATTGTTCGTCGAGGATACTCTCTTCGGCGGTTTCCAGTTGCTTAATCTCTCCCTCAGAGAGGTCTCTTCCTAAGTTGGAGATAATGCTAATTATGCGTAAGTCTTTCGTATGGATTGAGCGAATCAAAGCAGTAGACAGAAGGTAATCACCAGCTAAGACTGAGATACGATTATCGAAGATCGCATTCAACGAAGGAACGCCACGACGTTGTTTGGTTTCATCGATCACGTCATCGTGTATCAGGGTAGCTGTATGCAACAACTCCAACAATACGGCAGAGTTTATGGAGTTGTCAGACACTTTGCCACACGCCTTCGCTGTCAGCAAAACCAACATCGGACGAACATGTTTTCCCGTAGAGCTTAAAATCTTGTCTATAGCCGCTTGCAACAAATTGGTTTGGCTTCGCAAGGAAGAGGCAAACTCTTCATTGAAGCGTTCCAACTCTGCAGCAATCGGCTGCACGATATGCTTTATCTCATCCATATTTATTTACAAAGATGCGCAAAAGTAGCAAAAACTATTGAGTAAGCGAGTTTTTTCGTACATTTACACGGTTTTTTCTGTAACTAAAACGTGTTAAAAGAGATGAAGCTATTCCTAATAGATGCATACGCACTGATCTATCGTTCTTATTACGCATTCCTCAAGAATCCGCGTATTAATTCCAAGGGAATGAATACGTCCGCCATATTTGGATTTATCAATACGCTGGAAGATGTGTTAAAGCGGGAGAACCCTACGCACATCGCTGTGGCTTTTGATCCACATGGTCCGACGTTCCGCCATGAGGCCTTTGAGCAATATAAGGCGCAGCGGGAGGAAACACCAGAGGTGATTCGTCAATCGGTGCCTGTGATTAAAGAGGTAATCGAAGCCTATAATATTCCCATTTTGGAGGTGTCCCGCTACGAGGCTGATGACGTAATCGGTACGATTGCGAAACAAGCGGCTCAGGAAGGCTTTGAGGTATTCATGATGACACCCGACAAGGACTATGGGCAATTGGTGGCTGACCATATATATATGTATCGTCCGAAGTTCGGAGGTGACTATGAAGTGTTGGGTGTCTCTGAGGTGTTACAGAAATATGGCCTGACCAGAACGGATCAGGTGATCGACCTGTTGGGTTTAATGGGTGATGCCTCTGATAATATTCCTGGCTGTCCCGGTGTTGGCGAAAAGACCGCCCAAAAACTATTGGCTGAGTTTGGCAGTATCGACAATCTGCTTGCGCATACCGATCAGTTGAAAGGGGCACAAAGAAAGAAGGTGGAGGAGAATCAAGAGCAGATACGTTTCTCCAAATTCTTGGCGACCATCAAAACTGATGTGCCCATTACCTTTGACGCAAAGCTATGCGTGCGGGAGAAACCTAATGTTGCTCGCTTGAAAGCGATCTATACCGATTTAGAGTTTAGAACGTTTATTAACAAGTTGGAAGGCGAGCCTGCCAAGACAAAAACGAAGGAGCCTGTTCAAGGCGATCTCTTTGCGATTTTTACGGACGAGGGGACGAGTGAAGAAAAAAAATCCACTCTCGCAGACTTAACGAGTACGCCTCATACTTATCATATTGTTGATACAGAGGAGAAAAGAGCGGAATTAGGTCGTTTTTTAGCGAGTCAATCCTTTTTCGCTTTTGACACGGAGACAGATTCCCTTGATCCATTGAGTGCGAAGTTGGTTGGTTGCTCGTTTGCGGTAGCTAATCAGGAGGCTTGGTATGTGCCCATTCCGGAAGCGGAAGCCGACGCTTTGGCGGTGATTCGTCACCTCTCCCCTGCCCTACAAGATCCACAGATTACGAAAATCGGTCAAAACATCAAGTTTGATATTTTGGTGATGCGCCATTATGGAGTGAAGGTGGCTGGAGCTTTATGGGACACGATGATTGCCCATTACCTGCTCAACCCGGAGTTGCGTCACGGTATGGATTATTTGGCAGAGACCTACCTCCACTATCAGCCGAAGCCGATTGAGGAGTTGATCGGTCCGAAAGGAAAGGGACAACGCTCGATGCGCACGGTTCCATTAAAAGAAATTGCCGAATATGCTGCTGAGGATGCCGACATCACCTTACAGTTGAAACATTACTTTGCGCCCAAGCTGGAGCAAGAGGGGTTGTTGCCACTTTTCCAAGAGATCGAGATGCCCTTGATCTATGTGTTGGCAGATATGGAGGCGACCGGTGTGACCATAGATACGGAGGCCTTGAAACAATCTTCGGAGGTATTGACGGCACAGATGAACCAGATCGAGCAGGAGATTTATCAGTTGGCTGGAACGACTTTCAATATCAACTCCAGCAAACAGGTGGGCGAGGTTTTGTTTGAGCGGTTGAAGTTGGATGAGAAGGCCAAGAAGACCAAGAGTGGCAATTACAGTACGAGCGAGGATATTCTGGAGAAACTGCGCAGCAAACACCCGATCATCGACAAGCTCCTCTCCTATCGCGGATTGAAAAAACTGTTGGGTACCTATATTGACGCATTGCCGGCATTGATTCATCCCGATACGGGTAAAATTCATACCTCCTTCAATCAAGCGGTGACCGCTACGGGACGACTCAGCTCTACGAACCCCAATTTGCAGAACATCCCTGTGCGGGATGAGTTGGGACGAGAGATCCGGAAAGCTTTCATCCCGGAGCATGCGGATTGCCTCTTCTTCTCAGCCGACTATTCGCAGATTGAGTTGCGTATCATGGCGCACCTGAGCGAAGATCCGCACATGATTGAGGCCTTTCAGAGTGGTGCTGACATCCATGCGGCTACGGCGGCAAAGATTTATGGTGTTCCCGTGAGTGAAGTCACGAGTGATATGCGTCGGAAAGCGAAGACTGCCAATTTTGGTATTATATATGGTATCTCTGTCTTCGGTTTGGCTGAGCGGTTGAGCATTCCGAGAAGTGAGGCGAAAGAACTCATTGAAGGCTATTTCAAGACCTATTCCCGCATCAAGTCCTACATGGAAGAGAGTATCGAGGTGGCACGTAAGCAGGGGTATGTGGAAACCCTTTTCAAGCGTAAGCGTTTCTTGCCGGATATTCATTCGCACAATGCGGTTGTCCGAGGCTATGCCGAGCGAAATGCGATTAATGCCCCCATTCAAGGCAGTGCGGCCGATGTGATCAAGCTGGCCATGGTGCGCATCTTCCAACGTTTTGAGGCGGAAGGATTACGCAGCAAGATGATCCTTCAAGTACACGATGAGTTGAATTTCAACGTCTATCGAGAGGAAGCCGACCGTGTCAAGCAAATCGTTCTCGAAGAGATGGAGCATGTCATGTCGCTTCGTGTTCCCCTAATTGCTGATTGTGGCGAGGGTAAGAATTGGTTAGAGGCGCATTAATAAATAAAAACCTTACCTTTGCAGCTCAAATAAAAAGAATAAACGATAACAAGATAAGATTATGGCATTACAATGTGGTATTGTGGGTTTGCCTAATGTCGGCAAATCTACCCTCTTCAATTGCTTATCCAATGCGAAAGCGCAGTCAGCTAACTTCCCCTTCTGTACGATCGAGCCGAACGTCGGAGTCATCACAGTGCCCGATGAGCGACTGAACAAACTGGCGGAGATCGAGCATCCGCAACGGGTGATCCCTACGACGGTGGAGATTGTCGATATTGCGGGATTGGTGAAAGGTGCCAGCAAGGGAGAGGGATTAGGCAATAAGTTCTTGGCGAATATCCGTGAGACGGACGCCATCCTCCATGTGTTGCGTTGCTTCGACGATGATAACATCGTGCATGTGGATGGACGGGTGGATCCGGTGCGTGACAAGGAGATTATCGACCTGGAGTTGCAGATTAAAGACTTGGAAACGGTGGATAGCCGCATCGCCAAGGTGCAGAAGCAGGCACAAACAGGTGGCGACAAGCAGGCGAAGGTGGCTTATGAGGTGCTTTGTCGTTACAAGGAGGCGTTGGAGCAGGGCAAGAGCGCACGCACCGTGACCTTCGAGAGCAAGGAGGAGCAGAAGATTGCGCATGACCTCTTTTTGCTGACCAATAAGCCGGTCATGTACATCTGCAACGTGGATGAGGCCAGTGCCGTGAATGGCAATGCCTATGTGGAGGCCGTGCGTGAGGCTGTCAAAGACGAGAACGCCGAGATTCTCGTGGTGGCCGCAAAGATCGAGAGTGAGATAGCGGAGTTCGAGACCTACGAGGAGCGACAAATGTTCTTGCAGGAGATTGGCCTGGAGGAGTCGGGCGTAAACCGTCTGATCAAGTCGGCTTATAAGTTGCTTAACTTGCAAACTTTCCTGACTGCTGGTCCGGATGAGTGTCGCGCTTGGACCTTCCATAAGGGCTGGAAAGCGCCCCAGTGTGCAGGTGTGATCCATACCGATTTTGAGAAGGGATTCATCCGTGCGGAGGTGATCAAGTATGAGGATTATATCGCCTATGGCTCTGAGACCGCTGTGAAAGAGGCGGGCAAGATGAGCGTAGAAGGCAAAGAATATGTCGTGCAGGATGGCGACATCATGCACTTTAGATTTAACGTATAAACATTCATTATCAAAAGATGAGCAGGAAAATCTATACCGATGCGCTGACACGCTTGACGAAGGGAACCGATGCGGGACTCTACCGCTTGATCCCGAAGCGTGTGGAGGTGGTGCGCTCGGAAGAGGAGCTGATCGGGGCATTGGCGGCTTGTGCCGCTGTGGGTGAGCCGGTGACCTTTAAGGCCGGAGGCACTTCCCTTTCAGGGCAGACGATTACGGACTCCGTCCTGATCGAGATTCATCCCGACTTCGGGACTTCTCACATCGAACAAGAGGGGCGTTTGGCCACCTTCCCTTGTGGAATCACCGGGGGCGAGGCAAACCGTCTCTTGAAACCTTATCACCGGAAGCTGGGCCCCTCCCCCGCTTCCATCCAATCGGCCAAGATTGGTGGTATTGTCTCCAACAATGCCAGTGGTTCGAGCTATGGCATTCGCTATAACTCCTACCATACGTTGCGCAACATGGTTTTCATCTTGGCCGATGGGACCCGTGTGGATACCGCCTCAGCAGATAGCCGAGAGGCGTTCAAGCAGAGCCATGCTGCGCTTTGTGAGCAGTTGGTGTCATTGCGCCAAGAGATTTTGGCCAACGAACCGATGCGGGCACGTATCCAACAGAAATATGAGTTGAAGAACACCTGTGGCTATGCCATGAATGCCTTTCTCGATTTCGAGGATCCCGTGGACATCTTGATGCACCTGTTGGTTGGATCTGAGGGAACATTGGGCTTCATCTCGTCGGTGACCTTCGAGACCGTACCCGATGAGGCGTTGAAGGCATCGGCCTTGATCTATTTCCCCAACTTGGTAGAGGCCTGTCGGGCAATCGGTCCGTTGCGTCAATGCAAGGTATCGGCTGCGGAATTGATGGATCGAAATGCCCTTCATGCCGTGGAGGATGAACCAGGAATGCCCGAAGTGTTGAAACAGCTCCCGGAGGAGGCGGTCGCTTTACTGATCGATACCTCTTCAGACGATGAGGATGCCCTTCAGCAACAATTCCACCAGATCGAGACAGCCTTGGCTGAGATCCCGACGCTCTATCCCGTCTCCTTCACCACCGATCCAAAGCTGTACGCTACCTATTGGCGGGTGCGTAGCGGCCTTTTCACTTCGGCAGCAGGCAAGCGTCCGAGAGGAACCGTTTCCATCATTGAAGACATCGCTTTCCGTAAGGAGGTATTGGGTGATGCCTTGACCGCTGTGCGGGAGGTGCTCAGCCGTTATGGCTATGGCAATGCCGTGATGTGGGGACACCTGTTGGATGGCAATGTCCATTTCACCATCTTCCCCGACATCAACGCCCCGAAGGGCATCGAGCAATATGCCGATTTCATGCGTGAGCTGGTGAAGACAGTGTTGGCTTACGACGGTAGCTTGAAAGCCGAGCATGGCACGGGCCGCAACATGGCTCCCTTCGTTCAAGCGGAATGGGGAGAGACTATTTATGAATGGATGTGGCGGGCGAAACAGATTATTGACCCGAAGGGGCTGCTCAATCCGGGTGTCCTGCTGAATCGGGATCCGGAGGTGTTCATCCACAACATGAAGCATAACCCCTTGGCCAACGAGCTGATCGATAAATGTATCGAATGTGGGTTCTGCGAACGGCTTTGTCCGGCTCGTCACGTGACGTTGACACCCCGTCAACGCATTGTTGTCTATCGAGAGCTTTCGCTATTAGCGGAACGGGGTGAGACCAATTCTGCCTATTACCAGGAGTTGAAGCAGGCCTTCAATTATAAAGGAAACGAGACTTGCGCTACCGATGGCCTTTGTGCGACTGCCTGTCCGGTGGGTATCAATACCGGTTTGCTGATTAAAGAACTGCGTTGGAAAGAGCATTCTTCCTTCGCTAACGAGATAGCCGATGTGGTGGCGCATAATATGGATTTCCTGACGGGGACGCTACCTCTCTTATTGAAGTTGCCGCATGGGATGGCTAAGTTGATGGGTTATGACCGGATGGAAAGCTTAACCCGTTGGCTCTTCGAAGTGTCTGGACATCGTTTCCCGCTTTGGACACGCTACACCCCTTCGGGTGCCTCGTTCGAGCCGCTGCCTGGCGTGCAAAACGGGTTGGAAATGGTCTATTTCCCTGCTTGCATCACACGCACGATGGGCGCTTCCGCCGACTATGAGGCGACCGATTATGCCAATGTCACCCTCGCTACCCAAGCATTGCTGACGAAGGCAGGTTGCACCATTCGTTATCCGAAGAAGCTCTCCTCACTCTGTTGTGGCATGGCTTTCAGTAGCAAGGGCTTCCGGGAACAGGCCAAACAGAAGGAGCAGGAATTGAATGCGGCTCTGTTAGAGGCCAGCGACAATGGCCGTCTGCCCATCCTTTGCGACATGAGTCCCTGCTTGCTCCACATGCGGGAGACGTTAGACAAGCGCTTGCGCCTCTACGAGCCGGTGGAGTTCATCTACGACCACTTGCGAGAGCGGCTGCATTTCCATAAATTGCCCATTACGGTGGCGGTTCATGCCACCTGTAGTACCACCAAGATGGGTGTGAAAGAGAAGCTGATCGCACTGGCTGAGCTCTGTGCGGAAAAGGTTGTCTCTCCCGCCCGTGTCAACTGTTGTGGATGGGCGGGCGATCGCGGTTTCTTCTATCCTGAGCTGAACGCTTCGGGCCTTCACTACCTGAAGCCCGACTTGGAGGGAGCGACTGAGGGCTACAGCAACAGCCGCACTTGCGAGATCGGCCTCTCGATGCACAGTGGCCTCTCCTATAAGTCCATCGTCTATTTGGTAGATAAGGCAACGGCAACACGATAACTTGACTAACGGGGGAGGCCGAAGGCAAGCCCTTCCCTCCCCCATCTTTTTCCCCTTCCCATGCGATAAAACGGTTCTTACATCCCATAGCAATTGTCCAAGATACCCGAGAAAATGTTCGTTTAGCACTGCGGAATGTCCGTTCAACACTGCGGAACGGCCGTTCGGCTGTGTGGAATGTCCGTTCGACTGTGCCGAACGGAAAAATCATTAGGCTTCTTCAACTTTTTCTACCTGTAGTAGAGACATTCTCTATTCGGATAGAGCCCTTTTTTATAATCCTGTTTTATCTCTCTTATCACATTGTTTTGGCAGGCGACCCCGTTTCTTTCTCCTTTCATACCCTTAATGCCTGAAAATTATTACCTTTGTTCCCAAATGGAAACTTAACATAGGGACAATATGGAAGAAAAGACGAAATTGACACGAGAGGAGGCTTTAAGACGTTGGAATGCTTCTAAGGAAACAAAACGTCGGTTAATGGCTAAATTGGAAGGATTAGTCCGTGACAATTATCAAGAGAAAACGGGCAAAGAGCCATTAATGGTGGAGTCATGGTGATCAATTCATTATCATTGGCATCGATCAATAAGGTTTCTCCTTATAAGGTTAAGCAGGTTGTTGATGACGGGACATTTAGTTTCGTCACAGATAAAAATGCCCCAGTAATCAGAAATATGTATAACTTTGCAACATGAGGAAAGATTTAGGGAAATGGCTGATGGATATAGCAAATATATGACAACGGCGCTTTTACTATCTTCAGTCTTTGGAGAAATGGATTCCCCATTGATTGTAGGATTAGTGATCTTTAGCGCATTGTTGACTCTGCTAATTGGGCTTTCTTTAGTGGGAGATAAGAAAAAGAGTACTAATAATTGAAAGGGAAAGATATGGGAGCGATAGCTGTATCAATATTCGTGTCAGTTGTGGCAGTAGTTGGTTTTTTGTATTTTCATTTTGAGGAGAAGCGGAATGTGACGCAAAAGGAACATTGACTGTGTCTGCTGTAATAGGTGAAAAGGCTAAAAAGTGCACATGGCAGAACAATCATTAAAGGAGAAAACAGCGAAGGGCCTCTTCTGGGGAGGTGTGAGCAATGGGGTGCAACAGGTGCTGAACCTGTTGTTCGGCCTTGTTTTGGCACGCATCCTTAATGCGGAAGACTATGGGATGGTGGGTATGCTGGCTATATTCAGTGCGATAGCTGGAACCATCCAAGAGAGTGGATTTACCTCAGCCTTGACCAACCAGAAAGAGATTCGTCACGAAGATTATAATGCCGTCTTTTGGTTTAGTGTACTGACGGGCGTGGCATTTTATATCCTGCTCTTTTTCTGTGCACCCTTGATTGCTGACTTTTATGGAAAAGAGGAGCTTATAGGACTCTCCCGGCTGCTGTTTTTGAGTTTTGTGTTGGGCGGAATCGGTATCGCTCCCAATGCCTATCTCTTTAAGACCTTAATGGTGAAGGAGCGAGCTAAGATAGATGTTTTCTCCTTGATTTGTTCAGGTATAGTCGGTGTGACATTAGCGCTAAATGGCTTTGCTTACTATGGATTAGCGATTCAGACAACCACCTATATCGGTGTAGGATCGTTATTGAAACTATTTTACTCTCCTTGGAAACCCTCTTTCTCCTTTAGCTGGAAGCCCCTGAAAGCGATGTTTGGCTTCAGTTCGAAGCTTATTCTGACGAATATTTTTACGCAAATAAGTGGTAATTTGTTCTCAGTTGTCTTAGGTAAGTTTTATTCTGCTCAACAATTAGGATATTATTCTCAAGGACAAAAGTGGATGATCATGGGACATTCATTAATTGGAGGAATGATTAACAATGTATCTCAGCCTGTTTTAGTGGAGGTGATAGAAGATAAAGAACGTTTGCGGAATGTGTTTAGAAAGCTTGTTCGATTTGGGGCTTTTATTTCCTTCCCGGCACTATTAGGGTTGGCATTAGTGGCAAAGGAGTTTATAGAAATTCTTTTTGGTGATAAGTGGCTGCCAGCTGTTCCTTTTTTGCAATTGTTCTGTCTATGGGGTGCTGGAGGATTCCTCTATTCGCTTAGTTATAATCTTTTGATGGCATTAGGCAAATCAAATATGTGTTTGTATGGAACAATTGCTATCAATGTTTTACAGATTTTAGCATTGATAATAACGCATAAAATAGGCATTCAAGCTATGGTACTTGCTTATGTTATGGCTTGTTATTTAGGTGTATTGATGTGGTTGTATATGCTTAAACGCTATACGTTGATTGCAATAGTAGATGTAGCTAAAGATTTATTGCCTTATTTATTAGCCATATCCATTTCGATGGCTATAACAGTTTTTGTTCTGATGCAATTATCTCTTAGTGTTGTTGCTGCTTTTTGTTTGAAGATTTCACTAACAGCAATGATTTATTTAGCCTTGATGCATTACTTTAATTCCATAATATTTAGAGAAGTAGTTACATACTTTTTGAGAAGAAAAAATGAATAAGAAAGTTTCAGTAGTTGTAGCAACATATAACGGTGAGCGCTTTATTGAAGAGCAGTTGGATTCCATATTGCATCAAACCTATCCTCCTTTTGAGGTGATTGTGAAAGATGATGGTTCAACCGATCATACGGTATCCATAGTAAAGGATTATGCTCATAAATGGCCTAATGTACGTCTTGTGCAAAATGAACAAAACTTGGGTATTACAAAGAATTTTATTAGTGGTTTTTTCTTGGCTCAGGGAGATTATATTGCGTATTCAGATCAAGACGATATTTGGCATCCTCAGAAATTAGAACTATTATTAGAGGCTATTGGGGATGGTAATATGGCTTATTCCAATTCTGCTATTTGTGATTCTGAGGGTAAAGTCATTGCGCCTTTAATCCAAAAGCAACAGCTGGTATCTGAAGTCACTTCAATATTGGATTTAACAGTATGGGGGCATCAATTGCTTTTTAAAAGAGATTTGTTGCAGATAAATGATCCATATTATTTTACCCAATATATATGGTTAGATGCTTATTTGCCAATGGTTGCATTTCAGGGAAAGAATACAAATGTAAGTTATGTGCCTACTCCTCTGGTATATTGGAGAAGACATGATACCACATCTTCTATTGCTGCTCCTCCAAGATTAAGGAAGCATGTATTCTCAATGTTAGGGTATCGATTGAAAGATCTCATAGAAATACTAAAAGCGATATTTTCTGTGTTTGATTCGGCGAAAAAGGAGAATGTTAAGCATTTTTATCAACGGATAGGTGAAATAAAGGGAATGTCTGAAGATACATATGAAGTGGCTTCTTTATTAGCAAGATGTGGATTCTTTGATGTGTGTAAGGCGGGTCAGATTTGTGTTAAGAACTATTTGAAAGACCATCCTGTTGTCTCTTTGGAATTACGAATGAGATTATTCCTTAAACCCTTTTTCTCCATAAGGAATCAAAGTAAAGGCATGTTAGACTCTTAATGATATTATTGCTAAAATGATTTGTTACGATTATCTAATAGTAGGTTCAGGACTTTATGGTGCGGCTGCTGCCTATTGTCTCTATCGGCAGGGGAAACGATGCTTAGTAATAGAGAAACGCCCCCACCTTGGAGGAAATCTCTATTGCGAAAGTATAGAAGGTATTAATGTACATAAGTATGGAGCGCATATTTTCCATACGAATAGTAAGAAAGTTTGGGATTTTGTGAATACGATCGTAGAGTTTAATCGGTTTACGAATGCTCCCTTGGCGAATTACAAGGGAAATCTATATAATTTGCCTTTCAATATGAATACCTTTTGTCGGATCTGGGATGATGTGAAAACCCCCAAGGATGTAGAGAAAAGGATCGCAGAACAACAATCGGTGATAAAGAAGCAAATAGGAGATCGAGAACCTCAGAATTTAGAGGAGCAGGCCTTGCTTTTGGTCGGGAAAGACATCTATGAGCGATTGATTAAGGAATATACGGAGAAACAATGGGGACGTAAATGTACGGAATTGCCAGCTTTCATCATTAAGCGTTTGCCAATCCGTCTGACGTTCGATAACAACTATTTCAATGATCGCTATCAAGGCATTCCTATTGGAGGTTATAATCGATTGATTGATAGACTGTTGAAGGATGTCCCTTATGAGGTGAATGTGGATTTCTTCCATTCAAAATATCGTGATTGGCGGAGTATCGCAGATAAATTGATTTATACAGGTCCTTTGGATCAGTATTTCGATTATTCATTGGGTAAATTAGATTGGCGCACGGTTTCCTTCCAGACACGTGTGGAACCCATACCAAATTACCAAGGGAATGCTGTGATCAACTATACATCGCATGACGTGCCTTACACGCGCATAATTGAGCACAAACATTTTGAACGGTTTGGTACTGAGGTGTACGATCTGCCTACAACCGTGGTCAGTGAAGAATATCCAATGGAATACCAAGAAGGAATGGAACCTTATTACCCGATCAATGATGAAAAAAACGATCGATTGGCAGAACAATATAGGCAACTTGCTACAGCTGAACAAGATGTTATTTTTGGAGGTCGTTTGGCGGAATATCGTTATTATGACATGGCTCCGATAGTGGAAAAAGTATTAAATCAGTTTGGCTATGAATAAGTTGTTAAGTGTTTGTATTCCATCTTACAACATGGAACAGTATTTGCGCAGATGCGTAGAATCTTTATTAATCCCATCTTTAGATAAGTTGGAGATATTGATAGTAAATGATGGTAGTAAAGATCATACATTGGCTATCGCCAGAGAATATGCACAAAAATATCCAGCTTCTATTGTTGTAATTGATAAAGCGAATGGTCATTATGGGTCGACTGTGAATGCGGCTTTACAGGTAGCCAAAGGCAACTATTTCCGGATTCTTGATGCGGATGATTGGTTTGATACGGAAGCATTGGAGTCATTGATGCAAAAGCTGGAATCCTGTGAGGCGGATTGTGTGTTTACCAATTTTATGATTCATGATTACAATAAGAAGCAAGAGATTCCTATTCGGGACAAACAGATGCGATATAATACAATGCATCACTTATACGAGGAACCGTTGCGAAATATAGGCCTGAACATGCACCAATTGACATATAGCTTGCGGTTTCTCAAATCGATTAACTATGTACAAACAGAAGGGGTATGCTACACGGATACGGAATATATTTTCTATCCATTGAGTCAGGCACATACGCTTATAGCATACGATCTTTATTTGTATCAATACTATTTGGGCAGAGAGGATCAATCCATGTCATTGTCATCTTTGAAGCGGAATATTTCTCATCGCTGGCCTATTATTCATAGAATGATTGGCGATGAGAGTTATAAATCCGGAAATCTGCTTGCTACTGACATAAGGTCTTCTATTCTGCAATCGTTGATTGGATCGGTATATGAGATGTATATCTGTTATTCGGATTACGATTATGAGTATGATCAAAAACTAAGAGGTTTTCTTGAGGAAATTAAGAGCAATGAGCCTGATATATACCGCAAACTGTTGCGATTAAATCGGCATGAAGTTATTTTTTATGTGAGATTTTGGATATGGTTTAGGAGTTTCTCTTTCCCTTTATGTCATTTCCTTTTTCTCATAAGAGAAAGTTTTAAGTGGAAAAAATAGTTTTGCGATTATGATTGTTGTTAAATTAAGCGGTGGCTTGGGAAATCAGATGTTACAGTATTCCTTTGCTTTGTTATTAAGACGTTTAGGAAAGCAGGTTGAGCTTGATATATCTCTTTATCAATATATTAATGAACATAATGGGCCAGAGATTCTATCTTTGTTTAAGATTGAAATGTCTCCTCAGTTACGACGTTCATTCGATAGTTTTCAACAAAGAGAAAGAAAATTGGAAAGATATATAAAGATTGCCGAGAAATATAAATTTTTACCTATCTTTTCTCCATGGAAAATGAGACATCTATTTAGATTTCATCATGAGAAGTATGATTATCAGGAGTTAGATTTAAATGAGAATACACCAACAATTGAGGACTTACTAAGGATAGACAACTGCATTGTCTCCGGTTGTCCAAATCCGTATTATTTGAAAGAAATTGAAAGTGATATAAGGATGGCATTTACTTTTCCTCCTCTGCCAGAGAATTATCGTCCGATTGTTTCTCAAATGCTTGATAATGAATCAGTAGCTATCCATGTGAGAAGAGGTGACTATTTGAATTATCAAGGGTTATCTTTGCCAGATACTTATTATCAAACTGCCTGCGAGATTATAGATCAGCAGATCTCAAATGCGCATCTCTACATCTTCTCAGAAGATGTAGAGTATATAAGGAAATTATTCGAACATAAGGCGAATATTACTATTATGGAACCTAATATAGGTAATAAAAGCTACATGGATATGTATCTTATGTCCCTATGTAAACATAATGTTATTGCTAATAGCACTTTCTCTTGGTGGGGAGCTTGGCTGAATAGTAATCCAAATAAGATAGTTATAAAACCTTATAAGTGGTGGTATAATAGACTTTCTGCACCTATATCAATCCATGATATTACGTTGAATTACTAAATGTGTAACCTGTAATAAATAAAATGGATATTCGTTTATACATAGATAAGATTCGCTTGGCGGTAGTTAAGCGTTTCGTCAAGAAGAAACAGAAGTGTTATGCCGATTGGGCAGCTAAAGGTTATGTGAATGAGCCATTAGTGACGTTTATCATTCAGTCGCATAATAAAAGCCTGCAGGTCATGCATGTGGTGGATAAATTGAGAGAGTATCCAAAAGCTGAGATCATTGTGATTGATGATGGATCAGAATGGGTGCACCATAAACGGTTGGCACGTTATTTGAAGAGAGGGAATGAGTTTCTTGTGCGAGCAAACGACCTGTATGAGAATGTGATGTATGATAAGACTATCCGAATGGCTAATGGCCGTTATATCGCTTTGATGCAAGACGATGATGATTTTAAGGATTTGACCTGGGTGAATCGGGCGATTACGCTGTTTGAGCACTATCCACAGATGGCAATTTTAGGTGGAAGGGATGGCATGGACTTTACCATTGATCAACAACAGAAAAAGTTTGATTTTTTCCCTTATGCGGATGGGTTGTCAGCTGATTTTCGCTTTGTGGCTCATGTGGATAGAGCCCCTATGTGGATTAATAAGGCTCTTTTCATGGATAAACTGAAGCATATTGATTTTAGTTTCGCCCCTTTCCAGTTTGATGACATAGAGCTTTGCTTGCGGGCATGGTTGAATGGTTATCAAGTGGGTTGGTATAAGACAGAGTTTTCCTCATTGAGCGCAGGAGGTATGCGTATATGGAATTATTCATTCACAGGTGAGCAATGTCGGAAGAATATACAGCGGCTCTATGATTTGTATCAGGATAAAGAATTTGTGATACATAATTGGATAGAATTATTAAAAGTGGAAATGTGATGACAGTAGGAATATTATATATCGGTATTGGTAAATATGTGTTACTGTGGAATGATTTTATAGAATCAGCAGAGAAATACCTTTTCCCTAATGTAAAAAAACATTATTTTGTATTTACAGATCAGGATAACTATATAAAAGAACATGTAATAGATAAAGACATTGTATCTGTTATTCATCAAGAAAACTTAGGATGGCCAAGGAATGTGCTTTATAGATATAAAATGTTGCTATCTATAAAAGAGAAGCTTGTGAATTTTGATTACTTGTTTTTCTTTAATGGGAACACTCTCTTTAACAAGACGATCTATACGAATGAACTAATACCTACTCCAGAAGAACATTATATTACTTGTTTGTTTTGGCATTATTTCTACGCAGGAAAATCAAGTGATAGTTTTCCTTATGAACGTAATGATAGATCAACTGCTTTTATACCATATGGTGAAGGTCACTTTTATTATCAAGCTGGAGTAGTTGGCGGTAGATCGAAAGAATATTTGGAATTGTTGGAATGGGGGAAAGCTGCGGTTGAAGAGGATGAAAGGAATGGAATAGTAAGTGTAGATGAGCCTTATTTAAATCGATATTTATTGGATAAGGAGCCAATAAAAGTATTATACACCATGTATGGAAAACCTGAAGAATGGATATTCCCTTTGAGGAGCAAGATTATTTTCCGAGATAAAAACCGTGTTCTCGGTAATAGTTTTATGAATAATCTTAAAGGAAGCATTTCAAAGAGGAAATTCTTTTTTAGGCAATTTCTGGAAGAATTTATCAAATGTTTAAGGTATATACTAACTAAATTGTCTTAATACTTCGCTGAGAAGTTTAGCTATCCACTATTTCAGTAATAAATCGAGAATGTGGAGGAGATAGATGTGAATAATTGGGTAAGCTGATAAAGATCTGCCTGTATTTGTGGAAAGAATACCTCACCTATTCAGGTATGGTCTGAATGGACAAAGAAATATGAGAAATCAGCTATAAACAGCTTATAGTGTGACTAAGAATCTTTATCTTTGCCAGAAAAGCCAAGATAGTACAAACCTTAAAACGAATGAAGATAGACGAAGTAAGAGATAAATGCATTCGTTTTGACTGGGCAATCAAGCGATTGCTTCGTCAGAAAGCTAATTTTGATGTGCTGGAGGGATTCTTGACGGTATTTATCGGCGAGAAAATCACCATCGTGGAGATACTCGAAAGCGAGGGGAATCAATCAAGGAGCGATGATAAGTTCAACCGTGTTGATATCAAGGCGAAAAACGATAAGGGAGAGATCATTATCATTGAGGTGCAGAATATGCGAGAGCTGTATTTCTTGGAGCGTATTTTGTATGGCGTGGCAAAGGCTATCACCGAGCATATCCAATTAGGGGACCGATATGAGAAGGTGAAGAAGGTATATTCGATCAGCATTCTTTATTTCGATTTAGGTAAGGGTACGGATTTCCTGTATCATGGACAGAATCGCTTCATAGGTGTCCATACGCATGATTGCCTTCAGATCAAGGAGAAAGAAAAGAAAGCATTAGTCTCGCGCGCTCCAAAGGAGATTTTCCCTGAGTATATCCTCATCCGTGTGAATGAATTTAACAAGGTAGCCGTCACTCCCATCGAGGAATGGGTGCAGTATTTGAAAGAGGGAGTCATTAGTCCTGATACACAAGCTCCTGGATTGGGTGAGGCCCGAAAGAAACTCTCCTACTATTCGATGACCAAACAGGAGCGGATGGCCTACGATGAGCATCTGAACAATATTGCCATCGAGTTAGGTATCGTAGATGCCGCTAAACTGGAGGGGCTTATGGAAGGACATAAAGAAGGACATAAAGAAGGTCTGGCTAAAGGCCGTGAGGAGGGTCTGGTTAAAGGCCGTGAGGAGGGTTTGGCAAAAGGCCGTGAAGAAGGCTTGCTCAGAGGTCGTGAAGAAGGTTTAGCGGAAGGCCGTGCGGAAGGAGAGATGAACAAGGGCCTGGAGATTGCACGCCAGATGAAGGCAGAGGGACTTCCCTTGGAAATGATCGCTCGTTGCACGGGCCTTTCGATGGAACAGATTAAAGATTTGAAATCAGGAGAAAAAGCATGAAATCATTGCGATCATGAGAGGATGTAAATTAAACTGTGTCAGCAAAGAATAAAATATTAACTTTGCTAACACAGTTTTTTTATGAAAGAAGAGTTTGATTTCGAGAGTATCAAGAACAAGGCTATTGAACAGCTGAAAGCAGGTAAGCCCTTGTTAGGTAAAGAC
>OBLI01001131.1_pt1 | contig 26868 bp, 38 predicted proteins | sample 1519701 | NCBI WGS metagenome assembly OBLI01 (sample SAMEA3663005, study PRJEB22513) | pig gut metagenome | biome: pig gut; feature: pig-associated habitat; material: faeces | place: France | collected 2012 | reverse complement strand
CTATCCCTTCTCGCGAAGCCAGTCGACGAATTATAATCGGTCATGATCTTTTGGATACCACCATCATCTTCCGTCACATATTTGAAAGCTTTTATGCTCTCTACATACACGATTTTGCCCTTGTACGACAGCGATGACGACTCATCCGGCACTATAGCAGAGAACGGTAATATACCAATCTCTTTGACAGTCGATTTTACCGATGTGATCTTTGCTTCGAGTGATGAGATATTACTCTTTGCTGACTCCAATGCAGCTCTGAGAGCTTCACCATCGGCGCCGGGGAATGCCGACGCATCGTCATAACCGAGGGTGAGTCCGACCTCTTTCCACTTACTCCATGAGCCTCTGGCAACGTCCGGAAGTGATGGAGAGTTGACATTGAAACTACGAAAATACTGATAGCACTTTGAGCAGTCGTGAGAACTGGATATCTCACCATCCTGCATTATGTAGTGTGTGGTGAAAACTTCCGTAACTACATGATACATATTATCGCTGAAGATATCAAGGATACCGACAAAGAAGTTGCCGGACATCACCTTGTATCTGGTATTAGTGCAATTTCTCACTAACGATACAAGTGCCGATGAACTACCATCGGTACCGAGATTGTCGATATCTGAGAACTCTATCGTAGGAGGCACGGCAGAAGCTGCTGTCGCCAGAGCTTCTGATGCTTTATCGAGTGCTTCCGACGCCATATTATTTGCCGCCACAGCAGTGGCAGCAGCTGATGATGCCACGTTACTTGCATTCATAGCATCTGTGACTGCCTTGTTCGCTTTAGTCAGAGCTTCTGTGGCATTTGTGATTGCTGCCTGCACGTCTTCAGACATACCGGTCATATCGATGCTCTTCATCTGTTTGATGAAATCATCGAGCAGAGAGCCGAGATACACCGGCGTGATCGAAGATTGTTCGACCTTAGCCTTCAGTGCATCTACTTTAGATTGGAGGGATGTGAAATCAGCCATATTTTATTAGATTTATTAGCGAATATAATAGAATTTTAAATAACCTGAAAAGACATCAGGACAATCCTTTCCGTTTATAATATTCTGAACTTTTTCGCAGATTATCAGAGTCGAGGTTGGCAAACATACCGATAAATTCATAACCTAATGACTCAGCGTAGAAATCGCGTAGATTCATAACAGAGGCGTAATACTTCTGAGAGAACCACGGCCGACGTTCTCGTTTATTAGACCAACCGTCATTGTCCCTTTTGTGAGTATTGCCTATAGCAGTATTACGCCCGGTTCCGAGATCCTGCCAAATACCATACTCAATGAATGATTGCGACAATGTAATATCATAGAACCTACCATCAGCGCGAACAGCGAGAGACATCGGCGAATGATATAGATTCCCCGTATCGATGATGTGAAATTTGAAAATCTTCTCCTGCCATATATCGATCATCGCCTTATTCCAAGCCTCGACGAACTTTCTGCGGACTTCAACCTGGTCATTTACTGTATCCATTCGTCAGAGTTATAAGAGAGGTCCGTAAATGTATCTACCGCTATCTGGAAGAAGGCACACGCTCCTCCGGAATAGAAATACTTATCAATTTCGTGGAACTTGATATAAGGGTCGATGTAGATGCAATCCTCTGAGAGGCGAGTTTTCTCTTGGATTAACACCGACATGAACTGCCGGAACAATTCATTCATCGTATCGAGGCACTTCTGACGAGCCGACATATCGTCCGCCTTATGCCTCATGAACAAGAAGACAGTCTTGACACGTCGAGTGTGCGGAGTGTTATTCATCTCCGTGCCTCCCTCGGAGGTGTCGGAGACAGCGACACACGCCTTCATCGATATGGAAGTCGAGATGAGAGTGTGATAACCTTCGAGAGAGGATACGCGATCAAATCGGAATTCTTTCTCGGAGGCAAGTCTATTAGATTTTGTCAGACGCTCGAAGAAGGCAGCAGCGTCCCAGTTATAGCCATTCATTTTTTAGGATATTTTCTGTTAAGTTCTTCATACTCTCTTGCCAGCGCGTCCAACTCAGTAATGGCACGGATAGCCGGCATAGAGAGGATCGTCGATTCTTTTGTGATGTCTCCCTTGGTGAGAGCTCGGATCTGAGAGTCCATGCTTCGACGCAGAGTCAGTTCGTCGACATGCGGAACGCCGGAATCCACGGGAGATACCTGAAAAAAATTAGGATACCTCCGGGAAAGCATAGACTTAAGACCTGCCCACCAATAGAAGATAGAGAGCAGCTCATGCTCACGGAGTTTAATATCGACCTTTCGGTAGAGCACGGCAGCCATTTCTCGGAGCAGGTTGTCATCCTGTGACGTTTGCCAGACCTGCCAACAAGCCTCACACGCGAGATAATCGTCGAACGAAAGATCTTCCTCGATATCTGCTGTGACAGCGGAGGCTCCGTCTATAGTGTCGAACCTCACAGGATCCTCCGGGAGGCTTGATACCCACGACAACATTGCGGTAGCGGCGGCGAGATCACCGGAGGATACGAGGAACTCGTTTCCTCCGTGATTAAGCAACCATGCATCCGCATAGGGAGTGACAACGCGAACGCCGTTCCAGTGGAAGAGGCAACGCACAGCCACCTGGGCGGCAACCTGAGCGTTGAAATCCTCCCTTGATCGGAATGCGCGACCAAGGCAAGAGCGGTTTACTGACGCGATAACCTTCAGGAGATATTCGAGCTGTTCCTGCGTCAGTTCACTCCAGGATGTAGGGGCTGTCAGGTTCAAGGTCATGGTTAGAAGTAATAAGATCCTTTGATATCGTTCTTGAATAGTTCCGGCTTGAACCGATCCCCCATTTCAGCTTGCCAGATCTCGTAATATTCAGGGAACCTCCGGAGCAATTCGATAATCTGACGGCAAGATTGCCATAGAGCCTTATCGATATGTGTCCCGTGACGGTAAACGACCTCCATCACGGCGGAGTGCATCGTATCAGCCAAATAAATAAATTCATAAGGCTTGCGTGAATTAAATTCATCGCGCAGACGAGTCATCAGATTGTGCCCGAAGAATCTTTCTTCCATTAGATATTCGACGTGCATAGCCTCTCTCCGCAATTCGTCGTATGAATTATACTTCGGCTTGCGTACATCGCGGATATAAGAAAGGAAAGTAGCGCAGTAATACTTACCTCGCTCCGATGTTCTCCACTCCGCATATTGATGACAATACTCCAGAAGGAGATCCAGGTTCTCATCAATACGACTCCGCAGAGATTCCACAAGGCGTTCGATACGTTCTTTGGAAGCCGGAGCTATCGTATCGGTATTTACCACGCCGAATCCCGTAGGAGTGACCACGAGATCCAGTGAAGGAACGGCATCGGCGAAAGCCTTCAGTACTACAATGTAGGTGGCTCGGGTGTTGTCTTCCTCGCTCAGGAAGTCATCGGGACCGAGGTACTCGGTTTCGAGCCAGAGCTTCGCTGACCTGATCCATGGATCAAGTTTTTGGGCAAGCGGAGTTTCGCCTTCGACTTCAAACATAACATTCGGAATGCACTTCCGGATGAATTCGGAATCTATGGAATCAATCTTCATTTTGTGATGGATTTGTTGTTACTTCTTTTGCGTCCTTATGTTCATCGAGAGTGGTGAGCTGGATGAAGGGACAGTCAGGCTTGACGCCCTCCCATCCGTTGAATCTGATTATAATCTGATGCGGAAGGAATAGAAGATCCCGATAGGGTTTCTTCAATGCCTGAGCGATAGTGTATAGCTCACGTTTGTCAGATCCGGAGTTGTTGGTCTGCGACTTGCCGGGCACGGAACCTACAAGGTTGGAGTGCACGCGCAAAGTAAAGCATACCATATTGACGGCTTCTGCGATATCGGATTCCCAATCGCCACCCTCCTTCGTTTTTGAGTCGATAGGCACGACAGTGACATCAGGACTCTCTCCTTTTCCATCGATGGAGATAGACTTTCCTGTGAAGAGCGCTGAGCCGGAGTTCTCGTGGTCAGTGAGGAACTCCATCATCTCGCGCTTCTTCTCGTTCATACGTTTGCGCTGCTGTTCAGGATTAGAAATTTTCTCTTGGAGGAAGAGGTTGTCCCAATACCGTTGGGAAATCTCGATAACATACTTGATAGGAGCTGCGTTCTTTAATTTCGACATCTTCGCCTGCCCGATGAGTTGCTTGATATTATACCAATCACCGGCGAACAGTGCGGCGTAATGTGGAATGGGATAATAAGGGGAATCCACACCGGGGAATTTGGAGAGGATGGCGAACTTGCGGCACGATGTTGGTTTGTCCGACATCGAAGCCCGGAGCCCCATACGCTGCTGTAGGTCGCGCCATGGGGAGCGAGTGTCGAGCAGTTCGATCTCCTCGAACTTGTCATCCGGCTGAGTGTCGCGGAACGGGCCGAAGATTATTTTTGTAATCCGCCCCGTCTTCGGATCAGCCGGAGCGAAACGGCAGTAACAAGCCGGTTTTCGGTGTAGCTCGACAATCTCAGAGCCGTCGGCATTGAGGATAATGACGGAGACGGCAAAGTTGAAGTGCATCATATCCTGGCACACACCGAGGAAATAATCCGGGAGAGGATTATCGAGAAGGAAGTCTTCAACTTTCTTCTTCACCTCCGGAGAAGCCATGCAAGTGTCATAGGTAAGACCGGAGCCATAGCAGACTTCGGCGTTGAAGACCTGACAGGTGGAGACCGTCTCATCCTTCTCGATAAGAGAGATTATATTGTAGGGCAACTGGTCATCGCCTCCCCATGTCTTGTATTCCTTCCCGTCTTGGGTAATGCGAGTGTCGGAGATGCCTGAATCGCGGAAGATTTCCGTGGTCTTGTTGACGAACAAGACACGGGAGTTAGACCTCGGCAACTCCTCGACCGAACAGCAGTCGTAGAACTGATGTTTTTTTACCGGAGGAGAGGGAGGTGTGGAACTGATTTTTTTTAACCTGGTATTCATAAGAAAACTTCAAGATCATTAATTCCGATAATCAGACAGTCATGAATTGACCTGATCTGACCGTTGCGGAGAAATTTAATAGTACGCATTCCGGTGTAGAAGTCGTATCGAAGAGAAACGACATTCTCAGCGGTGATGACAGAGCCATCCTTCTGCTTGCAGTAGGTAAGCGATACCGGACGACCGGAATCGAGCATTGCTCTTGCCTGAGATATGTGAATTGCCTTACTCATATTCGGGAGAATATTCGTCAGAGAAAATATCTCGGCGTGACGGCAGAATGCCGAAGAACGCAGAGTTGAATTGAACCGGACGTCGACCCTTGAACCGCCAAGAGAACTTTATCACCGAAAGGGAATCATCCTCAGTGGAAGCCTCGCACGTATGATCATCGATGATGATATCATGCAAAACGCCATCAACCGAGATCTGCACGGAATGTGAAGAGATGAGTTGCTGCATAGACTCGACCTCCTCCGGAGTAAGAGGACCGGAGGTGAACTGATAAGTACGGTCAGTCTTTCTATCATACTGCACGATATCACCGGAGCAAATTGCGGAACTCCTTGAAGTTTCCGATTTCGTGACGACTACACCTTCGACATCGATCAATTCCGGAACATTATAGATATTCCTAAACTGGAAAGAAATGAATGAGGCAGCAGGAGTGATGTAGCACATCAGTTGCCGACCAGCGTGTTCCACGGAGAAATACATTACATCCTTCAGCCCGGTAGCTTTACTGACAATGAGCGACACCGACAAATCAGTATAAGTAATGAAGATAAGCGACTGGATGAACTGCACACTTGCAATCTTTCCGTTGCTATCATGACCGACAGCCTTAATGACGAACTGATTTACATTATCGTCAATAGCGGCGACGGTAAACTTCGAATCCATCCGTACTCTCCTAACAGTAGAAGAAAGCAGTAGGACCTTGGTTGGATCGAAATCCGGTGGCATTACATTCTCGCAGTAGAGGAATTTAAGAACGGTTGAAGCAGATCCGAATTTAACGGTGACATCCTCGCAAATCAAACGATTAGCGATAAAAAAATCCTCGACGAGAGCTCCCGGGTCGAATAGCTCCACAACTCCCTGAGCGGAGTATAACTCCACGGAGAAGAAAGTGACTCCGGAGCACGTCAGAGAAACGGAGAGTTTTGGGTCCTCTGTAAATGCAGAGATAGAACGTGCCTCGGACGTAAGGACGTATTCCTTTGTTAATATTTCAGATTGAATAAATGACGTTGCCATATCCCAAAAATATAAATAAAAAAGAACGTCTAAAAAGACAATCACAACTAAGAGAATAAAATAGCCACCCCTTTGCAGAGGTGGCATGAGGAGAGATTAAACACGAAAACTTAAACTACAGTTTCAACCGGCACATAAGCCTAAGTAGCGGCTTCCTAAAGATATATAAGAGAGCAACGAATAAACAGGCAAAAAGCACCCAAAATCCCTTAATTTGGATTTTTTGCCACGTCGACAGTGGTTTATCTTTATAGACCTCTACCGAATAAGGCACAGGAACCTCTACTACTTTTTTATTCTCTTTAGAGATCTGTGTGTCCTTATTCTGTATCGGCACCTTCACCTTGATTGGGTTATCTTTATTCCTTATCAAGTGTCCGAGAGATCCATCACTATTAATCCATGCATCTGAGTAAGCGAGAGTTGTCTCGACGTGGCTTGTACTATCCTGCACTATCTCTCGTGATGATTCCACCCGGAGAGGAATTTCGACGAGGACTGTATCGATGCGCACTCGCTCGATATACTCTGTGCGTACGCTGTCCGCATAATGCAAAATTATCGGCTGTCGTTCTTGGAGAGGCTGTGATGAACGACAAGCGCAGAATAATGCCATCGACGAGATAACAAAAAATACTAATAGATTCTTCATATTAAAGATCTTTATATTCAGGGATTGCATCAAAGCAGGGGCATCCCTTGATATATTCATTCGGTTCGATGACCCCGTTACCATTAAGATCCGGCGATGTGTCGCGGTGACCTATCACCTTATCTATTGTCGGATATCGCTTTTTAAGATCCTTGATCAGATTGATCAGTGATGCTTTCTGCGCCGGTGTCCTGGTGTCTTTTACCTTCCCCTTTGAATCGAGGCCACCGATATAGCAGATACCTATAGACCTTGCATTATGACCGGAGGCATGGCAACCTATCTTATCGATTGGTCTGCATATCTGCACCGTGCCATCGAGCATTATAACAAAATGATATCCGATGTATCTCGTTTTGCCTTGAAGGTCTGTGTATGAAGAAAACTTCCGAGCCTTATGAGAGGCATCTATCTGATCGATGGAGAATGGTACACCCTCTTTCGTTGCTGAACAATGGATGATGATCTCGTCGATATCGCGAGAAGTGGCTCGATAACCGAGAGATTCCCACGTATGTTGACCGACAATGCCATCCGGTGTTAAGCCATGAGACTTCTGGTATTTGATGACAGCATTTTCTGTTTCAGTTCCGAAAAAACCGTCGACTGCTATTCCCAATTTCGTTTGGAGCAGCTTGACGTATGATCCTCTGCTTCCTTTTCTAATAGTTTTCATACCGGAATGTTTAAGAGTTTTAATCGCTTTCCTAAAATTTCTTGATATTCTTGTAAGATCCTCGCCTGTTCGATCATCAGCGAGCGCTGTTCTCTCGGCAGACGTAAAAATTTCACTTCATCTTCAATAAACGATTGTAGATTTTTACAGTGTCGCGACACCTTCAGGTGCTCATGGGCGAGACGGAGTTCAAATGGTTTCATTTTTATTATCTTTTAATAGATCTAAGCATTCGGTATTATTAGGTTTAGTATTCTGTGTCAGAATCGCAGCTTCTTTCAAAGAATTGATGTAAGATTTCAACTGGAAATTAAGGTCGATACCAAGGAAAGCACCGGCAGCGACGAGGATCATGCCGAAAACTGTGATCACCGAAGGGTGGATCTCTCCTTTAGGGGGCATAAATAGGGCGAGCATAACGAGCGTCATGCCGAATACTATCAGCAGAAATGCAAGCACCGTCTGGACGGTAATCTTGCGACGTAGATGAACATTTGGCATATATGATAAGTTTTAGATTATAAACAAAAATAAATCATAAAAACTCGATAATAAAAGACACGCCACGTTAGAGGATGCCACCTGTATCGACCAGCGAGACGCCTGAATAAGGGCGTCGCTCGCAGCCGATATACAAAGTATCGAAAGCATCAGTGCCGTCGGTACGGTGCTCGAGCAGGTCCTCCTCCGACTCTGCGAGTTTCTCGCCAGACTTGTTTTTTCTGAAACCATTGCGACCGCGCTCCACTCCTGCCGACTGAATAGCGAGGATAAGATCATCGTTATTCTGTCGGTTGAAATAGGGCGTCAGACGGTTCTTCCCGGCAAAGCCCCGGTTGATAAGATTATATTTCTCATCATGGCGCATTGGATTGCCCAGCGGAACCGGCACAACTCGCCACCCGTGACGCTCAAACTCCGATATGATAGAATATCGGAAGTCGATATTGTTGACGGCATAGTTAGAACCGAGTGCGGTGGTGTCGTAGTAGAAAACCACCGTTTTTTCATTATGGTGTGAATAATATTGGCAGAACTCCGCCACGAGAGCCGGAATCTTACGCTCGAACTTCACATAGAAAGACTTCAGGACATTCAACCTTCCGAGACGTTCATCCGGTTGCCCTGCGACAATCCAATTGATGTTTGCGTTATAGTCCATGCCGATGCAGATTGGTGCATAAGGATCGATGTCGCGGTCCGCACGCGAGTCCATTGCTTCCGGAATATACTCATAGCCGAAAGAATCGAGGTACTCGAAATCTGAGGCGTTGTACTTATGATCCTCCTTCATCGAGGAATAGAAACCGTCGCGAGCGATACCTATCTTACGGCACATTATCGACGTCTGAAAAGTGAGAGGTGTGAGGTCGCGCTTCATGTCGCGCAGGTACTGCTCTCCGAGGAGCTCGACATTCTCAACGGAGGAATATTCTCGATAATATGTAGCGACGGATCTCAGACGGTTTATATTTCTGTCGAGACGGCGGAGATGTCCCTTCAGATACTCCGGAGGTTCAACTCCATTCTTCCGCATTTCGAGGATTTTTTGTTTGAGGCGCCAGATTTCGTAAACACCGCCGCCGATGGCGTCGATGACACGCTTATCCATCTTTTTCTCATACTCCAGGAACCATGAGCCTTTTTTACTCTGTGGCATATCCGAGAGGATTAGCATCGCATGATTGAAAGAATGTCGGCAGAAGTGTGTCTTGATTCCACCATTAGCCGGGAGCGTCTCGTTGGTGAGTTTCACCGGATCGATGAACTTTGCTTCATCGACGAGAAGCCACGAAAGCGTCAGCGAGTTGGCGGCTCCGGGGCGGTCTTGCGAAAGTATGACCGCCACGGATCCATTGTAGAACGCGATGACGTTTTCCCACTGCAGCGGTTCTGTGATAGACTGTGCGAACGACTTAGGCGGCCGCCTGCCGACAACATAATGAATACCCTTCTTGAACCCCCATCGCGCCCAGGCGGCGAACAGACCAGGCAGGGTGTTCGTCAAACCATGCTTGAAAGTAGGGACTACAATGCCGCCGGTAGAGCCGGGCATCCTCTGGATCATCTTTAGGATGTATGGCGCGGCTATGGAGTCAGTTTTGCCCGTACGACGTCCGGCGACAACGACGGTAGTACGTGCGGCAATCAGCTGAGTCAGCAACTGAGGGCGGTTGAAATAGACCTGCTTGGCTTTCGGATTTGTGGGAATCATGGCAATCAGTCTTCAGGAGTTTTCAGTTCTGGAGCCTCCGAGGGGAAGATCTTGTCTTCCTCGAGGTCGACTTCTTCATAATCAACATCAGAGATATCTGCAAAATCTCGCGACAATTCCTTAGTGAGTTTATCTATGTGGTTATATACATCGGGGATAGCCGGGAGACCGAGGACGGTGACATCGAGAGTAGCGCAAAACGGTTGCACGACGATTTCATCGTATGGCATAGCCATTTCGTCCTCGAGATCGACGCGATTGTACTTAGCGTAAGAAGTGGCGGCTCGTTCCATTGTTTTTGTGTCCTTTCGAGCCTTTGCCATAGCGTAAGTCTCGAGGATCATTTCGTTATAACGTACGCGGTGGAAGTCGCGGGAATTCTGCTGAACGAGCGGAGCCAGCTGATGGATAATTGATATGTCGGAATAAGCGCACGACTGCGAAACGTCGTATCGCGACATTATCTGATCGCGGAGCTGCCGGTCCTTCATTGAAGGATTCGCAAGCCAGTAGTTATACATATCGCGGATCCTCATGACGCGTTCGGCAAAAGCGACGGGATATTTCTGCCTCAGATCCTCATCAGAGGAAAAGAGGTCGACCTTGCAAGCATCGAGAGCGGAAGGGAGAGGCATGGGAGTAAAGTTTTATTCATCGTCCTCCATATCGAGCAGCGCCTTTTCTGACATCTCGATAGCCGCCGGCGAACCGACGCGAGCGAGCGTAGCCATCTGTTTGCGGATCTCGAGTTTCTGCGAGAGTTTTCCTCTGATATAAGCCTTACGGGCCGGATGCCCCTCGGAATTGATATCTGCCTTGAATTCCTCTTCGGGGATATCAAGGTAGATTGCTATTTCGGACGGCTTAGTATATAGCTGAGCAAACTGCTCAATTTTCTCTAATTGTGCGGCAGAATACTTCATGGAATGGGACGGATTGATTTTTTATTACATATTCCAACTGTTCGGTGAGCGTCGAGAACACCTCCGGCGATGTGGAGATAAAGCCGGACTCGAAACGATTGCCTCTTGTCAGGTTCTGCGACATGACGACCGAAACAGTCCATCGGTCGTTGCCGACCAGCATGACCTTAGCGTGGCTCGACGCGAGATAACAGTTCTTGACAGTCTGCTCGATGAACGGCCATAGGATAAGCGTCTTGTTTGTCGCTTTGAAATCAAGAACAATGTCAATATCCTTGATAAGCCCGGACTTCTCGATGAAGAATAGACGACGGAGGAACTCCTCCGAGATCGAGAAAGAAGCCATCTTGACAGACGCAGCCCCGGTCTGATCAAGAATCCACTGCAGAATGTCAGCGACCTGCAGGAGATTCGACATATACGCTTGCTGAGGTTTATCAGCGAGCGGAGAGAGGACCGAGGAAATTATATCCGAGTGCTTCATACGAGACCGAGTTCTGACATTTTCGCCTTGAGTTTTGCTGAAGGATTGTCAATCCGTGAATAAATGTCACGGATTCTGTCAGCCTGGGCTGTCGATGGCTGTTTGGCATATTTTCCGAGAAGCAGATTGATAGTTTTGACGGCATTCTTAGAAGCCGTTCTCGAGTCCACAGCGCGTATTGTGGCTGACAACGGTGTGCCCTTGACGTAGTGATCATAAAGATTCCAGTTGTCGCGATATTGCAGATCGAGCCGTATGATATCCTTTGCGAGAGGATAACGATCAGAATCGGGGCAAGTTGAATTAGTTGAATTGATCATACGGAGACGAGTGTGTGCCTCTCTCATACGCCGCATGATATCTGCATTGTCGACATACAGCTGCTGCACATCGGGAGGGAGCTGGTCATGATCCGCACGTTTGCCTCGTTGGAATTCTGAACGCTGAGACTGTGCAAAACCATGCTGCCTGGCGATGGCGTCCACCTGCGTCATCATCTGCGCCACTTCCTCATGAGTGGTGTCGATGAGACGCTGTTTGAGGATCTTCTTCATCTGATACTCGAGCGTAGCTGCATGACGCACGGGATTGCGCATGATGTTGTCGTAGAGGATGCGGTTGCGGTTAATACGCAACAGCAACTCTGCACCGGCTCTGATATCACGCTCACTTGGATCGGTATCGAGCCATTCCTTTATTTTGGGAGTAAGTTCGAGATTAATCATAATTTATTATTTATTCCTGACACGAACAATAGATTTTTACCGAGAGGTAGGAGCAACTCCTTCATCGCTTTGAGTGTTGAGCCTGTAGTAACGAAATCGTCGAAAACGATTACGTTAGGCTCTTTAGGTAGCGTACCGAGCGTGAAAACTGCATTGATACGCTGACGGGAGTGACAGAACGCGACATCCTCGTAAAAAGGGATTTTGAGCCTTCCTGCGATATCCATGCTTATGAGAGTGGCGAAATTGCGGACCTTGTGGCGACGCTTTGGCGTAGTGCAGATGCACCAATGACCATCGGAGAGGGAAGAGCCGAGCACCTGAACAATAAAGTCCGACACGGCCTCCGCGAAATGCGGTATTTCAGCCGGGTCGGACTTTATATCGGTCAGCGTGCGCCCCATGAGCGACTTCTGCCATACGGAGAGGAACCAGACCCCTGCGCGGTGGGTAATCCTCGGGCGATATTCGAAGTTGCAACGTGCTTCCACCGAATTATCCCAGGCTTTTCGCTGTTCGACGGCGAAGATGTCGCGCACAGGCGAGATTTCGCCGAGAGCCGAATCGATGTCGAGCGGATACACATCTGTCAGGACGGCATCAATGGCATCGGTCAGGCTCTCGGAAAAATCATAATCCGGCTGCTTCGTTGATTGTTCCATCCTCTGTCGGTATTTCGCCCACGTAGAACGGCATGGAACATTCATCGGAGGCAGTGATAGCGAGAGTAGTGGCAGAGGTTCCAGTGACACCTTGTCCCAGAGCCTGTGAAGGTGCGATACGAGCCCCCCAATCCTCGTTGCCGAACACGCGGAAACGGCCATACATATCCTCGACGAGGGCTATTACCTCCGCGTTCAGAAGCGGCGAGATCGCGGCGGTAGCCTCAGGTCCGACGTCCGGATGAACGACAGTCAACTGGTTGTTGAAAGTCTGAGAGGGGAACTCTCCCTGAGGATCAGACTTAGGTTCAGCCTTTTCGGGGATATGGTCTATAACGAGCCACTTCTTGCCCTCGACAAGTGTAAAGTTGCCTGTATAGCTGGCGGATGTAGGACGACCCAGCTCATCTCTTTCCAATTTAGGGAAGGTGGCGACATCTGCCTTAGCAACAATATAAAGTCGACGGCGAATGCCCGGCTTTACCGGTTTGCCCTCGCACCAGGGCATAGATTTTAAAATTGATGTACACTTCATAACTTACAGAAGTTTTTTCATCGACCCCGTTAATCTGCGAGGTCGATGATGGTGAGACGGCGCTTATCGATAGTGCGGAACTGAGTTCCGAGCCACATATTCGCGGCGAATGAGAGAGTATAGTGGTCCTTACGCATAATGTCGACTGCCATTTCGTCAGACTTATTGTAAGTAGCCCACCACATGTTATCCTTTTGGGTGAGGATCATGCGCTTCTGACCTGCCATTTCGGGCAGACCGACAAGCGTAACCTTGTTGTGAGAGCCCTCGACGTAAGGTTGGTTGTAAGCCTGGTTGTACTGGAGGCCTGTATGCGTAGCCTGATAAGACTCGTTATACATATCCACCAGCTCAGGATCGCAGAGAAGAAGGTTATTCTCACGACGCATGAAGGGATTGAGCTTAAAGATCACCTCCTCTTTAAGCAGATCACAGGCATTTTGGAAAGTGAATGCCTCGGTCAACTTGATATAGTTGCCCTGCTCTTTTGAGATAGTACCTGCGGAGATCTCCTTTCCGGCGATAGTCAATAGACCGTCGCAGAGATCCTCTGTAGTGTTACCCACATCGTTGCGGACACCGGTGAGCACTGCCTGAGCGATATGCTGACCGCGAGCCTTTGCGATGTGGAAGAGCACGAGCGCGGTAGTGGAAGCACCCTTGATAGCCTCTCCGACGATAGGATCATCATATCCCATGGTGAGATGTGCATAATCCACAGGGGCAAACTCATCGACAGCATTGCCGAGATAATTTTTAATAACGCGATACTTTATGTTCACATTAGAAGTGTTGCTGCGGTCCTTCTTGAAAGGAGCGAACTGAGAGTCGGCACCGATCTCACCAAGCTGCATTTCACCGCGCAAGCCGGTGAGGCCGTGCATGAAGCCGAGCACATCCATGGCAGAACGAATGGGGAGATCCATCAGAGTGGAATTCCACTTTACTGCGGTTTTTTTGTAGTCCTCCAGGGTGGCGGCATCGATAATAATCTTTGACATTGTCGAGAAAGTTTAAAGTTAAGAAAAATGTGAGAGAAAAGCCTTGGAGGCGGCGATGCCGTCGGCTTCTGATACTGGAGCGTAAGGATCCGGATCTTCCTTCTTTGCTTCTACTACATCTGATGTAGGTTCGGCAGGTTCCTTACGTAACTCGGAGATGGTTTTGTCGAGCTCAGCGATTTTGGCGCGGAGTGACGCGATTTCCTCATCCTTGGCGGACAGGGCTTGTTCGGTGGCAGGATCAGCAGCCAACTGCTCATCCTGAGGCTCTGGCTGAGCCGGAGCAAGAGTCTTCGACTCCAACTCCATCTTGGTAGAATCTTGTTCCATTGAGAGAGAATTATGTGACTCGGATTCCGACTCCTGCTCATCAGAGATGGTGACGTCTTCCGAATCTTGGTGATTAAATGATCTGAGGAACTCGAAGAAACGGTTCATTATTGACCCCTTCTTCCCTTTGTATCCCGGAGGCAACGGCATGCCGGCTGATGATAACGCAGCAGCTGTCGACTCGGTGAGTGGTTCTTTATCCTCTACTTCGTCGGTGATCTCATCGACGAAGCCCCACTCTAATGCCTCTTTCGCTGTGAGCCATGTATCCTTGCTCATCAACTGCAAGAGTTCATCTTTTGTTTTCTTGCATCGGCGAGCGTAGAGACCGGCTACGATGGTATCGATGGTCTGCTGCTCAGCCTTCTGCTTCTCGAGTTTTTTGATGTGTTCGTCGAGCTGATCCGCATTCATAAAATCCCACTCGAAAACTAAATTTGAGCATCGGTGAACGAGGAATGCAGCATCAGCATCGATGGATATACGCTTTGCACCCATTGCAGCGATTGTGGCTGCGGATGCCGATTGTCCAATGAAATGCACATGCACATTGCCATGGATCTTGAATAGCGAGGATATAGCGAGACCCTCGTGCGTATAACCGCCGAGTGAGTTGATGAGCACATTGACCTCTGTATCCTTGTACTTGTCAAGGATCCAGCTGACCATGTCAGAGGTGAAGTTGCCCGACCATTTCGATCCGACTTCACCCTTCAGAAAGATATGATAGTTCTTTGGCATTACTCCATATTGTTTACATCACAAAAATAATATACTCGACATACCCTTAAAAAGACTATAAAACACACGGTAGCACCGATTTCAGCGCTACATGCGTGATTTTGTACGTCCTGAGTGCCGCATCTCCACTCGGAGAGCCTGGAGTCTCCGTGTACTCAATCTGTGGATATTTTGGCTCTCGGCTCCCGATCAGAAACTGCCGACCCGAAGCGCCGGTCACGATAAACGCCAAACGACGACCCTCCGGAATTATATCCGTCGTTTTAAATTCGAGTGTGGTTTTTTCAGTTCGGCACCCCGATGATAGAGATCCTGACCACTCTAACTTCGGAATTCCATAAAAATTAATTTTTTTGGTTGGGAGAGCGAGGTCGATTGTCGCTCCCGACATCGACTGCTGCATCACGTGAGGTTGGATATTTTCGCACTCTATATATCTGATCGATACGATGCCTGGAAGTGTATTCATAATCATTCAGTTTTAGATGGTTATTTTGGATATTTCGGACGTCTTGGATAACTTGGTAATATCCTCATTATTAGTCAATTAAGATTAACATTATTTAACATTAGACTTAATTGATTTGTCGCGCATTCGCTTGAACATTTGGCGAATCGTCTCCCAATTTTTGCCAGTCGGTTCAATGCCGTGTGTAGCCATAAAGGCGTAGATGATATCAGTGATCACGACATCGCGAATATAGAAGCATGAGAGCTCTCGGTCCAGCAATGTTTTGAAGTTGCGTTTTATTGCCGATACCAGTGCTTTCTCGCCCTCGACTATAAGGTAATTATGCTGATCAGGATTTACCCCTTTGAAGGTTGGGACTTCTACCGGGAGTAGTCCGGAGACATCCCCCTCTACCCATCCTTTAGGTCGATGGCGAAGGAACCTCGATAATATGCAGTGGCAATTTGAACCTCTTTCGAACTCGACACGACCGAGTGATGGATTCCAAAAATCGTGGCGCAACCATTGATCGAGGTATTCAGGAACTTGGATGTAGATGTTATACAGAGACATACATTAAATATTAAGTTTCTAAAATCACCACAAAAATAGCACAAAATTTCCAAAAATGTGCAATAAAATATTAACAATTTACGAAATTCTCCAACAACTTCAGAAAATAGATTCGAGCTAACTCCACTTTTTTTTGAATACTTCTGTACTGACGGCACTTAACATTCTTTATTTCAGTGATTTATCACAGTACAATTTGCTAAAAAAAATTGTACTGAAAGTGTACTTTTACGATTTGAATTTGTACTGCTGTACTTTTGTACTGTGATTGTACTATTTTTGTACTGACTTAACTTATTGATATTCAATATATAATACTATATCAGTACAAAAGTACACTTATTTTAGACTTATCACACACAAGTAAAAATAATATAAAATAAAATTGTTTCACGTGGAACATAAATGTTTGAAAATCAACAACATACCGATTTACAAACAGGCAAATGGGGGCGGTATCCCCCTCGCCCCCTCCGAAGCGACTGCAAAAATCTGTACTGCGGTGCAGTAGTGCTGGAGCACACTCTCCTCCGATCCTTTATTGAGGGGCGCGGGGGATGTCGACACTATACGAAAGAAACCGAAAGAAACCGAAAACACTTTCGATTTCTACAAACAAAGAGCCGACGCTGTGAACTCCAGCGCCGGCTCTAACTTTACACGAAATATATGTTACTGACCATTCAACTGCATCATCCATCCGAATGACCCTGACTTGTTGCGCCCGGGACGATAACCAAGGCGGATCATCACGGCATTTACCTCGTCCGGCTTCAGATCTGCCATATCACCCAGCTCCGACATGATATCTGCCGTCGATGTGATAATTACCCCCCCAACTGCGGATGAGATAGGTTTGTATCTCTTTAGATACTCTTCGAGGATGATTACGTTAGTATTTACCTGCGCATCTTCTTTGTCTAACATCTCCTCTACGGCATTACTCTTCATAGCTTTTCTGATTGCTGATTCCAATAGGCTCATAACTCACCTCCTTCCTTCTTATCTGTGTCCCTGTTATCGGCTTTGAGGCCATGGAGCGTTATGTAGCTACCGAGTATTTTCCAGAGCATTACCAAATCCTCTCGTTCCTCGAGACGAATCCTGCCGAGATCCGATATTTCATCTAAAGTGTCTATCATCGCAGAGATCTCATAGACCTCCTTATCCGGAAGTGAAGAACAAGTAAAATCCATCACCCTTGAGATTGAGATAGTTGGAGCATTGCGTCTCATGCCTCACCTCCTTTCTTTGAATTGTCGGCGAGATAGAGGAAGCCGAAGGCTACTAATGCCGATATGCAGATCAACGGTTCGTTGCCGAGAATCACACCGGCAAAGACTGCGAGGGTGCTGATAACTGCGAGGGTTAAAGACTTGCGGCGTGCGAGTTCGAGAGCACGGACGCACATTTTCCGTACATTGACGGGACGGAGGGCGCGGGAGGCGCGGACTACGGGCTTGTTGCCCATTGTGATTGTCTGATTCATAATCTTGACTATCGTAAGTTATTGCTATTGGCAGGCATAAAAACGGCTGCCATTCCGTTGCAATAACTCACGATAGTCGATCCCATAGGGAGGATTTCAGAATTCGGAATGGCAGCCGTGTACGGTTGCGTATATGTCCGGGCATAAAAAAAGCCCGTATATGTCGAGCGTCTAAACCTCCGCTCTGGTGACCGGCTAACGGTCGTGAATTATTGCATCGCAAATTTATGACAAATAATTCACAATACCAAATTTTGAACAAAAAATTTTACGCAAAAACAGAATTAATCCAAGCATAAACTTTGTCAGTGTTTTTGCCCGGCTTCAGGTTTAGGGTGAGTTCAACCCCATTATACTTATATGTCACGAACACCTCAGAAGTATTCTGTTTGCGTGCGCCGAGAGCACCTCCCACAATTAATCCAATCCCTCCGGTAAGGACACCACCGACAATTGCGCCAGCGGCAGTTTTACCCACACTCCGATGTCCTGATTTCTCGTTCGATATCGCCAAGATTTCATCTTTCTCAATTCTAAACGATTCTGAGCCCTTCTGAAGAACGATGCTCGATCCATCGATGCTGAAATTAACCTTGCACGGATTCGGCCACTTCGGATATCCACCGAGATAGTCTACATCGAAGCCTGTTGACATCTGCCGCTTTTTGATATCGCTCTTCTTTTCTTTGATGAGTTCATCAACGGATATACCTCTCTTCTCTGCTTCTTTTTTATCGTGGATCATACCAAAGATGAAGAACATGGCAAACCCAATCAGAAGGGCCCAGAAAAGCCACGTCAACTCAAACTCTCCTCGATCATTTACAGTGCACGACGACAAAACCAATGTCATCAGAGCAGACATTAAGATGATAATTTTCTTCATGATAATATTTTTTATATAACGATTGCAAATATACGACAAAATATTCACACTTCCATTATCAGAAGTTTTCTTTTTTGCCGAAATTGTTCCAATAGTCGATCATGACAAGTTTTCGCCTGTTTGCTTCGACGGCGGAAGATTCGTCGATCTCTTTATATTCTGTCATCACCGGTTCTTTAGACATCACCGATGAGATATATGTGAAATCTGTCGGAGCACCAACCGGAGGGAAGCAGAATGATAGCACCAGAGCCTCGCCGTCATGGCTGATGGCGAAGTCTCCCATCGTGATGAAGTCAAGACCCAATGTTATATCACAGTCAGGATCGGAGTTTGGTTCACAATTAATCGCCACCTCAATTGGGACTCTGATCCCTCCGAGCACTACACAGATCTTCACTTTTGCTACATCACAGACTTTAGATCCCCCAAATGGAGATCTAAATTGTTGTGTTCCTTCAGGCGATAAACGTAAAAAGTCAGCTACACGCTTCGAAATTATTGTCTGAGAGCAACCGGTATCCCATAACGCACGGATGCGCGTCGATATGATATCTGCATCATCCGGAGAACAAATAATCAGATCTGAGACTATTCGTCCTCGGAAGCAATTAAATCTACCTGTAAATGCATACGGATGCTCCTTCTCCACCATAATTTTCGACATTAACTATTCTATGCAAATATAACTCTAAAAGATAACATAAACAAAAGCGCCTCCGCCATCACGACGGAGACGCCCAACATTTATACTAATACTAAGTGAAAGAAACCTCAGAAAAGAATAGGTTGTGTGTCGAGGCGAGCCTTGCGGATCCTGTCGAGTCTTTCCTCCGCATCTCGCTGTGCTATCTTAGCCGCTTTAACAACGGCGATAGCATCCTTCTCGAGTGCTTTGATCTCCGCCTCGTTCTCCTCGATACGTCGATGCAACGAACCGGCGAAGTAGTTGTTTAGCGCCCTATAGCACTCCAGTTGATATCTCTCAACCATCTCACGGCGTTCATCAGCCACAAGATTAGTGTCGATGGAGAACAACCAGCCATAGACGTACTCGAGTGGCAGACATATCATATCGTATGACTTTCCATCTGCTCCAGTTGTGTGTACGGTACACACAACTGACGATAGGATCCGATGCCTTTTTACGGCCTGGATCTGGTCTGAGACATTCAATGTGAGTGCGTCGCATATAGGGCGCAGAGGGACATAGAAGTCCTTGTTTTCGTTGCGAACGGCTGCTATCTCGATGCCGTTGACAACTGTGATGAATTGTTTTTCCATTTTTAGTTTTTTTTAAATTTGATTATTTTTTGGTTTATCTCATCGGAATCAACTGCGATTCCAGGAATTAATCCGGCACTACAATTATCTCATCTCTGTTCAGGAGTTGTTCTAACCCTATACCCTTTATCTTGTTGGCAATGATTGAAGATGCCAATTTCCTCGATGGCATATTGGGGATATATAGCATCCCGATAGTCTTGGGAATTACGGAATCAAGCATTAGAAACTCTTTTTGGATCATGCAATAATCGCATACCCATACGTCAAACTCGGCTATACGCTTATCACACCAGCGAGCATAGGATTTTGCGGCATCTATTAGTGCCATAGCCTGATGCACCGCTATAACGAGAGTCTTGTTATCCTTGCTTAACCTCTGCTTGTTGACCTCCATCTCGATGGCATTGTACATCTTAAAGAAATCATCTTTAAGAATATCCTCTATCGCTAATCCGTGGTCGACCTCGTTATTCTCCATCTTCGATGATATTATGCCGTGCCGAAATTTATCGTATTCGCGTTTTAATTCGCGTATTTGACGCACCAACTTTTTGGCGTGAACCAGCTTCATGCCAATACACAAATCGCAAACTGTATCAACATAATCCCAAGCAAGATTCATTAAAGCAAAGAGCTTATACGACCATTCTGTTAGAAGGCCTCCCGGAACGGACTCTATAGTTTTTTTTAGTCTTGGCTGTGGCACTACTGACAATGGTTCGCGAAATGTCCGCACCGATCGCTGGAGGTAGGGAACTGCCTCTACATCTGCTACCCTGATACTTCTTACGGCTGCCGTGTCATGATCTCCGACTTTTAATTTCTTTGTCATATCTTTACTTCTTTGGCTGATAATATCGACACCGCCAATAACCATCACGCTGAGCGTGACAGTTGGGCCGAAAATTTATGCTTATCTTTTTGATTTATCTCATCGGAATCAACTGCGATTCTAAGCAGGTGATCGAAGTCTCGCCGAGGGAGTTCACCGCCGGATTCAAGTAGAGGCAAGTGATTAAATTAGGCGAGCCCATAACTCCCTTCTCTACATCTGTTACCACTGCTTTCATTTCTTCTCCGATGCCTCTGACGGCTGCCGGCACGATGACATGATCTCCGACTTTTAATTTCTTTGTCATATTCTTTAATTCTTTGGTTGATAATAGCGACACCGCCAATAACCATCATTGCCGGGATGCCATTTTGCACACACGCAACAATAAAAGCCATCGAACGCGCGAGTCCAATGCTTGCAGTTATCGCACAGGAATAGTTTTTGCATTTTTTAGATCTTTTAAATTTAGATATTTTTATGCTCCTCGTATACTTGTTTCAGGTCATAATAAGCGATAGCTTTTCGACGCAAGTCCTGGAGAACGTTCGTATCCATGTAAAGGGTAAGCAACTCTCTGGAAGAAGCCACGTATGCGAGCAGAGAGCCGAAGACCTCGGAGAGGACATCGAAAACTTCACCAGAGTTACAGCCTGATTTTTCGATCTTGTTGGCAATAGAGTGCATCAACACTTTCTGATTCGCTGTAAAATTATCGTAGTTCATATATTTTTTGGTTTTATAGCTATTGATCGAAGTGCATCCACCAACTCATTTTTGCTAATAAACATGGGATTAGTCGACCAGGAGAAATCAGCGGAGATGAAGCGCATTGACTGACGTGAGTAAGCCGTAGTGCAGACTTCCCGGTAGAGTCTGCGTTTCGGATACTCTTCGGAAGGATCTTCGGCATATACTCCGGTAGAGATGCAGACATCTCCATCGAAATTTAAGACGTCAATTTCCACTGTAAGGAGTACATCGAAAGAGACAAGACCATTGAGGCGATGCGCCCACTCCCGGACGTTCCCCTTGAAGAAGCAGAAGCCTCTTGAAGTGCTGCCGCCCTTGCCATCGCGGTAGTGATCCGTCTCGTTGTGCAGGACCTCCCCTGACAGATATTTGTAATATTCCTGCCTGCTCATGAATCGGTGGAGTATCAATTTATCGTTTGCCATAATTATTGTTTTTTTCTGTCACCAACAATGTCTTTAATCGTAGATCTTATTTCCCCCTTCAACCATACACAACCATCGATAAACGAGACCACGATGATCGGCGTAATGATGGAGAGCATAAGAAGAATGAAGGCACCCCAGAGAGGTGATGTCACTGTCAGCCATGACCATCCGACAATGGATGTAAGCTTAAGCAATAACAATGCTCCGAATACGATTGGAGAGGCAAGCACCAAAGTGGCTACTGCCCAGTAGATTTTAGATAAAATTTTCATTTTCATGACTTTTTTTATTAAGGATTGTTTGAATTTTTTCATATTTATCTCTGAACGATTTTGATACATCGTATAGGTTTTCTGCTGTGTGTCGACACTTGCATATATTTGATCGACCTCGATTTAGGATATATGCTATTTTCTCGTCGGTAAGCCCGATCTTATATAGGAACAATATGCAGAGCAATCGTGCTTCGGATACATACCACACTCGAGACTCTGACACCAGCATCTGACGACTAATGCCTGTCACTCCATATACAGCGGAGAAAATGTTTTGCACACAGCCATCGTTATTAGATTTTATCAATGTTTTCATTTTTATTCATTTAAAATGGTGCTTCTTCTTCATTTTTATTTTCCGGAATAACTCTATTATACTGCGATATCGTGAAATACTCGCAACTGTTAGACTTATCATCGCCGCCGATGAACGACTCCTCCTCATGTTTCGGCTTCCAATCGGAGTAGTAGATCTTACCTCCGTTCGGTTTTTCAATGGCCTTATCCCGATTGAAATCATATCCTTTATACTTGCAAAAATCTTTCATCTTGTTCTTGAAATTGGAACTGGTTACTCCATGACCCTGCAAGCCTCCGGCATATTCCTTGAATGAGTCGAATAATTCCTTCCTCGATATACGTGAATTAAGATGAGATCCCGTCGGATCGAAATATTCTTCCGCCCACTGAAGAAGTGTCTCTGACATCGATTGACGGAGAGTCCTCAGCTCGATATTTCGCATAGGAGGTGGAACTACTCCCTCGCCTTTCTTATTCCAAGCTAACTCAAAGGAACGAAGATAATACATCACGCACTCCGCCATGAAGTTGTCAAACAACTGCCATTGGTAGTCATCCCAATCGAAGAAAAACTGATGACCGAAGTCATCGACGATAGTGTGATCCTGATTATACCAGGCGGAAAACTCCATATAAGCGATACGGCGCTTCACCGACCCTTGGTCTGCATCCTTAATGGCATGGTTGGTGGTCAGAAGAATCTTCGGCGAGTCCTCTGCTTTTATCATGAAGCGAGTTTTCCCCTTCGGATTGACCGGGAGATCTCCGGTGATCCAGTTAAAAATCGACTTAAAACTGAAATTCGTCCGAATATCATCGATGAATATATTTCGCGTCGCCTTGGATACCCCATCGAGCGCAAAATCATCCGAAGGATTGAATGTCTTCCCGTCGAATCCGGCCTGAGCCACTACATGGCTGATAGCAGTACCGAGCACCGACTTACCTGCACCACCCCATGCCTGACCCACCTCGGAGATCCTGTGGTCCTGGATCACGACAGCCTTGCGATCCGATGGATATTTCCAGTCGGTCAGCAAGTAACCGATAGCAGTAATCTTATTTACGATATGTTGATCCCATTCGAATCGCTCATCTGTTGTGACCTCTCTCGGTGCATCCGGTGAATAATAATTGTTGGATACGTTGATAAGGTATTGAACGAACTCACATTTAAGACCCTCTTTTGTAAACCCTATAGCGAACCAGTCACCGGTAGTGTCGATATAGTCGATAATTTGAATTCTTTTGAAATTTCGTGGCACGATACGACTACGCCATACATTATTTATCGGGAGTTCCGGCTTGATAGAGTGAGACGTGATTTCTACCTGGCCATTATTATAATAGCTGCGCTGCACATCAGGCTCGAAGTTGTTGAAATTATCTCGCCTCATCTCGAGGCGTTCAAGTTTTTTATCGGGTAAGAGCACGTCGAGTTTAGAGTTGAAATACTCCAACACTAATGGATTTTTGCAATTCGTCATGATATACGTCAATATGAAATCGCGCATCTCGTAAGTTGCTGACCTGTCGATGATGCCATCCTCGATATGTATAAAGTCGAAACCTGAGGCTCCTTCATCAGCATTAGCCAGGCGGAAGAAGCCGGAGGCAGCGAGGAATCGGAATGTTTCGGTGTAGCTCAATTGGACTTTGTCGTTATCCTTGGAGTCTTTCTCTATCGAGAATATATCGACATCTGAAGAGTAACTGCCATTCCTGACGAGTTTACCATCCTCGATCTTATATCTGATAGATCCCAACCGGAATGACGGCACATCGATGAGGCGATCTTTATGAATCTCGAAGAATGCCGGCCAGTCGTTGAGACTCCAGAAGTCACGGATCTTTGCATCCGAAATGGTCGTTATCTTATGGATGTCGAACCATTTCCCCTTCCCGTCGTGTGAGTTCATAGCATAATTGATGTCCTTCATCAGTTCATCCTCTCTGCCCTTCAGAGATCCAACTAACAGATCATCGACACCCTTGTCGCCATTCTCATTAACATTAACATGGCCCCACCACGTATCGACATCTACCTCGACGTTACGGAATGTTCTGATATATTGCTTGAACTTCGTAACGGCACAAGCGAATGTGTGTGGACGCATATCTGCTCGCTCACCTACTCTTATATTTCTCGATAGGTCGTTCCAATCGGAATCCATTATCAGTACGATATTTCGTACAGTGCACCTCTGTACAAAATTTTGGATATCCTGGATCAGGCCATTCTCTTTATTGCCGATATTAGCGATGCCCTGTAAGCCCAACGAATACATCCCATGCTTGCAAGCCTTTTCCGCCTTCTTTTCTCCCTCTTGGAGGAAAAGTGTCTCGACGTGGGACTTATTCTTGAACAATTTTCTCATGACCTCCGGCACATATACCGGAGATGTCGAACCGGCAGGCGACTGATATTTGATAGGATCACCCTTATCATTCGTGTGGAGATCCGGATTAGCATACCTGACCCGCACATAATTACGGAGAGTTCGAGAACCCTTCTGAGTGTACTGCACCGGATTACCATAAAGGTCGTAATAAAAGATAAGCATATCTCCACCTTGTCTTACCGGGAGACCTTGTTTGACCGTTCCCGGCTGGAACGGGCACATAGTGAGTTCTTGACCCTTCTCGACAACTGTCGCCATTACATCTTCGACAGTTATACCACTGCTCTCCAATTGCTGATGCGTAAAGGTTTTTTGTACCTTAGATTTCTCCTCTTTCACCTTAGCCTTGCGGATAGTAGCCTCCGGAGTGATAGGAATACTTGCCATAGCTGCTACCCCCTCTATGCATTTGACGTAGTCTCTCTTGATGTCGAGGCCCTGCAAATATGCGTAAGCTTCGAGTGGACCGGAGAAACCCTCTTGACACACCCAGCACTTGGCATAGTTATATTTACCCTTGTGTAGTACGGTGAATTTCTTTTTCGCTCCACAGAAGGGGCAGTCCATCTCTGTTTTGGACTTCAATTCGTCCGCACCCCTGACGAATAATCTGATGTCAGCTTCTCGGACCTTTTGCACTTCAAATTCGCTATACTTGTTCATGGAATAGATTGTTTTCTGTCGCATACTTCACAAACTCTGACTTCGAATGTATATCGAGCCGAGCGTAAGCATTACGCACATGGGTGTGGATGGTATGTGGCGAGAGCCGGAGCCTCTCTCCGATTTCTTCTTCTTTCAAACCTTCGTAGACAAGACGTAATACCTGCAATTCTGCCGGGCTTATCTGATGATTGAACTCCGGATGACATACGACGTGATCTAAATGGCATTCACCCCGTAATGGGCATGGCACGTATTCGAAATTACATTTCATTGATGGCGTTATGTCCGGTACATCGTCGAGGCTGCCAAAATTACACCTCACGAATCTGCATACAATACGATAACGGAAGTACGGCTGGTTGAGGGCACTCTGTTTGTATTCTTCGCATAGTGCATTGTACGCCTTGGAGTAGAACGTCGATAGATACTCACACATCTCACCAATGAGATCATAGTCCTGCATCGTAAGTGTACGAACGGAACCGTCAGCCGTGCGAATCATCACCTCGTTATTGTAGGTGAAAAATTCTGTATTAATCAATAGCCTGCTCATGGTAAATTAATCAATTATCGACATTTTTCATAAGATCAACACCCACGATTTTGCTAATTTCACGAAGGAACACCGGATGCAACGGAGTTAATCCACGACGCCAAGCGGAGAGGATTGTCCTCGATATTTTCAGTTCATACCTTATATCGCGCGACTTAGCGATCCGGATATTGTTCGGGAGAGATGCGAGATAGTTATCCAAGCTTTGGTTTGTTGTCATATTTTTTGTTATTTCGTTAATTATGTTTTAATTTTACGATGACAAAGTAACAAAATATAATTGATATATTAACTATCTCAGACATATTTTCTGCTAAAATTAATATTTTTTAACAAATATAGAAATGAAGCATGTAGGTAAGATTCTAAAGGATCACATCGAAAAGCACCACCTTGTCAAAGGGCAAGTGGCTAAGCAAGTGGGTATTAGCTATAACTATTTATCCACAATATTCAAGCAACCGAGTGTCGACGCCCGATTACTCGAGCGACTTTGTGTCGCCGTTGGTTTACATCCGAGCGTTATGTTTGATGTTCCGACAGAGATAGATAATAATTATCAGGATATACTGGCGCACACCCTTATCGGGAATGCTAAAGTTGAGATAAATTCAAATGAAAGCCTCCGAGCACTGATCGACGAGAAGGAACGTATCATTGCCGAAAAGGAGAGAACAATCCAAATTTTGATGAAGCAAGTCGGCATCGGCGAAACGGGACAAAATCGGGACAACCACGACAAAAAAGTAACATCTAACAACCAATAATAACGGCCTTTAGACCGCTAAATAAAGCAGGCATAATTCTTGTCACCCCGACTGAGA
>OBLI01001130.1_pt1 | contig 26877 bp, 15 predicted proteins | sample 1519701 | NCBI WGS metagenome assembly OBLI01 (sample SAMEA3663005, study PRJEB22513) | pig gut metagenome | biome: pig gut; feature: pig-associated habitat; material: faeces | place: France | collected 2012 | reverse complement strand
ACGGTGAGATCACCCAGCAGCAGTACGATGCCCTCCAGCGTGAGATTGTGGAGACCGAACAGAATCTACGATTCTTACAGGATCAGGCAGCGACCACGAATGCGACCCTTGCCAAGATCGATGAAGCCGGAGAAAAGCTCCAGAACATAGGATCTTCTGTGGAGAATGTCGGTAAGAAGTTCCTGCCGGTGACTGCCGCTGTAACGGGTCTTGGCACTGCCGCAGTGAAGACCGCAGCCGACTTCGATTCCGAGATGAGCAAGGTTTCTGCCATTTCCGGTGCGACTGGGGATGACTTCGACCAGCTTCGTGCAAAAGCCCGTGAAATGGGTGCAAAGACAAAGTTCTCTGCATCCGAGGCGGCCTCGGCGATGGAGTACATGGCCATGGCCGGATGGAAAACGGGGGATATGCTGAATGGTATCGAAGGTATCATGAACCTCGCGGCGGCTTCGGGTGAAGACCTCGCTACGACTTCGGATATCGTCACCGATGCCCTTACCGCTTTCGGTTTGTCTGCGGCGGATTCCGGGCATTTTGCAGATATCCTTGCAGCCGCTTCCTCCAATGCGAACACCAATGTCAGCATGATGGGCGAGACGTTCAAGTACTGTGCGCCTATCGCCGGTGCGCTTGGGTTCTCGGCAGAGGATACCGCAGAAGCCATCGGTCTGATGGCAAACAGTGGTATCAAGGCTTCTCAGGCTGGTACTTCCCTTCGTACCATCATGAACAACCTTTCCGGTGAAGTGACCTTTGTGGGCAAGAACATCGGTGAGGTCACGATTGCGACCAGCAACGCGGATGGCAGCATGAGAAGCCTGAACGACATCCTTGCCGATTGCCGCGTGGCATTCTCCGGTTTGACCGAATCCGAGAAGGCATCCAATGCAGAAGCACTGGTCGGTAAGAACGCTATGTCCGGCTTCCTCGCCCTGATGAACGCCAGCCAGTCGGATATTGATAAATTAAGCGGTGCCATTGAGAACTGCGATGGCGCATCCGAGAGCATGGCAGAAACCATGCAGGACAACTTAAATGGTCAGCTCACCATCCTGAAATCTCAGCTGGAGGAGCTGGCTATTTCTTTTGGCGATATCTTAATGCCGACCATCCGCAAGATCGTGTCGGCGGTACAACAGTTCGTGGACAAGCTCAACAGCATGGATGACAGCACGAGAGAAACGATCATCAAGATTGGACTGCTGGCGGCATCCATTGGTCCGCTGCTCATTGTGCTGGGTAAGACCATATCGACGGTCGGCACGGCGATGCGGGGATTCAGTTCACTTGCAAAGGGCGTCCGGCTTCTCATCACTCATGTGGGCAGTGCCAGCGGTGTGTTCAGCAAGCTGGGCGTGGTTCTTGGCGGTCTATCTGGGCCAGTCGTCGCAGTAGTGGCGGTCATCGGTACGCTGGTGGCGGCTTTCATGAACCTCTGGAACACCAACGAAGAGTTCCGTACCGCCATTACTGGCATCTGGAACGACATCGTTTCCAAGGTGAAAGGCTTCTGTGACCAGCTGACACAGCGGATCAACGGGCTTGGTTTTGATTTCAAGGATGTCACCGAGGCGCTGAAAGCAGTATGGAACGGATTCTGTCAGGTGCTTGCACCGCTGTTCGAGGGAGCTTTCCAGAATATTGCCACCATCCTCGGTGTGGTTCTGGATACACTGCTCGGTCTGTTTGATGTCTTTTCCAATGTGTTCTCCGGCAACTGGAGCGGCGCATGGGAAGCGGCAAAGGGAATTTTCTCCAGTATCTGGGACGGTGTGAAGTCCATTTTCTCCACGACCCTCTCTGCACTGAAGAGTGCGCTGGATGTGTTCCTCGGTCTGTTCGGCACGGACTGGCAGATGGTCTGGGGCAGCATTAAGAGCTTCTTCGAGACGGTGTGGACTGGAATCAGTGGCTTCTTCTCGAACACAGTTTCTACTATCCGAAGTGTGGCAACGACTGTGTTTACAGCAGTATCTGGATTCTTTACCACGGTTCTTACCAGTATCCAGACGACCTTCAGCACTATCTGGACGGCTATTTCCACAGCGGTTTCTTCTGTGCTGAATACGATTCATACCACGGTGACAACTGTGTGGACGGCGATTTCGACCGCAATCTCTACGGTCATGAATGCCATCAGCACGACCATCACTACGGTTTGGAACGGCATTTACAATACCATCAAGCCGCTGCTGGATGCGTTCAAATATCTGTTTGAAACCATCTGGCAGGCGATCCAAATCCTGATCGGTGCGGCACTGACCGTCATCCAGACGAAGATCACTTCCATCTGGAATGCGATTGTTGCTTTTGTGACACCGATCCTGACCGGATTGCAGACAACTTTTACTACGATTTGGTCAGCGATTCAGACAGCTATCTCCACGGTGCTGACTGCGATCCAGACTGCAGTGACGACGGTGTGGAACGCCATTGTGTCGTTCCTGTCTCCGCTGCTGACTGGCATCCAGACCCGGATGAGTACGGCATGGAATGCAATCAAAACGGTCATCTCGACTGTCCTTTCTGCGATCCAGTCCACCGTTTCCTCCATCTGGTCGGCGATCAGCAGCCGGATTTCTGGTGTGGTGAATGGCATCAAGACGGTGGTCTCTTCCGGTTGGAATGCCATGAAATCCACGGTATCGACCCTCAGCAACAGCATCAAGAGTGCGGCGACCACCGCATTCAATTCCATGAAATCTGGTATTTCTACTACGATTTCTGGAATTACCACCACGATCACCAGTGGCTTCAACAACGCGGTTTCTTTTATCAAGGGACTGGCAGGGCAGGCATTCTCGTGGGGCTCTGACATGATCGGCAACATCGTGTCGGGCATCCAGTCGCGGATTCAGGATGTGGCAAATGCTGTGACCGGCGTTGCAGATAAGATCCGCTCGTTCCTGCATTTCTCTGTGCCGGATGAAGGACCTCTGGCAGATATGGAAAGCTGGATGCCGGACTTCATGCAGGGCTTGGCAAACGGCATCAATGCCAACACCAGCCTTGTGACCGCAGCAGCAGAAAACCTGTCCACTACGCTGTCTACCTCCATCACCAACTCCATGAGGGGAGTGGAGCAGGCATACAGTAAGAGCTGGACAGCCATCAGCCAGACGGCAAGAACCGGAACGGCAGGTGTAAGTGCCGCGATGAGATCCGCATGGAGTTCCATTACGACCAGTACCACCAGCACATGGAACAGCATCAAGACCACCATCCAAACCAGCTTTGCGGCGGTGAAATCTAATGTGATTTCCGCAACAGTAGCAGTGAAAACGTCCATGACCAGTGCATGGAATGCAGTGAAGTCGCTGACAACGACCAGCTGGAACGGAATCAAGAGCGTTATCACCACAGCATGGAACGGAATTAAGTCTCTGACTACTTCGGCGACTGCTTCTGTAAAATCGTCCATGACCAGCGCATGGAACGCAGTGAAAACTCTGACAAACACTAGCTGGAATGGTATCAAAACAGTCATTACGACTGCATGGAATAGTATCAAGTCCCTTACGACTTCTTCTGTCACAGCTGTCCGTAGTACGGTCACAAGCGGCTGGAACACACTGAAATCCACTACGGCCTCTGCTTTCAACAGCATCAAGTCCACGGTGTCTTCGGCAATGTCCAGCCTGCGCAGCACGGTTTCTTCTGGTGTTGCAAGTATCAGGAGCAGCTTTAACTCGCTCGGTTCGATTGCTTCTTCGGCATACCGCTGGGGTGCAGATATCTGTTCCCAGATGGCGGCAGGTGTCCGGGCAGCGGCTGGTTCCGTGATTGCAGCGGCAGAAAATGTTGCAAGCAGGGTCAGAAGTCTGTTGCATTTCTCTGTGCCGGACGAAGGACCTCTGTCCGATGCAGACACCTATATGCCGGACTTCATGAAGTTGCTGGCGACCGGCATTAAGAAAAATGTCAAGTCGGTGGTGAAAGCTGTGCAGGGACTTGCTGGGTCTATGAGCAGCAACCTCACGACCCCGGTGGATTCGCTGGGCGATTGGATGGATTCTGTGGTCGGCAGTTTTGCTACCACGATCAAGAAAAGTCAGAGCGGTATCGGCAGTGCTGCAAGGGATGTGGGCAGCGGTATCCAGACCCAGCTCATGTCCGGGCTTTCCGGGGTGAAGACCCAGTTCCAGCAGCTCTGGACTGACCTGCAGGGCATCACCAAAACTGCAGTCGGCAGTATGAGCGATGAAGTGAAGCAGGGCTTTACGGATATGAAGGATTCCATTGGAGAACTGAGTTCTCAGACCAGTTCCCTTGGGAATGCGATCCGCAGCCTTGGCGATACCTTCAATTCGGACTTCCTAAAGAACCTGGGAAGCGGCATCAGCAAAGTCGGTGACACGGTCAATACGGTCACGGGCCTTGTGGACAAGCTCGGCTCCATGAAGAACACCATCGGAAACCTTGGAAGTACGATGCAGAACCTCGGCAATGTCCTCGGCACAGAGAACGGCGGCGGTCTGCTGTCCAACCTCGGCAGTTTCCTGTCGAAAATAGGCAATGCAGATGGCGGTCAGATTGTGTCGAACTTTGGCAACCTGATCTCCGGCCTGACTTCCAAGATGGGTGGTCTGGGTCAGGGAATTTCCGGCATCATATCGAAGCTGGGAAGCCTTGGCTCCAGCGGTGGGGGAATCCTGTCGAATCTGGGCGGGCTGCTTTCCGGTGTGGTATCGAAAATCGGCGGCTTAGGCGGCAGTCTTTCCGGTATTGTATCGTCTATCGGTTCTTCGCTGGGCGGTATTGCCGGAACAGTCGGCACAACACTTTCCGGACTGTTCGGTTCTGTGGGTACGACCGTATCCGGCCTGGCTGCTGGTGCGGGATCGGCTTTGGCTGGTATCGCTTCCTCGGCTGGAGGCGTGCTTGCTTCGGCAGGCACAGCACTGGCCGGTCTGGCCGGTCCTGCGGGTATCGCAGTGGCAGCAGTCGGCGGCATCGGTCTGGGGCTGACCGCTCTCTGGAAAAACTGCGATGGCTTCCGGGAAGGAGTCACGAATATTTGGAACAAGGTCACTTCGGTGTTCACAAACGGTGTCAATGCCATCAAGAACGGAATCTCCAATGCGGCGTCTGCCATTGGCAATGTAGCATCGTCCATCTGGGGCGGTATCAAGAATGTGGCTTCCTCGGCGGTCAGCTGGGGCAAAGACATCGTTGGCGGTATCGCTGGTGGTATCAAAAAGGGCGTCAGCTGGGTCGGCAATGCGGTCAAGAGTGTGGCAAGCGGTATCCGCTCGTTCCTGCACTTCTCTGTGCCGGATGAAGGACCTCTGGCAGATGCCGACACCTATATGCCGGACTTCATGAAGCCGCTGACTGGCGGCATCAAGAAGAACGAGGGTGGACTGATCAGCCAGATCAAGTCGATGGCGGCAAAGGTACAGCAGGGCATGGAGGGCATCAGTTCCTTCAGCCTGCCGGAACTGACTCTGCCGCACTTTGATGGCTCTGGCTGGAACTTCCCACAGGCGGCTCTGGCCGGAGGCGGTACGATCCGGACGACCAACCTTGGCGGTGTGTATATCACAGTCAACGGTTACAATGCCCGGAACGATGACGAACTGGCACAGACCGTTGCCGATAAGATCAACGGTATGATCCACGAGGATGATTCGGTCTTTAAATAAAGGAGGAGATGCGTATGGGCTACAATGCCCCAAAGCAGACAGTATCACAGTTTCAGCTCAAAGGCAGATATGCCAGACAGTATCTGTCCTTTGCAGGGAAGTCCAGCAAAGACTTCCTATTATATTTGTCTGGCCCCGGTGTGTATGATTCCCCGGCTGCGGATGTGGAGAGTACCTCCGTACCAGGCAGAAACGGGGATATTCTCACCGAAAATGCAAAGGCCGGCAGAAGAAGATATCAGAATGTGGATATCAAGTACAAGGCGTTTTTCTTCAATGGTCTGCCGGCCAAGACCGCAGCAGTCAAAGCATGGCTTCTGTCGCCGGTGGGGTATCAGAAGTTGCAGGACACCTACGACCCGGATTTCTTCCGAATGGCGGTCTGTAAAGATGCCCTTGCCTTTGATGTCACCGCCCAGAAAGCCGCAGAGATGGAGCTGACCTTCAACTGTAAGCCCCAGCGTTGGAGCGTGGACGGGCAGAGGAGTATCCGGCTAGAAAGCAGGGCAACCCTCAAAAATCCCTTTGCTTTTCCGGCACAGCCCATCTTCAAAGTCTATGGAGATTCTGGCGGTGAGCTGTATGTGGGCGAGGAGAAGATCACCATCCACAGCATCAAGGACTATGTGCTGCTCAACTGTGAGACGCACAATGCTTACAACGCTTCCGGCTTTTGCAATGAGACCATTCTTTCGGATGATTTCCCGGAACTGCCGGAGGGCAAAACACAGATCACATGGACGGGCGGTATCACAGCGGTGGAAGTCATTCCCCGCTGGTGGACGCTATGAGAGGAGGTGCAGCCAGTGATCCCATGTTTATACGCATCAACGGAAACAAAGTTCGACCACAACGGCATCGGAAAGCTGGCCGACACACAGTCCTGTACTGTGACAGAAAAGCGAAACGGCAGTTATGAGCTAAAGCTGATTTGTCCGGCAGATGGCATCCATGCAGAGATGCTGGAGGAGGGAAATATCATCCTCGCCAAGCCATCCGACACGATGCAGAGCCAGCCGTTTCGCATCTATAAGATCACGACCCCGATAGATGGAAAGCTGGAAGCTCAGGCACGGCACATTTCCTACCAGCTGAACTTCATCACAGTCTCTCCGTTCTCAGTGACTGGGTGTGTGGGAGCAATGCAGGGACTCAAAAGCCATGCTGCTTCCGACTGCCCGTTCGATGTCTGGACGGATGTGGACTCCAGCGCAACTTTTACGCTGGGCGTTCCATCTTCCTTCCGTAACTGTCTGGGCGGCATGGATGCTTCTGTGCTGGATACCTTCGGCGGTGAATTCGAGTGGGATCGCTACACGGTCAAGTTCCACAAGGCCAGAGGTGCGGATCACAATGTCCACATCATTTATGGCAAGAACCTGACCGACTTCAAGATGGAGAAATCCATCGAGAACACCATCACGGGCGTGCATCCGTACTGGGTGGACAGTGAAACCCAGGCGGTCATGGAACTGCCGGAAAAGGTTGTGCTGATGAGCAAAAAGTCCGTGCCTTACCAGAAAGTAACGGTGCTGGACTGCACCAGTGCTTTTCAGGAAAAGCCGACTGAGGCAGCACTCCGGGAATATGCCCAGAACTATATTGACACCACCGACCTGACGGAGCCGGAGATCGATATCAAGATCGATTTTATCCAGCTCTGGAATACACCGGGCTATGAGGACATCGTGGAAGCGGAGCGCGTTTCGCTCTGTGATACGGTTCATGTGTATATCTCGAAGCTGGGCATTGAGGTCAGTTCCAAGGTCACGGAAACCGAGTATGATTCGCTGCTGGAACGGTACAACAGCATCACGCTGTCGAACTCCACGGTCAGCAGCCGGAACTCGTCCCTGACTGGTTCGCTCAACAGCATCCGGAATACAGCGACCATTGCCTACGATACGGCGATTCGAGCTGAAACAGCAGTGGGAGAACAGATCGGCGGCATTTCGGCGTCCATCATTTACGATGGTGCGCTGTTTGCAGCACTGTTCGGCCTTCATTATAAGAATGAAACGGACAACAAAGGGAATACGACCCGATACGCATTCAATGCAGCCACTCTGAGTCAATCCTCTGTGGCTTGGAAGAACAGCTCTGCCGGGTTATTTGTATCTACGGACGGTGGTAAGACATGGGGCTATGTCTGGGAATCGGATGACACCGCAGTCAAAACGGCGATCCTTCTGGAACAGACCTTAAAAGAACTGGACGAACGCTACAAGAAAGCGACCGAGCTTTCGGATGAACTGCTGAAGGAGCTGGATGAGCGGTACAAAACGGCGACCGCCATCTCTGCCGAGCTTCAGAAAACACTCGACCAGCGGTACGAAACCGCAAAGAAGCTGTCCAAAGAGCTGTATGAGGAACTGGATAAGCGATATAAAACCGAGGACACGGGTATCCCTGTGTCAGAAACCGCGCCGGAGGCCCCAGCAGCAGATGCCCTCTGGGTCGATAAGAAGGATCTGCGGTTGAAGCTGTGGGATGGAAAGCAGTGGCAGACGGTTGGATATGAGCCGGAAGAACCCGCCCCGGAACCGACCGATCCAGAGCCAACGGAACCAACCACACCTACAGAGCCAGATAATCCGGATACAGAGAACAAAGACACCGAAAACAAAGAAGAAAGTGACACCGAGGGAGGAGGGAGCGCGTAATGGTCACAAGCATTTATCAGGAAGTGGAACTGTCGCTGACGGAGAATCTGATCCCGGTGACGGTTCCAGTCAAGCAGTATGACAACAAAGCGAGGAAAGTTCGCTGTGTTCTGTATAACAACTCGGTGCAGTATTCTGTGCCGCAGGACTGCATTGTTGCCTGTTCCGGCACCAGACCGGACGGTACGATCTTTCACTATACCAGCGAAACAGCATCCGACCTTGTGTTTGTCGAGAATGGAGCGGTCATCTTTACGATTACGGCTTTCATGACCGCACAGGCTGGGCGGTTTCCATTAGATGTTGTTATGCTCAGCACAGCAGGGGATGTCCTTGGTTCGTTCTCCCTCACCTTGAAGGTGGAGCGGGCTGCCATCAACAACGGCAAGATCGCTACCTACACCTACGCCGGTGTGGTGGAAGCCATCCGAAAAGGACTGCTGGAAGTGTATATCACGGACGATGGCTATTTTGCCATTGTGTCGGAGGATGGTCTGGGATTCAGTGACAAATCGGAGTCCAGTACCATCCAGAAGTTCATCGAGAATCTTTTGAACTGTACGATTACGGATGACGGTTATCTTGCCTTCACCACCGAAGATGGTCTGAAGCTCATCTTCTCGATGGACGATGATGGGCGGCTGGTCGTAGAGTTTGCAAACGGCTGATAAGCCGGGAAAGGGGAAAATATGTCGGAATATATCGGCAACCGAATCGTCCCGCGCCACGATGGTGTCTGGGACAAAGCAAAAGAATATGAGCCTCTTACTATTGTGTATGAGGAATCCACTGGCGACAGCTATATGAGCCGGAAACCTGTGCCGGCCGGAACACTTCTGTCGCAGGAGGAATACTGGGCGATGTGTTCCCGCTTCTCGGAGCAGATGGCTCTTTACCGCCAGAACACGGCAGATGATGTGGCGCAATTTCGTAAAGAAACCGCCGAGGATGTGGCAACCCTGCGCAAGATGACTGCACAGGATGTGGCAGACATCACGCAGAAGGTAGATGCTGCCAACAGTGCTGTTGCTGCCAATAAGTCCGAGATGGATAAGACGGCTGAAACGCTGAAAGCCCAGATCGATGCCAATGTCAAGGCATCCACGGACAAGAACGCCAACTATGCGCAGGAGCTGGTGGACGCCCGTGTGGACGATGCCGGGAAGACCTATTCCACGGCAGGCGATAATATCCGAGCCATCGGCAGGGTCCGTTCCATGCAGAATATCATGAAGAACTGGGTGATCAATAACGGCTTTGTAAACCAGAACGGCAATCTTGCTGCTTCTGAAAGCTGGCGTGCCGCGCACATGGTTCCGGTCAGCGGCGGTGCGATTCTGGTGGACGGTCAGTTCGGCTATATGAGCGGCCGGGACGACTATAACAATGTGGTCTGCTATGACATGGACCGTAAGTTCCTCGGCGGCTGCTTCCGGGCAGAGAGCGGCAAGGTGTATGACAACTATGTGATCACGCTGCTTCCGAACACTCGATTCATTTCCATTACCACCAATGAAAAGCTGTTCTCAAAGCTCTCGGTGTACCTGTATGACAACATGCTCCCTCTGCGCCTTTTGTCGAATTATGCGACGGGCTGGCAGTGGATGAACGGCAGTGTGGACATTAAGTACAGCGGCAGCAAGGTGACGGTCACATTTTCGGAGGGAAAGGATGTGTATATCTGCCGTCGTCCGAATGGCATACAGTACGAACAGACGAAACTGGGCGCAGCGAACAGTATTTCGGTTGAATTTTCTACGAAAGGCTGGTGGGCAGTCTACTACGATGGCATGGAAGTGTCTGCGGATGAGACAGGGGAAAAGATCGAAGTACCGGTCATCAAGGTGGAAAATACGAGCGGAAACTGGGGAAACCTGTTCACTCGGAACCGCTTTGTGTTTGCTGTCCTGTATGACGGCAATGTTGTGTATGCGGCTCCGTCTAACAGTGGGACGGTCATCAACGGCATTGACTACGGCAATCCGGCAAGGGTGGCCTACAATGCAATGACCCAGCATAAGTACCGCTCGGCGAAGATGTTCCTTTCCACGGGTCAGCTCACGATCGATACCGTCAACCGCACCATGCAGGTCACCAAGCGGATTCTGGCAGAAGTGGATAACGGCACCTACTACTGGATCGCTGTTGGCGAGGAGCCTGTGCCGATGCCGGATAGCGATGAAGCTGAAAAGCACCACATGCTGATCCTTGCCTATGATTCTTCCAAAGGCGAGATCAACCTGTATAGCACCACACAGTTCCGGGAACTCGGTGCATTTGGCTACTATATCGCCGCATGGTATGAGAATTATTTCTGGTATCCGCACATGGGAGCGTCTTTCAGCATCGTGCTGAATGGCACGGAGTACAAAGCGGGTGCCCTGTTCGATGAGGAACGCCGGGATTCTTATATTGAAAAGAAATATGAAAATCGGTTCCAGCAACTCCGCTCTGACCTTGCCGGTAAGGACTCCCGACACATGTATCTGGCAAGCGGCGGTATCACCATCGACCAGAATGCTGGTACGATTCAGGTCAGTACCAAGTGTCTGGGTGTGCCGGATACCTTCCACTATGCGTGGATCACGGCGAGCGATCCGGTAGAGATGGCATTCAATACGCCAAGTCCGTCTTTCGGTATGCCGATGCGTATCCTCGCTTACGATGCCGCTACGGAAACCATCAATCTGTATGACACCAGCCTGTTCCGCAAGCTGGGCACGAATGGTTTTTATATCGCGAGCTGGTATCAGAGCAAGCTGTATAATCCGCACATTCATCCGGATTTCAAAATCATCCTGAACGGTAAGGAGTATAAGGCGGGTGACCTGTTTGCGGATAACGAGGCATCCTTTATCCCGAAACGCATTACTAATTATGTGCAGAAAGCTATCACACCGGCAGTGGAAGATGACATCGTGACCCCGTCTCACTGGGACTGCATGGAAGGCCGTCAGCTGTCCATCTTCTATGACTGCCTGTCCCGTCACGATGGCAAAGAGAATCTGTATGTGTTCGCGCGAGGCACGAATGCACCGAGCCTGACCCGGAACGAATACTGCATGAACTACACGCCGACTGCGGAGAGCACGGACTTTTCGCTGACCATCCGCCGTCTGGATGAAGACGACTGCCACATCGTTTCTTCCAAGCCGGTACAGGTGAAAGTCCACCATAAGCTGAAGGACAAGCTCACAAAAAATGTCTGCATCTGTGGAGATTCCCTCGTGGACAATGGTTCTGTGGCAACGGAAGTGTACCGGCTGCTGGCAGAGGATAATGACTGCGTGATTCATCAGCTTGGCACAAGAGGTCCGTCCGGCGGCAAGCATGAGGGACGCGGCAGCTGGACCTTTGCCCGCTATCTGGCAGACAGCGACTATGCAGGTAAGACGAATGCGTTCTGGGATAAGATCAAGGGCAGGCTGGATTTCCAGAAATACTGCGAGACCAACGGTTATGAGGGCATCGACTACTTCCTGATCGCGCTCGGCACCAACGATGTGTCGCAGGGCAGTACGCTGTACCGCACCGAAGCAGAGGTGCAGAAGTTCGTGGATCAGGCGAAGCAGTTCATCGATGCGCTGCTGGATAAGGAAACAGGCTTCCCAAACTGCAAGATTGGCGTCGGTCTTTGCGGCCCCGGCTCGGATTATTCCTACCAGTGCGGTTCCAGCATGGGCATCTTCCACATGAGCATCAACACGCTGAACCTTGCGCTCATTAAGGCATTCGATGCCGGTAAGTACCACAAGAATGTGACCTGCTTTGCGCACGGTCTGCGTACTGATCGCCGTCTGGCATTCCCATATTCGGACAAGCCTGTATCGAGCCGCTTCACGGAAACAAGCCGGACGCTGACGAACAGCATCCATCCTTCCGCAAGGGGCTACCAGGCTTGGGCAGACGGTTATTACTGCCAGATCCGTGCTTGGCTGACCGAGGACAGCAAATAAATTTCCATCGTCCCTGCCAGACATACCTCCAAAGTGTCTGTTAAACGGTGTTCATTATAGAAGGAGTTTTTACACAGGACGGCATTGACCGTCTATTTTTATGCCCAAATTGGGCAGGAAAGGACAAGATTATGCAGAATGTGATCGATAAGATTGAATGGATGTTCGCAGGTCTGGGTGGTTTCCTGGGCTGGTTCTTCGGCGGCTTTGACGGCTTCCTGTATGCACTGGCGGTGTTCGTGGTCTGCGACTACTTCACCGGAGTGCTGGCAGCGGCCATCAAGCATGAGCTTTCTTCCGAGGTCGGATTTAAGGGTATCGCCAAGAAGGTGTGCATCTTTGTGCTGGTCGGCATCGCCAATATCATTGACACGCAGATCCTTCAGAATGGCGCGGCCATCCGCACCGCTGTGGTGTTCTTTTATTTGGCGAATGAAGGCCTGAGCTGCCTCGAAAACGCAGCAGTCATCGGTCTTCCGGTGCCGGACAAGCTCAAGGAGATGCTGGCACAGCTGAAGGAAGAGAAGAAGAATAAGGACGAGTAATCAATGGGGAGAGGTGCAACAGCCTCTCCCTGAATTTTTAGGAGGAAAGCATTATGAGTAAGAAAGAGTATCCCGCAAAGCTGACGACCGGCTATTACCGTGTGCGTGAAGTCTGGGAAGATGAAGCATCCCAGCTGGGTGCGTACCGCCTGCTGGCGAATGCGAAAGCCAAGTGCGATGAGAACCCCGGCAGCCGGGTATTCGACAATGACGGCAATGTCATCTACCCGGAGGAAGCGGTACCAGTGACCGGAGCAGAAGAGAGTGAGGAGCAGCCGGTTCTGGATGAGCCGGAGGAGAAAGAGGTAGAAGAACAGCCGAAAGAAGATGTCCCGGCGGATAAGGAAGAACACACGGAGGAGAAGAAAGAAGCCACTGTGGATGAGGATGAGTTCCCGACCGCAGAGGAACTTCCGGCCACGATTGCCTATGGCAAGCTCAAGACCCTCATGAACATCCGCAAAAAGCCCAGTCTGGATGCGGAGGTCGTAGCAGTCTACAAGAAGAACACTCTTGTAGAAGTCATTCAGTTCTGCGATGGCTGGCTGAAGATCAAGTGTGCAGAGGCTGAGGATGGTGTGGCGTATGTCCTCAACAGCGCAGACACCTATGCTTTTACTGCCAGCAAGATCTATACCGTTGTTCCCGGTGACAACCTCTGGCAGATTGCAGAGAAAGAACTGGGGGACGGCAACCGTTGTGCAGATATCCGCACTCTGAACGGTCTGACTTCCAACGCCATCCGGGTTGGCATGAAACTGCTGATCCCGTGACAACCAAATAACCACAGCGCAAGGCTCGGAGTGATCCGGGCCTTATCTTTTTTGAAGGAGGATTTCATTATGGGATATACCAATAGTCCACTCGTTGTTTACACCAAGCTCTCCCCGAACCATTCCGGGCAGAGAACCCACAGCATCGACCGTATCACACCGCATTGTGTGGTTGGCCAGCTTTCTGCAGAGAGCATCTGCGGCTGTTTCACCAGCACGAGCCGTCAGGCAAGCTGCAACTACGGCATCGGCACGGATGGTCGTGTGTCGCTTTGTGTCGAGGAAAAGAACCGCAGCTGGTGTTCGTCCAGCAATGCCAATGACCAGAGGGCAGTCACCATCGAATGTGCCAGCGATCTGAATGCGCCGTATGCCATGAACAGTGCGGTATATAACTCGCTCATCAAGCTCTGCACAGACATCTGCCAGCGCAATGGTAAGAAGAAGCTCCTCTGGCTGGGCGATAAGAACAAAACGCTCAATTACACCCCGGCTGTGGACGAGATGGTGCTGACCGTTCACCGCTGGTTTGCTAACAAAAGCTGCCCCGGCGACTGGCTCTACAATCGCCTTGGAGATCTGGCTGCAAAAGTAACTGCGGCACTGGGCGGTTCATCCTCATCCGGTATGCAGGCGACTTCACTGAAGAACCTCACCGAAGCAGAAGCCGTTGCAAAAATCGGTCCGCTGTTTACTGCGAACCAGAAAACCAGTGGCATCCTTGCCTGTGTGTCGATGGCGCAGTTCATTTTGGAGTCTGGCTACGGTAAGAGCGAATTGGCGCAGCAGGCCAATAACTGCTTCGGCATGAAGGCCTCACTGTCCGGGAACAGCTGGAGCGGCAGCAGTTGGGATGGCAAGTCTGTCTACACCAAGAAAACACAGGAGCAGAATGACGATGGCAGCTATGTCACGATCACCGCTGACTTCCGCAAGTACGCTTGTGTCGAGGACTCCATTGCCGATCATGCGGCGTATCTGCTTGGTGCGATGAACGGCAACAAGAAACGCTATGAAGGTCTGGCAGGCTGCACCGATTACAAGAAGGCGGCACAGATCATCAAGGACGGCGGTTACGCTACCAGTCACACCTATGTGCAGAACCTCTGCAATATCATTGAGCGTTGGAATCTGACACAGTACAATGCCACTGCCGCTGGCACTACGGTTTCCGGCTGGTATCGTGTGCGTAAGAGCTGGCAGAATGCAGCTTCCCAGAAAGGCGCTTTCCACGACCTCACCTATGCGAAGCAGTGTGCGGATCAGAATCCGGGCTACTTTGTGTTCGACCCGGAGGGTAAGGCGGTCTATCCTGTGACCCAGACCGCATCTGTGCCGTATGCAGTCCGTGTGTCCATCAACGACCTCAACATCCGTAAAGGTCCGGGTACGAACTATGCGAAGACCGGTTATTACACCGGCAAGGGCGTATTCACCATCGTGGCAGAATCCGCTGGCATTGGTTCTACGAAAGGCTGGGGCAAGCTGAAATCCGGCGCAGGCTGGGTCGCACTTGATTATTGCACCCGTATCTAAAGCAGTCCCCGTCCTCCTTGGGCGGGGCGTACATATGGTGCAGATAGAACAATAATCCGTCCGATTATTCTCCGTCTTTCTGCACTGAAATTACTTGATAATATCACGAAACAGAGGGAATATGTGACTGCCCAAAGAGAAGAAAAAGGGCAGGAAAGGAGCGAAAACTATGAGTGCTGGTACGGATTTCCTTGCAAATTTGCAGAAAGCGACTGTGAAGAATACAGTGCAGCAGAAACAACAAAAGAGAGTGAATGCATCCGCTGTGGATGTATCGGCTTTACTGGAAGCCGCTCTCAGGCAGAAGAAACCTACAGAAGCTGTGGCAGATGTTCGTCAAAGTGCGGATGTCGCCACAGCTTCTTTTTTACCACCAACTGACACGCATCAAGGCAAGTCTACTCAACAAAAGCCGAAAAGCGTATCAGATAAAAAACAATCGACCTCAAAATCAAAAGACATTGTGGATGCTGGTATCACGGCACTTATCCAGAAAGCTCTGGATGCCAAAAAGGTCATGGAAGAGCCGGACATTGCAGAGCGACTGCAAGCCAGCAGGGAGAGTGAGTTTTCAAGACTCTTCATACCGGAAGAACCGCAGGAGAACAAATTCATTTCGACGGCGGCATTCCGCGCTACGAAAAAGAAAGCAGGAACCCTGAATGTAGCGGCTTACATCCGCGTTTCTACGGACATGAGTGATCAGGAAAACTCCTACGAAACACAGGAGAAATATTTTAACCAGCTGATTGAAAGCAATCCGGAATGGAATGCGGTTGGTGTGTACTCAGATTATGGTATCTCTGGTACTTCCAAGGAAAAGAGAACCGGATTCCGCAGACTGATGCGTCATTGTAAAGATGGGAAAATCGATCGCATTGTTTGTAAGTCCATTTCTCGATTTGCCAGAAACACGGCCGACTTCATGAGCGCACTGGATACCCTGCATGACTGCGGAGTGACGATTTTGTTTGAAAAAGAAAATCTGGATACGGCAGACCCGACCAGTGACTTCATCCTTACAACACTGGCGGCTATTGCACAGGAAGAAAGCCGCAGCATTTCCGGTAATATCCGGCTGGGTCAGAAGATGCGATTCCCGAAAGGGGAAGTTCCAAACAAGATCATGTATGGATACCGCTACAACGGGAAGAAGGTCACCTCAGAGAGTGGATATGAGTATAAGGACATCGAGATTGTGGAGGAAGAAGCTAAGGTCGTCCGGCGCATTTTCAATGAAGTCGTGGAAGGCAAAGCCTATACGGAGATCGCAAGGGGACTGAATCTGGATAAGATTCCTGCTCCGGAAACAGATGCGGTGAGGGCCAGAAAGCGGAATTCCAAGAAAGGACAGCTCAACAGTGACTTACAGGATGGATGGACGGGAGGACATATTACAAGAATCGTTCGTGCCGAGCGGTACATGGGAGCAGTCCTCATCCAAAAGAAGTTTACTCCGGATTATCTGACCCATGAAGTTCGGGACAACAAAGGGGAAGTTCCACAGTATTTTGTACGGAACCATCATCCGGCAATCATTGATGAGGAATTGTTTCAGAAAGCGCAGGAGGTCGTAAAGATAAACAGCGAACTGTATAACAGGACAAGATTTCCCAAGAAGCCGAGAGCGTTTTCCCAAAGGCTCATCTGTGTGGAATGCGGTCGGTTCTTCCATGTGACGAATGCGAACAACAATCCGATTTGGAGATGCCCTACGAGCAGCCAGACCACAGGAAAGTGCATCTGCCATGCGGAAAAAGTGTACGAGGAACAGGTTGTCCGCGCATTCCGCAAGGCGATTCTGGAGAGATTCCGGCTGACCATAAAGCCCATCCACGACAACGTGGCTGTGGCAGATATCATGAGTGGCCGCTTCAAAGAGCAGTATGACAATTTCACGCCGGAAGCGGATTCCTTTGTGAGCCAGATGATTGCGAGGTTGGAGAGCATCCAGAAGCTGGATTTCATGGAACGGGATCGTGCTTTTTATAAGAAGCAGATTGCCGCTGCCCACGCCAGCGTGGAAAGTACCAATAAAAAGATTCGGCTTCTGAAGAGTCAGGTGGATGTGATGCAGACCCGTTTGGAAATTCTCGGAGATGAGATGATTGAACCCGCGTCTATTGAGGAAAAGAAAAAGCTTATTGGGAAGCTGGAACAGGATGTTCAGAAAGACACGGACACTGAACAGAAGCTAACCGAACAGCTCGACTACATGGAAAACTACTGGGAAGAACTGGAGAGTGACTATGAACGCAGGGAGAAAGCAATTGAGTGGATGAAGAATCTCCCGGCGGGTCGGGATGGTACGGTGGCTTTCTTAAATGAAGTGACCGAAGAACACTGCAAGGCGTTCATTCTTTCTATCACCATCCATTCGCCGTTGAAGTTTACGGTCCACTGGTTCGACGACACCAAGACCGAGGTACAGATGGATTCCAATATTGAAGATTACCGCAATACCGCCAGCTACTATGACGGTCACACCATGCGTGATGGCAGCCAGCGAAAGCGGTATGTGAAAAAATAAGAGCCGGCCATAAGGTTGGCAGAAAGGGGCAAGATTATGACAAGACAAAAAGTGGATGTGATTCCGGCCAGTGTGCGGTCGATACAGAACGGAGGGCAGCTGAAAAGCCAGACCAACATCCGTGTAGCAGCCTACTGCCGTGTTTCCACGGGAGATGAGAGCCAGCAGACTTCCTACACGACCCAGAAAGCATTCTACAAAGACCTTATTACTCGGAAGCCCGGTTGGATTTTCGCTGGCATTTATGCAGATGAAGCAAAGTCTGGTACCAACCGAGAGCATCGGGAGGAATTCAACCGCATGATGAAGGATGCGATGGATGGCAAGCTGGACTACATTGTTACGAAGTCCATTTCCCGATTCGCCCGAAACACCATTGACTCCCTGACCTGTACCCGTGAGCTTCGACAGCTGAAGCCGCCTGTGGGTATCTATTTTGAGAAGGAGAACATCGACACGCTGGATGCCAAAGGTGAGCTTATCCTGACAATTCTTTCTGCCTTGGCACAGGATGAGAGCCGTTCCATTTCGGACAACATCCGTTGGAGTATTCAGAAGAATTTCCAGGCAGGCATCCCGCATATCAACCTGAAGCGGATGTTGGGGTATGAACTGGGACCTAACCAGCAGTGGGTTATCGTGACGGAGCAGGCAGAGATCGTCCGGTACATTTTCGACCGCTTTGTGAAGGGGCAGACGGCGAATAAAATCGCACGGGAACTGAATCAGATGGAGAAGTTTACGGTCAATGGAAAGAAGTGGAGTGCAAGTACAGTTATGATTGTACTGCGGAATGAGAAGTATGTGGGCGACCTTGAGATGCAGAAGACCATCACCAAAGACTTCCTGACCCATCGTTCCAGTATCAACAAGGGTGAAGCACCCCGTTACTATGTAAAGAACCATCATGTCGGTATCATTGACCGCGTGACGTGGGATAAGGTACAGACGATGCTGTTCGAGAAGCCTAGGACGGACATGACCAAAGGTCCAGGCAAGAAGAAAATAAAGACGATTAAGGGTTCTCCTTTTGGGAATCTGCGCTGCGGTGCGATTCTGGAGAATGGACCGGATGCAGGAAAGCCCTGCAGTGAGGGATTCTTCCGAGTGACCTACACGGGTGTGGCAAACGGTTATACCGATGAGCGGAGCCTTAAAGCAACCGGGGATGATACCGGAGAGTATCTGGAAAAGTATACTTATTCCTACCCAGTCTGGCGGTGCAAGCGGAAAGTCGGAGAACGGGACGGTGAGCCGCCGAAAAATGGTACTCCCGATCAGAAAATGTACAGCCGGAGCAAGAAAGGCTGTATGTCGGATGAGGAAAAGGAAGCTGCGAACAAGCGTTGCCCATCAGAAATTTACCATGAGTGCGCATTGGAACAGAGCTTCATGGAGCTGCTCTACAGCATGAAGCGGGATTATGAACAGCACGGAGATGCTTCCATGATCGTGGCGATGTTCGACAACGCCTATGAGCAAGCATTCCGGCAGGCAAAAAATAACAGTATTTCGGTGCAGAGGCTGACTGCAGTAAATAACCAGATTCAGGAGATGGAAGAACGCCTGCAGGATGCCATCAGCCATCAGGTGGCGGCACTTCGGGAAGCTGCTCTGGAGCAGAATGCGGAGCTGAATGAAGCCCTTTCCAACGGTGAGGTGACGATTGACGATATCGACCTGGACATCCGAAGCGGACTGACACCGGGCAGTATTGGAGTGAGCTTCTATGGGACGGAAACAGAGGAAGGTTCAGAAGCACAGATTTATACAGAACTTGTGAATGACCTGCAGGAACGCTTGCAGACACTCCGGCAGGAGCGGCAGACCATTGAGCAGGAGCAGGGTGTTCTGGCAATCATGAAGAAGAATTTTGAATATTTCCTTGCCTGCCTGAAAGAACTGCCGGATGCCAATGCAAGCGGAATGCCGCTAAAAGTCAACGGACTGGATGTGCAGGGGAGCCTGATGCGAGATGTTGAAGGAAATATTATCGAAGGACGGAAACGTGCCATCAGTAGCGGAAAACTCAAGGTGACGCCTGAGCGTATCGCAGAGGCACCGGATATGCTCCATTTTGAAAAGGGTATCTACTGTGCCTTTATTGAGAGCGGAGTATTACAGGGTGATGTGGCAACTTATAAGACGAACTTCGGTGTGACACTGACCTCAAAGGGCAATCGTAGGACGCTCACCAGCTTCTTGGGCTATAAGCGATGTGACCTGAACGGCAATGTGGTCTATGTTGATGCCCCCTACAAAGTGTACGGATTCAGCATTCAGTATCGGCGATACCTGACGACCGCTGCGAAACGTGAAAGAGGAGAAGCTGTATAAGAAAAAAGATGATAAGATGCACACCCCTGCTGGATATAGTGAAAAACTATGTCTGGCAGGGGCTTTTTTGTTTGTGGAAATTGCTTTGTTTGACTTGAAATTTTATTAAGCTAGCGTTTTCTGTTTGATTTTGCTTAATCTTCTTCACCTGTGGGGGTTGCTATGTGCAGAGTCCTGTTATATGTTGTGGGTGACGAGAAATACACATAGCAGATAAGAAATACATATAATATAGGAGCATTCAACATGAAAAAGATATCCGATATGCAGATGGAAGAATATGGGAAAACAGCAGAGGAAATCATGGTGGCAGGAGCCATGAAGCTGTACATTCAGAGCATAGAACCGAAAGAAGCACTGAGAAAAGTGAGGGCAGTGTATGAGCCGAAAGTGATACGGCTTGATAGCGGCGAAGCGGTGCCAGTGCAAAGCATTATTGATGGTGCAAAGTACGCGACTTTCATTGATGAGGCGGTGATGTTTGTTACCCAGAAGATGAAAGAGCGTGGGGATGAACTGGCAGAGAGCGTTATAGAGAAATTGAAAATGGTGGATGGAAAGCATGTGATCGAGAACGCTAGTGTGGAATTTGTGAGTTTTATAGAAGATGCGTATAAGAGTATGCGGTTGAGTGAAAATTAACGGAAAATTTAAAAAGAAATTTTTCTAAATCAGTTGATAAAATGATGCTTATCGAGTATACTATGAGTAGGAAAGCAGGCGACATCCTGCTGGTGTGGCTGACACCTTAAATCCGATAGTGAATCCGGATGCATAGGCCGGAGGGTTGGCAGGCAACGATAAAACCTGATAGCGATTCCAGACGTATGGGCTGGAGTGTTGGCGGACAACGATAAAATCAGTCATTAAGGGAGGCGCACAGCACTGCGGTGTTGTAGTCTCCCTTTAAATTTTGCGTAAATGAATTGGAATATACATTATGGGAAAGAAGTATACAAAGAAAGAAGCGGTTTCAATCGCAATATCAGCAGCGAGGTTGTACAAGGATAATTTTGTTGGAAAACGGTTATTATTTGTAGTTACCGATAAACATAAGAAAGTTTCATCCCTTGAAGTTGGATTTGATGCCAGTAACTTCCATCATCTGACCGGATTGGAACTTACAAATAGCACATGGTCGCATCTCGATTTTTATAATTTTTGCATTGATGGCCGATTGAAAGAAACTGATATTGATTTTGCAGGAAAAGGAACAACTCATCAAAAACTGGCAGTTTTACCCTTTGCCTTTAAAAACTCCAACTTGTCTGCAAGCATGATAGGTAATTATAATAATTCGCATCCGCTGTTATACACTGAAAAACTTGTTGGTGGTGTAAAATGGGCACTTGGTTTTCGTGATGTTACAGGAACTGGGGATTATGTCCCAGATACATTACTTGAGGGAGATATTCGAGATAATATAAAAGATTCCTACAGAATCATTGCTACATATATAAAATGCGCAGATGAAGATGCGTTTAATCAAATCATCTATCGAGCTAAAAAGATAGAGTATGATAAGCTCAAATATCCAGATGACTGGGGATCTTTGCCGCGATTAGAAGCGGAAAATAACACCGGCATAGACAGCACCAAATAGTATAGGTGAAAACGAACTTTATATCAGGACAGAGACATAAAACCTGTCCGAGAGATTGGAATGAAGATTGAAAACTCGTTCACTTGCCCACTGGCGCACTGTGTAGAATCCTACATGGTACGCTGGTGGGCTTCTTTTTTGTCTCATCCCGCATGAACCACAGACAGCACCCCGGTGTGATCCGAAGTGCAGTTGTGGCTTATGCGGGCTTTTTGCGTTATGCAGTCATCAAGTTACAAAATCAGATTCCTAAACCGTATAAAATCGCTTTCATCTCCTTTACCATTCGGGTGAGAATTTCCTGTTCGATTGCGTTACAGTCCAAAAGCAGACGGTGGATCTCAGAATCAGCAGTAGATGCCGAGTGAGTCAGACTGTCTACGAGAAGGTCATCGGTTGAAATACCGAGCAGATTGGCGATATCAACCAGTGTTTCAAGGCTGGGACGGCTGATAGCAGCCTCAACCTGACTAATATGTTTGCGGGACATATTCAGTTTTTCACCGAACTGTTCCTGTGTTAATCCAGATGCATTACGGAAATTGCTGATGCGTTTTCCTAATGCAGAATAATCCAATGCCATGTGTAGTCCTCCTTATGGTTACCCGCATAAGGCAATACGATTATCTCGCAGGAAAAAACACATAGCAACTGGGCACAGAGGAATTTAAGACCGCAAAAGACCACACCTCTATCTGTAGTGTGGTCTAAGACTATTTTGCCACCTAATAGGTGGCAAAAACGATGATGTGCCACCCAACAGGTGGCAGTCAAATCATCATTCAACCCTTATAATGTAAATGAGGGAAAGACTGCATACAGAAAGGAACGATGATGGCGAACAAAGGAGAAACAGGAATTCTTACATTATATAGTGATGTACAGGCGACTGCCGTCCGCTGGTTGTGGTATCCGTTCATTGCAGTTGGAAAAATCACATTGCTGCAAGGCGACCCCGGTGACGGCAAGTCCACAATGATGATGAATCTGATAGCAGAACTGTCCAAGGGCGGAACTCTGCCAGATGGAAAAATCATCGGAATGCCGCAGAGGGTCATTTATCAGTGTTCCGAAGATGGTGTTTCAGATACCATAAAGCCCCGACTGGAAAAATGCGGAGCTGATTGCAGAAATGTTGCATTTATTAATGAAGAAACATACAGTGGTCTGACACTGGATGATGAACGTATCCGGCAGGCTATCATAGAATTTCGGCCGCGGCTGGTAGTAATCGACCCGATACAGGCGTATCTCGGAAGCGATTCTGATCTTCAGATTGCCGGAAGAGCCAGAAAGCTGATGCAGCGTCTGGGCATGTGGGCATCTGTATATGACTGTGCCATTGTGCTGATCGGCCACCTCAATAAAAAAGAGGGAACAAAGGGACTTTACCGGAGTCTTGGCAGTATCGATGTTGTGGCAGCGGCACGAAGTGTCCTTCAGGTGGAACGAGATCCTAAAGACGCTGACATTCGTATCGTGCGGCAGATAAAAAACAGTCTGGCTCCATCCGATGGAGAGATTCGTTTTTCAATAACTGCAGAAGACGGATTTCGTTGGCTGGAGTGTGAGATTGCACCAGACCCAACAGCGGAGCCGGAATCACCAAATTTTGAATCGAAGACTGAAAAAGCAGCATATCTGATAAAAAAGCTGCTATCTGAAGGAGACATGAGGTCCAGAGAAATTTATATACGGATGAGCGATGAAGGAATCAGCCGCAGGACAGCAGAAAATACAAAGAAAGAACTCGGCATCCGAAGTTATCGGAAGATGCGTCAGTGGTATTGGAGCATAAAGCCGGAAGAATGAGAGGAAGTACATGATAAGAAGTGAAGCAGAAGCGGTAGACCGCAAGCAAAGGATAAGAGACAGATACAAAGGTGTGGATACCTCTGAATTAGAGGTTATCCCGGCAAAAGCAGTGGAGGGGCTTGGAGAAAGCACCTCTATTCGGCGTGTCGCCGCTTATGTCCGTGTTTCTACTGATAATGATGAGCAGACTTCTTCTTATGAACTTCAGAAAAATTATTATACAGAGTACATAAAGGCACAGCCGGGATGGGAGTTCGTTGGAATTTACGATGATGAAGGCATCAGTGGAACATCGCTGGAGCATCGTAAGGGAATGCAGCAGTTGATTGAAGATTGCAAAGCAGGAAAGATAGACCTGGTCCTTACGAAGTCCATCGCCCGTTTTGCCCGAAACATTGTGGATTGCCTTTCTGTCATTGAAACACTGAAAGATCTTGATCCACCTGTAGGTGTGAAATTTGAAGCGGATAATATTTATACGCTTGACAGTAACGGTCGTATGATCCTGACGATTTTGGCATCAGTTGCCGAAGAAGAATCTCATTCCAAGTCAATCATTATGAACTGGTCCATTGACCGCCGGTTCAGCCGCGGACTGTTCCTGACGCCTGCTCTGCTTGGATATGATCAGGATGAGGACGGCAATCTTGTAGTGAATCCAGCGGAGGCTCAGACGGTAAAGGTCGTTTACTATCTGTACCTGAATGGATTTTCATTTACTGAGATTGCAGAGCTTTTGACAGAATATGGTCGGAAGACAAAATTGGGGAACACAGAGTGGAACCCAGGCACTCTTGCAGGTGTCATTGCCAATGAACGCCATTGTGGAGATGTGCTGGCGAGAAAGACTTTCACGCCAAATTTTCTAACACATAAATCAAAGAAAAATAATAATGATCGGACGCAATACCGGCAAAGGGATCATCACGAGGCAATCGTGTCCAGAGAAGTCTATAATGCAGCAAATCATCTGCGGGCATCCAGAAGTTATGCAAAGAAAAATCGTCCTTTGCCAGTTTTGAGTGTCGTGAATGATGGAATCCTACGAGGATATGTTCCTTTCGACAAGGACTGGACTGGCTTTTCAGCGGAGGAATATCGGGAGGCATCTGAAAGTGTGATGCAAGAGAAGCCGGCCGATACCACAGAGGTTATGAATCGCCTGGATCTTTCTGGCTATGAAGTAGTACGGGCGCAGTATTTCTCAACGTTGCGGAATCCGGCCATGACGATTTCAAATGGCAAGTTGCGTTTCAATACTGCCTGCCTGAAAAAATTTGAAGATGTGGAGTATGTGGAACTGCTTCTGAACTCGGTTGATCGCTGTGTTGCAATCCGGCCGTGTGAAAAGAGCAATCCGAATGCGATTCACTGGGGAAAGCTGAAGGAAGGTCGGTGGTGCGCCAGTACACTCGGATGCCGCGGTCTGGCAAAAGCCCTTTTTGACATGATGGAATGGGAAGAAGGTTTGAAATACCGTTTCCGTGGGCAGCTTGTGGAACAGAATGATGACAAGCTGATGCTGTTTGAACTGGATGAGCCGGAAATGGTTAAAGTGGAAGAAATTGTCCTGCCATCCAAGGAACAGGATGAAGAGGGAAAAACCGTCAAGCAGACGATCTATATTTTCCCACCAGAATGGGCAGGTACTTTTGGAAAGCCGATCACAAGTATTGCACAGGTCGGGATTTTACAGCAGGAGCATTACTCTGGAAACTGGGATGTACTTCGGCCGGCAGCAGAGATAGAAGAAATGAACACTTTTACCGCAGATGGCCTGAATGCTCTGCTCCATGAAGCGGAAAAAATAATGGAAGGATGGACTGACACAGATGAATGAAAATACGAACGCCATGCCACCGGAAGAGCAGGCAGAAAATGATAGAGACGCAAGAGCGGAAGAATTAGAAAGTACATTTTCCTATGACGGATACCAGGTCGTGCGGAAGGAGTTGTTTGCACATCTTCGTGACCCCGCGATCGTGATCCGCAAGGACAGCATCACATTTAACACGGCCTGCATCACCGGGCTGGAAGATGTGGTTTATGTACACGTCATGTTCAACAATGATTTGAAACGTATTGTTGTACGCGGCTGTGATGAAAACGACAAGGACGCTCTGCGCTGGTGCATCGCCAAGCCAGATAAACGTAAAAGCCGGAAGATGACCTGCAAGCCTTTTTCAGAACTGGTGTATAAGGAAATGGGCTGGGATACCGAATGCCGGTATAAGATGCTTGGGTACAGAATTTCGTTTGAAGGGGAAACTCTGTATGTTTTTGACCTGCTCGTGCCGGAGATCTTCCATGAGGGCCAGAAGCGAAAAAATGGAACAGACCAGAAAAATGCGCAAGAGACAAAGCCTGCAAATACCAGAAAGGGATTTTACCCAGATGATATTGCGGGTACTTTTGGCGTACCTGTAGAAGAACATCTGAAAGAATCCGAAGTTCAGCAAATGGATGGCTATGTATCGGTGGGGATGCTGACGGGTAAGACCATCCCCGATACCGGGCTTGATTAAAACGGCAACCAGGATTCCAAGGGGGAAGTGCGCCCATTTTTAAGGAGGGGAGAGTAGTGAACGAAAGAATATGGAACCAGCGGATGCTGGGTCTGACTTTTAATGTCGAGGATGGAAGGATCACAATCTTCCGCAGCACGTTGGAAGCATTAGGCTGGCCAACCCACTATCGCTTTCTGTACAACCGAGAGGCAAAACAGGTAGCTGTGCAGAACTGTACGGCTGAGGATGCAGGAGCTCATAAGACACCGAAGCTGACTGTGAGCAACAGCTGCGAGATCAAGTGCGTGGCGTTGGTGCGGATGATCTACCGGGACATGCGGTGGAACCGGAACAATACATATCGTCTGGAGGGGAAAAGCGTCCCCAGACAGCAACTTGTGAGTTTCGATCTGGACATTCCGTTTTTGGTGGAAAACGGGAAAGCTCTGGACGAAAATCCAAGCCCCACAAAGCCCCTGTGTGGCGAAGAATTGTCCGCTGCGGAAAGTTCCTCGGCCTCGCCAATTAAACGCGACAGTGGGGCACTGTGAGGGGCGTGTGGCGAAGCTGGCAAAAGGCTGCCAACCGGGTCGGAATCTAGGATGCTTGCAAGGTAGCAAGGTGGAAGGTGACCGGGTGGGCAGGAGACAGTACAGACAAGTCTACTCAACAAAAACCACCCGCCAACGAATCGGTGATTATAATCCCGGCAAGTCTACTCAACAAGTGAATAAAATCACTTTTGTACCTATGAACGATAAAAAAAGTGATTAAGCTCACTTATGGCTATTGGAAATAAGTGATTTTGTTCACTCAGAAAAAGTGAGCTTTTTACGCCGCCCAGAGTTTCGGGTGATGCTATCATATGGTAAAAATAAGTGATTATAATCACTGAAAATCATTACAAATTGAAATAAGTGAGCTTAATCACTTATAAGGAAAAAAGTGAATATTTTACGCTCTG